>Ga0335075_10009145_pt1 | contig 15130 bp, 13 predicted proteins | sample Lox_Sample_24_FD_206723 | JGI IMG/M metagenome (GOLD analysis project Ga0335075, IMG submission 206723) | Soil microbial communities from Loxahatchee National Wildlife Refuge, Florida, United States - Lox_Sample_2.4 | ecosystem: Environmental > Terrestrial > Soil > Wetlands | place: USA... | reverse complement strand
GTATCAAACATCAAAGGAGATGGCTGAAAAGTTCATTGCAAAGCATTCGCCGCGTCACAGGATAATAGTTCACGATTACGTACAAAGTTCATGGAGCAGGTCATCATAGTTTTGGACGCCGAAGACTACTAAGCGGAATCAAGATCCTGTTGAGGTATGGTGAAAGTCAGGACAGGTTCAGGACACGACTTAGAGTGGCATTTTAGACAGTTAGGTACAGTTTGCAGGATACATAAATCTGCTAGAGAATGCTTAGGCTGTGGGGAGATATGCTCATGATTATTTGGTCAGGGGACTCCCTGTCAAGCTTGGCTCTTGACATCCATCAGTTCATCATCAATGAAAGGCCCATAATTGAATTTCAACCCAGCATGATGGCTAGGTACGAGACACATTAGTCCCCATCGACGGAACGCAGGCACAAGGCACGTGAACATTAAAGATCGAGATCATGCGGGCTTCCGTTCCGCTCCGCATCGCACCTCGCTTGCTTACCCTTGCTCGCAGATCAGCAGGGTAAAACCCCGTGCATGCCAAGCTCAAGTTTATTGGTGAGAATTTTGCCTTGTCAGGCCGGTCACGTGGATGGGAATTTTATTATTCTGTCTAGGGTCTATTAATGTGGCTGTCTGAATCTTGTGTCGACGGAAGTTAAGGGAATGGCAAGGGAGGACGTTGTTCCATTGTAATGATGATTCTACCATTATCCTTATATCTCATATATAAGGACCGCGCCAGGTGTAACAGTGAAGGTCTCCTAGAGATGTTTTATTATGTGTCAGCGGCATCGTAGTTATGATACTGATTACGATATCACAATCAGATTTGAGGTAGGTATCATGCCTCATATTACTGCCACCAAGGCCAAAACACAAAGGAAACTATAGCCGTAACTGATCGCCAATACACAGATATACTTGGAAAGCTTGCGTTGCAAAACAGTATGCGAAGTATTTAGATGACATCTTCGACGGCAATGATGTTGTGGTCTCGATCCATAGCCATCCTCCTCTTTTGGGTCGAGTGCTTTCCTGGGTTTTCAGCTTCTAAGATCTCGTCCAATTCCTCAATCTATTGAGAGAATGAGTTAGTAAATAGTGCTTGACGTAGTATGCAAATGGAGGGCTTACAGTGCGATTTTTGGTCTCGGGAATGAAGGAGTAGACGATAGCGGTTGGAAGAAGTCCCAGACGAAGATGATATAAGTCTTCCATGTGATCATTTGCAAAGAGACGGGCCAAGCAAACTGGTTGATGAGACCGGCAGCATGAACATTAGCACATGATATTTGATACAAGACAAGAAAGCTTACTAATACTGACAGCGAAGTTGGAGAACGCCATACCCTTGGCACCCATTAAGGCAATAGTAAAAGATGAGCAAGTAATGCCGAGAGTGATGTTCAACTTCGTGGTAGTATTTTGAATACCAGCGGTACGGAGTACGGCGCTCTGGACGTATGAGATGACAGCTTTGAGGTGTTAATAGCCACACAGCTATCACTATTTCATTGATGATCTAAGGAAAACCAGTTTGGCCTCTTTTGACTTATAATTCGCTATTGCCCGAACATTATGTAAAGCACAGAAGTCCGCCCCTAATATATTAACATCTTTGAAGTGCGACGTAGCAGGTGCCGGGCGTACTAAAATGTAAGTCATGATTTTATCCATCCAAGAGGACACGATTTTACTCGTGCTTGCCAGAAACTCCAATGGAACGAGCATATTTTAGTGTCTACTTCCATTTTCCAGTCCTGGACGGATCAAAAGTCTGGTACAAATTCTGAACCACGCGCGCTACTACACTAGCATTCCACATGATAGCGAGCGCCACCCACAGAAAATATGTACAGAAGCGCAGCTACAATACCATTCACCTTCCGTGGTCCGTCGCCACCGTAATCATCGTCCTCAATATCACCACCCGGCGCTGCTGCCTACCGCATCGACTGGCAGGTATGCAAAATCACTGTTCTCGAGCAGATGCTAGAAATGAGAGAAATAGACGGTATGTGGACCACTCGGAGTGCGGAAGAAAAAGTAAGAGACTCAACGTCTTTGGGGGTATGATTCGCGGTTAGTACCCCTGTCACGGACAGCCGCAGAAAAGTGGCACGATTTTGATGGTAAAAGTGGCATATATCATCCGATAATGAGACCCTGGCGACATGGTGAGCAAGGGGAGGGGTATTTGTCCTCTGACAGGGGGTCGGCCTTATATAAGTATGTATGTACCTTAGAATTAAAGTCAGCTTCCATACCTGAACGGCTCGCATTTCTCATGTCGTTAACAGTTGGATTAATGGGGACTGAAGAGAATAATGCGGTCTCACGACAAGCGAGCGAGTCGCGGGCGGACTCGGTCACGCCGCAACAAGATGGAACCCTGTAAGCATTTCCCAAAGTACCTCCTTATCATACCTTAGCTGTACCACTCAAACAATTATCCACCGTTGCATTAAGTCCTCCCTGAACCAATTACCTATACTGCTTCTGGTTGTCGATGAGAGGAATGGCGGCCAACTGTCTAGCTTTTGCCAGGGAGACCTGAGCCAATTGCCTTTCACAGCCTGTCTGTCAACCCCGCAGTTGCCGCAAAGAGGCTCAAGCACATCGGCCTCCTCACAGATGGCGTTTGATTATGGGAAATGCTTCAACCCTTGCTTACGCCACCTCATTGACCGTATTTCGTATCATTCGACACCGGTTGCACACATAGAGCATGATCAACCAAGTATTGGCTGACCCTGCATGAAGTTTCCGGCAGCATCGCTCGCATTGCATCTCAATATTCGGCGATGATGATTTGGTATCTGCTTTATCCGTTCAGAGGGTAATTGTCCCTTATATCTGCTCATAATCAAGTTGCTCACTCAAATAAAGGACTACTGACCCTCCTATCCTTGGTCCAGCGCATCCTCTTCGACGAACCTTCACTCAATATGGCCGGGAAGCCGCACGACATCCTGTCATTACCCTGTTGATATCGGTAGCTGTCGCAGCCATTTTGATTTATCCCTTCCCATATCTATATACCAACGACTTCGCTAATGGCTCATCCAATCTACCTCATCATGTTTGGACTGCTGCACAGCCCTTCGAAGGAGACATTAACACAACTCCAGATGTCGTAATGCAGTCTGTCTGGATCCATGGCAAGTCGCCTGCCCTTGGTCAGAAGCTTGGTACTGACGCAACGCAGGTAGTTATATGAAAGCGCTAGACACCAGCGTACTACTAGCTGCTTTGGAGGCCCAGGACGAGCTGCTAGGCCCAACGGTTGATTTCAATCCTCGCCGTGCGAAGGGAAATGTGGACACGAGTAATTCTACTGGTTGCCTAACTATTGAAAGACGAGATTCTCTGCATGCAATTAACGGACTTAACAATCATTCATGGTTCTTCAATTCTCCTTTACTATACTGGTCCTGTTCTTCTGAGGCAATCGCAAGAGATAATGATATTATTGATACCATTAATGAAGGATCCCGACGAGCCACTTCTGTTAACGTGACCCTTCGACACTCAATCGTCTTCAGTGGCAAGCGTTTCGAAGATCATAGACTTGTTGCCGCCGACGCCCTTGTCATCACCTTAATCCACAAACTTGATTCGCCAGTCGGGAGACATTGGGAGAGAAAGTCTGAGATGCTCGCAAGAAACGCCCCTGGAAAATGGCGAGTCTATCCAGAAAGTGGCCGTGTAATAGCGAGTCAACTCTATGAATTTAGATTCAAGCCTCTTTCATTTCAAGATGATTTAGTACTTGGAATTGCATATTCACTTACAATAATATACTTTCTTCTCAGCCTCACCAGGCTTCGAGCTCTAAAATCTCGATTTGGCTTATCTGCCGCAGTCATAACTCAGATAGCACTCTCGATCATGTCAAGCTTCACAATATGTGCCATCTTCAAGATTGACCTGTCAAAGATCCCACGGGAGGCATATCCGCTCGTTATCCTTTCTGTGGGGATGGAGAATATGTTTAGGCTGATCAACGCCGTTATCATTACACCTTCAGAGAGTCCCACTGCAGTCAGGATAGCCGAAGGTCTTGGTCAGACAGGTCACGTTGCGCTCGCGGGTGTCGCCCAAAACCTCGTCATACTTTGGCTGCTTGGCAAAGTGGTATCTCCAGGAGTTACTGATTTCTGTGTCTTTGCAGCTATGGCATTGACATTCGATTTCATATATCTGCTTACATTCTTCGTGGCTGTCTTGAGTGTCGAAGTACGCCGTACAGAATTGAGTGATTCTCTGGCGCGAAGTGGGCAACGATCAAATATCAGAAGCACAGGACCAGGCGGCTTATCTAGTAAACATAACTGGATGGATGCTCTCCGACATGGTGACTTACCATTGTCGACTCGCATCTCTGGGACCATAGTTTTGATCGGCTTCGTCTTAATTGCTCAATGGCATTTCTTCGACAGCGAAACTCCGATGAAAACATTATCCCGGCTTCTTCAACTGATTCGAGAGGACCATAAGCTACCTTCGTCTCCTCTCGCGGTATTAGCAGTCGGTATTAATCAAGCGAGAACGCCGACAGCTTGGCTTCGACTTCAGGATCATGAAACTGCACGTGAGGTTATCAACGTCATCAAGCCCAATGCTCATAGTCTGGTTGCTCGTGTTTACGATCCTTTAATTCTCGTCCTTGAGGGTTCCGATAGGACTCCATCCTATGAAGGCATTCGACCTTTACTACCCGCTGCCTACGACTTTGTTAAATATCAGACAACGCACTTTATCGTGACAGTTCTCTTCATTGTTGCAGCAGTGTCACTTTTGATGAACCTTTTACTTTGGGGCGAGGAGGATCTAGATGCTGATGATCAAGATGATCGTGCCGATGATGAACCTTTGCTTGCTGTCAAGACGTTGAGCAATGGACATGCTCTTGACATAGTAATGCTCGCTTCCTCTCCTAATGGAGTAATGATTTCTGTGGGCTTGGACCGGTGGATCAGAATATGGGACATTCAGCAAGAATTCAACTCTCACGTAGTTGAAACTCGGACGGGAGATATGGATATATTTCCTGTACTCGCAGTTGCTATCGACGACCATGCGAAATGGCTCGCATTGTTGTCCGCAGATGGGCGGCTAATGATGTGGCATATCCCGACAAGAAGATGGGGACCTTTTGCGAAAGTGGACATGAAGGGCCGATCTCCTCTAGTTTTCTCATTCACAGCGAGCAGCAAGGCCGAGAATATCTCCTCGATCCTTTTAGTACGATCGAACGGCGTCATGACTGAGTTTACTATTAATCCTAATGGTTCGCTCGACCTTCACGAGCAGTACATATACAACGGCACTCTTGTCTGTGCAGGTCAGTTTGCCGAGACGTGTAGGTTTTTTACTTCATTACTTATTTCTCTTCCATTTTCAGCTTTTATAAATGGTCATCTATTACTAAAATCCCTACTCTTGTTATGCTGTATGGCTTGATCTTGACTTTAGCAGAAACAAGGTGCGGTTTGGGCTAATGTATATCTCGTAGCATCGGGAACGGCGACACAACCCCTCGTTGTCACTGTTTCCCGAAAGGGCTCTCTGTACGTCGCTACGCAGCTCCACAACGGCTGGGTATCTGAAATTATCGATTTGAGCTGGCACGAAGAGCACAGAGCAGTGCTATCTGTCTATCCTATCCCCATGCTTCGATCGTTTTTAGCCATTAGGCAAGATGCCATTGACTTGATAGATGTGGAGACCCGCACGATCATAACCACTTTTGCGTCGGTCAGGTCGCACCCAAGCAGTGTTCAATGCTTCTACTCGATTAGGCGTACAGCTAAACGTGGCCTGGCGTCTTTTTCGCTCGTGTATACCGAGCGTGAATCGGGAGACTGCATACTTCAGACATACACTCCAAGACCACCATGCGAATTAATCTGCATGAGCGCCAAAAATTGCCTGGATGACCAAACGGGTTGTTCCTGGAACGATGCTATCGTCCAGGTTCATCGGATTGAGAATCCAGGCAAGTGGCACACCCTGCCAGTTGGTGTTACTATCGGAGTTCGTAAGCGTCCAAGGCTAGCAACCGTATTGACTGGCGCTGGCTATATCGGATCTAATCTACTGAGCACAAACCTACGGCGACGATCTAGTTCAATGATGCCAAGTCAGACGCCTTGCAAGCTAGAAGATGATGATGTTTGGGAGGCTTGGATGCTGTCGGCGAAAGGCGAGAGGAACGCAATCACCCTGAGCACGGATGAGGATGGTGAGCCTTCTAATGGGCATTTGCTGGTAAGTAGCTGTGGGCCAATGATCAGAGTCGGGCAGCGTAGCATCGCGGTAGGGATGGGCAACGTGGTCAAGGTTATTACCGTTGGTCACGAGAAATTTAATATTGAAGAGAATTCGGACGACATGGTCAAGGCCATGTCCGGTCGAAGACGCAGGCCAGCTGCTTTAAAAAAAAGGAGTTTATGGCCATGATAGATAGTGTGTGGAAAACATGTGTGCAATAGGGTGTACAAAGGCGTTTGACCTGGTCAGGGTGTAAGTTTAGAATGTGGCGCCGTCGGGGAAAAAGCTCTATGTATTTATACATGATTTCATACTAAATGTAGCTTTATACAGTCACCTGGACAGAGAGCCGTTCAGCACGTATCAAATCCGTACTTCAGTGAAGAGAAAGAGTTATTATTACTACATCGTATCATATCATATCGTAGAAGCGCAAGGCTCTAGTGCAAATTGCCCCGCAAAAGCCGCCTGCCAGGACTGACTTTTTCCTACCTCAGTCTGTGGCCCTTACAAACGCCGCTATTATATATCCCCATATGCCCATGCCGATATAATATATAATCATTCATCATCTACAAGCTCCTCCTCTTCGCTCATGCTCGCATAACCCGCATCTCCTTCCATGCCAACGCAGTGCTTCGTAACAGTCAAACACGCCTCCACCAGCGCCTCCTTAGCATTTCTACTCAGCTCACTCTCGACGCCTTTCCTGCCGCCGATCCAGATCCTCAGCGTACCAGCAAGTTTCTCCAGAGCGCGTCGACACTCTAGCGCTGCGATTTCGTGTTCTGCGAGGGTATTCATGAGCTTGAATGCGGCTGTGAAGCCTAGCAGGCTGAGACGCGTGGGCTGGAGGGCGTTGATTATTTGATGCACGCTTTTGGCGTGCGCGGGTGAGGGGTCGGAGAAGCGCTGGAGGTGAGCGGTGGCGATGGCGCAGGAGAGAGACAGGCGAAGATCAGGTGATGAGGAGATGGAGGCGTTATTGTTGCTGATGAAATGAGGTACAGATTTCGAACTACTGGCATCGTTCGATTTGAGAGGAGTAAGAGACTGGATGGCAGAGGCTATGTCCGTGCTGCGATGTGTCTTGAATAGGACGGCTCGGGCGACGATAGCACGAGTTTGGGCGCTCGAGCCGATGGGTGCAGTATCTATAGCTATGTTGATAGCTGTTAAGATGTCATCATCTACTTCGCCTTGGTTACTAAGTGCGGTTGCTAGGCCTTGCTGTAGTTTCAAGGTGGAGAACCACGCCGCTGCGGCGTCGAGTGGCGAGCGAATTGCAAAATCGCTAACAATTAAGTCCATACCATCATTAGAGTTGGTGATTTTATGGGTAGTTGGAAGGTTAAAGGCAAGATTGTAGAGCCGTTGAGCGATACCATCCACTAAAACTTCGCCGCATTCAAATTCTAAGAGTGCTGCTAGATGCGGCGGAAGCGGATCCGTGTCCTGCTCACCCGATGACTTGCCCATGTGCACCAGAATCTGTTGAAGTCGTCGTGCTTCGTCCCATTTCCATCTTGCGAGTTTGGCAGCGAATTCTTGGAATAGGAATATCCCATCAAACCCTGCTCGACCATATTCCCAGAGTAGGACACGCACGTGCAGTGCCTTCAGCATCAAACGGGCTGGCGTATCTGGTAATGTCCCAGATGCGATGAGAGTTAGAATCAAACGACTCTTGTTAATCTCTATATCACCGCCAGCCAGCTGAGCATCGAGAGCAATGGACCATGCTTTCACCCTCGCTGCTTCTTGCTGCTCGGATAAGCCTGTCAGGAGCGAATAACCATACCAGCCAACTGCATTCCTTAGACTCAGCTTCGCCATCTTTACACAGAGAGCCGCCGCTTCAAGGAAGAAATTGTGTCTGGGCATCCAAACGGTCTGGACAGCAGTGAGCCATGCTTGTTGCCGAACTTGAATAGGCGAAGCCAGCGAAGGCGCGGAAACCAAAGAGGTGGTTTGCATCTTTCCACTGCTTTTAGTCTTTGGTTTTCTTTCAAACAATGATGGAATGAATATGTAGAGCAAAGTACCGAGAACGAGCAGCATTCTGAGAAAAGCTAACGTTTGGCCTGGGGATGAATGATAACCAAGAATGCTGATGTCTGTCGATTGCCTCAAAGATCTTCCCATGTTTCTCAACAATTGGGCTGGAACCGCGAACAGACCACGTGAATTAGGTTCTTCACCCTCGTGCTCTTTCTCGGCGAAACCTTCTAATATCATCAAGCCAGCAAGTGACCCAACCATCATTTTCCCGAGATAGCTTCCACCATTCTGCCATCCATTGTGACCAGTTGCTACACGATTCGCAGGGTAGTAATTCTCCTGAGGGACCGCATAAGTTTGTTGGTTCATCTGGTTGGCGCCTGAGTGAAGTCTCTTTATATCATCTGGAACCTCTATCATCCCTACCGGACTAACGTCAGGCGTCAGCTCTGCGCTGTTTCGCATCGGCATGAACTCTTGATGTACGTATGGATTGGGATTGACGGGAGGGGTGGGGCTGAAACCCAGTGAGCCAGCCATGAAGAGACGCTCGAATGCCGCAATTCGTGCTTTCATTGCGGTGTTCTCTTCACTTAAGCGTATATTTCTCTTCTCCAGATGTCGGATGTATTCTGTCGCTTTCGATAGAACAGTTGCCTGGAACTATGTTAGCAAGTCTAAATTAAGAATGGTATGTTGGTCACACCTTGTTTAGTTTATGAGCCGGCGTCAGGCCATGGAGATCTTCCTTTGCCTCATTGTTGCTCTCGCCCTTGGCATTCTTCTTACCCGCTCGTAGACTAGGAACACTGTCGCGCAACGCAGCGATTTTATCGTTGAGGTTAGTCCGATATCTCTTCTCAATCATGTTGTGTGCAGTCTTCTTAATAGGTGGTGGCTGCCCCTCTGCGCCATCTTCCTCGTCATCATCATCGTCTGCGGAAGCAGAGGACTTTCTTTTCCGACTGCTATCCTGCTGATCTGGAGATGCTGTGGAGCTACTCTTGAAGGTACGGCTACTAGTCGCGGAGTGAGGGCTATGTTGTTGCTTTTGGTACCCCAGAATATCTGGCATGGCAATGCTTCGCAACTGTTCCTGCTGAGCCAAGCTGAGAGTACTTGTTGCAGACGTGTATATAGGCCGCAAGTTCTCCTGCTTCGTTTGATATAATTCTTTCGGAGGGTCCCAGGACAGTGGCGTAGAGTAAGGATCGCGATCGTAGGGAGGGGTATTCCGAGGTTTCCAGTCCGCGTTGTTGTTGTTGTGGTTGTCTCCTATCGCCAAGGAGTCACCGAATTCCAGAAAATCGTCAAAATTGTCGAGTGTTTCAGGCTCCTCAATTGCTGGAGCCGGATCCGCAGGAAATTCGACATAACTGCTGTCTGAGATCGTCATTATTGTCTTTGGCGTCTGCGGGTGTTGACAGGGATCAAAGAGGAACTCCAATCCAGATCAACAGGAGAGCAGCCTAGGATTAAGCATCGCAGAGTGTTGAATTGGATTGTATGAATAAGGTATGACAGAATGTCTACCAAAAATTCGATCTGTACAAACCCCCTGACTCTTTCTCTCTTTCAAGATCGCCCTATTGTGGGACGTTCCGAGGCTGCAAAATCAGACCACTTTCGGCCAGAACCGCCCGCAAAGGCGAGACTTGGATGACGATTCCTGCGGCTCAATGGACCTTTTCTGCCCTAAATCCTCAGTCATTAGTCCAGGCACGTGACTCATATTTATGCCTCAGGCATGGATTTCAAGCTTTCAAGCTTCCAAGCTTTGCCAAAAGGCTGCCACATATTTATAAGCATTGTTCTCTGCATATGATTCCATACCAAATGCGTGCTTTTGATGTACCGTACCTCACGTGAGTTCCTCCACGGCTGGCTTGTTGCTTCTCCGCGCTCCAATCCGCATCCACATTTCTTATCAGCCCCAGGACCGCTCCGCATCCAATCAAGCACGGCCAATTACTTGCCCTAAAGCCTTATCAGCGCGATCAGTGACCCTGAGCATTTCCGAGGACGTCGAAGCCTGCTTTCTTCTTCCATTTTCAGACGAAAATGTAAAGCAGCTAAGTCATTGATAAGCCCAATGCAACTCATTGCAAGACTTTGAAAGAGGAGAAGCTTCTCCGCGCCGCTTGGCTCTGGCTGGCCACGGGCCCATGTCATGTTGCATTTGGGTCAATTGGTGCGAGGTAAGAACCTGTAGAGCGCATTCTGGGACCTGGACTATGCTCTCTTACCATCTTTTCCTTATCCTTTTCCTGACTTCCTCCGTATTCTTATTCTTTCTACATGAACAGTGTTCTTTCATGAATCTGTGTGACCATTACTGGTGATTGAAGCTCGTCTTCAGTGTGGCATAACAAAGAGAAACATGACGGACAACTGGCAACCACAGCACCCAGCGACTAAGATCAGTGGAGGACTGGTTGAAGGAGGGCCTGATAGCGTCAAAGGGTCGGAAGACGAAAGCCATGGGGGATCCAGAAAGAAGGTCGTCGTTGTAGGCCTAGGAATGGTTGGAATTAGTTTCATGTAAGTGACCTGAGAGGAGCGAGGGTTCAAGTAAACAAAGCTAATGATGCGGACTTCATAGCGAAAAGCTCATGAAATTGGATGCGAAAAGACGGGAATACGATATAATTGTCATTGGAGAGGAGCTTCATTTGGCATATAATCGAGTCGGGTTAACAAGTTTCTTTCAGCATCGGAAAGTGGAAAATCTATATTTGAATCCAAAGGAGTGGGTAAGAGCGGCACCAGATATAATAAAACCAGGACACAGGACAGAAAACTAACAGTAGCCATTTTAAACAGTACTCAAACTGCCCGGAAGGCTCACTAAAATACCACCTCAACACAATCGTTACAGCAATCCATCCGGATCAAAAACTTGTATCATGTTCCTCGGGCGAGGTTGTACCATACGACATTCTAGTTCTTGCTACTGGCTCTGATGCCCTTCTACCGAGACACACACCGGGCCATGACGCTGTTGGTGTATTTGTGTACCGTACAATCGAGGATCTGCAGAGGCTTATAGAGTACTCGGGATCCCATAAAGGCACAAATGGCGTTGTTGTTGGTGGAGGATTACTAGGCCTGGAAGCAGCTAAAGCGATGATGGATCTTGAGGCGTTCGAAAAAGTCTGCTTGATTGAACGTAACAGATGGGTTCTAAGCAGACAACTTGATGGTGATGCTGGCGGTCTAGTTGTTGAGCAAGTCAGAGCGCTAGGTCTCGAAGTTCTCTTGTCAAAAAGAGTCGGCAAGATTGAAGTGAATGAGAATAGAACAGTGAAGGGCGTAGTATTTGAAGATGGCGGCAGAATGGATTGTTCTACTATATGCTTTGCTATTGGTATCAAGGCCCGGGACGAGCTGGCAAGGAAGGCTGGAATCAAATGTGCTGACCGAGGTGGTGGAATTGTCGTTAAAGCAGACTTGTGCACAAGCGTCAAGGATATCTACGCTATTGGCGAGTGTGCAAGCTGGGAGAACCAAACCTTTGGACTAATTGCACCTGGTGTTGAGATGGCAGATATTCTTGCGTTCAACCTGACTCAAGCCAAGGTCCACTCCTATCGGCAATTCAAGAGGCCTGATCTCAGTACGAAGCTCAAGTTACTAGGTGTGGAAGTTGCCAGTTTTGGCGATTTCTTTGCCGACAGAGACGGGCCAAAATTTATGCCTGCGAGAGCAGCGAAGAAGGTCGAGCAATCATCACAGGATGCGGTCAAAACTCTTACAGATGGACCGCCTCCATCTCCGGTCAAAGCACTCACATACAAAGACCCTTTTCAAGCCGTCTACAAGAAATATCTCTTCACATTAGACGGAAAATATCTGCTTGGAGGCATGATGATCGGAGACACCAGAGACTACGTCAAACTTGTGCCAATGGTCAAGAACCAGAAAATGTTAGATGTGCCACCGAGCCAGTTCATCTTGGGAGCAAGTAAAGGAGACGACGAAGGCGGGGACGACCTCGACGATGACACTCAGATCTGCTCATGTCACAACGTGACAAAAGGCGATGTCCTCAGCGTTGTAAAGGATGGCACCTGCAAGAGCATCGGAGATGTCAAGTCATGCACGAAAGCAGGCACGGGTTGTGGTGGCTGCATGCCCCTTGTTACCAGTATCTTCACGAAGCAGATGCAGGCTATGGGAAATGAAGTAAAGAACCATATCTGCCCTCACTTTAACTATTCTCGCGCAGATCTTTACAACATCATCTCAGTTAAGAAGTTGAAGACTTTACCGGAGGTCATGAAGGAAGCGGGGAATGACCCAGATTCGCTTGGCTGCGAAGCCTGTAAACCAAGTATCGGATCCATTTTTTCGTCGCTTTACAATCGACATATCATGGACAAGCCTGTTCATGGTCTACAGGACACGAACGATAGGTATCTGGGCAACATTCAGCGAAACGGTACTTACTCTGTCATACCCCGTGTCAGCGGCGGAGAGATTACTCCTGACAAGCTTATTGTTATTGGTAATGTGGCCAAGAAATATGGGTTATACACCAAGATCACGGGTGGGCAGAGAATCGACATGTTCGGTGCCAAAAAGCAAGACCTTATTGCTATTTGGACCGAGCTGGTGGCAGGTGGGTTAGAGAGCGGCCACGCATACGCAAAGTCCTTGAGAACCGTCAAGAGCTGTGTTGGGACGACATGGTGTAGATATGGCATAGGTGACAGTGTAGGCATGGCCGTTCGCCTTGAGGAGCGTTATAAGAGCATTCGCAGTCCCCACAAAATGAAGGGTGGTGTGAGCGGTTGTGTCCGAGAGTGCGCTGAAGCTCAAAATAAAGAGTAAGTCATGATTCTTGCTATCTCTTGGACCGATTCATCTGACAACGATCAGCTTCGGTCTAATAGCCACGGAGAAAGGATTCAACATCTTCGTGGGTGGTAACGGTGGTGCAAGCCCTAAGCACTCTGAGCTCCTTGCCAAGGACGTCCCACCAGATGATGTAGTTCAAATTCTTGACCGGTATCTCATGTTCTACATCCGTACAGCAGATAAATTGCAACGTACTGCCCGATGGCTTGAGAAACTTCCAGGCGGCATCAACTACCTGCGAGAAGTGATCCTCGACGACAAGCTTGGCATATGTGCGTCCCTCGAGGAGCAAATGAAAGAATTAGTCGGAACATTCTACGACGAATGGGCCGAGGCCATAAAGGATCCTGAGCGAAAAAAGCACTTCCAACAATTCGCCAACACTAAGGAAACTCTCGAGACCATGGAGAAGGAAGAAGATCGCGGCCAAAGCCGCCCCGTTTACTGGACAAAAGAAAGCGTCAAAGAAGACTTCAGAAACACCAAATGGACCTCCCTAACCTGGCAACCCATAATCGAAGCCTCGCACTTCAAAGACGCCGACATCTCGCCGAATGGCATCAGCGCCAACATCAAGCGCGGTGACACGCAGCTTGCCGTCTTCAAAGTCAAGGGCAGGTACTACTGCACGCAACAGATGTGTCCGCATAAGCGCGCCTTCATCCTCTCTGACGGCCTCATTGGAGACGACCTCGCGACTAACAAGCTCTGGGTGTCCTGTCCGTACCATAAGCGCAACTTTGAGCTCTCGGGCGAGTCAGTGGGGAAGTGCACGAATGATGACGAAGTCTCGATTGCTACATTCCCTGTTGAGGAGAGGGATGACGGCATGGTGTATCTTAAGCTGCCACCGGTACATGAGTTGGATGGCGTGCTTGGGACGAGCAAGTGGATGATTAAGAAGGAGGATGTGGCTGGTATCCAACCGTTCAAGAAGCTGGATGCGAGATTTGGAGGGAAACCGAATGGGGTGGGTATGAAGGGGAGGAAGCCGTGGGATGGGACGCATTTGGATGGGGAGGCGGTTAAGGTAGGAGGACGGGATGGGATTGATTGGTGAGACTGCTGCAGAGGAAGACACGTGATGGATTAAGGTTACAGTGATATATAGTTTGTATATCCTCGTGTAACAACACATTGTCCCCTTTTCCTCCTGCCTCCACCAGATAAAGTAATTCACCGCCCACACAAACATAACCCAAAATAAGAAAATTCCCTTTAACAATCACAACGGTAGTCTGGCGGACAATCGCCACCGCTATAATAGCAAATAGACCAGCTAACATCTGCCTCCAGCTCTCAAGCGAGCGAGAGCAATGGTTGTTTCATTCTTCCCAACTCCCGAGTGAGTGCATTGGTTTCTTCGGGCATAACGGAAGGTGAAGAGCTGCTCTAAACACCTCAGACGACTAGGTGTTTGGTTTCTTTTACTATTTGAAGTTGTCCTTTTTTTTTGTGGGGGGGGCTTGTTCTAATACAACTTTTAAATCACCTCAGGACTAGATCCCTCATCCACCGCACACTCTAATTTCTCCTCCAGTGTAAATACCACACCGTCCTACAAAATACCAACCGCATACGCCGCGGGAATATTCCCCTCATCAGGCCTCACGCTCCGCACCGCAGAATAAACGCCAACGTCCGCGGTCCCATTCGCAAACGCCGGCATGCGCCTCGCATGACTCAATCCCTCTACCAAACTCGCAATATTCACTAACTTCCCCTCGCTCTATGGCCCCCCTAGGATCTCCATGCCAAACCTGAATGCCAATCGGCGCATCCGCTGTGGCATTTGAGAAACTGGCTGGCACAGTCACGACTGGAGAGTCGGTCAGGGCGGCGAGAATGCCGTTTCGACTGGATTGAGAAGGGGAGCCGATTTTTACGACGAGGTTCTTTTGCTCGGGGTAGATGATGGCATTGAGGGTGTAAGAGGTGAAGGTGTTGCGGAGGGCAATGGTGAGGTTTTGGATGCCGAGTTGGGCATTGGGGTAGGA
>Ga0335075_10009144_pt1 | contig 15131 bp, 11 predicted proteins | sample Lox_Sample_24_FD_206723 | JGI IMG/M metagenome (GOLD analysis project Ga0335075, IMG submission 206723) | Soil microbial communities from Loxahatchee National Wildlife Refuge, Florida, United States - Lox_Sample_2.4 | ecosystem: Environmental > Terrestrial > Soil > Wetlands | place: USA... | reverse complement strand
TGCGCGTGGAGAACCTGCTGTTGATGGAACGGGCCGAGCTTCGCCTCGGGCCCGGTCTGAACGTGCTGACCGGCGAGACCGGTGCCGGCAAGACGCTGCTCGCCCATGCCCTCGACCTGCTGCTCGGAGGTCGGGCACGGCGCGGCATCGTGCGCCCCGGGGCCGCGGAGGCGTACGTCGAGGGGGTGTTCGACCTCGATCCCGCCCTGGTGGCCGACGAGCGGATCCCCACCGATGCTGAGGAGCTCGTGCTCGCGAGGCGGGTCTGGCCGGACGGACGCACCCGCGCGTATGTCTGCGGGCGTGCCGCGACCCAGGCCGACCTGCAGGAGCTGGGCGGGCGGCTGCTCGCGTTCTACGGTCAGCATGAACATCGGCGGCTGATGCTCTCGGTCGAGCAGCTCGAGCTTCTCGACGCCTACGGCGGCTCGCAACACGCGTCGGTTCGGCGGCGGCTCGCGGAGTCGCACGAGCGGGTCCGGGCGCTCGGCGGCCGCGTCGCGGACCTTGGCGAGCTGGCCGGCAGCCGCGATCGCGAGCTTGACCTGCTGCGCTTCGAGCTCGACGAGATCGAGGCGGCGGAGCCGCGTGAGTCTGAGGGCGCGGAGCTCGCCGCCGAACGCGATCGATTGCGCCACCAGGGGGATCTGATCGAGGCCGGGGCGTTCGGCGCCGAGGCGCTTGCCGGGGAGAGCGGGGGAGCGGCCGAGGCGATCGCCGGCGCGGGCGCGCGGGTCGCCGCCGCGGCGGAGCTCGATCCCGGGCTGCGCGAGCTCGCCGACCGGCTGATGGCGCTCCAGTACGAGGCCGCCGACCTCGGTGCCGAGCTGCGCGGCTACGTGGAAGGGCTCGCCGGGGAGGGCGGCGAGACAGCGCCGGGCGCCCGGCTGCAGGAGGTCGAGGAGCGCCTCGCGGTGCTCGCCCGCCTGGAGCGCAAGCACGGCGGCTCGATCGCCGAAGTGCTCGCGCACGCGGAACGTTGCCGGCGCCGGTACGAGGAGCTCACCGGTGCCGAGAGCGACCTCGAGTCCGTCCAGGCCGAACTGTCGGCCGCCGCCGACGAGCGCGATGCGCTCGCCGACCGGCTGACCCGCGCTCGTGCCAAGGCGGCTCCCCGGCTCGCGCGCGCGGTGCGCGAGCGCCTGGCGGAGCTCGCGATGGGCGACGCGCGGTTCGAGATCGCGATCGCGCCACGGGAGGGCGGCTGCGGGCCGCGTGGCGTGGACGCGATCGAGATGGAGATCGCCCCCAACGGAGACGAGAACCTCGCGCCATTGCGCGAGGTCGCGTCCGGGGGCGAGCTCTCACGGGTGATGCTCGCGCTGTTGAGCGTCGCCCATGGCAGCGCGCAGGGAAGCGACCCTGCCGCCCGGGGGATGCTCGTCTTCGACGAGATCGACGCCGGGATCGGGGGCCACACCGCGCGGGCCGTCGGCGAGCACCTGCGGGCGCTCGCCGTCGGCCGGCAGGTGCTCTGCATCACGCATCTGCCGCAGGTGGCGGCGCTGGGCGAGCGTCACTTCACGATCGTCAAGGACACCAGGGCACGGCCTGCGCGGACGACGGTCATCACGCTCGAGGGGGACGCGGTGGTCGCTGAGCTGGTCCGGATGATGGGGGCGGCTGAGGAGGACGCGGGTGCCGCCGATCATGCTCGGGAGTTGTTGAAGGTGGTGGCGTGAGAGCTCTCCCGGACAGCGCGTGCTTGGGGGCGACGCGGCGGCTCAGAACCATGGGACGTACGCGAGCGCAGTCCGGGAGAGCTCTCACGCCACCCTCGGAGCGTTCGCGGTCGGCGCTTGCATCCTCCAGCCTTGAGCTGGCCGACGACGGGGCGGGCTGGTGGGTTCGCTAGGCCTCGTCGCCGAGTTCGCGGATGTCGTCGGCGTTGCCTCGGAGGGCGGGTTCGTAGCGGGTGATCTCGGGGGAGTCGATGTGGTCGGCGATCGTGTCGAGAAGGACGGCGAAGGCGGCGTTGGGGTGGCCGGAGGCGTGGAGGGTGAACGCCTTCCAGACGGGCAGGGAGGGGGAGTCGGGGAACTCGGCGATCGCCCGGTCCAGGACGTCGAGCGATTCGTCGAAGCGGCCGAGCTGACGGAACGTGCTGCCGAGCTGGAGGAGGCACTGGCGGCGCAGGGTGCCCGCGAGGCCGAGCTCCAGGGCGCGGGCGTAGAAGCCGAGCGCCGTCTCCTCCTCGCCGGCGGTGTCGTAGGAGCCGCCGACCTCGTAGACGAGCCGAGGGTTGTCGGGATGCTCGGCCAGGAGCCGCTCGAAGGCATCGATCGTCGGCTGCATCCGCTCGCGGTCCCTCGCCGCGAAGATCCGGTTGATCTCTGCCTCGAGCTCATCCATCGCCTCGGATTCAAGCGCGTCGTACGGGTGACAAAGACACGGCGGCTGTCGATCGCCCTTCGGAGCTGTCGCAAGCGGGGGCGTGTGTGCCCGCCCCGCGCTGCCCAGGCTGGCTGGCGACGGAACGCGGTCCAGGGATGAAACGCCCGCGAGGGCAGCGGGGCCGGGCACACACGCCCCCTTCGCGCGTCGACCCGGAGGGTGGTGTGGGGGCTCCCCTGATCCGCCCTCGCGTACGCCCCATACCCAGGGGCGGCGCCGTCGTCAAAGAGCCCGGGCGGAGCAGGGGAGCCGCCACAGCGCCCCCACCGCCCAGCCGACGAGACATCAAACAGTCCGAAGCTGCACTTTCCGAGGACCGGCTGGAGAGTCCGCCGGAGGGCGGGCTAGAGTCCAGGGCCAGCTGATGTCTCACGGCGAAACGCGCTTCATCTTCATCACCGGCGGGGTGGTTTCCTCGCTCGGCAAGGGCATCGCCGCAGCGTCGATCGGTCGTCTGCTGGTGGCACGCGGCCTCTCGGTGCAGCTGCAGAAGTTCGACCCGTACATCAACGTCGACCCCGGCACGATGTCGCCCTACCAGCACGGTGAGGTGTTCGTCACCGAGGACGGAGCCGAGACCGACCTGGATCTCGGGCACTACGAGCGCTACACCGACGCGAACACCAGCCGCGCCTCGAACGTCACCGCCGGCGGTATCTACAACACCGTGATCCGCCGGGAGCGGCGCGGCGACTATCTGGGCGCGACCGTGCAGGTGGTGCCGCACATCACCAACGAGATCAAGCACCGGGTCAAGCTGATGGCCGACTCCTCCGAGGTCGACTTCGTCATCACCGAGATCGGCGGAACGGTGGGCGATATCGAGTCATTGCCGTTCCTGGAGGCGATCCGCCAGTTCCCGGTCGACGTCGGCCGGCGGCGCTGCATGTTCATCCACCTCACGCTCGTGCCGTGGATCGGTCACGCCGGGGAGCTGAAGACCAAGCCGACCCAGCACTCGGTCAACGAGCTGCGGCGCATCGGCATCAACCCCGACATGGTCATGTGCCGCTCGGCGTCCGAGCTGTCGACCGAGATCCGGTCGAAGATCGCGCTGTTCGCCTCGCTGCCGGTCGACGCGGTCGTGTCCGCCTACGACGTTGACGACGTCTACAAGGTCCCGCTCGCGTTCAACGACCAGGGCGTCGACGATTTCATTCTCTCCGAGTACTTCGGCATCGACGCCGGGCCGCCAGACCTCTCCGGATGGGATGCGATCGTCCGGCGTGCCGAGGAGGCCGACCGCGAGACGCGGATCGCGCTGGTCGGCAAGTACGTCCAGCTCGAGGACGCCTACCTCTCGGTCGCCGAGGCGCTGCGCCACTCCGGTGTCCATCACGGCGCCAAGGTGAAGATCGAGTGGATCGACTCCGAGACCGTCACCGATCCCGACGTCAATCGGCTGCTGCACGAGGTCGACGGAATCCTCGTCCCCGGCGGCTTCGGCGGTCGCGGATGGGAGGGCAAGATCGAGGCTGCCCGGATCGCGCGGGAGCGCAAGATCCCCTACCTGGGGATCTGCCTCGGGATGCACGTCGCGGTGAGCGAGTTCGCCCGCCACGTCTGCGGGATGGAGGGTGCGAACTCGACCGAGATGGACCTCGAGACCCCCTTCCCGGTGATCGACCTGTTGCCCGAGCAGAAGGAGATCGCCGACATGGGCGGGACCATGCGACTCGGCGCCGACCCGGTGAAGCTCCACGACGACACGCGTATCCGCGCGATCTACGACGAGCCCGTGGTCTATGAACGCCACCGCCACCGTTACGAGGTCAACAACCACCTGCGGCGGCGGCTCGAGGGCGCGGGGCTGGTCTGCAGCGGGACCTCGCCGGATGAGCGGCTGGTCGAGGCCGTGGAGCTGCCCGCCGAGACCCACCCGTTCTACGTCGCCTCGCAGTACCACCCCGAGTTCAAGTCCCGGCCCGAGCGCCCCGCACCGCTGTTCCGCGAGTTCGTCGGCGCCGCCCTGGACTACGCCGCCTCCGACGCGACGGCCGGGGACATCGCCGCGACCCGTTCGTGACGCGCGCCGGCGGAGCCGAGCGCGAGCGCCTGCACGAGACGTTCGCCGCGCTGTGCCGCATCGAGAGTCCGTCCGGTCGTGAACGCGGATGCGCGGACTGGCTGATCCGCGAGCTCACCGCGATCGGGCTCGAGGTCCAGGAGGACGCGACGGGGCCCGTGGTCGGGGCCGACGCGGGCAACCTCTACGTGCGGATCCCCGGGGCCGGCGAGCGCTCAGGCGATGAGGCCGGCCGGTGCGTGCTGTTCTGCGCCCACATGGACACGGTGCCGCTCGCCGGGCCGGTCGAGCCGGTGCTCGTCGACGGGGTCTGGGAGAACGAGCACGACGCGATCCTCGGCGCCGACAACAAATCGGCGGTGGCGATCTTCGTCGAGCTCGCCCGTCGGTACGCGACCGCGACCGCCCCGGCGATCGGGCTCGAGTTCGTGTTCACGACCAGCGAGGAGACATCGCTGGGCGGAAGCGCCGCGTTCGACAGCTCACGCCTGCGCTCGACATACGGCTTCGTGTTCGACCAGGCGACGCCGATCGGTGGCGTCATCGTCGCCTCGCCGACCCACTACCGGATCATCGCGCGGCTCCATGGACGCGCCGCCCACGCCGGAGTCCGCCCGGAGGCGGGTCGCTCCGCCATCCACGCCGCCGCACGCGGGATCGCCACCATGGAGCTCGGACGGCTCGACGAGCAGACCACCGCCAACGTCGGCATGATCCACGGCGGCTCGGCGATCAACGTCGTGCCCGAGTACTGCGAGGTGGTCGCCGAGGTCCGGAGCATCGATGACGCCCGTGCCTCGGCGGTCGCCACTGAGCTGATCGACCATCTCCAGGATGCCGCGGATGGGGGGGAGTGCGACCTCGACCTGAAGGTCGAGCAGATGTTCCAGGGCTACCGCCACCCGGCGAGCGCCCCCCAGGTGGCGATCGCCGAGAGAGCGCTCACCGCCTGCGGCTACACCCCGGAGCGGATCGTCTCCGGCGGCGCATCCGACGTGAATTCGTTCATGGTCGACCGTCTGCCGTGCGTCTGCCTCGCCGACGGCGTCCAGGCCAACCACACCTCCAGCGAGCGGGTCAGTGCCCAGGCGCTCGAGGACATGCTCGACGTCGCGCTCGTGATCGTCGAGGAGTCCGCGAGGGAGCTGTCCGACGGCGGCGCACCGTGAGCCCGCTCGGCGGCTTTGAACCGATCGGGGCCGAGGAACACTGGCGCGGGGCGGTGATCGGAGCCGGCGTGACCCACTACCGCCACGCCGATGGCGCCGTCGTGGCCCGGGACACCGTCTGGCATCCCGGAGCCGTCGGGATCATCGCGCTCGACGACCAGCAGGTGTGGCTCACTCGCCAGCCGCGCGAGGTCGCGGGGCTCACCGATTCCCTCGAGATTCCCGCCGGCAAGCTCGACGTGCCCGGCGAGAGTCCACTCGCCTGCGCTCGGCGAGAGCTCGTCGAGGAGATCGGCAAGGACGCCGCGGACTGGCGAGAGCTGCGGGGGTTCTACACGAGCGTCGGCTTCTCCGATGAGCACATCTGGCTGTTTCTTGCGCGTGACCTCCAAGCCCGCCAGGCCGCACCCGATGAAGATGAACGGATCGAGATCGTCCCCTGGCCGCTCGATCAGCTCGACGACGCGATCGCGCAGAGCGAGGACGCCAAGACGGTGATCGCCCTCCAGTGGCTCGCGCTCGAGCGCGCCGCAGGCCGTCTCTGACCAGGCGCCGCCGCGCTGAACGAAATCTGCCGACCCCACCCCTGGCGGAAGGAGAGCGCGGTGGGAGTGGCGAACCACCGACACCACGATGGCAACCGCCGAGGCCACCGCCGCCCAGCGCCGGCTCACCGATCTGACGCTGGACTTCCTGGCGAGCCTCGAGCTCGAGCGCGGGCTGTCGCGCAACACGCTTGAGGCCTACCGCTCCGACCTGCAGCAGTTCGGCGTCTTCCTCGGCCCGCGCCGGCGTGATCCGCTCGAGGTGACACCGGCCGACCTCGCCGCGTTCGTCTCCGAGCTCGCCGCCGGGCGCGACGGTCGTCCGCCGGTCGCGCCCGCGACGCTGCAGCGCAAGATCGCGTGCCTGCGCTCGTTCTACCGCCACCTGCGCCGCGAGCAACTGCTGGACCACGACCCGACCTCGGAGCTGCGCCCGCCCCGCTCGCGCGGTCGGCTGCCGCGGGTCCTCTCGCGCGATGAGGTGGCGCGGCTACTGGCACAGCCGCGCGGCCACGGTCCGGGCGCGCTGCGCGACCGCGCGCTGCTGGAGACGATGTACGCGTGTGGCCTGCGCGCGAGCGAGGCGATCTCGCTCGAGCTGGCCGAGCTCGACCTCGAGGCGGCGATTCTGCGCGCTCATGGCAAGGGCTCCAAGGAGCGCCTGGTGCCGATCGGGTCGAAGGCCGTGGAGAGCCTGGGCATCTATCTCGAGCAGGGACGCCCGCGGCTGGTGGGATTGCGTGACGAGCCCCGGGTGTTCCTCAACCTGCGCGGCCGGGGACTCTCGCGACAGGGCCTTTACAAAATCGTGCAGGGCCACGCCCGGACCGCCGGCCTGGAGGAGCGGATGAGCCCGCACACGCTGCGCCACACGTTCGCCACCCACCTGCTCGCCGGCGGCTGCGACCTGCGTTCGCTGCAGGAGATGCTCGGCCACGCTGACATCGGCACCACCCAGATCTACACCCACCTGTCGACCGGGCGGCTGCGCGACGTCTACTTCGACGCGCACCCGCGGGCGCAGATCGACCGCTCGGGCGACCAGCGCCCCGGCTGACCGGCCGGCCGTCGAGGCACGCCGTTGCGACGCGCCTTCGTGATCGTGCTCGACGCCTGCGGCGTGGGCGCGCTCGCCGATGCCGGCGACTACGGCGACGCCGGCACCGACACGCTCGGCCATCTGGCCGCCGCGCTGGGCGGACTGCGTCTGCCGACGCTGCAGGCACTGGGTCTCGGGTCGGCTCACCCGCTGCGCGGGGTCCCGCGCGCCGCCCGTCCGGTGCTCCATGGCCGCCTGCACGCGCTCGGCACGGGCAAGGACTCGACCGCCGGGCACCGGGAGCTGATGGGCCTCGTCGCCACGCGGCCCGCCCCGACGTATCCCGACGGGTTCCCCGAGGAGGTCCTGGCAATCATCTCGGCCGCGGCTGACGGCCGAGCCGTGATCTGCAACCGTCCGGACAACGGGATCGAGGCGATCGACAACTTCGGGGCCGAGCATGTCGCCCGCGGCGATCTGATCGTCTACACCAGCCAGGATTCCGTCCTGCAGATCGCGGCCCACGTCGACGTCATTGCCCCGGACGCGCTCTATGAGATCTGCGCCGGCGTGCGGGCGGCGCTCCCGGAGCGACACGCGGTCGGGCGAGTGATCGCCCGCCCGTTCGAAGGGTCCGAGGGGGCATACGCTCGCACCGACGGACGCCGCGACTACGCGCTGTCGCCGGGGCCGAGCTACCTGGACGCGCTCGGTGCCCATCAGGTGCCCGTTCACACGGTCGGCAAGGTCGGGCAGCTGTTCGCCGGGCGCGGGATCGACGTCGAGCACGCCGGGGCGACGAACGCGGTCGCGATCGATGAGACCTCGCGGTTGATCGATCGACTCGATCACGGGTTCGTCTTCACCAACCTGATCGAGACCGACCAGGTGTACGGGCACCGCCACGACATCGAGGGGTTCGCGCGGGCGCTCGAGCGAATCGATGAGGCCGTCACGTCCTGGGTCGCGGCAATGCGCGAGCAGGACATGCTCGTGCTCACCGCCGACCACGGCTGCGACCCGGCCTCGCCGAGGTCCGATCACACCCGCGAGCACGTTCCGCTGCTCGCCCGCTTCGCGGGTCATCGCGGGCGCCGCCATGATGGCCCGATGGCCGACGTCGGCGCCAGCGTGCTCGCGTGGCTGGCGGACGCCGAGCACGACGCGCTCCCAGGCCGCTCCTTCGTGTGAGCGCGCAGTCGTGCGGCACTCGCGCAGGCGCGGCGAGGCGGCTATAGATAGGCGCGATGCCCGAACTTCCCGAGGTCGAGACGATCCGCCGCCAGCTCGCGCCTCACCTGGAGGGGCGGACGCTCACGGCGGTCGAAGTGCTCGATCCGCGCTGGACGGCCCCGCGGGCGCCCGGCGAGGTCGCCCGCACGCTCACCGATCGCACCGTCCTCGGCCTGGCTCGCGCCGGGAAGTACCTGATCTGGGAGCTCTCGGACGATCACCATCTGCTCATGCATCTGCGGATGACCGGCACGCTGCTGTTCGACCCACCCGCTGACCCGCCCCACACCCGCGTCCGGGTCGCGCTCTCGGACGGGCACCGTCTCGTCTACATCGATCCGCGCCGGTTCGGGACCGGGCATCTGGTCGAGAGCTCGGAGGCGCGCGCGGCCTATCTCGGAAGCCGGCTCGGGCCCGAGCCGCTGACCGCCGCGTTCACGACGGCGTACCTGCGCGACGCCGCGCTCGGCCGCACCGCGCCGGTGAAGGCGTTCGTGCTTGATCAGCGGCGGATCGCCGGCGTCGGCAACATCTACGCGGACGAAGCGCTGTTCCGTGCCGGGATCCATCCGCTGCGGGCCGCGGGTTCGCTGCGGCCGGTCCAGCTGGAGGCGCTGCGCGAGGGAATCGAGGAGGCTCTCGCCGCTGGGATCGCGGCCAAGGGCGCGACGATCGATGACTTCCGCCACGTCGACGGCGCCTACGGGTCCTTCCAGGACCAGTTCCTGGTGCATCTGCGCCAGGGGGAGCCGTGCGTCCGCTGTGAGAGGCCGGTGCGCAAGCTGGTCGTCGGCGGGCGCGGGACCTACGTCTGCGAGCACTGTCAGCCGAGGCCGCGCGGCGGCCGCAGGCGTTAGGCCGCGAGCAGGCTGGGCAGTCGCCCGTCGCGGTCGGCCGCGAGAAGCTCCTGGAAGCCGCCGATCGACTCGCCGTCGATCACGATCTGGGGGAAGGTGTACATGCCGGTCTTGGCGATCAGCTCGTCACGACCGTCCGGGTCGCGTGCGAGATTGATCTCGGTGTAGTCGATCTGGCGCTTGGCCAGCAGCTTCTTGGCACCCACGCAGAACGGGCACTGCTCGGTGGTATACAACGTGACTGGCTTCATGACTTCATTTAGTATAGCAAGGGGATGTGAGTGCCCGGGCCGCTGAGGAGCGAGGCGATCGTGCTGCGCTCGATCCGCTACGGGGAGGCGGATCGGATCCTCCATCTGTACACGCTCGAGCACGGTCGGCTGGCGGCGATCGCCAAAGGTGCTCGCCGCGCGCGCAGCCGGTTCGGCGCGCGGTTGGAGCCGTTCATGCGGGTGCGTGCGCAACTGCATGAGGGCCGCAGCGACCTCTTGACGGTCACCGGGGTCGACACCGTGGCCACCCATGCCGGCCTGCGCGAGTACGCCGCCACGCTTGATGGTGCCGCGCGAGCCTGCGATGCGGTCGCGCGCCTGTTCGAGACTCGCGAGCCCCACCCGGAGGTGTTCCATCTGCTCGCCAACGAACTCGCGCTGCTCGCTGCCGACCCGGCACACGGTCGCGCCGGCAACGGCCTCGCCTTTCGGATGAAGCTGCTGCTGGCCGCCGGGATCGTTCCTCAGCTGTCCGCGTGCGCCGTCTGCGGTGAGACCGAGCACCTGCGCGGCTTCTCGGGCGCCGCGGGCGGCGTTGTCTGCGAGTCGTGTGAGGCGGGTTCGTTCCCTCTCTCAGAGGACGCCTACCGCTTCCTGCTCGCCGCTCTCGGCAGTCCGCTCGCCGAGGCACCCGACGGCACCGAGCGGGTGTTGCGCCAGGTCGAGCGTGCGATCGGCGACACCAGCGAGCATCACGCGCACGTGCGGCTGCGCCCGCTGCTGGCGGCCTGAGCCGTCCGGCTGCTCAGTGGTGCCCGCGCGGCTTGTGCGTGGTGCCATGGTGTGTACTCGCGCGGCGCTTGTGCGAGCTCTGGCCGTGCCTGGAGCTTGAGCGCGAGGGCTTCGAGCGTTTCGAGGAGTTGCTCGCGGCCGCGGTGAACGTCACGGATGTCCGCTCCAGCGTGCGGCGGGTGCTCGATGCGGTCAGCACGGTCCGCAGCGTGTGCTCGCTCGCGAGCAGCTTGGTGCCGGTCCGGTTCAGCGCGACGGTCACGGTGCGATGGTCGCCGGCCCCGATCTGCACCGTCTGGGACCCGACCACGACGACTCGGCTGCGCGGGTGATGAGCGTCGGCCGCGGCGTGCGCGTGAGACGTGGTGGCGGATTCGGTCGCGGTGAGCGTGATCGTCACCGGGCAGCTCGACTTCTCCGGGCAGCGCAGGCCGATCGACAGGTCCGTCCCAGAGACCGAGTGGGCGGGGACCGACACCGTCGCGGTGCCGCTCGAGCGCCCGCCGGACCCGCCGCTCCCGTCGGTGGGGTCGTCCCCAAGCCCGTCACCGAGGTCGATCAGCGGCTCGCTCGGGTCCGACTCGGCCTGCGCCGAGCCATAGGCGTTGGTCGCGGTCTCGACGACGACGATCGAATCGTTGACGTCGTTCTTGGTGGTCGTATAGGACCCGCCGGTCGCCCCCGGGATCGGGGTGCAGACGGTGCCGGTGATGTCGCAGTCCTCCCACTGCAGGACGATCCGCGGGCTGTTCTGCCACTGGCCGGGCAGCTCGGTGAGGACCTCGCCCACCGTCCCCTCGTCGCCGTCGATCTCCGGCGGGCTGAGGTTGACCGGTGCGAGCGTCGTCACCGCGTTCGTCATCGCCGAGTCGGCGGTGTTCGACCCACCGGAGTTCGACGCGGTCTCAACGACCTCGATCTGGTTGCCGACGTCATTCTCGGTCGGGCTGTACGTCGAGCCGCTCCCGACCGGCGTGCACGGGTCTCCGTAGGGGTCGCAGTCCTCCCACTGATCGCTGACCTGGGTGGGTGAGCCGCTCCAGCTGCCCTGGGTGACGGTGAGCGTCCCACCCTGGGCGGCCGACCCGCTGATCGTCGGCGGCGTCTCGTTCTGGGGCGGCACGGGGGTGACGGTCGCGACGATGCCCGACCCGCCATCGACGGTCCCGAACGAGGCTGACCAGCCGTTGTCGTCCGCGGGGAACGACGGCGTGCCGCCGGTGCGCGAGCCGAAACCGAGCAGGCCGAGGGTCTCGGTCGAGTTCGGTGCGCCCAGCGCGTCGCCGTTGAAGGCAACGGTGCCGCCGGTGAAGGTCGCGCCGCCGGTGACGACGAGCGGCGGCACCGATCCGGACTGGGGGGTTGACGGGCCCGCGTCGAGTTGGAGGGTCGCCCCGCCGCCCACGTTCAGCGAGCCGATCGTGTCGCTCGCCCCAGGCATGATCTCGAGGCTCGTGTTGGAGCCGGTGACCGACAGCTTGCCGGATCCGGAGAGTGTGCCCTCGAGCACGCGCGAGAGGTTGCTTCCCTGGATCAAGAGTGTGCCGTTCGAGGGGACCACGTAGCCGCCGGTGTCGGTCGTCTGGTTGGAGGCGTCCAGGACCAGGTTGCTGTTGTTGCCGACTGTCACCGTTCCTGCGTTGTCGAAGGTGTCCGTCTGGATCGTCGTGCTCCCCGTCGAGGAGATCGACCCGCTCTGATCGTTCAGCAGCGTGCCTGAGGGATCGCAGCTGGAGTTCGCCGCGCTATGGCCGAGGTTCGCGTTCGAGCCGAGCGTCAGGAGGCCGGCGTTCTCCAGCGTCGCGCCCTCATCGACGCACACCTTCGCTGATCCGGCGATCGCCATCGTCCCCTGGTTCTCGACGTCGACCTCCTCGCCGAGCTGGGCGGTGGTCAGACCGCCTAGACCGAGTGTCGTCGTTGTCCCAGCCGGGAGGGTCACGAATCCGTAGCCGTCGAGATCACCGTTGATCGCTACGGTCGGGCCGGTGCCGCCGGCAGGTCCCTCGAGCGTGTCGTCGACCTCTGCGGTCGCTCCGCTGTCCACCTCGACACGGTTGAGCGCGGCCAGGTTCGCATCGCTTTCGAAGTCGATCGTGCCGCTGTTCAGCACCAGCGTGCCGCCGCCCGAGAACGTCGTGCCCGAGGCGCCCGTGTAGTTGATCGTGCGGCTGGTGGTGTCGAATTCGAGGGTCGCGCCCTGCGCGACCGCATAGGTTCCGGTGTCGCCGTCGCCCCCGTTGCTGCTCGAGCCCCTGATCATGAGGGTGTCGCCGCTGCCCGTCTCCTGCACCGCGCCGTCGTCGTCGAAGTACGCGGGCGCGATGATGGCCGAGCTCGGGGCGATGATCGTCCCCTCGTCGGTGATCTGGCCACCGCCCGAGTTACCCCCGCACGCGCCGGAGTCCGAGGCGCCCAGATCCGCGCCGGAGCCGAGTGTCACCGTCGCCTGCGACCCGAATGTGAGCGTCGCGGACGCGTTCTCGCACACGTCGAGATCCGGGTCGACGTTCGTCGTGCCCTCGCTGGTGAGCGACAGACCGGACCCCAGGACGTCCGGGGTGGCCGTGTTCCCGGGGGTCGCGTTCTGCAGGTCGAGTTCGCCGGTGACGGTCAGGCTCTCCGAGCCGTCGGTGGTGAGCGTCGCCCCGTCGAGCTCGAGGCCGGTGACGGTGAAGTTCATGGTGGCCGCGTCGAGCTCGACACTCGCGCCCTGGCCGATGCACACGACATCGGTCGGCTGGGGGGTGCCGTTGTCCCAGTTGGCGGCGTCCGACCACAGGCCGTCGCCGCCGTTGCCGGTCCAGATGTCGGTGCACGTGGCGACGCTCGCGGAGGCAGGCGCCGCGGCTGCCAGGGCGGTCGCGGCGCCGAGCAGCAGCAGGAGAGCGAGCCGGCGGGGCGTCAGAAGGGGTATGCAGTCGCGCAAGCGCATGACGGAGAGGGGCGCAGGACCTGAGAACTGATCGGTCGTCCCGGAGCGAGCCTTGAGCGGCCGGGGCTCCGGCCAGACACGCACCGGACCGAACGGCGAGTTTCACCCGCTCACACGGGCGTTCTCCCCGGCGCTGTCAGAATCGAAGGGATGGACCGTTTGTCCAACACCCGCGACGACGCGCATCCCTCCGGCGCGGTCGCCGAGGGCTTCCGCGAGCGGATGTCCGCGCGTGAGGAGGCGTTCCTGTCACCGCTTGCGGTCCGCTCCTATCCGGAACATCGCGCGGTTCCCGAGGCCGACTGCGGCCTGCGCACCCCGTTTCAGCGCGACCGTGACCGGATCGTCCACTCGAAAGCGTTCCGGCGGCTGAAGTACAAAACGCAGGTGTTCGTCGCCCCGGTCGGCGATCACTACCGCACGCGGCTCACCCACACGCTGGAGGTCGCCCAGATCTCGCGCACGGTGGCCCGGGCGCTCGCGCTCAACGAGGACCTCACCGAGGCGATCGGGCTGGGGCATGATCTCGGCCACTCCCCGTTCGGGCATGTCGGTGAGGCCGCGCTCGACGCCTGCCTGCGCGAGCGATTCGGTGGGCACTTCCACCACAACGAGCAGTCGCTGCGCGTCGTCGAGCGGCTCGAGCGCGACGGGAGGGGCCTCAACCTCAATGAGAGCGTGAGAGACGGGATCGTCGCCCACTCGGGCCGCGCTTCGATGCCGACGACCCTGGAGGGCCGGATCGTGCGGATCATGGACCGGGTCGCATACATCAACCACGACATCGATGACGCGATCCGCGCCGGAGTGCTCGCCCCGGGTGATCTTCCGGTCGAGCCGATCGCCCTGCTGGGAGGGACCGGTCCGCGGCGGATCGACACGCTCGTCCACGATCTCGTCGAGGCATCCGCCGAGGCCGGTGACATCGTCCAGGGGGAGCCGATCGGCCAGGCGATGGCGGATCTGCGCCAGTTCATGTTCGACCGCGTCTACCTGGGGCCGGTGGCGACCCATGAGCACGCCAAGATCGAGGGCGTGATCAGCACCCTGTTCGACCACTACTGCGCTCATCCGGACCAGATCCCCGCGACGATCCCCGACGACGATCTCGCCACGCGTGTCACCGACTACCTCGCGGGCATGACCGATCGCTTCTGCATCCGCGTCTACGAGGGCCTCACCGTGCCGGACGCGTTCATCGCCCCGTGACCCGCTACGCGCCCGATTCCCGTGACCGGGTGTTCGACGCCGTCGACATGGTCGCGCTCGTGTCCGCGCGCACGGAACTGCGGCGGGCGGGAGTCAACAGCTACTTCGGCAACTGCCCGTTCCACGACGAGCGCACCGGCTCGTTCCATGTCAGTCCCGACGAGAAGCTCTACCACTGCTTCGGCTGCCAGGCGAGCGGCGACGCGTTCACGTTCGTGCAGGAGACCGAGGGCCTGGACTTCAAGGGGGCGCTCGAGTCGCTCGCCGCACGGTTCGGCGTGGGGCTGGAGGCGGTCGACGAGGATCCGCGCTACGCGGAGCGCCGCCGCCACGACGAGCGCCTGTACGAGCTGATGAGCCGGACCGCGGGCTATTACGCCCGCTGCCTCTGGGACTCGAAGGAGGCCGCCGAGGCGCGCGACTACCTCGCGCACCGCGGCTTGGCCGAGGAGGCGCTGCGGGCGTTCCGCGTCGGTTATGCGCCGAGCGCCTGGGACCGCGTCCTCAGCGCCTCACGCAAGGCCGGCTTCACCGACGCCGAGCTGGCCGAGGTGGGGCTGATCAAGCGCTCCGATCGCTCCCGTGCAGGGGCCTTCGACTTCTTCCGCGAGCAGATCATGTTCCCGGCGGCCGACGCGCGCGGCCGGGTGCACGGGTTCGGCGCGCGGCGGATGCGCGAGGACCAGAAGGTCGCCAAGTACGTGAACACGCCCGACGGGA
>Ga0335075_10009143_pt1 | contig 15132 bp, 8 predicted proteins | sample Lox_Sample_24_FD_206723 | JGI IMG/M metagenome (GOLD analysis project Ga0335075, IMG submission 206723) | Soil microbial communities from Loxahatchee National Wildlife Refuge, Florida, United States - Lox_Sample_2.4 | ecosystem: Environmental > Terrestrial > Soil > Wetlands | place: USA: Florida... | reverse complement strand
AATCGGCGGCGGTGTGGCCCAGGTGATCGTAGGAGTTGCCTGGGCAACGGTAAGAGACGTGATTCCAATCCCACTGTTAGGGAGAATGTTATTGGGTGGCGGAGTTGCCGAATAATACGCGTAAAAACTATGCGTGGCCACAGCCAGCTGCGAAGTGGAAAACACATATCCGCCGGAAGTGGCATTGGGGGATGCACCGTTTACGAGCGCGTTCGTTGTGATGTCCGTTCCGTCTTCGGTGATCCACCACTTCCCTAACTCGATAGTCTGCATCGTAGTTGCTGTGAACGTCACAGTTTGGTTATAGAACGCATACGAGGGACTGACCGAGAGAGAAATGTTCGGCAGATTGAGGGTGTATGTTGCAGTGGATACGGCGCTGTTCGAGTAATCGCTCGCAGTTGCGATGGCGTTAATCGTCTCCGTGCTGTTGACGGTGATCGGTCCGGTGTACTCTGTCGAAGAGGTCGTCGGCGTGCTGCCGTCGGTGGTGTAGTAAATGATCGCGCCGCTTGTCGAGTCGCTGATAGTCACCGTCTGCTCTGAAGTGTATGTGCCGCCCGCTGGGGAAAAGCTAGGCGTGGCAGCTGCGGACGGCGTAGGGGTGTATTCCCAAAGGTCGTTGAGCTTGCCTGCGGTATCGGCGATATAACCATCCCCCCCAAAAAGCCAAAGGTCACCACTTTTATCGATCCAGGCCACCCCGCTGTAGCGACTTCCCGGGACATTTCCGCTAGCAACGTGCCGTAGATGCCGGTCTGGTCCACTGTGCTGCTGCCGCCCATCCAGGTCCATTCCGATGTGGCAGGATCGAACTCCCAAAGGTCGTTGAGATCGCCGAAGGTGTTGGTTGAATCATCGCCTTCTCCTCCAAAGAGCCAGAAATTGCCGTCAGGATCGGTCCAGCTCACTGCCCGGAACCGACCACCGGGAGTATTTTCGGGGGCAGCCGTCCCCAAGGTGCCGTAGACACCTGGCTGACCGGGCGGGTTGGTCTGCACCACGCTGCTGCCACTCATCCATGTCCATTCGGATTTGGAGGGATCAAACTCCCAGAGATCGTTGAGATAGGCGAGGTTGCCCAGGGAATCGTAGCCATTTCCCCCTAAGAGCCAGAGATGGCCACTACTGTCGGTCCAGCTCACCGAATCCCAGCGGGATCCGGGAGCGTTCCCAGCTGCGGGCGTTCCCAATGTACCGTAAGCACCTCTCTGATTTGCCGTGCTGCTGCCACCCATCCAAGTCCATTCGGAAGTGGAAGGATCGAACACCCAAAGATCGTTTAGAGGGCCAAGGCTACCCGTGGAATCCCATCCATCTCCCCCAAAGAGCCAGAGGCGGCCATTGCTGTCGGTCCAGCTCACCGCTCCATAACGAGCTCCGGGAATGTTTCCGGCAGCAGGCGTGCCCAGCGTGCCATAAACGCCAGTCTGCTGCCCTATGTTGCTGCCGCCCATCCAGGTCCACTCTGATGTAGCAGGATCGAACTCCCAAAGGTCATTGAGGTAACTGTACATCCCAGTCGAGTCGTAACCCTCTCCTCCAAAGAGCCACAAATGGCCCTCGCCGTCAGTCCAGCTCACCGCCTCGATGCGGCCACCGGGAACATTCCCGGCGGCAGGTGTACCCAATGTTCCGTAAACGCCCGGTTGACCGCCGCCAAATGCGGGTACGGTGCTGCTGCCGCTCACCCAGGTCCATTCGGATGTCGCAGGATCGAACTCCCAGAGATCGTTCAAGTAACCGTTGGTGTCGGCTGTGCCTGTGGAACTGGGGCCGAATCCCCCAAAGAGCCAGAAGTGGCCGCTGCTGTCGGTCCAGCTCATTGTCTGTTGACGAGATCCTGGAACGTTTCCGGTGGCGGGCGCGCCTAACATGCCGTAGACGCCTGGCTGGTTCGCCGTGCTACTGCCGCCCATCCACGTCCACTCCCCGGTTTGCGCTTCGGCTGCCAAGCAGGAAAATCCAAGGGCCAGCATGGTGAGCCCGGCCAGGAAGATGCCTTCAACCGCGGGCCGCAGCGTTCGGCAGCCCCGATTCAGTTTTTGCAAGCTAGCCAACACGCCGCGCGGATGGAGCGGATAGACAGATTGACCTCGGTTCACGGGATTACTCCTTACTGATCTCGATTGTGGGAAATGCCCTTGGGATATGTTGTGGAGACGACCTAATTGATCGGGCTGGGAAGCCTGTTAGTGGGCCGCTTCTTTTCGCCCCAATGGCTAACACGAGAAATGCGCAGAAAAAGCGACAGGATGAATCGCGATCTAATTGCAACGAGCGGTGTATGTTTACCCCACTCGCTGCCGACGAAGGGAATCAGTTCGAAGTTTGCTATTCAGAAATCCCGAAACTGTATAACTTTCCCGTTGATACCGAGGTCATTGAAACTGCGGTTCCCGGCGCCAGGAAGCCGTATTCGCCTTTCTTCAGATCGGTCGCCGTTGCCTTGTAGGTGTCGTGGCCAATCTTCTGGAAATTCAAGGCAAGCGCCTGATTGTCGACTCCGGCCGATGCGCCGGTTACGCCGACTTTTGCCTCTGTGAATTCCCGGGTGTCCTTCTTCGGATTGAGCTCAATCAGTTGATACTCTGTGGGCGCTGTGCCGTCAGGACAACGCAGGACAATCGTGACGGGCAGAGTCAGTTGAGCCGAACTCCTGTCGCCGGGCACCGTGCCTTGAAGTTTGGCCTTCTTGAAACCATAAGAAAAGGCCATTCCCAACGTTCCGGCGGTTTTAAAGTTCACCACCTCAACCGGTAACGGCGTCAACTGATTCTTGACCTGCGTGTAGACGCCGATGTCGTCGGGAAGGCCGTTGTCCGCGGAGGCTCCTGTTGGGGCCACCGGCTTGGGCGCAGCAGCCGCCAGGGCTGCATCGATTACCTTTTCGCTGAGCCCCGATTGCTTCAGAGCCATCAATCCCTGAACGGACGTATCCAGGGAAACCCCGTTGGCGCTTATAGCGTTGATGATGGTCTGGTCGTCGAACCCGGCTGTCTTCATCTGAACCAGATCCGCCGCCGTGAGCGATTTATGGGTTTGGGCCATCAGGGCGCTGTGCATGGTTGAGCAACAGATAACGAGCAAGCAATAGGCGAGACTCCGAAACGCCGCGTGTGTAATCTTTCTCATGCTGTTCTCCTTAACCTCCGCAATATTGGCGAGCTCGGCCAGCCGCCCGCACGATTCACCACCCATGCGATGCGGTTCAGCGTTTCAGCCAAGCTACGAAATAAGCGTCGTGATGCCGGACCATGCCGCTGCTCGTGAAATGCGACGGAAGGTCCCTAACTTGGAATACGAGAAAGCGCGCCAGGAATCGGACACTGGGAAGCAGGAAATTTTCGGCGTATCCCGCAATCCGGCTTTAGACGCCAGGCCAAAGCTTCGTTTCTGGCCATGGGCAGAGGCGAATGTTAAAATGCCAGCATTCCCCTGCAAGCGCCACTTCCCTCATTCATAAGAACGAGAATCGTGAGGAAAAACTGACATGGCGAGCGAGTCGTCGAGCGGTTCGAACTCGAATCCTCCGGATTTCGGGGGAGTTCGGAAGGAAGAGTCTGCCTTGCGCCAATTTCCTTCCATTTCCCCGGAACAATACGACGAACTGAAGCGCATTGCGTGGGCCCTGCACCGGCGCTTGCGCGTTAGAAACCTGACACGGACCGCGCTCGTTCACGATGCCCTTATCAAGCTACACGCTTGGTCAAAGCTCCCTCCGCCTGACGATCCGCGTTTCAAGGGGCTTGTCGCGCAGGCCATGCGCCACGTTCTGGTGGACGCGGTGCGCAAGTCGCTCTGCGCCATGCATGGCGGCGGGATCCAGCACGTGACGCTCACCGAGCACGTGGGCAAGGTGATGATGCCGCCCGTCGAGTTCCTAGACTTGAACCGCGCCCTGGACGAACTCGCCGAGGTGAATGCACGCCAGGCAGACGCCTTTGTCTATGTGAAGTTTTTTGGATACACAATCGAGGAAGCGGCCGCTCAGCTCGAGGTTGTTTCAAGGACCGTCCAGCGGGATATGCGGGTAGCCGATGCCTGGGTTGCGAGCCGGGTTCGGAATGGCAAGGAGGCGTGAGAAATGGACCCCCAGCGCTGGCAGCGGATTCAGGAACTGTTTCACGCGGCAGTTGAGCTCCCCGAAGGAGAACGCGAGGCCTTTGTCGTGGCCGCTTGCAAGGATGACCCGGATATTGGCAGGGAACTCCTCGCCATGCTTGACGAGGATAAGCGTGGTGTCTCGCGGCTTGGCCGCGAAGTAGCCCATGTTGTGGATCGGGTACTTGCCGGGGCAGGGACCTCTGCGAGCTTCATGCCTCCGGAGCGGATTGGCCCGTATCTCCGCGAGCAGTTTCTGGGCAGAGGTGGTATGGGTTTGGTGTGGAAGTATCTGCGCGTCGATACTGGCCAGCCCATGGCGGTCAAATTCCTTTCCCTGCCGTTGAGCGATCCCCTCTATGAAGAACGGCGCAGACGCTTTGCAGAAGAGATCAACATGCTTGCACGGCTGCGCCATCCGCACATCGTCGCATTTCACGACGCCGGGGCTTTGGATGACGGAACGCAATGGTTCGTCATGGACTACGTAGAGGAGTTCGCCCGCGGGAAGGGGTACACGGAGTACATCCGCCAGTCGGGCCGCCTGGTGGAAGCGCGGCTGCGGCACTTCCGCACCGTCTGCGAGGCTGTGCTTTATGCCCACCGGCAGGGAATCCTGCACCGCGATCTCAAGCCGTCCAACATCCTGGTTGACCGGGACGAATCGCCGCGCATCGTCGACTTCGGCATCGCCCGACCGCTTCCGAAGGGAGGCGAAGCGGAAGACCCGACCAGTCCCACGTCCCGATTCATGTCACCGGATTACGCGGCGCCGGAGTGGAAACGAGGCGCTCCGGGAAATGTTGCCACCGATGTTTACGCGCTGGGCGTCATTCTGTACGAGTTGCTGGCGGGGCGCCATCCCTATCGAGATCCGGCACAGCCAGCCGCGTTGTTTGACGAGGACAAGACTCACGAACTCCCCGAAAAACCTTCAGTAGTCGCGGCCAAGGAAGCGGCTTCTGGCTCCAACGCAGGGCTTCCGCGCTCGGCCTGGAGCGATCTGGACAAGTTGTGCCTGACGGCCATGCATCCAGATCCAAACGAACGATATAAGTCGGTCGAGTCACTCATTCGCGAGATCGACCACTATTTGAATGATGAGCCTTTAGAGGCACTTCCGGGCAAGTTTTCCTATCGCGCTGGAAAGTTTGTCCGCAAATACCGGCAAGCGGTGCTGGCCAGCTCGGCGGCACTGCTGTTGATTGTGGGTGTGACCGTCTTTTTCACCGTGCGCCTGGCGCGGGCGCGCGACGCCGCGGTCAGCGAAGCCGCTCGTTCCCGACGAATCGAGCAGTTCATGCTCAACCTGCTTGGCGCATCCGACGAAAAAGCCGCGCCGGAGGATCATCTGCGCGTGGTTACGCTGCTCGACCACGGCGTGCAAGAGGCCGGCCAGCTTGCCGCAGATCCTGCGGCCCAGAGCGACCTTTATGAAAACCTCGGCAACATGTACGACATGCTGGGCGAGTTCTCGAAAGCCGATAAGCTTCTGCTGCTCGCCCTCGACCGTCGCAGGAACGCGCCTGGCTCGGACGACGCCAGAACCGCCGAGATCCTCGTGCAAGTCGGCGTTGTACTAGCCGATGCGGCTCGAGATCCTTTGCAGTTCAAGCACGCCGAGCGCTATGTCCAGCAGGGCCTCGATCTGGTCTCCCGGAAATTTTCCGGCAACGATCCAAGGGTGCTTTCCGCAACGGCGGCTTTCGGCCGCGTGATCGCCGAGTCCGGCGACTTTCAGCGCGCCATCGCGCTGCTTCAGCCGTTTGTACAGCGCGAGCCCAATGGAACCCAGGCCGACTTCGCGCTCAGCGATGCCTGGTCCACCCTGATCGGGTCGTACTATGACGTCGGCAATATTTCTCAGGCGGAGAAGCTGACCAGCCGCTCGCTGGCACTAGATCGGCGTTTGTACGGGCCGGACCATCCTCAGGTTGCGCTCGATCTAGTCGATGCCGGTCTTAATAAGGCTGCGGTCTCTCATTACGCAGAAGCCGAGCCCTACTACCGACAGGCTATCAATATCGAGCGAGCATGGTATGGGCCCGACCATCCTGACACAGCAGAATTCGAGAGCTTGCTCGCGCGTGCGCTCCACGAGCAGGGCAAGCTTGCCGAATCCCAAGCGATCCTGCTGAACGCTCTCCAGGTTCAGGAGCACGCGTATGGCAATGTTGACCCGCGCGTAGCAGTTACGCTCGACACCTTGGGAGAAATTCAAATGGACCGCGGAGATCTTGCCGGCGCCCAGACGACCTTTGAGCAGGCAGTCGATATCGATCAAAAGGTACTGGGCTCCGATAACTATCAGACAGCAATCATCGATGCCGATTTGGGCGAAACCTACCGGCGAGAGAAGCAATATGATCGCGCCAATACTGTCCTCGCTGAGTCTGTAAAGACTTTGCAAGCGACACTTCCCGCCGGGGCGTTCAATACTGGAATCGCGCAACTTTCCTGGGGGCGTGCGTTGTTGGCCCTGCGGCATTACAGCGCGGCAGAACAGCAGTTATCTGCAGCCTATGCGGCCTACAAGGCTCAGGATCATCCATCCGCAACGGACCTCGAACAGATTCGCCGGGATTTACTCACCACTTTTGCGGCTCTGGATGAGAAAGACAAAGAACTGCGTTTGCGGGCTGATATCGCTAACGAAGCGAATGCCAACAAGGTACAGGAAAAGCGCCAGGATGTTCCGTGAATGGCTGCGCATCTCGAGATGGCCGGTTCGAAAGCCACGGCTTGGATCACGGAAGCACTCTAGTCTGGTTCCTAAGATATTGATTTGGCACACTCGTATACTCACGGCATGGCACAGTCTACCGCACAGTTACTAAAAAGCGATGTTGGCTGCCTTTCGCGAACGATTTTTACACTTGCGAGTCCCCGGAGAAGACGCAGGCGAGCGACGTTAGCACCCAGGGGCAACACTTTTAATACCAGACACATGAGAAAATATGTCCACTATTCTTCCTCCTTGGTGGAATGTGCGCGGTGCATGTGAAGGCGAAGCGGAATTGAATGCGATTCAGCGATCGATCCTTTCCTCTGCGTCGCGAGAGCCCGCACGGAAAGCGTCCACGCAGCGACCGTAGGGATCAGTGACTAACCAGACATGACCAGCAAAGGTTGACTGCCTGTAAAAGCTCTCGGGAGGAATCTTCATGTAAAAGAGTTTCTGGCCAGTGTAGCTGATCCAGTAGACCATTCTCACCGCTCTGGTCGAATTGACGATCTTGAGGCGAACCGAAGTCGTTGACGTCGGTGAGCTGAGTGATGTGACGTTGTCGCAGCTCACAGCCAGCTCCATCGGATTAGAAGCGAGACGGTTCGCTTGGGCAAGCTGACCAATCTTGCTGGACCCCGTAACTGGCGGGGTGGAGACGGCGACCGGACTGAATTGTGTGGGCTGTTGGGGGATCACCGCTTTGGGATCCATATTCTTCAGAATCTCTTCCACCTGCAGTGCATGCCCGCCATTTGGAGCAAGCTCAAGATACTTTAGGAAATCACTTTCGCAACCCGGCAATGGATTCACCTTTCCAGTCTGCGCATCCACTGGCGAGCCCAGGAGCAGGCTCATTCCCCTCACATAGTAAGCATCTGCCGCGTCATTCGGATTTGACGCAGAAGGGGGATGGTCGGACGGAGCAGGCGGAACTACGGATGCGACCGCACTGGGCGAATTATTGAGTCCGTCCTGATCAGGTTGGTACGGTCGAACGCACACAGCGTGTGCGGCGAAATTTGCATAGTCATACCCAAACTGTTCGTTATACCTTCCAGTTGTCAAGCTGAAAAAGCGCAGATATTGATTCCCATCGGAGTAAACCCACACCCAGCCTCCCTTTCCACTCAATTCGATACCGCCTTTGTTGTGGTAGGTTCCAATACCTTGCGGATCGTAAATACTTTGCAGTTCAGGAAGAGTTGGTAAGCGCCAACCTGATAAGCCACCAAATTCGTGATTGCCACAATATACATATGCATCGCCGGCGAAGAGCGCCTTTTCGCTGTCTCTTGTCGTCCACATAAGTTGCGATTGGGGTTCAAGCCAGATTTCGTACGAGTCCAAGGATTCTAGAAATGCCTGTTGCCGCTTCTCTACGCCCTCCAGCGCGGTAATGCCGGCGCTGGCCTCCGCATTTCCCGGATCAAGCGCCAGCACTTGTTTATAGTTGGTCCTAGCTGCCTCGTACTGGTGCTCGACCATGTGGCTTTTCGCATCCTGAAGGTAGTCTTTAGGCGAGGGCGGTGGGGGTGGTGGTGCAACATGAGGGATCGGGCACGCTGCTGCAAATTTTCTGAAGACAGGATCGTCGAGCCGAATATCCACGATGGGACGGTCGCCATTCACCAGCGGGAGTTCGACTAGGATGCTATGGGCTTTGAATCCTTGGGACAGAGACCCTGCCGGCGGCATCTCATTCTTGCCAAATGGCGGCCCAAGAATGTCGAGCTTTTCCCATCCGTCAAAGAAGCTAAGCATGAGTTCATTCGAGTATTTATCCCTGGACCAGGCGATGACCGACTCGTGATCAATCCTTGCGCGAAACTTTACCATTGAAGGCTCCTGTTCCTCATCAGCAATACCCTGTGCAGCGCTTTGCTCAACGCCTAAAATACCTTCCGCAAGGCCTTGAATGCCTCCTGACGCAACACCTCCAGCGGCGGCAGCATAGAGTTTGTGCTCGTATGCAACCGTTGCATCTTCAGCATCCGGCATGATTGATGAGTCGGGCACGGACGTCTCAAACTTTGGATTTCTGTCGGATGGTGAATGGTAGTCGATAGTAAACGACAGGACCTGGTTGTTCGGATCGCTTCCGCAAGTCGCTGTGACCTCCGCTTCTCCACGGCGGCTATTGGATTCCGTCGGCACCGTGAGCGCTATATTCGAAGTCATTGTTTCAGTGATCGGGTCGGTTTTTGTCCGGACACACCAACTACCTTGCCTGCACTGCCCGCTGAGGCCCGGAGTTGCTCCGATAGCCAGCAAGAGCAGGAAGGTCGCCGTCATGCATCTTGAGGGAAAAAACGATCCTGATTCAAAAATAGAGTCGAGCATTTCTTCGGAACCTCCTGAAGTAAAGGGCCGAGTGGCGACTCCGAAAAGTCAATTTCCGGATGCATTTTTAGCGTCGAAGCAGCCTTCGCGACTGCCCATCGTGCAGGACTTTTCGTAGAACTGTTTTGCCATTTGCGGGTTCCTGTCGACTCCCCAGCCGTGGGCAAGATCAAATCCTGCCCTGTCGCAGGCACCTGAGTTCCCAGCGTTGCAATTTGCGAGAAACTTCGCGAAGGCGCTGCCCATGACGCCGGGATGTGGAACTGGAGCGGTCAGCGGCAAACTCTGAGGCGGAGATGCGACGCCTTGGCCCGAGGTCGGCGGCCAATTCGCATTGCCGTTCGCATGACTCACAGGTGGAGAGTTGCCCGGAGCCGGAGGGGCCATATCATCTTTGGGGGTTAGCGTCGCCAGAAGCACCCCTCCGGGGGCTGCGGCAGTGGAACCTCGGTCACTGATCACTTTTATTTCGGTTACTCTGGCAGGGAAAGTCACGACCGTCCGATACGGCGGAATAAACGTTATGGTTGGCACAGCGTCCAAGGGCTGGAGCCCGATCTCGACGCGGGCTCCCCGTGCGCTGGGGTCTGGCAAGCCTTCGACGTATCGTTGCGCCGATGCAACGTCCATTGGTAATTCGCTAAAAGCAACTGGGGCAAAGGCGACCCGATAAACTGCGCCGAAACGAGTTAAGACGCCACCACGGTCTATGACCAGGTAACCGCCAAAATTTAAGATTGAGACGCATGAAGAGACTTCTCCGCCAGAATCAATATCGACGTGATCGACATAAACTCCCTGGCGGGGGTTGCCACTGGCACGAACGGGAAATTCTGAGTGTGACGCGTCGTACTCGCCCAGATCAATGTGCGTCTGTGCAGGAGGAACAGCCAAAGGCATGCCAGCCAGAATTTGGCTCGCGTGTGCCTTGTAAAATGCAGCGATTGCTGGATAGTCAAACTCGCTGTTCAGTTGCCTATCGATTGTTGAACTGTGGCAGTAGTTGAGCTTGATGAAGTCCTGCAATAACGGTGTTTCATCGTCGAGTATCGACGGGATTTTGCGTATCATGTCGAGAGTCAGGATGATACCGGGGGAATCCTCAATATTGTTCTTGTAAATACTGGCATCAATCGTCGGAAAGTTACCCGCCGCCGCTTGTGAAGTCGATCCTGGACCACTCAGCCCATCTTCCATTCGAAACGTAACTTCTATCACTCCCCTGCGCACATAGGGTGCCGGACGAAAAGCCCAGTGGGAGACCGCATTGATGGCAGCCTTATCGAGGGCTGTTTCGACAGCAGCGACGCCCTGGTTCGCAGGAGGAAAAGGGAAGGCGTGTGCCTCTATCTGCAGGGCACAGACATGACCTTGCGTGCCGACCAGGGCACCAATTTTAATCGTCCCCCCAAAAGGTGCGGTGGCTATAGCATTCCGAAAATCCGCCTTCGCGGACTCCGGGAAAGGTGGGGGTACATCACTGCGAAGGGTTTCTCTGGTGTTCATCAGGCCCGCGTCCATAATCATGCGGCCCGCCTTGCACTCGGCTGCGCCCTGGTTTGAGTAGTCAGCGGGAGGCCCGCTCGGAGCCTGAGGCGCCACTGCCCAAGAGCCAGGCTGCGGTATGTGGCCCTTTATCTGGACGCCGCTCAGCACGCCGGCGAAGCGGGACTGCGTTCCCGCGGGACCCCAATCCATAAAGATTTTCAACGCAATAGTGTATTTCTCGCCCGGCCACCAGGGCTGATCAAGCGGCAGGCCGACATCCATCAACAAATCGCCTCGACCCACTGCGGCAGACCCGTTGGAACTGTGCGGATCTCCGGCCGCCAAGGACAAATCTTCGAATGTGCCAACATACGTGTGCTGATACGGGTGTCTTTGGCATATGCCAAATGTGGGGCTCTTAGGATCAGGCCTCTGCACGCTTAAATTACTGGTGTCCAGTGCGCATGTATCGAGAATCCGATCGATCAGCTTCTCTTCTTTGTCGTAACTGTGAGGGCCAAGACCATGGCTAATCGCCGCTTTGCTCAGGATTCCAGGCAAAAGCCGCTCGAACTCCGTCACCGTGTATTCCCGCCCGGACTCCATCCCAACCGCGACACGTGATTGGCCAGCCCCGGCAATTGGGCCAGAACCATTGCCCTTTGCCTGCATAGCGGAGATCACCGCGTCTGGAACTCCAAGCTCCTTGAGCTGTATCAGTTTGTCGGTAGTGAGCGAGTAGCTTCCCGGGTTGTCGCGGATCTGGGCCACGACAATCTCCGTGCCGAGGTGCGCTCGAACCATCTTGATGACGTCCTCGTTAGTAAGAGCATGGCGCCCGTTTGGGCTTTGAGCGTGCGCCTGTCGTCCGCCTGTAAGGGCGGCCACACAGAACAGAGCACTTACGAACAACAGTGAGAGCGAAGACAAGACTGCCTTTGAGCACATTAGCCTGCGCATGAACCGACCCCCCTTTTTACAATCAAGGCCCGCCGCGCGGAAATCGTTCCGGCTGCACGGCTGCCGGAGATCGTCACATTGGGCCGCTAACATATTAAACGAAAAACCGCAGAAAACCGGACAAGGTATCCGCAACGCCTCCGAGCGGTGTGGAACATACCCCCTAACGGAACGTTCAAAGGCCGCAAAACCAGAGGTTGCGATGCCCACGGCTCAGTGCTACCAGTCGCTTGCTCCTCTGGACGACCAAACCCATACAGATACGAATACGAAAGTTGGTACGAACAACGGTCTTGGCGATCGGTTTGTCGGACGAGTCTTTTTTTTAACTGCAGCTTCGGAGTCGGACGTAGGAGTGGGTCCACTATCCCTGATTCCCCCGGCTTCCGCCGATGAATACAAGCCCCTGCTACAGATGGCGCGAGCGCTCAACTGGCGCTGCCCGAGCTGGATCATGCCGCCAACTGCTCTGGTTCCTGAGATTCTCATCAAAGAGCACGTATTGCCCGGTCTGCCCTCGCCCGAAGATCCGCATTTCTTGGCGCTTGCGGCGCGGGCGATGCGGCAAGATATGGTGGCTACGGCGGCAACACTAGACTTGATGGCTTTCATGGCGGCTTCTTGACATGGCGTCTCACCAGGGAACGGAACCCGGCCGAGACCGAAGCCGCGCGAGTTCGCCATATTCAGGATTTCATGAATCTGATGCCGCTGTTTTGGCCGACCGTCCCGCCATCCCACCTTGCCCGAATCCTTGAGCACGGCCGCAATCCCAGTTATATTGGTCTCAACCTGTTCGACCGGCCAAACGAGGATTGTGATGCGGTTTTCCCCCAAGCGCACCCAATCCGTTGCCGTCCTTGTTACGTCTGCGGTCGCGATCATTTTGGTCGTTGCGTTTGTTCGTTACCGCATTCGGCGGCGGATCGACTCAGACAGTGCCGACGCGCTCCTGCGCCGCGCCGATGATCTTGCGTGGAATGGCCAGTGGTTTGCCGCCGCTCCTTTGTTCCGACAAGCCGAAATGAAGTACATCGCCGAGCGCAAGGGGCCGAGAGCGCTCTACGCGCAGGTGAGCCAGATCCCAGCTCAGGCTGAGTCCGCTAGCCTCTCAGACACCATCTTTGCCCTCACACAAGACCTGAAAAGGCCCGACGCAGCCGATTCTGAAACCCGACTGCGGATACTCGAAGTGCGGGGCATGATCGAGAACAACTACGATGCGAGCCTCGCGCGCCAAACCTGGAGCCAGGTTGCCGTTCTCGCGCGAAACCGCGGCCATTTGCTTCTCGCTTCTCGCGCTCTCGGCGAAGAAGGAATTGCCGCATTCCTCCTTGGCGACACGACGACCGCAAAGAAGGAGGTTCTCACGGCCTGGGGAGTGGCAAAGGTCGCTCACGACATTCCGGCCCAGGTTCGATACGCCAGCCTCTATGGCGCAGGTCTGGTTGAAATGCACCGTTATCAGCAAGGGCTGACGCCTCTCAATGACGCCATTGCTATCGCCCACTCCCATCCGGCCGTGGCCTACCCCGCCATCGCGATCTCCTCGAAGATCGATGCTCTCCGCGGTCTCCACCGTTATCAGGAAGCGCTGACACTGGCGAATCAGGCTCTTGCCGAAATTCCAAGCCCAGCCCTCAAGGGGCACTACTACCAGATTCTCACCTCGCGTGCGAGCGTCTATGAGGACATCGGCCAGTGGGATAACGCGATCGCAGATTTCAAACAGGCGCTTTCTCTCGCGACTCAACTCGACTATTGGCGTGGCGTTACGCAGGTAGCGGGAGAACTCGCCGACGCATACGTGCACCAGAAGAATCTCAATGCCGCGCTCTCTTCGATTGATGAGGCGATCGATGCCAACAAAAGGATCCCCGATGAGCTGTATTTCGTTCCCCGCGACCTTGCGATTAAAGCTCGCATTCTCGCGCTGCTCGGTCGCCAAGATGAAGCCGGTGCGCTCTACCGCAAGAGCGCGCTTCTGATCGACTCCCTGCTTGAGAGTGTCCCAACTCCCTTTGTCGAGCGGCTGCTGCTCACCGAAACGGGCGAGGTCTACGCCGGCTATTTTGTTTTGAAGTGCCGTGAACACGACTACGATCAGGCGCTTCGGATACTAGAGGGGGCGCGCGGGCGGATCGAGGCCCAGGCCCTGGAACATCACGACTATCCGGCGCCGCACGCTCCCACGCCTGCCGAGCGGCATTTGACGATGCTGAACGTGGCACTTCTGGACACAGACAATCCAGCCACTGGAAAGGAACTCTCGGAACAGATTCAGGACTCCGAGTCAGCGCTCGATCAGCGGTCTTTGGCATCGGCCACCGTTGAACATCCAGTCAGTCTCGGCGACCTCGAATCAGATCTCGCCCGAAACGAATTATTCGTAGAGTACGTTCTCGCTGATCCCCACTCCTATGCGCTCGCCGTGACACACAGTTCCGCACGAGCCTATGAGCTTGATGCCAGAACCAGGATCGAAGCCGACGCCAACCAATATCGCGCGAGTATTAGGGATCAGCATGCAAATTCATCCCTCGGCGATGCCCTCTTTCGCGAACTCTTGGGCAAGATTCCCGAGTATCGGGATCACTCAACCCTGATCCTTGTGCCCGACGGAGAACTGGATCTTCTCCCGTTCGGCGCCGTCACCGACAGAGGTGTTCCCTTGGTCGAGAGCCACACCATCGCTACCTGCCCTTCGGCGACTGTCTTTTCGATTCTGGAGAACAAACGGGCGGTGGATGCAGACCCTCCGCTGCCCTATCTGGGCGTGGCCGCATGGACCAAAGAATCAAAAGTCGAGGGCCCGGTCTTTCGCCTCTTCTCCGGATTCAGCGAAGCAAGCCTCAGACCGCTTCCGGAGAGCAAGACCGAGGTCGAAACGATCGCATCCGATCTCCCCAAACCGAGCACTCTCCTCCTCGGCGCGGACGCCACCGCAAGACAGTTCGAGGAGCTGCCCCTTTCCAAATTCAATGTCCTTCACCTGGCCCTGCACGGCTACGTCGACACCAGCTACCCGGACCAATCCGCGCTCGTCTTCGCGCCGGAGCATAAGAATCTCTATGAAAGCATGTTGCAGGTCCGGCAAATCCGAAACCTGCATCTGGACGCGCGGCTTGTCACCCTCTCTGCCTGCGATACCGGCGTGGGCCCGGTAGGGGAAGAGGGCGTCGACAACATCGTGAATGCGTTCATTGAGGCCGGCGCGGACTCCGTCGTGTCGACCTTATGGGAGCTTGAGGACCATACCACCGAACACCTCATGGCCGAGTTCTATGCTCGCCTTGGCAAAGGCGAATCGAAAGGCGAAGCGCTTCGCGACGCTCAGCGTGAATTGATCATAGAAGGAGTCAAACCTTACTATTGGGCCAGCTTCGAACTGGTTGGAGACCCCAACGGCACGATCTAACCCCCGGAGGATTCCCCCCCATGCCCCTCACGCGATCGGACCGGGAAGAACTGCTGCAGCGAATTGAGGATTACGTTCAGGAGAAGTTCTACGA
>Ga0335075_10009142_pt1 | contig 15134 bp, 8 predicted proteins | sample Lox_Sample_24_FD_206723 | JGI IMG/M metagenome (GOLD analysis project Ga0335075, IMG submission 206723) | Soil microbial communities from Loxahatchee National Wildlife Refuge, Florida, United States - Lox_Sample_2.4 | ecosystem: Environmental > Terrestrial > Soil > Wetlands | place: USA: Florida... | reverse complement strand
CACCGCCGAATCCCTGCTCTCCGAGTTCGATACGGAGTTCGGAAACACCCGCAAGTTCCTCGCCCTCGTTCCCGACGACAGGCTCACCTGGAAACCCCACGAGAAGTCAATGGAGCTCGGCCGCCTCGCCTGGCACATCAGCGACCTGGCCAGCTGGTGTAGCCACACCTTCACCTCGGACACGCTCTCCTTCACCGACGCGGACGGCGCCGGGATGCGAGACGCCTGGAAGAGCAAGGCCCGCGCCGACATGCTCGCCCACTTCGACGCCGACCTCGCCACGGCTCGAGCCGCTCTCGCCTCGGCCAGCGACGAAGCTCTGGCCGCCCGCTGGAAGATGGAGTGGAACGGCGCCCCCATCATCGACGAGCCCCGCTACGACGTCTACCGCAAGTGGGTCGTCAACCACATGATCCACCACCGCGCCCAGCTCGGCGTCTACCTCCGCCTGCTCGACATCCCCATCCCCGGCTGCTACGGCCCATCCGCGGATGAGGGCTAGCCGCATACACTGGGGGGTGGCCCTGACAAAATTTCCCCCGCTCTACCCGATTCTCGACGCTGTCTTTCTGCCCGCAGACACATCCCGCAGAAGCGAGGCTCTGGCCCATCTGGTCACGAGCCTCGCCGACGCGGGTGTTGCCATCCTGCAGTACCGCAACAAGCAGGGCAGCGAAGCCGAGATCCTGCGCGACGCCGCGGTCATCCGTGCAGCCGCGCCCGCGAGCCTCACCCTGATCCTGAACGACTACGCTCACCTCGCGGCGCAGGCGGGATTCGACGGCGTTCACCTCGGCCAGGAAGACATGCCTCCCGCGCAGGCGCGCTCTCTCCTCGGCCCCGGCGCGATCATCGGCCTCTCCACTCACAACGAGGCCCAGCTCCGCACCGCAGCCGCCGCGCCTGTGGATTACATCGCCATCGGCCCGGTCTGCGCGACCTCGTCCAAGGCGAACCCCGACCCGGTCGTCGGGCTCGATGGAGTCCGCCTCGCCCACAGCCTCACCGCGAGACCGGTCGTCGCCATCGGCGGCATCACGCTTGCTAACGCCGCCGATGTTTGGGCGGCCGGAGCCGACTCCATCGCCGTGATCTCGGCCATCTTCGCCGCCGCCGATCCCGGGCGCCCCGCCGCGCAGTTCCTGCGCCTCTACCCGCAGATTCGAGTCGGCGCTGAGCGTTGAGCTCATCGAAAAGGCAGGAGAGAATGTTGGCGCCTCTCGGCTGGACTAAGCTCGCTTGAATCTGTTTGAATTTCGAGTGAGCTAAAGGGGTTGAGTCGAGGGGTCCGAGCTCATGCGCTTTCTGACCGCTAGTCCGCGCTCAAGTGGCAGGCTGGGCCGATTGGCCGGCCTAGCCGTTCTTCTTGTTGTATCGGCATCGCCCGTCTGGACGCAAACCGCGGGCGCTCCGTCGCAATCGGCCATTGACCGGCAGACCCCATCCCCGCCGGCGGCTTCCCCAGCCCCGAAGCCGCAAAACCAGCCCGCGAAGGCGGATGCGGCTGAGAAAAAAGCCATGTCGCCGGAAGAAGCCCGTCAGGCGCAGCTTGTAGCCGACACCAATAGGCTCTATCAACTCGCGCAGGAGCTGCAGGCTGCGGTGGCAAAGAGCAACAAGAACATGCTGTCTCTCGCCGTCGTCAGGAAGGCCGCGGAAGTGGAAAAGCTTGCCAAGAGCCTGAAGGACCGCATGCGGTCCGAGTAACGGCGCGTTGGCGCGGGAAAATCACCGGCGCCGGAGCATCCTCTACGGCGATCCGTTCGGTCGCTGCGAATCGTTCATCTTCGTCGCCAAAGGCTCGTCCCTCTGCCGGTGAATCTCACTTGCTTTGGCAAATTCCGCCTTCGCTTCCTGCTGGCGCCCCACGGAAGCGTAGAGCCGCGCCAGCCGCCAGTGGGCATCCACCTCGGACGGGTCCATCTCGATGGCATGCTGAAATGCCGCGATGGCTTCATCGCGGCGCCCCTGGTCGGCATAGAGAATGCCCAGATCAAGATAGGCGATGCGCGGGGCTCTCGCCTGGCGGATGGCTTTCTCCAGCAGCGGCTGTGCAGCGGCGTTGTCGTTCTGCTTGATCTTTATGTCGCCGAGGTAGGCCAGCGCTTCGGCGTGGTCCGGCTCGTTTGCCAGTTCCAGCTTGAACTGCGCTTCTGCGGCGTCGAAGGAGCGCTGTTTCCAGAGCAGATATCCGAGACCGAAATGCACATCCGGCTCGTTCGGAGACGCCTTGACCGCGGCCTCGAATTGACGGATGGCGCCGTCGGGGTCGTTCTCGCCGTCGAGGGCCTCTCCGGCGAGCATGTCCGCCTGTGCCGATTCGGGAGCGAGCGTGAGGATCTGCCGGTATTGCTCAAGGGTGCAGTCGTAGTGCGCCGACCACAGGCAACTTTGCGCCAGCAGCGTTCGCAGCTGCACGTTGTCCGGAGTTTTAGCGACAGCCGACTCGAGATAGGGTATGGCCTGTGCGTGCCGCGCGGTTCCGTAGTAGCACATGCCGAGAAGAAGCCGTGCCTGCATGTTGTCCGGCGATCGTGCAAGAACGGCCTTCAGCGGGCCAATTGCCTCGTCCAGCTTTTGCTCCTTGAATAGAGCCAGCCCGAGGTCCAGTTCGATGCCCGGCAGATTGGTCTTGAGAGCCAAAGCCTTGCGATACTCGGTCGCGGCCTGCGCGTAGTCCTCTTCGTGGGATAGCACCAGCCCAAGATGGGCGTAGGCGATTCCATCGGAAGGGTTCCGCTGAATCGCTTCTCGCCATGCAGCTTCCGCCTGCTTCCACTCTCCCCGCTGCTCAAGTTCAAGAGCGTGTGCAGCGGTGTCCTGCGCGGCAGCCATCGCTGACGCGAGAAAAAGCAGGCAGATGGGAGCAAAACGCATAGAAAGGGCGTGTAGCCAAGGTACTCCGGCGCATGTGGGGAGATCAAACGGCGCTCTTAAATGCCGCCTTCGCGCTGCGCGAAGTGAGCATTGGTAAGGGCTACGGTTGCAAAAGAAAAACGCAGTGAAGCATGCGCTCCACTGCGTTCAGTGAGATCAATTTTTCTAGAACGTGAACTTACCGCCAAACTGCCAGGTGCGTGGATCATACGTCGACGTCACCTGGCCGAAGTTGCCATCGGTAAATTGCGTATCGATATTGTTCCATTCCGTGTGGTTGAAGATGTTGTAGGATTCAGCGCGAAGCTGGATCATCGGTCCTTCACCCTTGGTGAGGTGGAAGTCCTTGAAAAGGCTCCAATTCCAATTGAAAAGACCGGGACCGACGATGGCATCCTTGTGGGCAGTGCCAAAGCCCTGATTCGTTCCTCCATCCCACGGGGCTGTGGGCGCCGCGAAGGCGGAAGTATTAAACCACGCCAGTTGCTTCTTCGGATAGTTCCTGGCGCCCACGATGTCAGGCCGATTGGTTGTGCCACCCCCCAGCCCCAGGGTGTCAGGAGAATACGTGACGTTGACGGGGTTTCCGCTCTGCGCCACGGTGATGCCGGAGAACTGCCATCCGCCGAGCAGTGAACGTGTCAAGGCGCTCTGGGAGTGCAGGAAGAACGGCAGATTATAGATATAGTTTGCGGAGAACACATTCCGGCGATCGATCGTGCCCGATCCACGGTCGTACTCGATGTTGAACGGATTGGAGATCTGGCCGCCCGAATTCGCCTGGGTCGTGGAGGTAAGATCTCCGCTCTGGATATCAATCTCGTGGGACCATGTATAGGACAACTGGACAGTCAATCCATGCCTGTTCTGCATGCGCAGTCCGGTCTGGAAGGAGTTATAGCTGTTGTTCGTGATGTTTTCGATTTGTGTGATGCCGCCAAAGCCGACGTACTGCCTGTAGAGGTTGGCATTTACTTGACTCTTGGATACCGCTTCACGATCATCGTACGGATTGGCCGCATTGGTTGGATCAGTTAATGGCAGGGTATTGATCGACCGCTCGTCGTTCTGGTGCCAGCCGGTCATGCCGACGTACTGGACCATAAAGACGGTGGACGGAGCGAGTTCGCGCTGCACTCCGAGGCTGAATTGAGCCGTGCCTGGGTTGGGATAGTAATACGCCAAGTTGGTAAAATTAACCGGGAGAATCGGGAGCGCGGAAGACGGGTTGGTTACCCCGGTTTGGTTGCTGGTATTGGGATTCGAAAAGTAGACGTTGTTGACGCTGGGCTGAAGTGCATTTGGCGGGTTTGTATCCGTGCCGTAGATATCGTTACCCTGCACGCGTTCGAAGAACATGCCGAAGCCGCCGCGAATAACCGTTTTGCCGTCTCCAAACAGGTCATAGGCAAAGCCGACACGCGGCTGGACCGTTCCGTATTGGTTCTTTACGATGCCTCTGGGGAATCCGTTCACCCCTGCCAGTTGAACACCATTCAGATAGAAGGCTTGGGACGAGCCGGGAGGCGTCCTGTAACCCGGGCCACCGTAAGTCAAGGTTCCGTCGCTGTTAATCTGAGCGTCCGCAGCGGTGAAATCGCCTGGGACGAAGTTTGAAGTGCGGTTGTTCTTTTCATACACGTGCGGCAGCAAATCCCAGCGGATGCCGAGATTAAGCGTAAGTCTCGGCAGAGCATGCCAGTTGTCCTGCGCATACATGGAGTAGGTATTGTTCAGCCAGTGGAAGATCGACTGCTGGTTAAGCTGCTGATAGCTGCTGGCGAAACCCAGCAGGAAATTGGCATAGGCGTCGCTGGAGTATGCGGTCTGACTGAAGGTATAGTCGCCCTGGGTATCGGCCTGCTGCTGCTGGTTCTTGTCGTTACGCATATAGCTGAAGCCGAACCGGAACGCGTGCTGTCCCTTCGTCAACGACAGGTCGTCGCGAATCTGGTAGTTGAGATAAGAGTTGCGCCACGGCCAATAGTTGATCGTCCAGTTGGTATTTGGCGCGCCGGAAAAATCGACGGACGGAAGGCGGTTCAGCGTGTTATTGCCGCTGAAGATGCCAACCGCGCTCCATCCAGAGGGCTGCTGATAAATGCCGGCCGGGTCGATGTTGATGGTATTTCCGTTCACATCCAGTGCCGTCTCATTCAGCAGTGTTGGAGAGAGCGATTGCGTAAGCTTGATGACCGATCCCCATGTCGGATTCTTGAAGACATCACCAGTTGTGACATAGCTGTTGTTGCTCCACATATCCGGGAAAATCGTCTGCGACATCTGATCGTGAATCCAGTGACCCATCAGGTGGTATTTGTCCGTGATGTTGTGGTCGATGCGAACCACGTCCTCGCGGACATACGTCGGCTGCTTCGGTGACGCGATGTACTGCGTACCATTGGCAGTGTTGGGCTTCGGGATAGCGCCGGTACCCATGAAGAGCACGGCGTTGGGATCGAGCAGGTTGGCGGGGATGATATAGGTGTTGGGGGCGCTGGTGTGGAACGGCTGACCCGCCGTCAGTCCGTCTTGGTTATAAAGCGCGATTTTTGCTGGGTCTTGGGTGGCGGGAACAATCAGCTGAACAGGCTGGCCAGTAGTTTTGTCAATAGTCAGCGGCGTATAGTTCAGCGGACTGCCGGCGGTGGGGAAGAACGCGGCCGGAATTGTGTTTGTAACGGAGGGATTGGCTCCCTGGATGAACTTGCGCCACTCTTCGTTCACGAAGAAGAAGGTCTTGTTGCGCTCATTGTTGTAGACGTGGGGAATAATTACGGGGCCGCCGATGTTTCCGCCGAAGATGTTCAGACGAAGCTCGGGAGTGGGCTCGTTTTGCTGCTTAAAGAAGTAATACCCGGCATCGAAAGCATCGTTACGGTTGAACTCCCACACTCCGCCATGAAACTTTTGCGATCCGGACTTGAGCACCATGGCCACCGTGCCGCCCGAGTTGATTCCGTAGTCGGGAGTGTAATTGCTGGCGAGCACCTGAAATTCCGCTAGCGCGTCGGGACTGATAGCAACATCCAGCTTGCCGCCGCTGCCGCGGTCGTAGACTTCGCCACCGTCAATCAGCCAGTTGTTGTGGTCGTACCGGCTGCCGTTGAAGTTGATCTCCGCGCTGCTGCCCTGGGCGGTAACGCCGTTGAAGGAGGGCAGCGTGTTGGTGACGCCCGTGCCCAGTGTGGTTAGCGACATTACGTTGCGGCCGTTGGTGGCTAGCTGCAGAACCTGGTTGCCGGTAATCAGCGAGCTGACTTCGCTGGTCTCCGACTGCACCTGCAGAGCGTTCGCCTGGACGGTAACCGTCTGGGACGCCGAGCCCACTTCCAGCGGAATGTCGGCGCGGGTGGTGGTCGCCTCGTTCACAACGATGCCCGTCTTGGTGTAAGTCTTGAATCCGGGCGCCTCGGCTTTGAGATTGTAGTTGCCGATAGCCAGAGCCGGCACTTCATAGAGCCCCGCGCCATTCGACTGGGTAGTGCGTGTTGCACCCGTAGTGGCTTGCGTGAGGGTGATCGTCGCGCCCGGTACTGCGGCTCCTGTCGGATCGGTCACCCGGCCAGTGACTGATGCATTCTCCTGTGCAGTCGCGATCGTGACTGCGCCGAGAAGAAGCACAAAAATACCGGCGAGGTATTTGAGATTCTTCATTTTTGCCCCCTGAAAGTCATTTTGTTCGGCGGAGAATTTGTTCTCCTGCATGTTTGCTTTGCACGACCTGGGAAAACTTGCGGTGCCCAGACGAATTAGTCTTTTTCAGACGCTCGTGGCGGCGCCCATTCATCCCTTGCTAAAAGGATTTAGCTCTAGTCCGCCAGCCATTAGGCATCACGGCAATTTCGTTTGTCAAGCGCTGGCGACGAGAATTTCCGAGAGAGCGTTTACTTGATCCATAAGAGAAAACATCAGGGGTGCCGTTCCACCCTGGACGGGGGTTGGAGAGCGGACCGGGGGGTGGAGAGCGACAAGGGCCGCCTTTCCCTGCTTCCGTCAGTTGCTTCTGGCGCCGGGCAGGGTTTTCCGGTAGAACAAACTCAAGTGCCCACCACCAGCCCAACCACTCAAGCTCCCGTCACCCAGGCGGGCACGAACCTGGTCCAGGGACTCGGCCTCTTCAGCGCCACCGCCATCGTCGTAGGATCGATGATCGGTTCGGGCATCTTCATCGTGCCCGCCGATATCAGCCGCAACGTCGGGTCGCCGGCTCTATTGATAGCCGCGTGGCTGGTGACGGCGGTCATGACCATCATCGGTGCCCTGAGTTACGGCGAGCTTGCAGCCATGATGCCGCGCGCCGGCGGCCAGTACGTCTACCTCCGCGAGGCGCTGGGGCCGATGTGGGGTTTTCTCTACGGCTGGACGCTGTTCCTCGTCATCCAATGCGGTACGCTCGCCGCGGTCGCCGTGGCCTTCGGAAAGTTTCTCGGAGTGTTTTTCCCTCAGGTTTCCGGGTCACACTGGCTCTGGCACATCGGTCACGTGCCGGCGTGGCGGGTGGGACCGATGCTGCTGGGCAATATGGATATAGGCCTGAACACAGCGAATCTGGCCGGAATTGTGGTGATCGCAATCCTCGCCGGAGTCAACGTCTTTGGAGTTCGCCTCGGTGCGTTGGTCCAGAATGTGTTCACCACCGCGAAGGCCGCCGCCCTGCTCGGACTGGTGATCTTCGGATTTGCCCTGGGACGCAACGCCGAGGCCATCCGCGCGAACTTCGGTGCAAATTTCTGGAAGGGCGCTTCGTTCTCGACCCTTCATGCCGTCCAGGTAGGGGTGGGCGGGTCGATTGCCATGGTGGGGTTGTTCACCATCCTTGCTGTCGTGCAGACGGGCTCGCTCTTCTCCGCCGATGCGTGGAACAACGTCACCTTCACCGCCGGCGAGGTCCGCAACCCGCGCCGCAACCTTCCGTTGTCGCTGGTGCTCGGAACCGGACTGGTGCTGACGCTCTATATCCTGTCGAACTTTGTCTACCTGATGGTGCTGCCGCTGCATGGCGTTCCCCATGGCGCGACGACCTTTGCCCGCGGCATTCAATATGCGTCCGAGGATCGCGTCGCCACCGCCGTTCTCCAGCAGATTTTCTCCGCTGGCGGAGCGTACCTGATGGCGGCGGCTATCCTCATCTCCACCTTCGGCTGCGCAAACGGACTCACCCTGGCCGGGGCACGCGTCTATTACGCCATGAGCAGAGACGGGCTGTTCTTCAGGGCGGCGGGCAGGCTGCACCCGCGCTACAAGACGCCGGTGGCATCGCTGATCGTGCAGGCCATCTGGACCTGCCTTCTCTGCCTCTCCGGTTCGTACAGTCAGCTTCTTGACTACACGATGTTTGCCGCGCTGGTCTTTTACATCCTGACCATTGGCAGCCTGTTTATGCTGCGAGTCCGGCGTCCGGATGCCGAAAGGCCTTACCGGGCGGTGGGTTATCCCGTCCTGCCCGCCATTTATATAGTGATGGCGGCGTGGATTTGTATCGTACTATTGCGTTACAAGCCCCAGTACACGTGGCCGGGACTGATCATCGTGTTACTTGGAGTGCCGGTCTTCGCCGTCTGGTCTCGCCGGGGGACGCCGCAGGCGTCGCGATGAATCTCGTTTGGAGGAACAGCCTCATACATGGCTAAACTTTTGGCGGTCAAACCGCTCTCGATGCTGAAGCAGGAAGCCGTGGAAGAAGGGGAGCACACGCTCAAACGGTCTCTTGGGCCGGTCAACCTGATCACGCTCGGCATTGGAGCGATCATCGGCGCCGGTATCTTCGTTCTCACCGGGCAGGCCGCCGCCCTCCACGCCGGCCCCGCGGTTGCGCTCAGCTTCATCATCGCGGGCATCACATGCGCCTTCGCCGGGCTCTGCTACGCCGAGTTCGCCTCCATCATCCCCATTGCGGGATCCGCCTACACGTATGGTTACGCCACGCTGGGCGAGTTTGTCGCCTGGATCATCGGGTGGGACCTGGTGCTCGAATACGCTTTTGGCGCGGCCACCGTCGCCTCCGGCTGGTCGGGCTACTTCCTTAGCCTTATCGAGCAGATTGGGCTCACCCCGTCTCCCTCGCTCGCCCGCTTCACCTCCACTTACGGAAATGAGCTGTACCTCTATCACAACCAGTGGATGCCGCTGGCCTCCCTTCCGATGGATGTGACCAGCACAGCGGGCCTGCCCCATGTCACCGGAATCTTCAATGTCATCGCGTTTCTCGTGTTGCTGGCCGTTACCGCGGTTCTGGTCGTCGGCATCAAGGAGTCGGCCAATCTCAACTCCGCAATCGTGATGGTGAAACTGGCGGTGGTGGGCATCTTCCTGGTGCTGGGTGTCAACTTCCTGTTTCATCATCCTGAACTCCTCAAGGCGAACTGGCACCCGTTCATTCCGCGGCATCAGGGTCCGGGTGCTTTCGGAATTCAGGGCATCGTAGCGGGCGCGTCATCCGTCTTCTTCGCCTACATCGGCTTCGATGCTGTTTCCACGGCTGCCCAGGAGGCGAGAAACCCGCAGCGCGACATGCCCATCGGGATACTCGGTTCCCTGGTGGTATGCACCATCCTCTACATCCTCGTCTCTCTCACTCTCACCGGTCTGGTCAACTACCGCGAGCTCAATGTTGCCCAGCCGGTGGCGCTCGGCATCGACGTAACTGGTGTTACCTGGGGCAGCCTGCTTGTGAAGATCGGTGCTGTTTTCGGATTGGGAACGGTGATGCTGGTCATGTTGCTCGGCCAGTCGCGAGTCTTCTTCTCCATGTCGCGCGATGGGTTGCTGCCGAAGTGGGCCAGTGACATCCATCCGAAATTCCGCACGCCCTGGATCTCGAACATTGTCGTCGGCACGATCGTCGCGTTTCTGCCGGCTCTGCTGCCCATCGGAAAGCTGGCCGAACTGGTCAACATGGGTACCCTGCTGGCCTTCACTATCGTTTCCGCCGGTGTCTGGATTCTTCGCGTGCGTCATCCAGACCTGGAGCGTCCCTTCCGGACACCGCTGGTGCCGCTCGTGCCCATTTTGGGTATCGTCAGCGCGTTTTACCTGATGGTGAATCTCCCGCTGCTGACCTGGATCGTGGTGATTATCTGGCTGTTCATCGGGCTGGCGATTTACTTCACCTATTCCACAAAGCACAGCAAGGTGCAGCAGCTGTCCATCGTGCCGACCTCGGGCGATTAAGGCCCTGAGCGTAGGCGAAGCGGCAGAGAGCGGTTACACTTGCCTCATCCCCTCGCTCAGGCATGCAGACGTCTACCAGTTACGGCCCCTACGAGATCGTGGAGCAGATAGGCCATGGCGGCATGGGGATGGTCTATCGCGCGCACGACACCCGCCTGAATCGCTACGTGGCGCTGAAGGTGGTGGCCGACGAGTATCTTTCGTCCGGCGCCCCCATTGCCACGTCGCACGAGCGCTTCCTGCGCGAGGCTCGCGCCGCCTCTGCGCTCAATCATCCCAACATCTGCACCATCTACGACGTCGGAGAGCAGGGCGGACGCCCCTATCTGGTGATGGAGCTGCTCGAGGGGCAGACCCTCAAGCATGTGATTCATGGGCACCCTCTGCCTCTCGACCAGCTGCTCGATTACTCCATTCAACTGGTGTCCGCGCTCGCCGAGGCGCATGCCCACGGCATCCTGCATCGCGACATCAAGCCCTCGAATCTTTTCATCACCCGGATGGGGCAGGGAAGCGGCGTTCTCAAGGTTCTCGATTTTGGATTGGCCAAGCGGTCGGCTTTGCTCACGGCGGACGCTTCCGCCACCAATTCGCTCGGCGACCTGATCGGCATCTCCGACAGCCAAAGCCTCACCACGCCGGGATTCACCTTGGGCACGATCGCCTACATGCCTCCCGAGCAGGCACGCGGACAGGAACTGGATGGCCGCGCCGATATATTTTCCGCAGGCGTGGTCATGTACGAGATGGCGACCGGTTCGACTCCGTTCTTCGGGCAGTCAATCGCCGAGATATTTGCCGCCGTCCTTGAGCGCGAGCCCGAGCCAATCCGCAAGCGGATTCCGCAGTTTCCCCGCGAACTGGAGCGGATCATCCATAAGACGCTGTCCAAGGACAAGACGAAGCGCCATGCCTCGGCCGCGGAGCTCCTCGCCGAACTCGAGCAGACGCGCTTCGAGCTTCTCGGCCGCACCGGAGGAACCTTATCCGCCGCTGCGCTCGCGAGCGCGCAGCGACGCCGGAGGTACCGGCGCTGGGCGGCGTCTTTGCTCGCGGCCGTTCTGCTTTGCACTGCCGGCTATTTTGGGTTCAGACGGTGGATGGCTGCGAAGCCCGTCAAGCCGGTGCAGGTCGATTCCATCATTCTCTCGGAGTTCACCAATCAGACCGGCGATCCCGCCTTCGACGGCGCGCTCAAGCAGGCTCTCACTTTTCAACTACAGCAGTCTCCCTTTCTGAATGTTGTCGGCGAGTCGCATCTGCGCCAGAGCCTGTCTTACCTGGGCAAGCCCCAGGACCAGCGGATCACGCCCGCGATCGCGCGCGAAATCGCCGAGCGCGAAGGCGACAAGGCCGTCGTCAATGGAACCATTTCCAGCATCGGCAATACCTACCTCGTCACGCTGGAAGCGCAGAACGCTGCTACTGGCGACGTCTTTGCCCGCGAGCAGGCCCAGGCCGACGGCAAGGAGCATGTTCTCGATGCGCTGCACAGGGCATCGGACGCATTGCGCAAGCAGCTGGGAGAATCGCTGGCCTCGATTCATAAGCTCGACGTGCCGCGCAGCGAGGCGACCACTCCATCGCTGGAGGCGTTCCGCGCCTATGCGCTTGGACAGGAGCAGCACGCGCAGGCCAATTTCGCGCAAAGTATCGGATTTTACAAGCGCGCCATCGAGCTTGATCCCAATTTTGCGATGGCTTACGCCAGCCTCGGCGTGGCTTATGTTGCGCTCGGCAACGAGACCGAGGGCAACGCGGCGATCACCCGCGCCTTTGAGCTTTCCGACAAGGTGTCCGAGCGCGAGCGGCTCTTCATTCGCGCCCGCTACTACCTCAACGTCACCGGCGACCTACCTCAGGCCATCGAGATCCTGCGTCTTTATCAGGACACCTACCCGAACGATCCTGCTGTGCCTTCTCAGCTTGCAGTGGCTTACTTGACGCTGGGGCAATTCGATCGTGGTTATGCGCAGGTCAGGCGAACCCTGGAATTGAATCCGCAAAGCGGGCCGGCGCGCCCATCCGCCATCCTTGCCCTCACCGCGCTCAACAGGTTTAACGAGGCCAAGGCCGTCTTCGAGCAGGCGCGGGCCATGAATCTTGCCGACGATGCTTCGGTGCGCGGCATGTGGATCTACACCGCCTATCTCATGGGAGACGGAAACGCCGTTCAGCAGCAGTTGGACTGGGCACGCGGCCAGCCCGATGGCTTCATCCTCAACTCGCAGATGGCGCTCATCCACGAAAACGAAGGCTGGTTTGCCGCCGCCGCCACCGATTGGCAACAGGCCATTACCAGGATGACCGAGCAGAAGCTCGTCAATGCCACCGCGACGCTGATCACGCAGGAGACGCTCGACCGCGCGCTCGTCGGCTCCTGTGAAGACGCCGTCCCCCGCCTCGATCGCGCCCTCGAGCTCGACCAGGAGCGCACCATGCAGGGAAGCGCCGCCATCGCCTTCGCGCTCTGCGGGCAGCCCGCGCGCGCCATGGCCATCCGCGAGTCTCTGGCGAAGGCATTTCCCCAGGACACAATCATCAATCGCGTATTCCTGCCGGACATCGATGCGGTCATCGAGCTGGGCAGGAATCACCCGCAGGACGCGCTTACGGCGCTCGGCACGGCAGCCGACTACGACATTCTCGGCATTGGATCGTACCTGCGCGGCCTTGCCCACCTCGCGCTGAACGACGGCTCGGCCGCGGCTTCGGATTTCGACTTCCCGGTTACACACCGCAGCGTATTCCTGCTTTGCCAGGTGCAGGGAATGAACGTGGCCTATCCGCTCAGCCTGCTTGGGCTGGCGCGCGCCGAAGTGCTCGAGGGCGATCTGGCGAAGGCGCGCAAACAGTACCAGGCATTTTTCGATTACTGGAAGGCGGCAGATCCCGACCTGCCGCCCCTGGTGGCCGCGCATAGCGAAGCCGCCAGACTGGGTCTGTAAAACTGGGTCTGTAAAGACGAGTCTTCGCGAGCAAACTCTCTTCAGCCTGCAGGTGCATCTCTGCCTCGCGCGATCCCGATAGAAACGACGTCAATAATGTCATGGAACAATGTCACGACCTCGCGAGGAGGACAATTCCGCGGTTCTCGAAGTGCAAATTAGCAAGGCTGCAAGGGCGGGACTGTGAGGCGTACACTGTCCGTATGAGGCGGATGTTGACGTCTCTGGCTGTGGCAGTTGCGATCGCTCTCGCGATTCCGCAGGCTCTCCTCGCCCAGCGCGGCGGCGGCCATGGATTTGGGGGCGGTCACGCTGGAGGCTTCTCCGGCGGTGGACGCATCGGCGGCGGCTTTGGCGGTTCGTTCCGTGGGACTTTCTCTGCCCCTGCAGCGCGCAGCTTTCCCGCCCCGCGGATGAATTTTCAACCGGGATCGAGCCGGTTTGGTTACGCTGCACGGCCCTACGCGGGCTGGCCGGTCGCGCGGTCTCCCTTCGGTCAGTTAAGCGCTCCGGCCATGCGGCAGGGTTCCTACCCTCAAGGCGCCGATAACCGGCGCTGGGGCGGAGGATATCCAGGCAGGCGCTATCCTTACCGGCCGCCATATGGGCGGACAATCGCGATTTACAGCTCACCCTTCTACCCCTACTACAGCGTGCCGTGGTTCGGGGCATGGCCCTATATCGGCAACTGGTCCGACTTTGACGATACCTACACTGCGGATACCGGCGCGGCCACTGACCAATCCTATGCCCCGGCCTATGCGCCCGAGAGTCCTGAACCTGAGGAAGAAGCCGAGGCGCGTCCCGCTTATCAGCCTTATCAAACCGTCTCTGCTCCCCCCTCACCGGAGCCGGCGCTGACCATCGTTTTCAAAGATGGCCATTCGCAGCAGATCCATAACTATGCGCTGACGCAGACTTCTCTCATGCTGCTCGACGAGGCATCCACGGGGCGGACGCCGCAGATCCCTCTCGACGAGATCAATCTTGCCGTAACCGAGCAGGTGAATCGCGCAGCCGGCGTGTCCTTCAGCCTGCCGCTCAAAAACTAGGTCTTGGCTACTTCGCGACGGATGCCTCCGTCTTCACGGATCGCGGCGGAAGCAGCCTCATGAAAAGAGCCATTGTCACTCCTATTCCCATTTCACGTTCCGACTTCGAGGAATCTCGAAAGTGCAACCCTGCCCGGCGGAGCATCGAGCCGTCATCTTGTCCGCGCTCGCAGTGAAGGCCTGTCACAGTTCTACATTGGCGTGTTCCGGCAAGGGGATTGTTTGAACCGTAGACGGCTCTGATGAAAGCGTGTACATTTACGCAGGAAATCAGCCTCGCCGCATTATGCCTTGAGTTTCCTGCGCCTGCCCGCGTACATTGGCGAGCGATGATCGACCTCATTGCGGAAGGATTAAACAGAGCACAGTGAATCTGACACTTATCGACTGGCTCATCATGCTTCTGTACTTCGTTTTTGTGCTGGGCATTGGCTTTGCACTCAAGCGGTACATGAAGACCAGCAAGGATTTCTTCCAGGCCGGCCGCGCTCTGCCGGCGTGGATCTGCGGTCTGGCCTTCATTTCAGCCAATCTCGGCGCCCAGGAAGTCATCGGCATGGGTGCGTCGGGCGCGAAGTACGGCATCGCGACCAGCCACTTCTACTGGATCGGCGCGATTCCCGCGATGATTTTCGTCGGCGTATTCATGATGCCGTTCTATTACGGCTCAAAGGCGCGCTCGGTGCCCGAGTTCCTGCGCCTCCGTTTCGACGAGAAGACCCGTGCGTACAACGCCTGCTCCTTCGCGGTGATGACCGTCTTTTCATCGGGCATCTCCATGTACGCGATGGCTCGCCTCATCCAGACGCTGCATGTCTTCGACTCTCTCTTTATCAGGTTCAAACTGCCGTTGGGCTGGGAATTCCACTTCGCCGTCTTCCTCTCCGCCGTCATTGTCCTCGGCTACATCTTTCTCGGAGGATTGACCAGCGCAATCTACAACGAGGTGCTGCAGTTCTTCCTCATTGTCGCCGGATTTCTTCCCCTGGTCTGGGTAGGGCTGAAGAACGTAGGCGGCTGGAGCGGCCTCAAGGAGGCGCTGCCTGCGGCCTACACTCACTCCTGGCGGGGCATGACCAATCCG
>Ga0335075_10009141_pt1 | contig 15135 bp, 16 predicted proteins | sample Lox_Sample_24_FD_206723 | JGI IMG/M metagenome (GOLD analysis project Ga0335075, IMG submission 206723) | Soil microbial communities from Loxahatchee National Wildlife Refuge, Florida, United States - Lox_Sample_2.4 | ecosystem: Environmental > Terrestrial > Soil > Wetlands | place: USA... | reverse complement strand
GCAATACGACCGCGCGACGGACAAGTGGACGATGGAGAAGGCGCCAGTCTACCACATCGTCGACTAGGCGCCTGACGATGCGTGTCAGAAATAATTCACGTCAGGACCAAGGTGAATTAACCCTGAGTACGCGCGGATTTTGACGCGGCGCCGGATATTCGGCGATTTCATTGAAGATTGATAAGACTCACCGCTGTTTTTCTGTAATGTATGGCTAATGGGTGCTGGTGGGGTGTCTTCATGTTGCAGAGCAAAATAGGCCGCAACTTCCTGATTTGTTTTGTTTTGCTGAATCTCGCCGTGGGAGGCTTTTTTGCCTTCGCGGTGTTGAAGCGTCCTGACCTTCTGCATGCACTCCCGGGCGAATTCGGACCAAGGCTCTCGCCCGATCTTTCCGGCAACATGCTGTTCCTTGCACTGCTGCTGCTCGCCAACGCAGCGCTGTTTGTGGTCTTCGGTCTTGGCGGAACTTGGCATGCGATGTGGGCCGGGTTGCGCATCCGGCCGAGCAAACTGCGCTGGCTCCTGCACGAACGCGCGGGTCTTGCGAGCGATATTTCCGGGGTCGTCGCCGAAGCGATCCAGGAAGAAGAAAAGAGCGAACTCGGATATCTGGGCATCGCACGCGGGTTGCTTACCATCGGTCTGATCCTGACCGTTCTGTCCCTTCCGGCGCTTTGCATCGCCTACGCCAAGGCTTCCCCGTCGGGCAACGCGATTTTCGAGAGTGCAGGAACGGCGACAGCGAACAGCGGCATATCGCAGGACACCGTACTTCGTTTCACCGCAGATCAGTTGGCCGGCGCGTTGCTGCTCGATGCCCCGGAAATATTCCATTGGCGTGCGACACCGGTCGAAACAAACAGCGCAAATATTTTGTTCGCGATGTTCGTCCTCCTGTATCGCACGATCATCGGGCTTGGCGTCCTGGTCTGGTTCGTGGCGATGCGGCGCATGGGAAGCCTGCGTTCGGCGGCGATGGAAGTGGCGATGCCGGCGGCGGATATCGTCGCCATGGAGCCAATTCTGCAGGACGGTCATCGCCACCATGACCATCATGAGCCTGCACCGCACGACCACAGCCATCATGAGCATGAGCAGCATGACCATGACCATGACCACGACGATCATGGTCACGAAGACCATGGACATGACACGCATCACAGCGACGATCACGGACATGATGCGCACCATGACGATCCGCATGCGCATACCGATCATCACGGAGGCGAATCGTCACCGGAATCTGACGAGAGCGAAGCGGACGACGAATCGGACGATTCACACGGCGACCATGGCCACTCCGACCCGCATGCACACCACTCTGCGGAAGAAGGCCACGGTCACGACCACCATGCGCACGCGGCAAAGGCCGCGCACGACCAGAAAATTGAAGAAACTGTCTAGTTTCCAAACTGCACGATTGGTTCCCTGAAGCGCAGATCCGGGCGGCGCAACCTGGTTTTGCGCGGCCACAATTCGCCTTTCTTTCAACACGGAAAGTTCCGCGGAGCGCCACAGGCAACGCGTTTCCAATAGGTCGAAAGGGCATCCTTGAAATCAGGGAGGATGCATGCCGGATTTCGAGATCCGCTATTTCTATACCGACGGCTCTCTGGCTGTCGTTCACATAACTTCAGTCGAAACCACGCCTGAAGCGGAAGAGTACGCCAAGCGACACCTGCAAGACTATGCGCAGTTCGAGGTCCGCGAAATTGGTCCGCGGGCGGGCGCGTGACGCGCTCTCTCAGGCCTTCAGCTTCGAGAGCCAGGGCATCATTGCCCGCAGCTTCGCACCAATCTTTTCAATCGGGTGCGCGGCCGCCTGTTTGCGCATCTGCGTGAACGCTGCGTTGCCCGACGCGTTCTCCGACATCCACGCACGCGCAAAGTCACCGGACTGAACATCGGCCAGCACGCGTCGCATCTCGGCGCGGGTCGCATCGTTGATCACACGAGGTCCCGTTCGATAGGCGCCGTATTCCGCTGTGTTGGAAATCGCCTTGTACATTCCCGCGATCCCGCGTGTGTGCATGAGATCTACAAGAAGCTTCAATTGGTGCAGGCATTCAAAATAGGCCAGTTCGGGCGCGTATCCGGCCTCGACGAGTGTATCGAACGCGGCGCGCGCGAGCTCCGCTGAGCCGCCGCACAGGACCGTTTGCTCCCCGAACAGATCGGTTTCCGTTTCTTCGCGGAATGTGGTCTCGATCAAGCCTGCGCCGCATCCGATAGCAGCGCCATAGGAGAGCGCGAGCGCCTTCGCCGTCCCCGACACGTCGCGATCGATGGCGAACAGACCGATATAGCCGTCCCCGCTGACATAGTTCGCGCGCAGCGCGGAGCCCGGCCCTGCTGGCGCGACCATGATCACATCCAGATCGGGCCGAGGCTCGATAAATCCAAAATGCCGCGCAAACCCATGGATGAAAAGCAACGCCGCATTCCGGCGCATGTTTGGCGCGAGATCGCGCTCATAGATTTCCGGAAGCTTCTCGTCGGGTGCGCCGAGTACGACCACATCCGCATCGCGAACCGCTTCCGGATTGTCCGCGACGGCAAACCCCGCGCTCTTTGCTTTGTCCAGGCTTGCTCCAAGACGCCCGGCGACGATGATGTCCTTCACGGCGCTGTCGCGCAGGTTCAGTGCATGCGCGTGCCCCTGATTGCCGTAGCCGACAATCGCGACGCGTTTCGCCCTGATCAGGCTGAGGTCGGCGTCACTGCCGTGATAGACCTGCATTCGCAACATTCTCCGGCTGACATCTCAATGCATTTGCCTAAACGGCAACGCGAGAGATGATATCCGCCGCACCGTTCGAATCCAGCCGATCCCAATCTGCCATCCTGTTGCGAAACCAGGTGCTTTGACGTTTCGCGTATTGACGCGTGACGGTGACGGCCCGCTCTATGGCTTCCGCCTCGGAAAGCTTGCCTTCCTGGACCGCCCAAAGCTCGCGGAGGCCCAATATCTTGGCGGCAGGCAAGGCTGGATCCAGCCCTTTCAATGCAGCCGCTTCCCTTAATGCTCCATTGAAGAACATCGCTTTGAATCGCTCTTCGATCCGTGCGCGCAGTTCCGGCCGCGGCACGTCGATCACGAACCGGGCGAGACGCAGGCCGCCGAGAATCGCTTTGCCGCCCGCACCTTGCCAATGCGCAAGCGGCTTGCCCGTGGCTTCGAACACTTCGAACGCGCGCAAGACCCGTTGTGGGTCGCTTGGCCGCAAGCGCGCCGCCGTCTCGGAATCGCGCCGCGCCAGTTGGGCGTGCAAGGCGGCGACACCAATCTTCTCCAGATGCGCGCGGACGCGCGTGCGAATCTCTGAAGGAATTTGGGGAATATCAGCGATGCCTTCGGTGAGAGCCGAGAAGTAAAGTCCCGTGCCGCCGGCGAAGATCGGGACCCTGCTGCTCGCGCGCACTTCCGCAAGTGCGTGTTGCGCATCCTCGCGATAGCGACCCGTCGAATAGGGCTCCTTCACGCTGGCATGGCCATAGAGAAGATGCGGCGCTGCGGCCCGGTCCACGTCGGACGGCATGGCAGTCAAAATCGGCGCCTCGCGATAGATCTGCATCGAATCCGCATTGATCACCACGCCGCCGACTGCTCGGGCGAGCGCGAGCGCCGCCTGCGACTTGCCGCTCGCGGTGGGGCCTGCAATAAGCACCGCATCCACGGTCATGGGATTTCAGCGTGTCCGGACGATTCTCTCATGTCCTCAATGTTATCTCAGAAAACGCGCCATTTCTGGCGCAGCAAGTGCGCGCGCTCGGTCAGCTGGATTGGCTGGCGGAGGGCCAAGCGTTCGATATTCCACTCTCTGTCGATCCTGATACCGCGCTTGAAGAAGCCCGAGGCATAGCCGGTAACGTTCCCGCCGACATCAACATTCTTCCCCAGTTGAACCGACGCAAGAAATTGCTGATCGCCGATATGGATTCGACCATCATCGCTTGCGAATGCCTCGATGAGTTGGCCGATATCGCCGGGCTGAAGCCGCGAGTTTCCGCGATCACGGAACGCGCCATGCGGGGTGAGATCGAATTCGACAGCGCGCTACGAGAGCGCGTCCAGCTGCTCAAAGGTCTGTCCTTAAGCGCACTGGATCGCGCCTATCGTGAGCGCGTACGGCTGAACCCGGGCGCCCGCGCGGTGGTGGCAACGATGAAAGCTCACGGCGCACGAACGATTCTGGTTTCGGGCGGGTTTACCTATTTCACGGCGCGCGTCGCGCCAGAAGCGGGCTTTGACGATAACCTGGCAAACGTCCTGCTTGACGATGGCCATGTCCTCTTGGGAACGGTTCGTGAGCCCATCCTCGGCAGGGAAGCAAAACTTGCCGCATTGGAAGCGGAGGTTGGGAAGCTGGGCATAACGTCGGATGATGCATTGGCCGTTGGCGACGGTGCGAACGATCTGGATATGATCCAGCGTGCAGGCTTTGGCGTCGCCTATCACGCCAAACAAATCGTCGCAGACGCCGCCGGCCTCCGTATCGCCCACGGCGATCTCAGGTCGCTGCTGTATTTACAAGGCTATCGCGATACAGAAATCGTCGAGCGCTAGTTCCTAGCCGAGCTTGACCGCGACATAGGCGAGGTCGCCGCCGCGATTGACGAGCATCAGCTCGATCTTCTTTCCAGCTTTGGCATCGGTTTCGACATGCTGGGAAACATCGGCCGGTGTGCGTACATTCTGACCGGACACCTGAACGATAACGTCGCCGGGACGGAAGTTCTTTTCCGCCGCCGGACTGTCGGGCGTCACCTCGGTGACCAGCACACCCTGAAGATTTCCAGGCAGCTTGAACTGCGCCCGCGCATCCGCATCGATCGCAGAGAGCGAGAGACCAAGATCGGAAACCTTCGACTTTCCCTTGGCGGGAGCAGGCGTGGCCTTTTGCGGTGCAGGCGCGTGCACCGGCTTGTCATCGGCGAGTTTCAGGACTGTCAGGCGTACCGTCTGCTTATGCCCCTTGCGCAGGATATCGACGGGCACGGTTTTGCCGATCGGTGTATCTGCGACGACGCGGGGCAGGACGCGCGAATCAACGATAGCCTTGCCGTCGAACGCCAGCACGACGTCTCCGTTCGCCATACCAGCCTTGGCCGCCGGACCTTTCGGTGTGACATCGGTAATCAGTGCGCCCGTTGCGGACGGTAGTCCAAGGCCATCTGCAAGATCGCTCGTGACAGCCTGTATGCGCACACCGATCCAGCCGCGCTGCAGCGTGCCATGCTGGCGCAATTGCGCCACGACATCGCGCACGAGATTGGAAGGAATGGAGAAGCCGATACCCACCGACCCGCCGGACGGCGAGTAGATCGCAGAGTTCACTCCGACGACATTCCCGTCCATATCGAACAGCGGTCCGCCGGAGTTGCCGCGATTGATCGGCGCGTCGGTCTGGATGAATTCGTCATAGGGGCCCGACTGGATATCGCGATTGCGTGCGGAGACGATGCCCGCGGTGACCGTGCTGCCAAGTCCAAACGGATTGCCGATCGCGATGACCCAGTCGCCCACGCGCGCGTGATCCGAGTCGCCGAACTTCGCGGCCGGAAGCGGCTTCTTTGGCGTTACCTTCAGGACAGCAAGATCAGTCTTCTCATCGCGACCGATCAACTTGGCCGGAAGCACAGTCCCGTCATTGAGAGTCGCCGTGATGTGCTCGGCATCCTCGATGACGTGATTGTTGGTCACGATGAAGCCGGACGGATCGATAATGAAACCGGTGCCCAGCGACGTGACGTGCCGCGGAGCGGCCTTCTGCGGCGCGAGGAAGTCCTTGAACAGATCGGCCAGCGGCGAACCCGGGGGGATATTCGGCATGCCCGCCTGCGGTCCCGTCGGCTTCAAAGTCTGGCTGGTCGCGATGCTGACGACCGTCGGCAGCAGCTTGTCCGCGAGGTCGGCGAAGGAATCCGGTGCGCCGCGTGCGGCGGCCTGCGACAGCGGTGCGGCCACGACAAGAAAAGCGACCAGAAGGGAACGGATAAGCGAGCGGACGGACATTCAACAGGCCTCAAACGGAACGGGAACGAATCCTAGAGTATTTCGCCGCGAAAGTTGAAGGAATTTGGGCGGAAAGCACCTGACATCCGCGTTAGGCAGGTTTGCGCAGCGAGTGGAACTACTTGCGTTTCCCCTCGCCCGCGCCGGCTGAACCGAAATATCGGAAGAACTCACTGTTGGGCGACAGAACCAAGGTCGTGTTATCGCCCTTGAGCGCATCCTGATAGGCCTGCATCGATCGGTAGAACGCGAAGAAGTCGGGATCCTGGCCAAACGCCTCGCCGAGAATGCGTGTCTTTTCCGCGTCACCCTGACCGCGAAGAATGTCGGATTCGCGCGTCGCTTCCGCCAGAAGAACCGTCACCTCGCGTTCGGCGCGCGCACGGACACGTTGAGCCGTCTCATCGCCTTCCGCACGGTATTCGCTGGCTTCGCGTTTGCGCTCCTTCTGCATGCGCTGATAGATCGCGTCGCTGTTGGCCTGGGGCAGGTCGGCATGGCGAATGCGCACATCGACGATGACGACGCCAAAGTCTTTCGCCTCCTGATTCATGTTATCGCGAATGTCCTGCATCAGTTGATCGCGCTTCTCAGACAGAACGGTCGCGAAATCCTGCGAGCCAAGCACACGGCGGATATTCGAGGACAGGATCGGCGTCAGCAATCCTTCTGCCGCTTCCTGGTTGGCGTAGGGCACAGCCTGATAGAATTTGAGCGGATCGACAATGCGCCAGCGCGCGAAGGCATCGACCACAAGCCTCTTCTTGTCCTGCGCGATAACTTCCTCACTCGGCGCTTCCAGGTTCAGCAGCTGGCGCGGCATGAAGTTCGCGTATTGCAGAAACGGCACTTTGAAGTGAAGTCCGGCTTCAGAGATGACGGCTTTGGGCGCACCCAGCTCGGTCAACAACACCTGGTCCGTCGGATAGATCGTGTAGACGCACGACAGCACCACGATCAGCACAAAAAGGGCCGCCGAGCCTATGATAATCGAGAGATTGCGGCTCATTGAACCGTTCCCTGATCGATAGCCTGATCGCCTGTCTGCTGCTGCGCGGAAGGCGCGCGCGGCGACGGCTGCTGCGGCAACGTCTTCTGCAAAGCCGGAAGCTGGAAGTAAGGAACGATGCCTTTAACGCTGTCATCCACGATGATCTTGTTCATCGGTCCGAGAATCTCGGCCAGATTCTCCAGATACATGCGTTTGCGGGTGACCTGCGGCGCCTTCTTGTACTCCGCATATACAGAAAGAAACCGCTTCGCCTGTCCGCCCGCTTGCGCGATCATCTGCTGACGATAGGCTTCCGCGTCCTGTACGATGTGTGCAGCCTCGCCGCGCGCCTGCGGGATGATGCGATTGGCGTATGCTTCCGCCTCGTTGCGCTTGCTGTCCTGATCCGCTTTGGCCCTCTGGACATCCCGGTAGGCCGCGATGACGTCGCTCGGCGGATCGGCCTTGAGCATCTGGACGCGCGTTATGGCGACACCCATTTGATAAGAATCGAGCGTCTTCTGGATCAGGTCGCGGACGTGAAGCTGGATCTGTTCGCGCTCGGATGTCTGAATGCGCTCAATCTGGCTCTCGCCCACGACCTCGCGCATCGCGCTTTCGGCAACTGCTTTGATCGCACCTTCCTGGTTCGGGACATTGAACAGGAACGCGGGTGCATCCTTGATCTTCCAGTATACGGCGAAGTTGATGTCGACGATGTTCTCATCGCCGGTGAGCATATGGCTTTCTTCGACGACGTCGGAGAGTTGGGAGCCGTCGTCGCCGGTGTCCGTCGGCTGATAGCCGATGATGATCTTGTTCTCGTTGCGCACTTTCGGCGTATAGGCGACCTCGATCGGCCACGGCAGGTGGTAACGCATGCCGGAGTCCGAGATCGCATTCACCGCGCCGAAACGCAGAACAACACCCTCTTCGTCAGGCCGCACAAAATAGATACCGCTCGCGATCCAGAGCCCAAGTATGACGAGGCCAATGACCGTCAGCGATCCGGACGTGAACGGGCCACCTGGCAGAATGCCGCGCACGCGGTCCTGCAAGCGGCGAAAAAGATGCTCCATATCGGAAGAGCGCGGATTGCCGCTGGCCGGGCCTTTGCCCCACGGTCCCTGGGGCTTTTCGGGGCCCTTCCCCTCATCGCCGGTCTGGTTATTCCAAGGCATCGCCCGCACTCTCATTCCTTGGTTTCCCAAGGTCGGGCGGTTATATGAGCAACCGGCGCCGAGGCGCAAATCGACCATCCTTCAGCGAAACGGCGAACACATGGCAGCTACGCGCGACGATGTCCTGAAAGCGCTGGAGCGGGTGATCGATCCGGTCAGTGGCCAGAACGTCGTCACGTCCGGGATGATCGAAGGACTTGTGATCAGGGATGGTCATGTCGGCTTTGCGCTTCAGGTCGAGGCGACACGTGGGCGTGATGCCGAGCCGTTGCGCAAACAGAGCGAAGACGCCGTGACCGCGCTGCCCGGCATTCTCTCCGTCACCGCGGTTCTTACGGCCCATCAGGGCAGGCAAGCACCGCCTTCAAGGCCGGCACAACAACACGGGCATCCGGCGCCGATGGGAATTCCCGGTGTTGAATCGATCATTGCCGTCGCAAGTGGAAAAGGCGGCGTCGGCAAATCCACCGTTGCCGTAAACCTTGCGCTTGGGCTGGCGCAGCAAGGTCTGAAGATCGGGTTGCTCGACGCCGACATCTACGGACCGTCGCAGCCGCGGCTGCTCGGCATTCGCGAGAAGCCGCAGACGGAAAATCACAAGCTCAGGCCCATCGAGAAGTTCGGCATCAAGACGATGTCAATCGGATTCTTGGTCGATGAGGCAGCGCCGATGATCTGGCGCGGTCCAATGGTGCAAAGCGCACTCACGCAGATGATGAACGACGTACTGTGGGAACCTCTCGATGTTCTGGTGGTCGACATGCCGCCCGGCACGGGCGATGCGCAGCTCACCATGGCGCAACGCGTTCCGCTGAAAGGCGCCGTGATTGTTTCGACGCCACAGGATCTCGCGCTGATCGACGCGCGCAAGGCGATTGCGATGTTCGAGAAGACGAAAATCCCGATCCTGGGGATCGTCGAGAACATGAGCACTTATGTCTGCCCGAGCTGCGGTCATGAAAGCCACATCTTCGGACATGGCGGCGCGCGCGAAACGGCGCGCACCATGCGCACGCCGTTCCTTGGCGATGTGCCACTTGTGGGCACGATCCGCGAGCTGTCGGACGCGGGCACGCCGGTGACGGCAACAGCGCCAGAGAGCGCGGAAGCCAAAGCCTATCTCGCCATCGCGTCCGAAGTGGCGAAGACCTTGCAAACGCCTGTGCGCGCTGCCCCAAAAATCGTTCTGGAATAGCGCGCACCACGCAGGCGCGACTCAGATCAACGGCCGGCAGTGATCGCCATCGTTATCTGGCCCTTTCCGTCGGGCATCGGTTCGGTCCAGGTATCGCCGACCTTATGATCGCCCTTGATCTCGTTGCAGTTCGTCGCTTTGGACGCATCGGCAGGCGCAGGATCCGTGACGGTGAAGCAGACATGCGTATCGTCCTGCCACGAATACGTGCCCTTCACGACCAGGCCGTTTGAGCGGTGCTGCTCCCACGTCTTGTCGGCATTGACGTAGATGATCGTCTTGCTGCCATCCGGAAGCGTCTGTGTGACGGTGTTGCCGTAGGCGACGGCGAACGGATCGGCGTGCGCGGCGGCCACGGTGAAAACAGCGGCCGTGAGGCCGAGTGCTATGCGCTTCATGAAATGCCCCTTCCAAGTCCGCGGGCAACAACACCCGCGGACTCGATATGGTGAACGAAACTACGAACGCAAGCCCTCGGATAGAAGAAAGCTAGTCGACCTTCTTACTAGCGCCCTTGCTCAGGCGTTGTATGCGAGCCTCAATCCAGGCGACCGCCAGTCCATCGCCGCGAGCTTTCCGGTTGAAGACATCGTGATGAAGGCCGTCTTCATGTCTTTGCCTCCCCAGCAGATGTTTGTCACAAGAATATCTGGCAGCGGCGTGTGCTCGAATTTTTTGTCATGCGGCCAGAACGTGGAGATACCGCCGGCGAGAATCGTCGCCACGCAGACACCGCCATCGGCCTGAACACCCAGCGAGTCGAAATAGGCGAGGCCCGGAAAAGCACCTTCAAAGTTCGCAGGAGTGAAACCGGCCGGCGGTGCGCCGACACCGGGCGCGGTCAGCGAAAGACTCCACAGACGCGCCGGGAATGTCTCCGCGTAGTGCACCGTCTTGTAGTCCGGCGACATGCCGACACCGTTGGGCGAGAGCAATTCGCGCAGCACCTTGGTGATCTTCGAGCCATCGGCCTTCGCATAATAGAGGGCACCATGCGTGCGGTATTTGTCGTTGGTGCTGCCGTGGTCGGTGAACCAGAAGCCGCCATGCTGATCGAACACCAGATCGTTTGGCGCCTGCAGCTTCTCGCCGTCGCATTCGCTGTAGATCACCTCGACCTTTCCGGTTGAGAGATCGACGCGCTCAATGCGGCCGCCCTTGTGCGAAGGCGGCGTATGGCCGGGAATCATCAAGCCATCGCGGTCGTGAATCTCGAAATTGCCGCCGTTGTTGCAGACGTAAAGCGCACCATCAGGGCCAATCGCGAGGCCATTCGGCCCGCCACCCGGCTCGGCGACCGTGTGTTTCGATCCATCCGGCTTGACGCGCGTGATGCGGCCGGCGCCCATCTCGACGACGATGACCGAGCCGTCGTCCATCGCGACGGGGCCCTCGGGAAATTTCAATCCTGTGGTAAGCTCACGAAGCGACATGGCGTTTCCTCTTATATCTGTGAGGCAAGGCTATCCGACGCGCGGAACTCCGCAAGGCCTAGGCGCGACGTTCTAACGTGACATAGCTGTATCGCAGGCCGTCAGCGGTTGCATGATCCTCACGGAAAGTCTCCTGCCAGGTCGATATGTCAAAAGCCGGGAGACTCGCATCGCCTTCGAACCGGCCATGCACTTCGGTCAAATAGATGCGTGTCGCGAACGAAAGCGTCGCGGAGTAGATCTCACTGCCACCGATCACGCAGATTTCTTCGGCCCCACAGGCATGCGCAAATGCATCTTCCAAGGAATGAAACACGACGGCGCCTTCTGCGCGAAATGCACGATCTCGCGTGACAACTATATTCTCGCGTCCCGGCAACGGCTTCTTCGGCAGACTGTCCCAGGTCTTGCGGCCCATGATGCAAGGCTTGCCGATCGTCAGCGCTTTGAAGTGCCGCATGTCTTCGGGAATGCGCCATGGCAAGGCACCATCTTTGCCGATGACGCCGTTGTCCGCCATTGCGACGACGAGAGACGTAAAGCTCATGATTTCGCCAATTTCTGCAGCGCTTCGCCGGACAGATTGTAAGCGATCCAGTTCTTGATCGAAGTCGCACCCAGACTGTCGTAGAAATCGATCGACGGCTTGTTCCAGTCGAGCACTTCCCAATCGATTCCCGCACCGCCATGCGCGACCACGCGCTTTGCGAGATGGGCAATCAGTGCCTTGCCATATTGTTTGCCGCGGAATTCCGGACGCACGAACAGATCGGCGAGATAGATCTTCCGCTTCGCCGCAAAGCTGCCATACGTCCAATACCAGGTCGCAATACCAACTGGCTTCTCGCCTTCAAACGCAAGGTCGCAAAAGAGTACCGGTGTGTCGCAAAGATAATCACGCATCACCGCATCCGGCGTGATGTGAAAGCGATCGAGAAGCTTCTCGTAGTCGGCAAGTTCGCGCAGCAGTGAAACGATCAGCGTTTCATCGCCTTTTCGCGCTGTTCGAATTGCAAATTTATCCATCGCCGATTCGCCCCGTGTTTTCAGAAGGATAGGCTTTCCTGCAAGCAACCAGCCAGACACAAAGTGGAACCTTATGGAAAATCGCTCGTTAAGGCAGCGGGAAAAGGAGACCCCATATGAAAAAACTATTGCTCGGCGCGACAGCGCTCGCGGCGCTACTCGCTGCACCGATTGCCATGGCCGATCCGAACGACAACGGGCCGAAAGACCGTCCCGATCAGCACGACACTGCCAAGCCCGATCGCGGCGATAACAACAATATGAAAGGTCCCGATCGCAACGGCCCGAACGACAATGCGATGCGCGGACCGAAGGCCGGTCAAGACAACGGCCCCCGCGGTGGCAACAATGACAATGATCGCGCACGGGACAACAACAACGACCGCGACAACGACAAGACGGTCAACAAGACCGTCGTGCACAAATCCGTCGACCGCAGCGTTGTGCTGAAAGTTCGCGCCAATATCAAAGCGCCGCGCCGCTTCCATCCGGCGAAGGCCTATGTGCGGCCGGCGGGCTGGTACGCCCACAAGTGGGTGTACGGAGATCGGCTGCCGCGCGCCTTCTTTGCGCCGGATTACTTCATTCTCGATTTTGCGACGTATGGCCTGATTGCACCGTGGGACGGGTATGAATGGGTACGCTACGGCGACGACGCCCTGCTCGTCGACATCGATACGGGCGAAGTCATCCGCGTCGAGTATGATCTGTTCGATTAAGCAAAGCCTTTGAAAGCACAAAGCCCCGGAAGCAATTCCGGGGCTTTGTCTTAGACAGCGATTTCCGCCCGGATCGCGGGGTGCGCCTGATAGTTCTCAAGCATGAAATCTTCGTGCCGGAACGCGAATATATCCTTGACGTCGGGATTGATGCGCATTGTCGGCAGCGGATACGGACGGCGCGATAGCTGCTCGCGCGCCTGATCGAGATGGTTCAGGTAAAGATGCGCGTCGCCAAAGGAATGTATGAACTCGCCGGGTTTCAGACCGGTGACCTGCGCGATCATCATCGTGAGCAGCGCATAGCTCGCGATATTGAACGGCACGCCAAGAAAGATATCCGCGGAACGCTGATAGAGCTGACAACTCAGCTTTCCGTTCGCAACATAGAACTGAAACAGACAGTGACAGGGCGGCAGCGCCATCTTCGGCACATCCGCCGGATTCCAGGCGGTGACGATCAGACGGCGTGAATCCGGGTTACGCTTGATGTCCGCAACCAGATTGGCGATCTGATCGATCGTGCCGCCATGGCCGTCGGGCCACGAGCGCCACTGGTGTCCGTAAACCGGACCAAGCTCGCCATTTGCGTCCGCCCACTCATCCCAGATCGTCACGCCATTGTTCTGCAACGTGCGCACATTGGTGTCGCCGGCGAGAAACCACAGCAGCTCGTGAATGATCGCTTTCAGGAACAACTTCTTGGTCGTCATCATCGGAAAGCCATCGGCCAGATCGAAGCGCATCTGATGGCCGAATACGGAAAGCGTGCCGGTGCCCGTGCGGTCGCGCTTTTCAACGCCGCTTTTGAGCACGCGCTCCATTAGGTCATGATATTGACGCATGAGGCTTTCCGGTGATTCCGCAGCGATCCTAGCGCGCGGTTACCGCGCCCGCGAAGCGCCGTCTAGGCCGTGAACGGCCTGTCGTGAATCCACTGGGAAAACAACCACTTTTCGCCCCTTACGATCGGGGTTCCGCTGTGCAGGCTCATCGGATCGGGTCGGCCACTGCGCAGATTCGCAAAGAAGATCGCATCGCCTTTGCGGCCCTTGTAGCGCAGATCGGCTTTTGGAAAATGCGTCTCTCCGCCTTCGTAGCCATCGTTGAGATACAGCAGGAATGTGACGACGCGATCACCGCAATACGCGGCGTCGCGCCCATAGCCGGCCTCACCCGCACGAAGAAAATCGTAGTGTGCCCGCAATTCCTGCCCTGGCGCATAGTGCAGAATCTGGGGTGGCTCCATGTGAGGGACGGGCAAGGACACCAGAAGCCCGATTTTGATGCGCATCAGCACAAGCATGACGCTGGCTTGCGTGATGTCGAACAGAAACTCGCTGTTCGTTCGGATTGCGTTGAACTGAACAGTATGCCGCACCCGGTCATACATCTTCGCGGGCGCAAGCTTGCCATGGGCCCGCGCCATCAACCTGTCGCATTGCGCCGGCGACGCGAAGCCGTCCGCGCGCCATATACGCGGAGACCCGCAGATCTGCTGTGGCTGCGGCGGTGTGACGAAGCGCTCCAGATCGATGCTTTCACGGCGCGCGCGCCAGCTTGACGCATTCGGGTCTGTCGCGAGCAGCGTCAGTTGTTCGCGCGCATCGATCGATCCGCGTTCGGCGGCCTGCTGCAGAAGGTCAAGTGCACGCAGCCAACTCTGCTCCGTCCACGCACCAGCCGCGGTCAGTGTCGCGAGAAGATTGCACGCGTCCGCACTACCCTGCCTTGCCGCATCCCTGATCAAAGACAGCCCGCGCTGCGGATCGGCGCTCATGCCTTCGCCGATCAGAAGCCGGCGCCCCAAATCGAGCGCAGAATGATCTGCATGAGTGGCACCGACGTGGAGTGCGCGGGAACCGGTATCGAAGGCTATGGCTTCATCACGCGCGGACATTTCCACGTCGTGTTGGAATTTATCGGGCATTTACACACTTGAGGGTACGCGAGCGATCACCGATTAGCGCCTCTCACACGGCACACGCTTGTCGAAAGTGACTTCGCCTCGGCGAGTATTGTCATGGCGCTTTCCGGTCGCCCGGTTCGCGAAATTTCGAAGGATTCGGACAAGAAGCCGCGAAGAAGCTCACGCGCGGCGTGAGGTGAATCGCACTTCATTAATGCGCGCGGAATACTTATATTAGCGGCGCCGGCTTGCCCGGCTATGGCGATAAACGGCCTTGTAATAAGCGGACCGGACCCGGGGGCGGTACCCGGCGCCTCCACCACATGCCCTCTCTCTCGGGAGAGCATCTGTGGGGGCGAAACAGGATCGACGGACGTGTAAAGAAGGTTCTTTTGCCCGGTGTTGTTCCGCCGTTATCGGACTACTCGTACAGGTGCCAACGATAACGAAATGGCCCTCGCTGCCTAATAGGTAAGCGCAGCCCGGGGAGAGCTGGGCAACAGAATCTCCCCACCTATCACCAGGGTACTTCGTTTCGGATACGCTGACCGAGCAGCGGGTATTTGCGCGCCAGCCTGCGCAAATCTTCGCCGATCAGGTTCATCATGCGCATCTCGGTGCGCGCCCAGATCGTGCGCGAATAGGTCGCGTGATCGTTCAGC
>Ga0335075_10009140_pt1 | contig 15136 bp, 15 predicted proteins | sample Lox_Sample_24_FD_206723 | JGI IMG/M metagenome (GOLD analysis project Ga0335075, IMG submission 206723) | Soil microbial communities from Loxahatchee National Wildlife Refuge, Florida, United States - Lox_Sample_2.4 | ecosystem: Environmental > Terrestrial > Soil > Wetlands | place: USA... | reverse complement strand
CGGGTGGGTGGCGACGGGGGCTGGGATCGCGGAATTTGACGAGGGCCCGACCCTTGTGGGAGGGCGCGTGGGGCGCCGTTGCCTTCGATCTCTCGCGGGCTCACCGTCCCGGGCGTCTCGGAGGCGGCCTCAGCCTGCCCGGGTCGCCTCCGAGACGCTCGGGCCTGGCGGCGCCCGGCCCCCGACGCACGCGCCCTCGCCGTGCGGGCCGCCGGCTCCGCGCCGCCGGCCGCAGGACGACCGCTACGCCTTGCCCTCGAATTCGAATTCGCGCAGGAAGCCCTCGAAGAGGCGTCGGTGGCCCTGCTCGTCTTTGAGGATCGCGATCACCATGTCCTGGGTGACGTGATCGACGCCGTCGGTCTCCTCGACGATCCGGGTGTAGTGCTCGATCGCCCCGGTCTCGGCCTCGATCACGCCGCGGATCACGTGGACGAGGTCGGTCTGGCGCTCGGGCGGCTGCAGGTAGCTCTGCTCCGGCTTGAACTCCTGCGAGCCGGGGACGACGCCGTAGAGCTCCTTGATCCGGTCGGCGAACTGCTGCGCGTGGCCGAGCTCCTCCTGCACGTCGGTCGCCAGCGACTCGCGGATCTCCTGCGCGCGGATGCCGTCGACGTTGACCGAGTTGGTGATGTAGCTGATCACGGTCTCGATCTCCATCCAGTAGGCCTGCTGGAGCAACTCGACGATGTGCTCGCGCTCCTCCTGGTGGTCGCTCGAGAGGATGCCCTTGCTGTAGGTCTTGGTCTCGCTCATGAGCCTCGGATACCCCAGCCATGGGCGCGTTAACCCGGCCCGGTAGGGTCCTCCCCCGATGGGCGTCATCGACGAGCTGCTCAGCAACAACGAGGCCTTCGCGGCGCGGGTCGAGGAAACCCACCTGCCGGTCGAACCGAGCCGCCACCTGGCGATCGTCACCTGCATGGACTCGCGGCTCGACGTCTTCGCCGCGCTCGGGCTCGGCGACGGCGAGGCGCACGTGCTGCGCAACGCGGGCGGGGTGATCACCGACGACGTGATCCGCTCGCTGGCCCTCTCCCAGCGCAAGCTGGGGACGCGCGAGGTGATGCTGATCCACCACGACGACTGCGGCCTGCAGAAGATCACCGAGGGCGGCTTCCGGGCCGAGCTGCAGGAGGCCTCGGGCGTCACCCCCGCCTTCGCGATCGAGTCCTTCACCGACGTCGAGGCCGACGTGCGCCAGTCGATCCTGCGCGTGCGCCGCTCCGACTTCCTCCCCCACCGCGACGCGGTGCGCGGCTTCGTCTACGACGTCGACACCCACGCGCTGCGCGAGATCACCGCCGAGGAGCCCGGCGCCGGCCCGGAGTCGGAGCGCGACTGAGCGTGGCCGAGGCGGCGCCCTACGGGTCCTGGCGCTCGCCGATCGATCCCGCCACGGTGGCCCGCGGCGGGCGTCGCCTGGGCGGCGCCACCCTGGCCGCCGACGGCGCCGTCTGGTGGGCCGAGGGCCGGCCGGAGGAGGGCGGCCGCAGCGTCCTGATGCGGCGGCCCGAGGGCGGCGCGCCGGAGGAGGTGACGCCGGCGGGCGCCAACGTCCGCACCCGGGTGCACGAGTACGGCGGCGGGGCCTGGAAGCTGCTCGGCCCGGAGCTGGCCGTCTACGTCGACTTCGCCGACCAGCGGGTGTACCGGCTGGAGCCGGGCGGCGCGCCGGTCGCGATCACCCCTGAGCCCGACGAGCCCGCGGCGCTCCGCTACGCCGACTTCGAGCTGACCCCGGACGGCAAGACGCTCTTCTGCGTGCGCGAGGTGCACGACGGCGGGCCGGAACCGCAGAACCAGATCGCGATGCTGCCGCTCGACGGCTCGAAGGCGCCGGAGGTGGTCGAGGCGGGGCGTGACTTCTACTCCTACCCGCGGGTCTCGCCGGACGGGCTCTGGCTCGCCTTCACCTGCTGGGACCACCCGAACATGCCCTGGGACGGGACCGAGCTGTGGGTGACGCCGGCGCACGCGCCGGGCCCGGCGCGGCCGCTCGCAGGCGGGGTCGGGGAGTCGATCTTCGCCCCGGCCTGGGACTCACAGGACCGCCTGCGCTTCGTCTCCGACCGCGACGGCTGGTGGAACCTCTACCGCACGGTCGCCGACCTCGGCGCCCCGGACGCCGACCGGGACCTGCCCCGGGTCGAGCAGCTGAGCGCCGATCGCGCCGACCTCGGCCACCCGCAGTGGGTCTTCGGCATGCAGACCCACGCCGAGCTCGCCGACGGGACGATCGTCGCGATCCGCACCGAGGCGGCGACCGAACGGCTCTTCGCCCTGGAGCCCGGCGGCGGCGCGCTGCGGGACCTCGGCCTCCCCTTCACCTCCTTCGGCGCCCCCTCGCTGTCGGCGCGCGGCGGCAAGGTCGCCTTCGCCGCGGCCTCGCCGACCCGGGAGCCGGTGATCGCGGTGGTCGACCTCGCCGCGGACGAGGCAGGCGCGGGCGGCGAGGCGGCGGGCGCGCCGCGCGTCGAGACGATCCGCGCCGCCTCCGAGGAGTCCGTCGACCCCGCCTACGTCTCGACCCCACGGGCGATCGAGTTCCCGAGCGGCGACGGCGACACCGCGCACGCCTTCTACTACCCGCCCGCCAACGCCGGCTTCGTCGGGCCGCAGGACGAACGGCCGCCGCTGATCGTGGTCAGCCACGGCGGTCCGACCGCGCACGAGACGCCGGCGCTCGACCGCGAGTTCCTCTTCTGGACCAGCCGCGGCTTCGGCGTCGTCGACGTCAACTACCGCGGCTCGACCGGCTACGGACGCGCCTACCGGGAGAAGCTGAAAGGCGCCTGGGGCGTCGTCGACACCGAGGACTGCGTCGCCGCGGCGCGGTTCCTGGCCGCGAGCGGCGAGGTCGACGGCGGGCGGCTGGCGATCCGCGGCGGCTCGGCGGGCGGCTACGCGACCCTCTGCGCGCTGGTCTTCCACGACGAGTTCGCCGCCGGGGCGAGCTACTACGGCGTCGCCGACACCGAGACCCTGGCCCGCGACACCCACAAGTTCGAGGCGCGCTACCTCGACGGGCTGATCGGCCCCTATCCGGAGCGCGCCGACCTCTACCGGGAGCGCTCGCCGATCCACTTCGTCGACCGCCTGAGCGCCCCGGTGATCCTCTTCCAGGGCCTCGAGGACGCGATAGTCCCGCCCAACCAGGCGGAGGCGATGATCGCCGCGATGGCCGCCAACGGCATCCCCCACGCCTACCTCGCCTTCGCGGGCGAGCAGCACGGCTTCCGCCGCGCCGAGACCGAGATCCGCTGCCTCGAAGCCGAGCTCTACTTCTACGGCAAGATCCTCGGCTTCCAGCCCGCCGACGACCTGCAGCCGGTGGCGATCGAATCCTGAGCGCCCGCGAGCGACGGTCGCCCCCGCCCGGTGGATGGGCCGAAAACTCCTCTATATCTGGAGTTTTCGGCCCATCAACCGGGGTGCACGGGGGGAGCTCTTCAGCTGACCACGCATCTGGCGCCGCCGGGGGAGGTGCCCTTGGCGGGGAAGGCGTGGGCGAGGGCCTGGGCGATGAGGGCGGCGCGGGCGGCGTAGCCGGGCGAGGTGAAGTGGATCCCGTCTTCGATGAACCAGGCGTCTTTGACGTCGCCGGCCCAGTTGTAGATGCGCATGTTGGGATAGCGAAAGCACGCTTTTTCGAGTTCTTCGTCCCACTTTTTCATCCCTGACTCGGCGTAGAATTCGGTCGCGTCGGGGAGCGTCTTGACGTTGACCCAGAGGACCGGTTCGTCGCCGATGATGTTCATCATTTTTTCGATCCGTTCTTCCAGGCCGACGTTCGAGCCGGCGGCGACGTCGGCCGCCTCGTTCGTCCCCAGGGCCAGCACCCAGCACCCTTTGTAGCCTTCGGCCTTCCACGCCTCGGCCACTTCCTGGGCGTTCGGTTCGCCTTCGAAGCGCTCTTCGATCGAGCGCGCGCCCTGCACCTCCATGTGCGTCTGCTTGACCCCCACTTCGGCGTAGCGGCTTTCGATCCGCTCTTTCGGGTTGGGCAGGTATTCGGCCGAGTCGAGGCCCTCCGAGGTCGAGTCGCCGATGTGGACCACCGCCCGGCAGGAGGTCTTCTGCGAGTCGGCCGCCTGCGCCTTGGTCAGCGGCACCGGGCCGTTGGTCCCGGCGGCCACCGCTTCCTTGACCCGGATCTGTTCGCCTTCCGCCTGGGCGGCGTTGAGGCCCGCCATGCCGGCGATCGCGATCAGCAAGAGGACGCCGAGGCTGACCAGGACGATCCGCCCCTCGGGCGAGAACGTCGCCCAGCTCCAGCCGACCCGGCGGCGGCGGGCGAGGAGCCGGCCGATCGCCCCGTGGCGGATCGGCTCCTCGACGAATTTCCACGACAGCGCGGCGATGCCGAAGATCGCGGCGACCTGGAGGACGTCGCGGACGAGGCTGTGGCCGTGCGGGTGCCGGGGCGAGGTGAGGACGATCACCGGCGTCTGCCAGAGGTAGATCCCGTAGGAGCGGACGCCGATCCAGCGCAGCGGCTTGGCGCCGAGCACGTTGCCGAGCCGGCAGGCCGGGTGGGCGAGCGGCATCAGCACCATCACCGTCGCCAGCGAGAGCACGACGAAGCCGCCGCGGTAGAGGAACTGGGAGAACTCGCCGGTCCGCCAGATCATGATCGCGATGATCAGCAGGCCGAGGCAGCCGATCCCGTCGAGCGTCTTGCGCGCCTGCGGGGTGATCCGTCGGCTCAGGTGGCGGCTGGGCCAGACCATCGCCAGCGCGGCGCCGAAGAGGAGCCCGGCGGCGCGGGTGTCGGTCCCGTAGTAGACCCGCGAGGGGTCGAGGCTCGGGTGGTACAGGACCGCCATCAGGATCGAGGAGAGGATCGCCAGGACCAGCGTCGCGAGGGCGAGGTGCGGCCGCAGCCCCTTGCCCTGTCGGTCGCGGAAGAGCTTCAGCCCGAGCAGCAGGATGAACGGCCAGAAGATGTAGAACTGCTCCTCGACCGAGAGCGACCAGAGATGGTTCAGCGGCTGTTCCGGCGCGAAGCGGGCGAAGTACGACACGTTGGCGGCGATCTGCTGCCAATTGTTGACGTAGAAGATCGCCGAGACGACCGACTTGCGGAACTGGTCGGGCTGGGCGGGGCCGAAGACCGTCACCCAGACGAGCACGATCAGCAGCATCAGGAAGAGCGCCGGCAAGAGGCGCCGGGCGCGGCCGAGCCAGAAGCGGCCGAGGTGGATCATCCCCCGCCGGTTGAACTGGCCGAGCAGGATGTCGGTGATCAGGTAGCCGGAGAGGGTGAAGAAGATGCCGACCCCGAGCAGGCCGCCGGGGGCCCAGCCGAAGCCGAGGTGGAAGCAGATGACCGCCAGGACCGCGATCGCGCGCAGGCCGTCCAGCCCTGGCATATAGCGCTCGCCGCGCGTGATCGGTTCGGGCATCGGACCCACGCATGGTAGGGACGGGCGAGGCTGATAGTTTGGCCGCCCGATGCAGGTGCTTTCCCGATCCGAACCGCGCCGAGGCCGCATCGCCGTCCTCGCCTTGGTCGGGCTGCTGGCCGCGCTGGGCCTGGCGCTCGTCGCCCGCCCCGCGGGCGCCGCTCCGGCGGCGGCGAATCCGACCACCTGCCCCGGCTTCAATGTGCTGCACGACGACCGCATCGGCGCCGCCACCTTCCCGGCCGGCAGCTACACGCTGACGCTGCAGGACACCAGCCTCGACTGCAAGTCGAGCGCCGCGCTCTTCGCCCGCTTCCTCGAGGACTGGGACGGCAACCTGCCGAAGCCGTGGACGGTCGCCAACGAAGGGCCCGGCAAGGCCTCCTTCGTCCGCGCGATCACCGGCGGCACGATCCCCGGCTTCTCGGTCGAACTGACCGCCAGGTCGAAAGGCGAATCGGGCGGCACCAACCCCGACCTCGGCAAGCTCTGCCCCGGCACCTTCACGGTCAACTCGACCACCGTGGTCGGCCCGCTGCGCTTCACCAAGGGCGCCTTCCTCGTCTACCTGCCCGCGGGCTCGGGGATCACCTGCAACCGCGCCGCCGTCCTCTTCGCCAGATTCCTCGGCGCCGGCGGCACCCTGCCGCGGCCGTGGAAGGTGCTCAACCAGACGGCGACCTTCTACAAGCCGTCGAACCCGAAGCGCTCCGCCTTCCGGATCGAATCGCCGAACGGCGCCGGCCGGCGTTAGCGCTCTCCGCGGGCCCCGGCGCCGCGGCCCCGCCGCGACCCCGCGCGAACCGTCTGCCCGCGAGCGGGCAAGTAAGGGTGTGAACGCGAACCGGACCGACGGCGAGGCGATCGCCGCCTCCCTCTCAGAACCGCGGGCCTTCGGCGTCGTCTTCGAACGCCACTTCGACCCGATCCTCCGCTACCTGCGGCGGCGGCTCGGCGACGGGCCCGGCGAGGAAGCGGCGGCGCAGACCTTCTTCGTCGCCTTCGATCGGCGCGCAAGCTTCGACCCCGAGCGGGGCGACGCGCGGCCCTGGCTCTTCGGGATCGCGACGAACGTCGCCCGCCGGCACCGGCGCGGCGAGGTGCGCGAGCTGCGCGCGATCGCGGCGCTCGGCTCGGAGACGAGCGCCACCGGCGACCGCGCCGAGGCCAAGGTCGACGCCGAGCGCCTGCGCGTCCCGCTCGCCCGCTGCCTGGCCGAGCTGCCCGCCGAGGAGGCGGACGTCCTCTACCTGCTGGTCTGGGCGGAACTGGACCAGCCCGAGATCGCCCGCGCCCTGGAGGTGCCGCTCGGCACGGTGAAGTCGCGGCTCTCCCGCGCCCGCGCCCGCCTGCGCGAGGCGCTCGACCTTCCCCACGCCGACGCGTTCCCTGCCGACCCGACCCCTACCCGGAGATGACCATGGACGAGCTGACCCTGTTGCAGAGCTTCCGCGCCGAGCGCGACACCGATCCCGCCCCGGCCCGCCAGGCGGTCTGGCGCGCGCTGGAGGCGCGGATCGAGGCCGCGGCCGAGGAGTCGCGCGCCTTCGGCGAGCGGGTCGCCGCCACCGGCCCGCGTCCCGCCGCGGTGCGCCGCCGGCGCGGCCTCGGGACGGTGCGACGCCGCCGCCTCGTCGCCTTCGCCGCCGCCGTGCTCGCCGTGATCGTCGGCGGCGCCCTGGTCCTCGAGTCCGGCCCGACCGCCCAGCCCGCCTCGGCCGCCGAAATCCTCCACGAAGCCGCCGACGCGGCGACCGCCGCCGGCGCCCCCGCGGCACTGATCCCCGGGCCCGGCCAGTTCTACTACCGCAAGGAAGCGCGGCTGAACGTCACCGGGTGGACCTCCCCGGTCCCCGGCCCGCACGCCGACGCTCCGGTCGAGACCTCGGGCGGCACGAGCGACGGCCCCGACGACTACAACGCGATCGTGCCGACCACGGTGACGATGTGGACGGCGACCGACGGCAGCGGCCGGGTGCGCGAAGAAATCGGCCCGCTCCGGTTCTGGAGCCAGGCCGAAGAAGCGCGCTGGAAGAAGGCGGGCTCGCCGCTGCCGCCGCCCTTCAACCCCGAATACCAGCAGCTCTACAAGAGCGCCTTCCGCAACGCGACCGAGCTCGGCCCCGAAGCGCTCGACTACAAGCTCGACGGGTTCGGCAGCTCCTTCCACTTCCCCGATACCTCGAAGCTGCCGACCGATCCGAAGGCGCTCCGCCAGGCGGTCGAAGCCAACGCGATCGAAGTCGGGGGCTTCAACCTGCTGTACCCGAAGGCCACCCACCTCGACGTCGAACAGACGGCGGCGGAGCTGCTCAACGTCCTCTTCGAAGGGACGCCGACGCCGCGCCTGCAGGCGGCGATCTTCGACGCCCTGGCCGAACTGCCGGGGATCGAGGTGACCGCGACGACCGACTCGCTCGGGCGCGAAGGCGACGCGATCGCCTTCGGCCCCGAAGACGGGGTCCGCCGCGAATACCTCTTCGACCCGGCGACCTCCACCCTGCTCGCCGAACGCGGCGTGCTGGTCGATCCGGCGGCCTCGCGCGGCTACCGGAAACTGCCCGCCGGGACGGCGATCGGCGAGCGCGACTTCCTCGAATCGGGGGTCGTCGGCTCGACCGCGGAAACCGCCGGCGAGGCGGCAGCGCGAGCCGCGGCGAAACCCGGGAGCGAAGCGAGCTAGCGCTGCTCGAGGGCGAAGGGGGTGCCCTCGGAGTCGCGGCAGATCGTCCACCGCTCGCCCGGGTGGACGATCGAGCCGCCGAGGTCCTCGACCTTGCGCACGGCGCTCGTCATGTCCACCACCGGAAAGTAGGGCAGCGAGGCGGTGTCGCCGGGGCCGCGGCCGCGCGCGTGGACGCCGACGCGGACCCCGCCCGAGTCGGCGACCCAGCCGGCGCCCTCGCCGGGGCCGCGCTCGCGCAGGTCGACCTCGAGCAGTTCGCGCCAGAAACGGCGGGCGCGCTCGGGGTCGTCGGCGGGGAACTCGATCAGCGCCGCCACGGTTTCCTCCAGCGCGAGGCGCGGCCGGAGCCGTCCGTGGTCCCGCCGATGAAGCTGTTCTCGCCGTTGCCGAGGTAGGAGGTTTCGCGGCCCAGCAGCTGCTCGAACTCGCCGCGGTCGAGGAAGATCCCGTGGCACTTGCGGCACTGCTCGATGGTCACGCCGTTGCGCTCCACGGTGTGCATCTCGCCCGCGCATTTGGGGCAGGTCATCGTCGCCGTTTCCGTCGTGTCGCTCACGAGGGCACCTCCTCGGTAAGGGTCGCGTAGGCATCGGGCCGCCGGGTGGTGAGGAAGGGGAAGAGCTCCAGCCAGTCGCCGCGCTGGTCGAGGTCGAGGTCGCAGACCAGCACCGCGGGCTCGTCGCGCGGCGCCTGCACCAGCACGCGGCCGTAGGGGTCGGAGACGAAGGAGGAGCCGTAGAAGGTGAGCGGGTCCTCCACCCCGGTCCGGTTCACCGCCACCATGAAGGTGCCGTTGGCGATCCCGTTGGCGACGATCACCCGCTCCCAGAGCGGCTGGGTGTCGAAGTCGGGGTGGTCGGGCTCGGAGCCGATCGCGGTCGGGTAGATCAGGACCTCGGCGCCGGCGAGGCTGTAGGCGCGGGCGAGCTCCGGGAACCACTGGTCCCAGCAGGTCGGCAGGCCGAGCCGCGCCTCGCCGAGGGCGATCAGCGGGAACGGCGCGCCCTCGGCCGGGCCCTGGCGGAAGTACTTGTCCTCGTAGTAGCCGGCGGTGATCGGGATGTGGAGCTTGCGGGTCTTGCCGACCAGGGTGCCGTCGGGGGCGACGACGATCGCGGTGTTGAAGCCGAGGCCTTCGTCCTCGGCCCGCTCGTAGAGCGAGGCGTGGACGTGGGCGCCGGTCTCCGCCGCCAGCGAGGCGGCGAACTGGAAGGTCGGGCCGCCGGGCAGTTCCTCGGGCACCGCCCCTACCCCCTCGGGCCCGGCCGGATCGACGGCGAAGTAGGGCGAGAGGGTCAGCTCCTGGAGGCAGACGAGGCGGGCGCCGCGCGAGGCGGCGAGGCGGATCCCGGCGGCGAGCGCCTCGCGGTGCTCGTCGGGGTCGGGGTGCCAGCGCTCCTGCACGGCGCCGATGCGGAAGGGCGCCCGGCCGGGCGCCCGGGTGCGGGCGAGCGAGGGCTCGACCTCGGTCTTCTCGATCAGCTGCGGCGCGGACACCACCCCCGACTGTAGGCGGTCGACCCGGTCGGGGACAATCCCCGGATGGCGCGCCCGCTCGACTCGACCCCCGCCGCCGACGGCTTCCGCATGCCGGCCGAGTGGGAGCCGCACGCGGGCTGCTGGATGGCCTGGCCCGAGCGTCGCGACAACTGGCGCGCCGCGGCCGGCCCGGCCCAGGAGGCCTACGCCGCGGTGGCGAGCGCGATCGCGGGCTCCGAGCCGGTGACGATGGCGGTCTCCGACCGCCAGTTCGAGCACGCCCGGGCGATGCTCCCCGACGCGGTCCGCCTGGTCGAGGTCTCCACCGACGACGCCTGGCTGCGCGACACCGGGCCCACCTTCGTCGTCGACGACAAGGGCGGGCGGCGCGGCGTCGACTGGCGCTTCAACGCCTGGGGCGGCCACGACGGCGGGCTCTACGCGTCCTGGGAGCGCGACGACCGGGTGGCGGCGACGGTGCTCGAGGTCGAAGGCGACGGCCGCTACCGGGCGCCGATCGTGCTCGAGGGCGGGGCGATCCACGTCGACGGCGAGGGCACCGTGCTGAGCACCGAGCAGTGCCTGCTGAACCGCAATCGCAATCCGGAGCTCGACCGGGCGGCGATCGAGGCCGCGCTCCATTCCTACCTCGGCACCGAGAAGGTCGTCTGGCTCGGCGAGGGGGTCTTCGAAGACGAGACCGACGGGCACGTCGACAACCTCGCCGCCTTCGCCCGACCGGGCGTGGTCCTGCTCACCTGGGTGGAGGACCCGGCCGACCCCCAGCACACGATCTCCCGCGACGTGCTGGCGCGCCTGGAGATGGCGACCGACGCGCGGGGCCGCCCCTTCGAGGTGATCAAGGTCCCGGCGCCGGGACCGCTGACGATCGAGCCCGAGGAGGCGGCCGGGGTCGAACCGGTCGAAGGCACCCAGCCCCGCCGCCCCGGCGACCGGATGGCGGCGAGCTACGTCAACTTCTACCTCGGCAACTCCCGCCTGGTCTTCCCCCTCCTCGACCCCGCCCGCGACGACGAAGCCCACACGATCCTCGCCGCCGCCTTCCCCGACCACGAGGTGATCGGCGTCCCCGCCCGCGAGATCCTCCTCGGCGGCGGCAACATCCACTGCATCACCCAACAGGTGCCGGCGGTCGGCCGGAGGTGCGAGGGGTCGGCGGGGGACGGTTAGGGACGGAGGCCGGGCGGCGGGACGGTTGGGGACGGAGGCCCTGGCGGCGGGACGGCGTGGTTCGTGGCCCGGGTGGCGGAACGGCGCGGTTCGTGACCCGGGTATGTGGGGACGGCTCGATCCGTGGCCCTGGCGGCGGCGCGGCGTACTCCGTGGCCCGGGCGGCCGGGGACCGGCGTCCCGGGCGTGTCGGGGCGGCCCCGGCCGGCGGTGGCCGCCCCCAGACGCCCGGGGCGTGAGGCGCGCGCAAGGAATGACACAGGGAACGGGGCCTTCCGTGGGAGTTCCCACCGCTCAGATGCACGTGACCGACTTTTTGGCCCCTATAGGGGCCAAAAAGTCGAGAGCGCGTCGCGGCGCCCGGGAGGTGGTCGAGAGGTGGGCGGACGGGTGGTGGGTGGCGGAGAGGTGCCCCCGCGCCCCGAGGAGGTGCCTGTGGCGAGTTGTTCTCGCATAGCGAGAGCAACTCGCCACAGCAAGGTGCCGACCGGTGGGGGATGCCACGTAATGGTGGGAGTTCCGCACGTCCCGGTGTCGATACGCACGCCTCCGTCAGGGGCCTCACGTCCCCCCGCGCCTCCCGCCCGCCTGGGGCGCCCCCCGTCTCCATGGCGCGCTCCTGTCCTCGCGGCGCCTTCCGCCCGGGCGCCGCGAGTCCCTACGGCGCCTCCCGTCCGCCTGGCTCCTTCCGTCCCCACGGCGCTCCCTTTCCCCACGGCGCCTCGGGGCCGGGTGCCTCCCGTCGCCCTGCGCCTCCTGCCCCCCGGCGCCACTCGTCCCTACGGCGCCTTCCGGTCCCTAAGACGCCTCCCGTCCCTACGGCGCCACTCGTCCCTACGGCGCTCCCGTCCCTCTGCGCCTTCCGTCCGCCTGGCGCCTCCCCGGCGTCCCTCCGCCTCTCCCCACAGACCCGCCCTCTCGGCGGCGGCCTCAGCCCGCCCGGGCCGCCGCCGGGAGGGCGGGTCCCTTGCCCGTCCCACGCCCACCCGCTCTCAACCACGCCCACCCGCACCCGTCCCCGAAGCGGCGTGGAGTCGGCCGTCCAAGGCTCGCGAGCCGCGGCGCCCCGGCGCTCGGGCGTTGCTAGATTCGGGCGTCCTATGCCAGACACCATCTCCTTCGCGCGCGGCGCGCCGAGCGCCGACATCCTTCCTCACGAGCAAGTTCGCGACGCTGCCCAGAAGGCGCTCACCGACGATTGGGAGACGGCGCTCTCCTACGGGGTCGGGATCGGGCATCCCGGGCTCTGCAAGTGGGTCGCCGAGCGGCACGGCGGGGTGGACCCGGCGCAGGTGATGGTCACCAACGGCTCGCTCGAGGCGGGGGCGATGCTGTTCGCCCACCTGGTCAAGCCGGGGACGCGGGTCGCGGTCGAGCAGCCGACCTACGACCGCACGCTGCTCCTGCTGCAGCAGCTGGGCGCCGAGCTGGTGCCGATCCCGCTGGAGGCCGACGGCCTCGACGTCGGCGCGCTGGAAACGGCGCTGGGGGAGGGGGCGATCGAGTTCGTCCACGTCATCCCCAACGCCCATAACCCGGCCGGCTGCACGCTCTCGGTGGAGAAGCGGCGGCGGCTGGTCCAGCTGGCGGCCGAGCACGACTTCTGGATCTTCGAGGACGACCCCTACCGCGAGCTCCCCTTCGAGGGCGAGCCGCTGGAGACGATGCTCTCGCTCGACACCGCGGGCAAGGTCTTCCACGCCTCCTCGTTCTCGAAGACGGTGAGCCCCGGCGTCCGCGTCGGCTACCTGATCGGCCCGGTCGAGGAGCTGGCGAAACTCGCCAAGCGGGCGAACGAGATCTACATCTCGCCGAACATGCTGGCCGAGTCGATAGTGCTCGAGCTCTGCACCTCGGGAGGCCTCGACGAGAACATCGAGTTCGTCAAAGGCGAGTTGAAGGCGCGCTGCGACGCGCTGGTGGAGGCGCTGCGCGACAAGATCCCGGAGGCCGTCTTCGTCGTCCCCCAGGGCGGCTACTTCCTCTGGCTCGACCTCGCCGAGGGCACCGACACCAAGGCGCTCCTGGCCGAGGCGAAAGGCGAGGGCGTCTCCTTCGTCGCCGGCCCCGACTTCATGATCGAGGGCGGCGAGAACAGCTTGCGCCTGTCGTTCGCCCCGGTCCCGGCCGCCGACGCGGCCGAGGGCGTCAGCCGGATCGCCGCGGCGCTGGAGAAGCTGCGCGCCGGCTCACCTGCGTAGCCGATCCGGCGGGGTTCCGCGAGGTCGCGGGATGGGGCCAGGCGGCGGACGCCGAAAGGCGCGGGGCCAGACCCGGCAAGGGACGGACAGGGGACGCGTCCCTCCCGGCGGCGACCCGGGCGGGCTGAGGTCGCCGCCGGGAGGGCCGCGTCCCGGGGGGACGGCGTCGTACGGGCGAGGGCCCGGACAGCCCCCCACCCCCTGAGTTCGCACTTATCACCGCTATGCGGTTATAAGTGCGAACTCAGGGGTCCACCCGGCGTTGGGTGTCACGGAGATGCCGGGAACGTCACGGACTGCGCGTGTCTCGTGAAGGAGACGAGGCACGTGGTCGGCGGGGTTCGTCATGGCGGCCATCGGGCGAAGGAACCGCACGCTCTCCTGACCGTTCGAGGGCGCCGCACTTTTGTGACGGGCGTCCCGGCCGGTGACGACTCTTCCCGGAAGCTCCTCGTCCCTCGCGTCGCTCCTCCTCGTGGAACTCCCGTCCCGGGCGTCTCGGAGGCGGCCTCAGCCTGCCCGGGTCGCCGCCGAGGCGCCCGGGACCCGCTGCCCCGCCGTTTGCGCCGGAACCTCCGGCGCTGGGTATTCGCACGGCCTGTCGGCGGCACGAGCCCGTCGTCTCCGACCGTCCCCCGGCGCACGCTCGCCTTCCCGCCCGCCAGGACCGGCACACCAGATTGTCTGAGTGATCCACCTCTGTGCTGCCGTGCGTAGAGGGTGGGTAGATGACGCCCGTGCGACGCGAGAGAGCAGAGCGGCTCGCCGACGAGGAGCTGATGCCGTGGATCGCGAAGAAGGATCCCGAGGCCTTCGAAGTGTTCTACGACCGCCACGGCGGGGCGGGGTATTCGCTCGCCTACCGGATCCTCGGTGACCGCAGCGCCGCCGAGGACTGCATCCAGGAGGCGTTCATCTCGATCTGGCGCAGCGGCGCCCGCTTCGATCGCACCCGCGGCAGCGTCCGCTCGTGGACGCTCTCGATCGTCCGCAACCGGGCGATCGACGCGCTGCGCAGCAAGGCGGGCAAGGCGCCGAAGCTGACCTTCGACGACGACGCGATCCTCGAGGCGCGGCCGGCCGAGGAGCACACCGAAGCGGAAGTGCTGGCGGCGGAGACCGCCGACGAGGTGCGAGGGGCGCTCTCGCAACTGCCCGGCGAGCAGTCGAGGGTGATCGAGCTCGCCTACTTCGGCGGCTTCAGCCAGTCGGAGATCGCGCGGATGCTGAACTTGCCGCTGGGCACGGTGAAGGGGCGGATGCGGCTCGGCCTGGAGAAGATCCGCGGCGAGCTGGCGGAGGGGATCGCATGAGCGCGAACGAGCACGATCGCCGCCTCGAGGAAGCCGCCGCCTTCGCGCTCGGCGCCCTCGACGCCGAGCGGATCGACGAGTTCCGCGAGCATCTCGAGGGCTGCGGGCGCTGCCAGGAGGAGCTGCGCTGGCTGGTGCCCGCGGTGCGGGCGCTGCCCGAGGCGGTCGACCAGCAGACCCCGCCGCCGGCGCTGAAGGCGCGCCTGATGAAGGAGGTCCGCGCCGACCTCGCCGCCGCAGGGGCGGCGGCCGGCTCGGCTCGGCGCGGCGGGCGCGCCTCGTCCCGCCGGCGCTTCCGCGAGTGGCTCGACGACCTCGACCTCGGCGGCCTGACCTGGAAGCCGCTGGCCGGGCTGGCCGCGGTGATCCTGATCGTCGCCGCCGGGGTCGGCTACCTGGTCGGCAACGGCGGCGGCTCCGACGTCCACACGACCGAGGTGCGGCAGCAGGGCGGGATCGTCGCCAAGGTCGTCACCGAAGGTGGCCAAGGTGAACTTCGCCTCACCGGCGTACGACAGCTGCCGAAGGGCAAGGTTCTCGAGGCCTGGGTGCAGCGCGGCGAAGCGGTCGAACCGGTGAAAGCGCTGTTCGCGCCCGACGGTGAAGGAAACGCGACGACGACGATCGACGATATGAACGGCGTCAGCGTGGTGATGGTGACGCGCGAGCCGGAAGGCGGCACCAAGGTGCCGACGACGAAGCCGCTCGTCGAAGTGCCGCTCGAGGGGTAGATGGTTCCGGGCCGAGCCTGAGGAGCGAAGCCCCCGGCCCTCCCGGCCGCACCGATCCGGGCCGCGAGGGATTCGTGAGGCTCTGCCCTCGCCAGGCTCCCGGCCTCACGTTTGCTGAGTTGACCCC
>Ga0335075_10009138_pt1 | contig 15141 bp, 16 predicted proteins | sample Lox_Sample_24_FD_206723 | JGI IMG/M metagenome (GOLD analysis project Ga0335075, IMG submission 206723) | Soil microbial communities from Loxahatchee National Wildlife Refuge, Florida, United States - Lox_Sample_2.4 | ecosystem: Environmental > Terrestrial > Soil > Wetlands | place: USA... | reverse complement strand
TCAGGCAAAACGTTTCGCGCGACTGAGGGCACTGCGGCTTGCCGCCCGCGCCCGCGAGAGGGAGCGCGAGGCTTCAGGCGCGCCGACCCCGCATCCCCGGCCGCGCGCCCTGCATGTCTGGCCGCTGCGTCCCGGCCACCCACCCGGCTGGACACGCCGGCCGAAACACGAGGTCGACGAGGTGCTCAAAGACCTCCAATACTTCGCCCGCGAAGTGCTGGAGCAGCCTGATACGTCATGACGGGACGCGGCAGTGCACCGACGCGCTCCCTCCCCCTTGCGGGGAGGGTGGCTAATCGCCAAAGGCGATTGGCCGGGTGGGGTATGTGCGGCAGCGCACCAACCTCATTCTTCGGCGTTGCAAAAGGGGCGTGCGCTTCAGAAGCGACCCCACCCGGCCGGGCTGCGCCCGGCCACCCTCCCCTCAAGGGGGGAGCGCGGCCGACCTTCAAACGCGCCCCTCCCCGCCCTATAACCCATTGAAACAGGGACGCCCCGCCACGATGACCACCGCCGCCGAGCATTACGCCGAAACCTTCGCCCATGGCCGCGTTGCCGTCATCACCGGCGGCGCCTCCGGCATCGGTCTCGCCACCGCGAAAAAACTCGCCGCCGACGGCATGCGCATCGTGCTGGCCGACCGCGAGGGCGCGGCCCTCCACGACGCGGTGCAGGCGGTCGCCACCATTTCCACCGGCGGTCCGGAGGACACGATCGCCTTCCCCTGCGACGTCGCCGAACCCGAGGATCTGATCCGGCTCGCCGAAGAAGCCTACGCAACCTTCTCCGACGTCGCCTTCCTGATGAACAATGCCGGCGTCGGCAACAATCCGGGAAAGCCCTGGCAGGATACCGAAGCGTGGAAGCAACTGGTCGAGGTCAATTTCTGGGGCGTCGTGCACGGCGTTGCGGCTTTTGCCGAGCGCATGATCGCGCAAGGCCGGCCCGGCATGATCGTCAATACCGGCTCCAAGCAGGGCATCACCACGCCGCCCGGCAACCTCGCCTACAATGTCTCGAAGGCCGCGCTGAAGGTTTACACCGAGGGTCTCGCGCATGAGCTGCGTAACACCGCCGACGGCCGTGTCAGCGCGCATCTCTTGATTCCGGGCTTCACCTATACCGGCCTCACCACAGGTGCTGCGGAAAAACCCGCCGGCGCGTGGACGGGCGAGCAGGTCACCGACTTCATGCTGAAGAGCCTCGCCCAAGGCGATTTCTACATTCTATGCCCCGACAACGAGACCGAGCGCGCGGCGGATGAGCGCCGCATGGCCTGGGCCGTCGGCGACATCATCGCCAACCGCCCGGCGTTGTCCCGTTGGCATCCGGACTGGAAAGACGCCTTCGCGGAGTTTCTGGCGAAGCGCTAAGTCTACGGCACGAGCGCGGCGTTGCCGCCGGCACTCGCTCCGTCCTCGCCGGCTTCCTCGTTGACGCCGGTCTTGGCAGGCCTCTTCTTCCGCTTTTCGGTGTGCCGTTTCGCGGCGTCTTCGAGCTTCTGGCGAAACTCCTCGACCTCCTTCTCCGTCAGGTGCTCGATGCCGATAACCTCGTCTGTTGCGCGACGGTTCGCGCGGATCAACTCGTCGAGTTTGGCCTGGATGGCGATGCCGTCGCGGTTCTGCGTGTTCTGGATCAGGAACACCATCAGGAAGGTGATGATCGTGGTGCCCGTATTGATGACGAGCTGCCACGTGTCGGAGAAGCCGAAAAACGGCCCCGCAACCGCCCACGACACGACAATGAGGACACACAGGAGAAAGGTGACTGGCTTGCCGGTCAGATACGCCGTACGCCCGGCGATTCTGGTGAATATCTTTTCCATGAAGGGCTCCGGAGAGGAGAAGGCCGCCCTGAAACGCGCAGGCACCCGGCCCTGTTCCGGCCAGAGCAATTCCAGCAAAAGTGTGAGCGGTTCTGCGTCCGGAATTGCGGCAAAACAAAGAGATAGATCGGGTCGGCGTTTCGCAGAAACGCTGAACCGATCTAGCGCACTTCCCACCGGTCCAGAAATGCCTCGATCCCGAGCGCCTGCATGTCGGGAATGGCCTCGAACAGCCGCTCGACCGGCCAGTCCCACCAGGCGAGTTTCTCAATCCGCTCAATCACTTGCGGCTGGAACCGGAATCGAATCTTGCGCGCCGGCGCACCCGCAACGATCGTGAACGGCGCGACATCGCGCGTCACCACCGCGTTCGCCCCGATCACCGCGCCATTGCCGATCGTGACACCCGGCCGGATCACCGCGCCATGGCCGATCCAGACGTCATGGCCGAGCGTCACGCGCTTGCCTTGCCGCGTGCTGCGCCAGTCTTCGTCGACGCCGAGATAGCGGAAATATTCGTTCGGCCGGTAGGTGACCTTGTGCGTGGTCAGCCGCTCCATCGGGTGGTCGAGCGCGTTGATGCGCGTGTTCGCCGCGATCGAGCAGAACTTGCCGATCGTCGTGTAGATCGCCTCGGCGTGGCGCTCGAAATAAGAGAAGTCGCCGACGATGCAGTCGCGCAGGATGACGCGTTCGGCAACGACACAATGGCGGCCGAGCTTCGTCGTCTTCAGCTCAGCCGTTGGATGGATGCGCGGTTCGGCATCCTTGAAGCGGAGATCGCCAGGTTCTTCGACAGTCATGCGAGCCGTCTACGCTGCCCGGCGTTCAGGCTCAAGCCGGGCCGATCGCGTCGGCCCTGCCAGTCACTGCGGCTTGCCGCTCTTCCAGGTCACGTCCTGACCGTAGAGCGGCACCGTCGACATCGACATTTTCGCCGAGCCGTCCTGCACCTGCCGGGAGTGCGCCAGATAGATCAGCGTGTCGGTGGTCTTGTCGTAGATGCGGTTCACCACCTGCTGCTTCCAGATCAGGCTGATGCCCTGATTGAAGACCTCTTCGCCGCCCTCGCCCAATTCGATGTCGCCAACGGTGATCGGCCCGGTCTGGCGGCAGGAGATCGCCGTGTCGGAGGGATCCTCGAACCAGTTGCCCTTCTGCAGCCGGTCGATCACGCCGCGCTCGAAATAGGAGACGTGGCAGGTCACGCCCTCGACGGCCGGATCCTTGATCGCCTCGACGATGATGTCGTTGCCGAGCCAGTCGACGCCGACCTCGCCGACCTGTTGCGCCGCCGCGGGTGTGGCGGCCAGCATGGTGAGCGCAAAGAAAGGTGCCAGGACGCGCATGGCGAACTCCACGAAAGCGTTTCGATGCGGGTCAAAGTGGGATGCGCGGTGCTTTTCTGCAAGCAGCTAGTTCGACGCCGGTTTCGGCTCGATGCCAAGCATCCGCTTCAGCACATTGGTGCGGAAGATGAAATGCTCGGCGAGCCCGCCGGCGATATGAACCAGCGCAGTCCAGAACAGCACCGGCGTCAGCGCGGCATGCAGCTCAGCCGCCGCTTCGATGCCGAGGAACCAGGCCGACGCACCCAGCACCGGCAGGCCGATGATCAGCGCATAGAGAAGATAGTGGGTGATCCTGGCGACCGCTTTCAGCAGCGGGTGGTGCTGCTCCGGCAAGGGAGGCGCCCCGCGCGTCAGGCGCAGGTAAAGGCGCCAAAGCGCCAGGATGAGGATTGTCGCACCGGTTGCGACATGGAGATAGGCGAGCGGGATATCGCCTTGCGGCGGGGCAATCCCGTCCTCATAGGCATCCCAGACATGCTCCACGCCGTCATGCAACAGGAACTGCATGATGACGAGGACTGCGACAGTCCAGTGGAGAATGATTTGCGTGCGCGAATAGTTCGGAGGATTCTGGACGTCCACAACCGCCTCCTCTTGGCCCACCACATCTCCGGGGCGCGGCAATGTCGCCCCTTCCTCGGGTTCGGCCGAAGCTATATATTCAAACGATGGACAATAACCGGAAATCGGCGGCTTTGTTCCTCGCCAAGATCGGCACGGGCCTTGTTTTGCTGGCCGCCGCGACGGGCGCAGCTTTCGCTGCCTGGATCGACAACGGCCCGGAAATGCTGATGTCCATGGCCGAGACCGGCCTTTCCTGGTGTTTCTGACCCCCTCCTCGCCTGGCCTCGGACCTTTCCCATCATGATGCGCTGGATACTCGTCGGCATACTGATTCTGATGGCGGCAGGCGTCGGCTGGCTGAGCTACGACTGGTACTTCGCCGGCAAGGATCAAGGGGCCTATGGTGCTCCGTTTACCCTTGTCGATCAGAACGGCGGCGAGATCACCGAGAAGGCCTTTCAGGGGCATCCGAGCGCTGTCTTCTTCGGCTTCACCAACTGCCCGGAAATCTGCCCGACCACCCTCTATGAGATGGACGGCTGGCTGAAGCAGCTCGGCGACGAAGGCAAGGATATCGGCGCTTATTTCGTCTCGATCGATCCGGAACGCGACACGCCGGACGTACTGAAGCTCTACGTCACCAACGTCTCCAGCCGCATCGTCGGCATCACCGGCGAGCCGGCGAAGGTGCAGGAGATGGCAAAGGCGTTCGGCATATTCTTCCGCAAGGTCGAAACCGGCGGCGGCGAATACACGATGGACCACACCGCCTCCGTGCTCCTGCTCGACAAGAAGGGCGATTTCGCCGGTACGATCGCCTATGGCGAAAACCCCGACACTGCGGTGGCAAAGCTGAAGCGCCTTGCTACCGAGGGCTGACGCTTCACCAAGTATGGTCCAATCCCGACTTCATCTGCGCGGCACGAAAGCGGAAGCCACGGCGATCTACGCCGCACTCGAGCGCGAGTTCGAGGATGACGGTTTTCCGCTCGCGATCCTCGAGATCGACGAAGAGAAAGACATCCACGAAGTATCGGTTTACGTCGACAATGAAATTGCTGCGGTTGAAGGCCGGTTTGCGCAGCACGCCAACGGCAAGGCAATCGAACGCGAAACTCTTCCCGATGTCGACTGGGTTGCGAAATCGCTCGAAGGCCTGAAGCCGGTTCGCGCCGGGCGCTTTCTGGTCCACGGCGCGCACGACCGCGACAAGCGCCGCGCCGGCGATATCACGATCGAGATCGAGGCTGGTCTTGCATTCGGCACCGGTCACCACGGCACGACGGCCGGCTGCCTGGATATGATCGACCGTGTTGTCCGCCGGGAAAGACCGCGTAACGCGCTCGACCTTGGAACCGGCAGCGCCGTGCTCGCCATAGCGCTGGCAAAACTCGCACGCATTCCAGTGCTCGCGACCGACATCGATCCGGTCGCCACGCGCGTCGCAGCCGGCAATGTCCACTTGAACGGCGTCGAGGATTACGTGCAGGCTGCGACCGCCACCGGCTTCCACCACCCCCTGCTCAAGATGAACAGGCCGTTCGACCTGATCGTCGCCAACATCCTGGCGCGGCCGTTGATGAAATTGGCGCCTGACATGGCGAGACACGTCTCGCCCGGCGGTTCATTGATCCTGTCGGGCATTCTCGACCGGCAGCGCAACGCCGTTGTTGCCGCTTATGCAGGCCAGCAGTTCCGTCATGTGCTCACGACGCACCGCGAAGGCTGGGTAACGATCCACCTCAAGCGATAAGAAAAAGGCGGCCCACGGGGCCGCCTGACTAACTCTGACTGGAAATGCACTCAGAATCTGTACGATACGCGCCTTGTGAGCTCCTCGCGCTTGTAGCCGTGAGCTTTCAGCGTCTCGTCATCGAGCGCCAGAAGTGCGCCACTGACATAACGGTCCGCCTGCCGCTGCCTTGCGGCAACCAGCGTGTTGAGCGCGTTACGGAAGAAACCGGGTGACGTTGCCATATTCGTTCTCCTGCAGGGTTGGAAAACAGGTTCCTCCACACCAGAAAGGTAAGCCCGACTGACCTACTCTTCCAGTTCGTGTTCGGCATGCCAGCCATTCGGATTTTGCACGGCCTGGCGACAGATCGCGCAGGTTGCCTGCCGGTTGAGCGGTCGCTAGGGTCGCGCGCCTGAAACAGCAAATGCGGCCGACAAAAATGTTCCAGACTTTCGACAACGAAGCCGATCCGACCAAGGGCGCAGAGCGGGTCGCCGCACTTCGCACGTGGCTGAGCGACAACAATCTCGACGGCTTCCTCGTGCCGCGAGCCGACGAACATCAAGGCGAATACGTCCCGCCGGGTGCCGAGCGGCTGAAATGGCTGACAGGCTTTTCCGGCTCAGCCGGCGTCGCCCTGGTATTGCGCGACAAGGCGTTGATCTTCGTCGACGGCCGCTACACGCTGCAGGTGCGCGACCAGGCGGATATCAACGTGTTCACGCCGGAGAGCCTGATCGATCGACCGCCGCCCGTGTGGATTCGCGAAAATCTCGGCAAGGGCGCGCGCATCGGCTTCGATCCTTGGCTCCACACGATCGGCGACGTCAAGGCACTGAAGGCCGCGGCGGAGAAGACCGGCGCTGAACTCGTACCGCTGGACAGGAACCCGATCGACATCATCTGGACCGGCCGGCCGAAACCGCCGCTGGAGCCCGTCGAAATTCATCCGATCGCGTTTGCCGGTGAACTCGCCAAGGACAAGATCGCCCGACTCGCTACTGCGATTGCCAAGGAAGGCTCGACCCATGCGGTGCTGACTGATCCTTCGTCACTCGCCTGGGCCTTCAACATTCGCGGTAACGACGTGCCGCATACGCCGCTAGCGCTCGGCTTTGCCATGCTCGGCGCGGAAGGACTGCCGCTGCTTTTTCTGGACAAGCGCAAGCTCGACATTGAGGTGGAGGCGTACCTAACTCAGCTTGCCGAACTGCGCGCGCCTTCAACGCTCGTCCAAGAGATCGCCGCGCTTGCGAAGACAGGTGCGAAGATCGCGCTCGATCCCGCGTTGGCCGCCGACAAGCTCCGCATGATCGTCGAGGAAAACGGCGGAACCGTCGTTTCAACCGCCGATCCCGCGCGGCTTCCGCGCGCGACGAAGAACCAGGCCGAGCTGAACGGCGCCCGCGCCGCGCACCGCCGCGATGGCGCGGCAGTGGCAAAGATGCTTGCCTGGCTCGACCGGCAGCAACCGGGCACGATCGACGAAATCGCGACCGTCACGCAGCTCGAAGGATTTCGCACCTCGGTCGGCGAGGAAACGCAGATGCCACTGCGCGATGTGTCGTTCGATACGATTTCGGGTGCGGGTCCGAATGGCGCGATCATGCACTACCGCGTGTCTCGCGGCACGAACCGCAAGCTGGTCGACGGTGAGCTGTTCCTGCTCGATTCCGGCGCGCAATATCAGGACGGAACCACCGACATCACACGTACCGTCGCGGTCGGAAGCGTCTCGGATGAAATGCGCGAGCGCTACACCATCGTGCTGAAAGGCATGATCGCGATTTCTGTTCTACGCTTCCCTGCCGGCACGCGCGGCGCCGACATCGATGCCTTTGCACGCCACGCACATTGGCAGGTCGGGCTCGACTACGCACATGGGACAGGCCATGGCGTCGGCTCGTACCTCGCGGTGCATGAAGGGCCGCAGCGCATCGCCAAGACCGGCACGGAGAAGCTGCTGGAGGGCATGATCCTCTCCAACGAACCCGGCTACTACAAGCCCGGCAGATACGGCATCCGTATCGAAAATCTGATCGTCGTGAGACCCGCTGAACCCGTCGAAGGCGGCGACATCGCGATGCACAGCTTCGAGACGCTGACGCTGGCGCCGTTCGACCGGCGGCTGATCGTTACGGAGAAGCTGACGTCCGATGAACGTGCCTGGCTCGACGCCTATAATGCGTGGGTGCTCGCCGAGATCGGCCCGATGGTGGACGGCGAGACGCTCGCCTGGCTGGAGAAAGCCTGCGCGCCGCTCTAGGCCAGCAGATAACGCATCGCGATCAGAACGGCCGCACCGGTCAAAAACATCGACATCAAGCCGAAGCGCAGCGAAACCAGCCCGGCAACAATCAGCGCCGTCCATTCTGCCGGGCCGCCATCGACGGCCGCCGGCGCGACGAGCGTGGTGAGCACTGCAGCAGGCACGGCGTTCAGCCCAGCTTCGACACGCGGATGAATGCGGTCGAAGCGCGAGAGCACCAAATGGCCGCCGACCCGTGTCAGGTAGGTGAAAAACGCACCGGCGAGGATGATCCAGACTGTCGTGCTCATGCCTTTTGCCCTTGCGTACCGGGGTTCAGGATTACCGCCAGCAGGATGCCCGCTGCCGCGCCGATCGACACGTGCCACGGCGAGCCGACGGTCTTGACCGCAATAATCGAGGCGACTGCGCTCACCAGAACGATCGGCAGCCAGTAAGGCCGCTCGCGAAAATCCATCACCATGCCGAGAAAGTAGATTGGCAGCAGGAAATCGATGCCTATCGCATGAGCATTCGAAAGCAGCGATCCAAACATCGCGCCGACGAGCGTATCGAGGATCCAGAACACGCAGATCGGGATCGCCATGCCGATGTACCAGACGAAGGTGATGGGTTCGCCGGCCTCGGCCTTGCGCTCGCTCTCGGCGAATTGCGGGTCGACGAGGAAGAAGAAGGCAATCGCCTTCTGAAAGACCGGCCAGTGCTTGATGCGGCGTCCAAACACCGCCGAATAGAGGAGATGCCGCGAGTTCACCACGAAGATCGACAGCACGATCATCCACGGCGCGACCTTCTGCCCGAACAGCTCGACACCGACCATTTGGCTGGCGCCGCCATAGACGGTTGCGCTCATCAGCACCGCTTCGCCGACGGAAAATCCGTTCTGGACCGCCAGCGCGCCAAACAGCAGGCCGAACGGCGCCGATGCGACAACCACCGCAATGCTGGCGCGCGCACCGCGCCAGAACTCGCGCGACGCCGCACCCTGTTCGATCGATTCAACGGCCATCGGCCCTCCGGAAGGCGTCTCTAGGCTGGGCAGCCCGACCTGTCACATGAATTCCGCTGAGCCAAGGTTTAACGATCGTGATGCGATAGGGCTGCGCGGCTATTCCGCAGCGAGACGACCTTCGATCGCCCGGCCCCAGGCAAGCAGCGGCTTGGCGCGCACCGTGAAATCGACGAGCTCGTCGACGAGCTTCGGGCTGTGGATGTCGGCGGGATCGATCGTCTGGCGCACGACGAAATGCCGGTTGCGGACGGCTTCGCTGAGATCCGGCTCTGTCACCTGTTCGAAACCGCGCGGCAGCCTCTTCATACGCTCGTCATCACCGAACTCGAGGCCGTTCTTCTTCAGCGCCTTGACCACCGCGCGAAACTCCGCCGGCCGGTTCACGATGGCGTTGCGCAGCGCCTGCATCAGTGGCGGCTCCGGCTGATACCAGGCAACACCGGCGAAGCAGCGGTCGACGCCGAAATATATGAACAGCACGCCCTGCCCACTTTTGGAACCGTCAGACGATAGGATCGCCGAGACGTGCTGGTTGTACGGCCGTTTGTCCTTGGAGAACCGCACGTCCCGATTGATGCGGAACATCGATTTTTTGCGGTCGCCCTTCAGTCCGAGCTTCAGCTTCGAGAAGCGCGCGGTGAGCGCATCGATCAGGTCGCCCAGCGGCTCTTTCAGCTCGCTCTCGAACAGGTCGCGATTCTCCTGAAACCATTCGCGGCTCTGATGGAAATCGAGCGCCTTGAGGAAAGGAATGGCCTTCTCGCCAAACCCGTTGAATCCGCTGCTCATCCGCTCGCCCTGGCAACCCGCTCGAACCATTGGTCTTCGTCGATGACTTCGATACCGAGTTCGCTCGCCTGTTTCAGCTTGGAGCCGGCGCCGGGACCGGCCACGACGAGATCCGTCTTCGCCGAGACCGAGCCGGCGACCTTCGCGCCAAGCCGTTCGGCCATCGCTTTCGCCTCGCCGCGCGACATTTTTTCCAGCGAGCCGGTGAACACGACGGTCTTGCCCGCAACCGGGCTGCCGGCCGAGATTTCGACGATGTAAGGCTTGGGCTTTACTTCATCGAGAAGCTCATTCAGCGCCTTCACATTGCGCTCATTCGAGAAGAAGTCGCGCACGGCGCCCGTCGCAGTATCGCCGATGCCGTGGATCGACGGAAATTCGCCCTTGAGCCCGGCTTCCTCGAACGCCTCGATGGTCGAAAAAGTCTTCGCGAAGGTCGCCGCGGTTGTTCCGCCAACGTTTCTGATTCCAAGCGCAAAGATGAAGCGATCAAGCTCGGGCTCACGCCGGGCATTGATGTTGGCAAAGAGCTTGTCCAGCGACTCGTAGGATCGTGCCTCGGCGCTCTGCACCTTCTTGCGGGCGACACCTGAAGCCTTCTCACGCTCGGCTGCCTGCTGTTCACGGCGCTTGAACAGCGCTGCCTCGACCTGCTTCCGATTCTTCTCGAGCCGGAAAATGTCGACAGGCGCCTTCAGCAGCCCCTCTTTGAAAAACAGGTCGATCTGCTCGCTGCCAAGACCTTCGATGTCGAGCGCCCCGCGCGCGACAAAGTGCTTGAACTGCTCGACCGCCTGCGCTGGGCAGATCAGCTCGCCCGTGCAGCGCCGTCTGGAATCCTCCTTGCCCGTCTTCTCGTTCACCTCGCGCGTGGCGGGCGAGCCGCACACCGGGCAGGTATGCGGCATGACATAGGGCTTGGCGCTCTTCGGCCGCTTGTCGATCAACACGTCGACGATCTGCGGGATGACGTCCCCTGCCCGCTGGATAATGACCGTGTCGCCGATGCGCACGTCCTTGCCGTCGCGGATCGGCTCGCCATTGCTGTCCTTGCCGGCGATGTAATCTTCATTGTGCAGCGTCACGTTGACGACGGTGACACCGCCGACACTGACAGGATCGAGCCGCGCGACCGGCGCCAATGTACCTGTGCGACCGACCTGGGTGTCGATGCCCCGCACTGTGGTTGTCGCCTGCTCCGCCGGGAATTTGTGCGCGACCGCCCAGCGCGGCTCGCCGGTGACGAACCCCCAGCGCCGCTGCAGTTCGAGCTGGTCGACCTTGTAGACGACACCGTCAATGTCGTAGCCAAGCGACGAACGCTGCGACTCGATCAGTCTGTATTGCGCGATGAGTTCGTCGATCGACTTGGCCCGGATCAACAGCGGGCTGATCTTGAAGCCCCATTTGGCGAACTTCTGGACGGAGTCGTACTGTGTCGGCGCAGGGTCCTCGGTGGTGTAGCCCCAAGCATAGGCCAGGAACTTCAGATTGCGGCTGGCCGTGACAGATGGGTCCTTCTGGCGCAGCGAACCCGCCGCCGTGTTGCGCGGGTTGACGTAGTCCTGACCGCCGACCGCCGCCGAGCGTTCCTTCAGCGCCTGGAACTCCGCATAGGTCATATAGACCTCGCCGCGAATCTCGATCACCTCCGGCCAGCCTGAACCCTTGAGCATGTGCGGGATGTCTGCGATCGTCTTCAGGTTCGCGGTGATGTCTTCGCCAACCGTGCCGTCGCCGCGTGTGGCCCCTTGCACGAACACGCCATTTTCATAGCGCAACGAGGCCGAGAGTCCGTCGATCTTGGGTTCGGCGGTGAAGGCTATGTTCAATTCCTTGTCGCGCTCGAAGAAGCGCCGGCCGCGCTCGATGAAGTCGACGACATCCTGGTCCGTGTACGCTTTTGCAAGGCTGAGCATCGGCACAGCGTGCCGCACCTTGGCAAAGCCTTCCGCAGGGGGTGCGCCGACCAATTGCGCGGGACTGTCGGACCGCACCAGATCGGGAAATCGCGCTTCGATTGCGGCGTTGCGTTTCGTGAGTTCATCGAACTCGGCGTCCGTGATGATCGGCGCATCTTCGCCGTGGTAGCGCCTGTTGTGCTCGGCGATTTCGGTCGCGAGCTTTTCCAGTTCGTCGGCGGCCTCGGCGTCGGTCAGCTTGTCGATCGGCTTCTGCTTACTCATGACGCACCCTCGATCTATCCCGCCGCTGCATTTTCGCTCAGCAACCGCTCAGCTGCTGCACGCGCTTCTTCCGTAACGGTCGCGCCTGCCAGCATGCGGGCGATCTCCTCCTTGCGCGCCTTGCGGTCCATCTCGGCGATGCCCGTCGACACCTTGTTTTTACTGCCCGACTTGGAGATCAGGTAGTGGATATGCGCGCGCGCCGCGACCTGCGGCGCGTGGGTTACTGACAACACCTGAACCTTCTCCGACAGGCGGGCCAGCCGCTGGCCGATCGCATCCGCGACCGAGCCACCAACCCCTGTGTCGATTTCGTCGAAGACCAGCGTGGGCGCCGAGCCGCGGTCGGCAAGCGCAACTTTCAGCGCCAGCAGGAAGCGCGACAGCTCACCGCCCGAGGCGACTTTCATCATCGGTCCGGGCCGGGTGCCGGGATTTGTCCGCACCCAGAATTCGACATGGTCGATGCCTTCCGCCATCCGGCTTTGCGGCTCGCTCGAAATCTCGACGATGAACTCGGCACGCTCCAGTTTAAGCGCCGGCAGTTCCGCTTTCACGGCCTTGGCGAGACGCTGCGCCGCGCCATAGCGAAGCTCGGATAGATGTTTCGCCGCTTCGTCGTAGCTCTCCTGCGCTTTGCGCGCCTGGGCCACCAATTGCTTCAGCCGCCCCTCGCCGGCATCGAGATCGGCCAGGTCAGCCACCATCGTATCGCGAAGCTGCGCCAGATTGTCGACCACGACATTGTGCTTGCGCGCCGCCGCGCGCAGCGCGAAGAGCCGCGCTTCCGATTTTTCCAATACTTCGGGATCGAACTCGCTGACGCGCATTGCCACATCGACCGCCGACTGCGCAGCGTCGAGTGAGATTAGCGCCTCATCCAGTCCCTTGATGATGCCATCGAGCAGGCCAGGAACATCCCCCGCCTTCCGCTGCAGCCGGCGCAGCAGGCTCGCCAGTTGCGGCAGCGGCGAAGACGACCCGGACAGCACTTCCTCAGCATCCTGAATATCGCTGGCGATCTTCTCCGCCCGCATCATCCGGCTGCGCTTTTCAGAAAGCTCCGTCTCCTCCCCCGGCTGGGGTTCGAGCTGGGAAAGTTCGGCAACGGAGGCGCGCAGATAGTCGGCCTCGCGCGCTGCCGCCTCAACCTTTGCCTGGTGCCGCGCCAGTTCCTGCTCGGAAGCACGCCAGGCGCGATGCGCTTCGGCAACCCTGGCGGCCTCACCGATATGCCCACCGAACGCATCCAACAGATCGCGATGCGCGGCGGGATCGACCAGCGCCCGCTCATCGTGCTGGCCGTGGATTTCGACCAGTGCGTGCCCAATGTCGCGCATCAGCGAGACACTCGCCGGCTGGTCGTTGACGAAGACGCGCGTTCGGCCATCCGCCGTCTGCACGCGCCGCAGGATCAGATCGCCTTCGTCGTCGATGGCGTTCTCGGCGAGCAGCGACCGGACCGGATGGTTGCGCGGCACATCGAAAGCGGCCGTCACCTGCCCTTGTGCCGCCCCATGCCGGACGAGCGATGCGTCGCCGCGCGCGCCAAGCGCCAAAGACAGCGCATCGAGCAGGATCGACTTGCCCGCACCGGTTTCGCCGGTGAGCACCGACAGGCCGGACGAAAAGTCGATGTCCAGCCGTTCGATAAGGACGATGTCGCGGATCGACAGATGCGAGAGCATGCCGAAGCGCTTAGCCCATTTCCGGCGCGGAATGAACTGCGCCGCTGTCAGGAATTTAGTGGATCAGGCCTTGAAGAGCGCGCCGGCCTTGGAAATCCAGGAGCCGGTGTTTTCTCGCGGTTCCAGCCCGCCCTTTTGCAAGAGCTCGTAGGAATCCTTGTACCATTGGCTGTCAGGATAGTTGTTGCCAAGGACCGCCGCGGCGGTCTGCGCTTCGTCCACCAGGCCCATCGCGTAGTAGACTTCCGTCAGGCGCGCGAGCGCCTCTTCGATGTGACGGGTGTTCGAATAGACTTCGATCACGTTACGGAAGCGCTTGGCTGCGGCGATATACTCCCGGCGCTCCAGATAATACCGGCCAATCTGCATTTCCTTGCCGGCGAGCTGGTCGCGGGCGAAGCGAATCTTGGCCTTGGCGTCCTCGACATATTCGGACTCGGGCCACCGCTGCACGACCTCTTCCATCGCCTCGATGGTCCGGCGCGCTTCCTTCTGGTCCTGGGTCACGTCACGGATCTGGCGGTGATAGCTCAAACCGACGATGTACTGGGCGTAAGCTGCATCCGGTGTCGAAGGATAGAGCGACACATAGCGCTTGCCGGCGTTGATCGCCTCTTCGTACTTGCCCTGCCGATAGTTCGTGAACGCGGCCATGACCATCGATTTGCGCGCGAGCTCCGAATAGGGATGCTGGCGATCGACGGCTTCGAACTTGGCGTTCGCTTCACGAAGCTGGCCGGCTTCCAGATTGGCCAGGCCCTGATTGTAGAGAACATCCGCCGGTTCGGTATTTTCGACGTAGGTCGAGAGATCGATATCGGCGTCGGACTGGCAGGCGGCGACAAAGAGCGGCGCAACCAAAATCGGGACAGCCATTAAGAGACCGCGCCCCGGCCGTGCTCTCGCTTCGCTACGCTTCGGATTCATCAACAAATTCAACCTTCGCGGTCCGTGACCACCCAACAGACGGGCCGCATAGATCATACCAGCCCAGGAACGGCAACGCTATCAGGCCCCATTCGCGCGATTTTGTGGCAGCGACATCAATGGATTGAGCGCCGGCATTATTTTCGACGCCCTGTGGGCGAACGGCAACAGGACAGCTAAGCGATTGAAATATCAGAGCGTCCAGGGTGCATAGACGGGCGCGGTCACGGCCACCATCTCGCGAGCCCGGCCGCGCGACCGGCGGTTTGCCTCAACGATCTCGAATGCTGAATGGTCAGAGAGAAGCTGGCGTAGCACCGCCGCATTCAACCGGTGGCCACCGCGATACGAGCGGAAGCAGCCAATAAAGCGCGCGCCTGCCAGCGCCAGGTCGCCGATGGCGTCCAGCATCTTATGACGCACGAACTCGTCCGGATAGCGCAGGCCTTCCATGTTGATGATACGATGGTCGTCACCGATCACCACGGAATTTTCCAGCGACGAGCCAAGGGCAAAACCTGCCGCCCAGAGGCGTTCCACATCCTTCATGAAGCCGAAGGTGCGAGCGCGGGCGATCTCGCGGCGAAAGGCTTCCGGATCGAGATCGACGGCAAGCGACTGCTTGCCGATCGCCGGACTTTCGAAGTCGATCTCGACCTCGAAGCGCGTCCGACTATCAGGCTTTAGCTCGGCCCAGGAGCCGCCATGCTCGACACGCACTGGCTTCAGGATGCGGATATAGCGGCGGGGGGGCAAGAGCCCCGCGATTGCCCCATTATAGGAGGCCGCGA
>Ga0335075_10009137_pt1 | contig 15142 bp, 13 predicted proteins | sample Lox_Sample_24_FD_206723 | JGI IMG/M metagenome (GOLD analysis project Ga0335075, IMG submission 206723) | Soil microbial communities from Loxahatchee National Wildlife Refuge, Florida, United States - Lox_Sample_2.4 | ecosystem: Environmental > Terrestrial > Soil > Wetlands | place: USA... | reverse complement strand
TGGCGTACCACCACTCCATCCTTCCCCTCGCACCTCTCCGCGACAAGGAGCTCGAGGTCGCGTGGGGGGTGCGGGACTTCCGCCGGCGCTTCGGGCGGGAGCCCGAGGGACTCTGGCTTCCCGAGACCGCCGCCGACCTCGAGACCCTCGAAGTGGTCGCCGCGGCCGGCCTCCGGTTCACGATCCTCTCTCCGTTCCAGGCGACGCGGTTCCGCCCCGCCGCCGGGGGCGAGTGGACCGTGGCGGAGTCGGGACGGATCCCGACCGGGAGGCCCTACGAAGTGCGGCTCCCGAGCGGCGCCCGCCTGACGGTGTTCTTCTACAACGGCGAGCTCTCCTCGGACATCGCCTTCCACGGCCTCCTCCACGACGGGGTCGCGCTCGCGGCCCGGCTGACGGCGGCGTTCGACGAGCGGCTCGGGAGCGAGCCGCAGCTGTCGCACGTCGCGACGGACGGGGAGACGTACGGCCATCACCACCGCCACGGCGACATGGCGCTGGCCTTCGCCCTCCGCACGATCGAGCGGCGGGCGGACGTCGCGCTCACGAACTACGGCGAGTTCCTCGAGCGATGCCCGCCCCGGCACGAGGTCGAGTTGCGGGTACCGAGTGCGTGGAGTTGCGCGCACGGGGTCGAGCGCTGGCGCTCCCCCTGCGGGTGCAACTCCGGACTGCATCCGGGATGGAACCAGGCGTGGCGGACGCCGTTGCGGGTCGCGCTCGACCGACTCCGGGACGCGATCCGCCCCGGTACGGACGCGGCCCTCGCGACCCTCTTTCCCGACCCGGCGGCGGCGCGACGCGAGTACGTGGACATCCTCGGGTGCCGCTCCGAAGCGGAGGCGGTCGAGTTCCTCGACCGCCACGCCGGACGCGCGCTCGGGGCGGCCGAACGGACGCGCGCCCTCCGCCTGCTCGAGATCGAACGGCAGCTCCAGCAGATGTTCACGAGCTGCGGATGGTTCTTCGACGACCTCGCGGGGATCGAGACCGTGCAGGTCCTCCAGTTCGCCGCGCGGGCGATCCAGCTCGCGGAGGAGACGCTCGGCGGCGCCTTCGAGGCCCGCTTCCTCTCCGACCTCGCGCCGGCCCGCAGCAACCGCCCCGACCTCGGCGACGGCCCCGCGGTCTACGCGCGGTCGGTCGCGCCGAACCGGATCGGCCTGCGGAACGTCTGTGCCCACTACGCCCTGAGCTCGCTCTTCGAGGAGTACCCGGACACCTCGCGCATCTACTGCTACACCGTCCGCGGGCACGACCGGCGCACCGCCTCGGCCGGGACGGCGCGGCTCGTCGTCGGGCAGGCGGAGGTCCGGTCGGAGGTCACCTACGACCGCGCCCGGTTCACCTACGGGGTCCTCTATCTCGCCGGCCACAACCTGTTCGGCGGCGTGCGCCCTTACCAGGGCGACCCGCAGTTCCGGTCGACCTCGGCCGAGCTCGTGGAGGCGTTCGAGCGGGGCGACCTTCCCGAGACGATCCGACGGGTCGACCAGCACTTCGGCGAGGGCACCTACACGCTCGGCCTCCTGTTCCGGGACGAGCAGCGCCGCATCGTCGAGCTCCTCTTCGACTCGTTGCGCGACAGCGTGGCGACCTCGTTCCGGCGGATCTACGAGAGCACGGCCCCGATCCTGCAGAACCTGGCGGCGTCCGATACGCCGGCGCCCGCGGGGCTGCGCGTCGCCGCCGAGTCCTATCTGAACGACTGCATCCGTTCCGCGCTCGAGCGCTCTCCGCCGGACGTCGACGAGGTCCGCGGACGGCTGCGCGAGCTCGGCCGGGCGAACCTCTCGGTCGATGCCGCGTCGGTCGGCTATGCCTGGTCGCGGGCGGCCGAACGCCTGATGGAGGGGGATCCGGGGACGGCCGGTGGCGGGCGGGCCCTCGCGGAGCTCGGACGCCTTGTGCGGCTCGCCCGCGACGCGGGGATCGACGTCGACCTCGCCCGCGTGCAGAACCGGTACTTCGAACTGCTGCATCCGGCGGCCCCGGCGACCGGGGCCGCGACCCTCCCGCCCGCCGTCCGACCGGAGGACGCGGAGGCGTTCCGGGCGCTCGGGGAGGAGCTGCGCGTCCGTCCGAGCTAGTGCTCCTGCGGTCGCGCTCAGCCGGAGCAGCACCGGACGACGACGGTCGTCAACGCGAACCCCAGGGCGAGCCCCGAGATCGGTCCGATCGCCCACCCCCCGAGGATCGCGCGGATCGGCTTCCACAGCACGGTCGACTGCCCGCGCGCCACCCCGACGCCGAGCATCGCCCCCACGAGCGCCTGGTTGAGCGAGGTGAAGTAGCCGAACGCCACCGAGACGAGGATCACCGACGACTGGGCGAGCTGGGCGGCCGTCGCCATCCGCGCGTCGAGCCGCACGAGGTCGAAGGCGACCCGGCGCAGGATCGGTTGGCCCCAGGTGAGCACCCCCACCGCGAGGCCGAGTCCGCCGACCGTTCCGGCGAGGACGAGGCCGAAGAGTCCGGTCATCACGAACGCCCCCGAGGCGTTGGCGACGTCGTTCGCCCCCATCGCGAACGACGCGGCCGTTCCGACCCCCACGAGCGCGACCATCGCTCCCGTGCCGAGCCGCGCGACCCCCGGCCTCGGAGCGCGGACCCGGTCGGCGGCGCGCAGGTAAAGGAAACCCAGCGCGAAGGCCGCGAACGGGGCCACCGCCCAGAGGACCAGCAAGGTACCGAGGGTCGTTCCGTCGATCGGGATCCCGGCGGCCAGCCCGGCGCCGACCGTGGAGAACACGAGGATCTGGATGGTCGACGTGGGCAGCGTGAGGAAGTTGTAGGCGCTGGTCAGCACCAGGGCCGAGGTGACGATCGCGAGCGCGACCCCGAGCGCGACCGCGCCGGTCTCGAGGATCCCGTGACCGACGGTCGCCTCGACCCCGCTGCTCGCGAGCGCGGCGCCGAGGAAGGCGAGCGGGGCCATGAGCAAGAGCGCCGGGAGCGGACGGATCGTGCCCGCGGCGTAGGGCATGCCCATGCAGGCGCCGGTGTAGTGCGCCCCAATGCTGATCGCGAAGCCGAACGCGACCGCGATCAGGAGGTCAACCGTGGAGATCATCGACCCTCCGCCGGGCGCGACCGACCGGGCGACCGGGAGCGCGACCGCGCGCGAGCGTCACGGCACGAGGCTCCCCGCACGCAGTAGGGGTCGACCGTCCACCGCGAGGTCCGCGCCGCGAAGATTGAGCCACGCCCACCACGGGAGCCGCGTGCGCCCGCCGAGGAAGTCGTTGCGCCCGATCTGCAGCGTGACGGTGCCGAGCGCCTGGTCCTCGAGCAGTGGCGACTGGGCGAGGTTCTCGTTCAGCCCAATGGAGAGCGCTCCCGGCCGGTCGCGACCCTCGCCCGCCCGTTCGTACCCCTCGGAGAACAGTTCCTGTCCCTCGCGGTAGACGTACCGGCGCAGTCGTCCTTCCGCGAACGTCCAGCGCCCGACACGGAACTCCCCCACGCCACCGGAGAGGCCGACCGAGGTCGCCACGTTGGACTCGAACACCCCCTCGGCGAACGTCTCGTCCAGGGCGGTCACGACCACGCCGGCCGGAAGGGTCACCAGCGTCCAGTCGCCCCGTTTCGGGGGCGCCGTGACGCGTCCGTCGGAGCGCACGGGCGTTCGGCCCGCGAGCCGGAGCCGAAGGTCGGTACCGTTCGGGTGCCGGATCCGGACCTCGCGTCCCCGCGCGAGGCGGTCCGCCACGAGCCTCGCGCGTCGCTGGAGCACGCGAGGGTCGACGAGGGTGCCGGCGAGCAGCTCCGCCCGCCAGGACCGGACGTCCACCCCGTACATGCGGGCGGACGCCTCCGACACCCGTCCCACCGCCATCTGAACGGTGCGCGCCCCGGCCTTGGCCGCCGCGTCGTAGAGCGCGTCCGCGTACTCGCCGAGCCGGAACCGGACCCGGTTCGGAAGGGCATGGAAGCGCTCTCGGTCGCTCGGGCCGAGAAAGCTCACAAAGACGTCCGTCCGGGCGAGCGCCGCGCGGCGGTGTTCGCCGAGATGGGCGAGGGCCGCGGCGGAGACCTCGGTCGTGGCCGCCCAGTACGTCGGTTCGTCCTGGTAGAGGAGGAGCGGACGACCTCCCAGGCGAAGCGTTTCCAGAACGAACGCGTTCGCCTCGGGGAGGGTGGAGGTCCAGGTCTCGATGGTGACCCGCTCGCCCGGGCGCACGCGCAGATACCGCTTGAGCACGTTGCGGGCCGACGCCCGCCGCTCCTCCTCGACCTCGGGAGCGGTCGCGCGCGGAGCGACCGCCTCGGTGCTCGGGAACCCGGGGTGGCCCGTGGCGCTCAGGTCGTAGCGCAGTCGTCGCGCCGAGTTTCCCCCGGTGCGACCCGCGGCCGGCCCGCGCGACGCGGCGATCCAACGATACGGAGGACCGTCGGTGCGGTAGCTGCCCAGAAATCGCGCCAACGATCGGCTCACTTCGGCGGTGCCCTCGGGCCGGACGACGCCGCCGCTCGGCCGGTCGAGGGCGCGGAACAGGCGCGTCGCGGCGTCCTTCCACGCCCCGAAGCCGGTCACGAGGTCGATCTCGAATCGAGGGTGTCGGACCCTCCATCGTTCGACCGCCGTGCGGGCCTCTTCCTCCACCCCCGTGGCGAGGACCCGCACCGGCGTATCGCCCCCGACTCCGCCCTGCACCGCGCCCAGGAACGCGAGGAACTCGCGCCCGCCGCTCGGGGCCGAGTCCTCGGGATGGGGCCGCGGCCCGAGGGAGCGGAACGCGAGAGAGAGGGCTCCCGGGTCGGCGGAGGCACCCTCGGTCGACTGTCGAGCGTCGGCGAGGGGGGCGGCTCCGCCGTCGCCCCGGGCGGCGAGGGTCCATGCGAGTGCGGCCCGCTCCGAGTTCAGGAATAACCCCACGAGGTCGCGGGGGCCGACGGGAGTCGACGGGTCCAGGCGCGGTGGGAACGTCTCGACCCGACTCGGTCGAACCCCGAAAGAGTCCCAGACCCGACGGACGGTCATGTGACTCACCCCGAACTCCTCGGCGAGTCGACGAGTGGACGCCCCGCGCGGGTCCCTCGGTCGTCGGGTGACGGTCGCGCGAACGATCGACTGTACGGTCTCCTCGGGGATACGGCCGGGACGCGCGCCGGGGGCGGAGGGCGCGAGTCCTTCCAACCGCTCTACGAGGAATCGGTGTCGCCAGCGCGCGACCGTCTGCCGGTCGACCCCCTCTCGGTGCCCGATCTCCTGATCCGTCAGGCCGTCGGCAGCGAGGAGCACGAGGCGCGCTCGGAGGGCCGCCGGACCCCTCCCGTGGCGACGTCGCGAGAGCCGGGCCCGTTCCTCCGGGCTCAGGCGCACGGGCGGAGCGACGCGCACGTCTCGCCGGACCCCCGGAGGAATATAACGCGGGGGTCGGCCCGCCCCGATCTATATGTGGTGCTCCAAATGTTACAGCCTCCCTATCGCAGATAACCTCCGAACGGCTCTCCCTCTCGATGACCGCCACCAAGAAGGCACGAACGAGTCCAAAGCGCCGAGCGAGGTCCGGCCCGTCGGAGGTCGCCCCGGGGGTGTTCGTGGGGGGATGGAACGACGCCGTGACGTTCGAAGGGGCCCGTTTCTGCGTGCTGGACGCACGGCCCGAGGACGAACTCCCCGCCGACGAGCATCGGGCGATCTACAACGCCGAGAAGGATGCGCCGATCCGGGCGAACCTCGACGAACTGGCCGAACTCGCCCACCGGGCCCGAGCGAAGGGGAGCCCGGTGCTCTTCTTCTGCGGCCACGGGGTGCGTCGAGGCCCGCTCGCGGCCGCGTGGTACCTGCACCGGTCCGAGGGGATCTCCCTGGACCAAGCGTACGTCCGGATCCGCGCGGCGCGCCCCGGGGTCGAGACCGTGCAGGAGTGGGTGGGCGACACAAAACCGCTCGCGGACGGCTCGGCTCGCCCCCTCTCCCGGATCGAACGCTGATGCAACCCGAGAGCGACCCCGACCCGCACTGGGTCGAGGTCCTGGCCGCCACGTCGGCGCGGAGGGCGGCGCTCGGCGTCGAGGAGGCCGCGGACGACCGAAAGCTGTTCGGGCACCTCGCGAAGGAGCACGCGAGGGAGGGTCGTCGATCGTACATCGAGATCGATGCCCCCCTCGAGCTGTACGCCCTGGCGCGCCTCCTTCGGCCGCGGCACGTGCTCGAGGTCGGCGTCTCCTCGGGCGTCTCCTCGGCGTACTTGCTCCGCGCGCTCGAGAAGAACGGTCGCGGGACGCTGCATTCGATCGACCTCCCGCAACGGCCCCGCCGCGGGGCGGCGTCGCGCGGCGGATCGTCGTGGAGCCTTCCGCCCGGTCGCGAGTCGGGCTGGGCCGTACCGTTCGCGTTGCGGAAGCGCTGGGACCTTCGCCTGGGCGACAAGCGGGAGCTCCTGCCGCTGCTCGCCGAAGAGCTCCCCGCGGTGGGCCTGTTCGTCTACGACGTCCCGCACGAGGACGGAGCGACCGCTCGGGAGTTCCGGAAGATCGACCGGCTGTTCCCGGCCGGCTCGGTGGCCATCGCCGACCACGGCCCGACCGCCGGTCTGTGCCCGGCCCTCCGCGCCTGGGCCCGGCGGCGCAACGCGGAGCCCGTGCGCCGTGCCGGTCTCGGCCTCTACGGCTTCCGCTGCGCGTAGACGCGGCGGCGCCCCGCCCCGGTCGTCCGGTGATCGTCAGCGGACCGCGTACACGATCCGGTGTTCGGCGTCCGAGGGCCAGGTGCTCTCGATTCCCGAGAGAGGGAGGAGCTCGTACTCGACCCGGAAGTGGGCCTTGGCCATGGCCGCGAGGAAGTCGCCGATACCGTGGACGAGCTCAAGCGGGGGCACGCTACCGAGCCCCGAGCCGAGGATCTCGAGCCCCGAGCTGCGGAGCCCTTCGGGGGCCAGCGAGATCTCGGGAGCGGAGATCGTGCCGATCTGAACGAAGCGTACCGGGTCCGTCCCCCGCGGAGGGTGGGGGCCGCCGATCGCGAGTAGGACCGCCCGGGCCGAGGGACCCCAGAGGTAGTCGAGCACCACTCCGACCTTGCACTCCGCGACCGCGGCGCGGACGGAGTCCCGGTAATCGTTCCCCGCGTCCCCGATCGTCAGGGTCCGGTCCGCTCCGAGAGCGGCGAGGGTTCGGAGCTTCTCGGGGTCCCGACCGGTCGCGATCACGTACCGCGCCCCCAGGTGCTTGGCGACCTGGACCGCCATTCGACCGGCGTTGCCGGTCGCGCCGTTCACGAGCACGGACTCCCCCGGCGGCACGCGGGCGCGTCGCGAGAGCGGGACCCAGCAGGACATTCCCGGGTTCGCCGCGGCCGCCGCCGCGGCATCCACGAGCCCGTCCGGCACGGGCGTCGTGAACTCCCTCCGTACGGGGGCGAGCTCCGCCAGCGAGCCGTAGGGGGAACGGGGGAAGAGGAAGAAGACGCGCCGGCCATCGGGGGTGGTCCCGACCCCATCGGTCCCGGCTACGAAGGGGAGCGGCGTCTCGGCACTGTAATGGGCCCCCGACGCGCGGCCCAGGGTGAGACGGCTTATCGCCGACGCCGTGACCGAGACGACCGTCTCGTCGCCCGACGGGCTCGGGGGTGCAAAATCCTCGACCACGGGCGGACGACCGAACTCGCGCACCACCGCGGCCCTCACCGATCCACCACGACGGCCGAGCCCGGGCATCCCCATAGGCGTGGCGGGGTCGGGGCGCCTGGCCAGCGCTCTGCCCACACGACCGGGCGAGCCCCGCGGGTCGACCGACGAAGGAGACGGCCCGCCTTACGGAGCGGGAAGGAGCGTCCCGCCCGCGCGGAGCCCCGGCGGCGGCCACGAACGTCGGTCGTGCGGCGGCCTCAACGTTCAAGTAAACCGTCGCGGGTTCGGGGGGTACGATGCCGCCGGAGAAGAGCCCCGAACGACGGGAAGAGGCGGTGCCCGAGATGGCGGGAGACGGGGCGCAGCTCGTCGACCGGATCGTCGAGGAGCTCGACCTCCTGGCCCGTAACGTCGACATCGTCGAGAAGCTCTCGAAGAGCCCTCCGACCGGGATCATCCGGCTCTCCGAGGCGCTCCATCTTCCGATCCACAAGACCCGGTACTCTCTCCACCTCCTCGAGCGCGAGGGGGTCATCCAGCCGTCCGCGGACGGAGCGGTCGTGACCGACAAGGCGCGGGAGTTCTGGGCGAACCTCGACAAGAGCCTCGACCGGATGACGGCCCTCGTCCGCCAGTTGAAGGAACGCGCGGCCGAGCACGACGCGCACCCCCCCGCGGGTCGGAAAGGCTATTAGAGCGATGCTGGCTCGGCGCCGCCGGTGCCGCCGTAGCTCAGCGGCAGAGCGATCGGCTGTTAACCGAAAGGTCAGCGGTTCGAAAGGTCGACGGGTTCGCTCCGTCGTCCCCAAATTCCGCTCGGCGGCGCCTCGGGGTCGTGGGCGAGGGGCCCGTAGCTTAGCCTGGCCGAGAGCGTCCGGCTCATAACCGGTCGATCGACGGTTCAAATCCGTCCGGGCCCACTGCCCCCCGCGCGCGGCATCCCGAAGGGGCGCGGGCGGTCGGGGAGCGTGCCCGTTCGGGCCGGTCGCGTTAATGGCCTCCGGGCGCTTACCGTTTCTGCCGCGGGCCGGGTCTCGACCCTCGCCCCCAGGAGCTCCTATGGCGGTCGTTCGCCCGGTGATCATGCGCAGCCTCTCGCGCTCGATCAGCGGGTTGCGAGGCGAGAAGCGACCCGTTCTTGCCGGGCACAAACTGCTCTACCGATGCAACCTCGAGTGTCAGATGTGCCCGTTCTGGCGGCGGGAGGACGACCCGTTGCTCACCGTCCCCCAGGAGGTGCGCGTGATGGACGCGCTCGCAGCCGCGGGGGTGTCGTTCCTGGGGTTCGAGGGGGGCGAGCCGCTCCTGCGCCCGGAACTGCCGGCGATCCTCGAGGAGGCCCACGCCCGCTTCCACACCTCCGTGGTCACGAACGGCTGGCTCCTCGCGAACCGGTTCCGCGAGTTCCGCCGGTACGTGGAGTTCCTGTTCGTGTCGCTGGACGGGATGCGCGAGACCCACGACCGGCTCCGCGGGATCCCGCGGTCGTTCGACCGGGCGGTGGCCGGGATCCGGGCCGTGGACGGCGAGGTGCCGCTCGCGATCAGCCACACCGTGACCAAGGACAATCTCGGGCACGCCGAGCAGCTGGTCGCGCTCGCCGAGGAGCTCGGGGTCCGGATCACGGTCCAGGTCGCCTACGACTATTCGACCGCGGACGCGATGTCGCCCGGTCGCGAGGGGTTGCGCGCGACCCTCGAGCGACTCCTCGCGCTCAAACGCGCCGGCGCGCCGATCCTGGAGTCGCCGGAGTACTTCCTCTCCCTGCTCGGGTCGTGGTACGGCGACCGCCCGTGGGTCTGCCGCCCGTGGATGACGATCAACGTCGACCCGAGCGGTCGGATCGTGATGCCCTGCTACGTGCTGCAGGAGTACAGCGGGAAGCTTCCGATCTGGGACGTCGACGTCCGGGCACTGTGGAACTCGTTCGACTGGGATCGGTACACTTCGTGCAACAAGTGCGCGCTCGCCTGCTACCTCGAACCGTCGCTCTTCTCTTGGTCGAACCCTTCGATGGTCCGCGAACGGGTCCTCGAAGGCGCGGTCGCCTACCTTCGGACCCGCCGCCGCGCGCGCTCCCACGCGGGAGCGGACCGCGGGCCGGCGCGACCCCCGAGCGGGCCGGGCCGCGTCCCGGCCGCCGGAAGGTTCTCCCGCGATCCGTCGCGACAGCTGCCGGTGATCCGATAGGCTCCGCGTCGGGCCGCCGGCGGCTCGGAGCGCGCGCGGCGGAGCGGATCAGGGCGAGCCGATCGACGTGCCGGGGGTCCGGCGCGCCGGACGCCAGCCGTGCACGGTACCGGTCCGGCCCGCGACCCCCGCCCGGGAATCCCGGACCGGTCGAAGGAGGTCGGCCGAGAAGTATGGGTCCTTGGTGCCGCAGTGCGGGCACTCGTACACCTCTCCCTCGAGCGGCGCTCCGGCGGGCGCTCCGCCCCCCGGACTCGGGAACGGTAGGCCGCACTGGTGGCATCGCACGGAGAAGGTCGTCACCGAAGGTCCCACCCCTGGGGGGCCGTCACAGGAGATATAGTCCGGTCCAACGCAGAAAGGTCGGAACGGGACCCGGCCGCCCTCGCACTTCTCGACAGCCTCGTCCCGGCGCCGACGCTCCGCGCGCGGCGCCCGCCCCCCGACTCATCGGGAGGAGCGGCGGAAAAGGAAGGAAAGGGTTGGACCGGGGCGGTCTACCCGCACCCGCACCCACCGGCGCCGCAACCGCACCCGCCCGCCTCGCTCCCACCGTGGCCGGAGCTCTCCGATGAGGTCGGAGCGTTCGGTGCGCTGATCTTGAAGCCGGTGGCGTTCAGGTCCTGGACGAAGTCGATCCGAGCACCGTTCAGCATCTCGGCGCTCAGGTCGTCCACGACGATCGAGAACCCATCGATCTGAACGACCTTGTCCCCGTTGCGGGGCTTGTCGAAGGCCATCCCGAACGAAGGGCCGCCACCGCCCCCTCCGCTGCCGCATCCGCACCCACCGCCGCCGGAACCGCAGCCACAGCCGCCGCCGCCCCCGCCGGACTGGATGAAGACGCGGACCGCGGTACCGGGCGCCTGGCCCTTGATGAGGTCCCGAACCTGGTCCTGCGCTTCCCGGGTCACTTCCAATTTGATACCACTATTACTATCGCTCATTCCTGGGGCCCTCCCTTGCGTACCCCGAGAGTCGTAGCTCACGGGTGGTATAAAGGGTCGAGGTCGCGCCCGCGACTACGCGGAGAACGACTTGCCGCACGAGCAGGTCTCTTTGGCGTTCGGGTTGAAGATCTTGAACCCCGACGCCTCGAGTCCGAGCAGGTAGTCGACCTTCAGACCCTCGAGGAGGGGCGCGCTCGCCCGGTCGACCACGACCGTGAGGCCGCTGCCCTGGAAGGCGACCTCGTCGCCCGACTCGCGCTGGTCGAACGACATGCCGTAGGTCAGGCCGGAACAACCTCCGCCCTGGACGAAGATGCGGAGGGCCGCCCCGGGCTTCCCCTGCTTCTCCATGATCTTCATTACCTGCTCCCGGGCAGTGGGAGTGACCTCGATGGTGACCATGGCCTTCCTCGAACGGACTAGCGCCGGTGGGGAGTAAAAGGGTTGCTTACGCGCGCGCAACCAGCGCACGGGCTCCGGTGGACGCTTATTTACGCCGCCGCGGTGGGCGAGGGCGATGTGTCGCTTGTTCGGTCTCCTGACCACTAACGACGAACGCGCCGAGCCGTGGCTCGCGAAGTCCGACCGGTCCCTCCTCGCCCAGTCGAACGTCTCGCCCGATACCGCGCAGAAGGACGGCTGGGGGATCGGGTGGTTCACGGACGAGGGGCGCGCCCGGGTGGAGAAGGGGACCGGTCCGGCGTACGCGGAGGGGGAACGCGAGCGGTTCCTGCGCGCGGCGAGCGACGCGAGCGGGCCGCTCGTGCTCGGGCACCTCCGGCACGCGAGCAACCCCCTCCACCTCGCCCCCGAACGACTGATCGGGCTCGAGAACAGCCAGCCGTTCGACACCCACACCACCCTCTTCGTCCACAACGGGTCGATCCCGTTCCCGACCGAGACCCGTCCCTTCCTGGGCGTCTACGAGCCGAAGGTGAAGGGAGTGAACGACAGCGAGGTCCTCTTCTGGCTTCTCTACCGCAACACCGCGGAGCACGACGACCCCCTGGTCGGGTACGTCCGGACGGTCGAGGACCTCGTCCGCGTCTGGGAAGCGGAGGGCCGGCCCGCGATCCCCCCGTTCTCGGGACTCAACGTGATCTTCACCCGCGGACCGAACGAGCTCTGGGCGTTCGCCCAGTGGACCGGCGACCACGGCACCGGCCTCTTCGACGAGCATCGGCGCTACTTCGAGATGACCTACTCCGCCACGCCCCACCGGGTCGTGGTCGGCAGCGAACCGTTCGACGGGCAGCCCGGCGGGTGGAAGTCGCTCTCGAGCGGGGAGTATCTGTGCGCGCGGCGCGAGAACGGCCACGTGGTCGTGACCACCGGGCGCACCCCGATCCCGGCCGGGCTCGAGGTCCGGCCCCCGCCCAGCTAGCGCGGAAGCGCTCGGCGGCGCTCACGGGGCCGTCGATGCGGAGCGAGATGCTCTCGGGACCGGACCTGGGTGCGGGGTTCCTGCACCAGCTCACGAGCGAGCGCGACGGCGACCGGACGACGTTCACCTACCATGCGCAGGACGGAGGTCAGGACGCGAACGGACCCCCCAAGGGCCCGCTGGACGTCTTCGGCTTCGTCCGTCCGCCCTCCCCCTGCCAGTTCGGCGGACCCCGGTGCTGGCACCGGCGCTTCCTCGTTCCGTTCGTCGAGACGCCGCGCGTTCGCCAGTGCTACAACCGGAGCCGGTTCGTTCTCCAGACGATGATCGACCAGGCATATTCGGGAGCGCCCGTCGCGCTCGAGACGGCGTTCGGCGAGCTCGTCGAGCGGCTCGAGCGCGCCCCGGGGAGCGCGCCGGTCGACTGGTTCGTCGGGGGCTCGACCGCCGCGTGGCTTCTCGGCGCTGCCGTGGAGCCGCACGACATCGACCTCGGCACGAGCCGCGCCGGAGTGGACCAGCTCGGGTCCCTGCTCGCCGACTATCTCATCGAACCGGTCGGCACGACCGACTGGCCCCCCCACGGGATCGTCCGCGGAGCGCGGGCGTTCGTGGGGACGTTCGTCTCGGGGGCGCGGGTCGAGTGGTCGGTGTCGCTCGATCCGGACGCGACGGCGCCGCTGAGCGAGTGGAGCGGACGGCCCGGGGTCGCGCGGCTCGCGAGCGCGTCGTTCCGGGGCCGGACGATCCCGGTCAGTCGCCCGGAGTACTCGCTCGTCCGGGCGGCCGAGAAGGGTCGACCCGAGCGCGTGCGGGCGCTCGCCGAACTTGTCCGCCGGCTCGGTCCGGACCGGGAACTTCTCGGCGTGCTGCTCGAGCGGTCCCGACTCGCACCGGCCGCTCGCGCGGCGGTGCTCCGGTCGGTCGACGAATAACTCCGGCCGGCGCGCCGGCCCGACGTGGGTTCGGGTCGAGACACAGCTTCATAGCCCATCAGCACGCGGGTGGGTTCGATGCTAGCGCCGCGCACCGCCCCCCCGGTCGCCGAGCACCTGACGCCGCACGACCTCGTCACCTACTTCCGCTGTCCCTACGAGATGGAGCTCTCCCGGGCGAGCCACGCGCGCACCGCGACGGGCGGCCCGGGCGTCGTCCGCACCCCGGCCGACGTGGTCCCGCTCCGACACTCCCCGATGTTCTCTCCGCCGATGGGTCATGTGATCGTCACGGAGGGCCGCCTCGACATCGGCGACCAGGACGTCCTCGTCTACGAGGACGAAGGGGAGGACGACCTCCCGATGCTGTTCCCGCCCGAGCGCGTGCATCTCGATGCGCGGTTCCGGGGCGGAGGTCGCACGCTGGTCGACCCCGAGCTCGGGCTCGCGGGCCGGCCGGACCTGATCGTGCAGCGCGCCGACGGTTCGCTCGTACCGGTCGAATACAAGGAGACCCACCTCTTCGTCGGATACCACGAGGCGCACGGCCGTCTCTTCGACACCGTCCAATCCGTCGCGGAGTGCCGCCTGGTCGAGGTCGCGTTCGCCCGGAAGGTCCCCTACGGGATCGTCCTCTACGGCGACGAGTCGGGCGGCGGGCTGCACGAGGGATGGGTCCGCATCCCCTACGGGGAGGCGGAGCAAGGTTGGCTGCGGGGAGCGCTCCGCCAGGTGCGCGACGACGGGGTACGAGCGCCGGTCCCGGCGGAGCGCAACTGCGGAGGCTGCGAACCGAACGCGGAGGGGCAGTGCCGCTACGCCGTCGCCCGCTACGAGGGCCCCCACCACCGCGCGCAGTTCGCCGCGCAGCGGCGCGAGTGAACGCACCGGATCGGGGAGCTCAGCGGACCGCCACCCCCGGCGCGGGCCGGTCTCCCTCGCCGAAGAGCCAGCGCCGGCCGCCGGGCCAACCGCGTTCCGACTGCCTCAGCACCGCGCGGTAGTAGGCGTTGATCCGGCTCGAACGGTAGCCCGGCGCGGTTCGCAGCGGGAGTCGGTAGGGAGCGATCGCGCACCGTCGGAACTGGCCGGGGTTCGAATACGGGGTCGCCGACGGGTCGCGGAAGGATCGGACCCACGACGGGTGGCGCATCAGTTCCCACGTCGTGGCCGGTTCGCCGCTCGGTCGTCGGTAGACGACCCCGGTCAATCCGTCCACGCACCCCCAGCGATGATCCCGGTACGCCTCGATCACCGCGTGGCCCGCGTACGGGAGCGAGGTGTCGGCCAGCAAGACGATCCGGCTCGGGATCCCCGCGACCTGAGCGAGCGCCGCGGTGACCCGGGCGACGTCCGAGCACCAGTCGGAGCCCCGGTCGACGATCGCCTCTTCCGATCCCCCGAATCGGAGTCGGTCGATCCCGCGCGATCCGCGGCGGGACAACGAGGCGGCGAATCGTGCGATCGCAGCGACCGTCCGGTCCGGTTCGGGACCGACCATCGGTCCGACGATCGTCTCGAGTTGGGGCCGGGAACCTCGGCGGTATCCCGAGGTCGGCCGGGAACGGCGGTCGTAGAGCCGACGGGCGGAGCGGGCGTCCAGACCGATGGCGCCGACGAGCAATCGCCGGTCGATCGACCCCCGAGCGTGGGGGTCGTGGCGCATCATCTCGGCGTACGCGGGCCCGAACCACGCCGGGCCCCGGGCGGTGGGCGAGCGCGCCATCGAGCGACCTCGGCACGCCGAGTCACCCGGGTCCTTAGCCTCCTCGCGCCGACCCGCTTTCGAAGCTGTTAAGTATCGAACCCCTGTTGGCAGGTGGCCGCGCCAGGACGCTGTCCCATCGGTCGGTACATGCACCCGTGGAGGCCCGTGCCTCACCGGGGAAGGGCGAGGGTCCGACCGCCCCTGGCGGAAGGACCGATGACGCCAATCACACGCGTTCTGGACGCTTGTCAAGCATAATCAGTGTAGCTGACTCCTGTCAGTTGAGGAATGGCTAGGCTCGGGCGCCGAGGAAGGTCGTGCCAAGCTGCGATAAGCGGTGGGTAGGCGCAAGGAACCTGTGATCCACCGATCACCGAATCGGAACTCCGGTCCCGCAA
>Ga0335075_10009136_pt1 | contig 15145 bp, 15 predicted proteins | sample Lox_Sample_24_FD_206723 | JGI IMG/M metagenome (GOLD analysis project Ga0335075, IMG submission 206723) | Soil microbial communities from Loxahatchee National Wildlife Refuge, Florida, United States - Lox_Sample_2.4 | ecosystem: Environmental > Terrestrial > Soil > Wetlands | place: USA... | reverse complement strand
TATCGACAAGGTCTTGGTGCCCAGGGCATCCGCGGCCTTCTCGGCGCTCGGCACTCTGGTCGCGAACCCGAGCATCGATGAGGAGCGCTCTTTCATCGCTCCGGCGAACGGTCCCGACCTCGCGAGATTGCGGGCCTTGTGGACGGAGCTGGGCGAGCGTGCCGAGAGATATTTTGCGAATGCCAATTTCTCGAAGGACGAGCTCATCGCCAAGTATCAGATGAAAATGCGCTATCCCGGGCAGAACTGGTCGCTCACATTCGATGTCAAGACGAGCCGCGGAGCCCGGGATCTGGCCTTCGTCGACGAGACGCTCCCGGCGAAGGTGATCGCCGCCTTCAACGAGCGCCACATGGAGGAATATGGCCATGTGCGCGAAGGCGAGATGGCGGAGATCGTCGGCGTACGGCTCGCGACCTACGTGGAGACTTCGCGGCCCCCCATCGTCCGGGGCTGCAGCGCGCCACCGGCCGCGCCGCAGGCCTCGAAGGCACGGCGCGCGAACCTGGGGGACGGTTACCAGCAGACCGAGGTGTTCCGCGGTGCGGACCTCGGGCCCGGTCATGAAATCGCGGGGCCCGCGATCATCGAGGAGACCTTCACCACCATCGTCGTCTACCCCGGCTGGAGAGCGCGCGTCGACGATGCGGGAGACTACGAATTGACGCGGCTTGCTTGCAGGGCGCGGCGCTTCGAGTTCTAGTTCTAGTAGATCACCTTCCGGGCGGCCAGCCGCTGCCGCTCCTCGACTGATAGACCGAGGAGCGTGCCGAGCACGTAGTCGTTGTGCTCGCCCAGGAGCGGGGCGGCCCGATCGATTCTCGCGGGGGTCGCCGAGAAGTGCCACGGGGCGCCGACGATCGCCGTCGACTGCTCCCTCGCGTCGCTGACGTAGTCATAGAATCCGCGCTCCCACAGGTGCGCATCGCTCACGAGATCGATGGAATTCAGGCTCTTGAAGGCGGCTACGCGCCTGTCCTGCAGCTCGGCGGCGAGGTCGCGGGCATTCCTGCCTCGGGTGAAGGCGGCCACGATGTCGTCCAGCTCGCGCGCGCTCTTCGAGCGTGAGCGCCGGTCGGCAAACCGCCGGTCCTGGCCGAGCGCGGGCTCTCCCATCGCCTCGCACAGAGCCCGCCATTCCTCATCGCTCCGCACGGCGATGCTGATCCACTCCTGCTCCTGGCAGGGGTAGCATCCGTGGGGCGCCATGTCCGGATGCCGCTCGCTTCTGCCCGGCACGCGGCCGGTCATGAAATATTCCATGAAGGCGTCGCCCAGCACCGCGGACAGCGATTCCACCGCGGACACGTCCACATACTGGCCTTGCCCGGTCCTGCGCCGATGATAAAGAGCGACCACGGCGGCGTAGGCGGCAGCCGTGCCGTAGCTGCTGTCGCCGTAGCGCTGATTCAACAGCACCGGCGGGCCGCCTTCATATCCAGCGAGGTGACAGATGCCGGCGAGTGCCGAAAAGCACGGCGCATAGCCCGTCTGGTAGCTGAGCGGACCGTCATGGCCGTACATGCTCATCGATACCGCCACGATGTCGCCTTTGAGCTCTCGCAGCGCTTCATATCCGAGTCCCAGCCGTTCGGCGGCGCCGGGGCGGAGGTTCTCGATGAAAATGTCCGACACTCCCGCGAGCTCCTTCACCAGTCGCCGGCCCTCCTCGGTCTTCATGCTCAGCTGGACGCTGTACTTGCCCGGATTGATCGCCTGAAATCCCGGCGCATCGTTGATGTCCTGGGTGCCGAAGCGCCGCGTCGCATCCAGAGAATCGTAGCTCTCGACCCGGATCACCTCGGCGCCGAGCAACGCGAGAAGCTTGCCCGTGTAGGGACCGGCCCAGATCTTGGTGACCTCCAGCACCCTCACACCCTGCAGAGGCCCGGCGCGCCGCGGCTCGGGAGTGGGGGCGAGGCTGCCGGCGGCGGCAAATCTCGTCCGGCGCGCGCCAAGGGCGGCGGCCTCCCGCAGGACCTCCTGCGTGTGCTCGCCGAGGAGCGGTGCGGCGCGCTCGATCGCCGCCGGTGTCGCGCTCAAGCGGTACGGCACGGATGGATAGGGCAATCGGCCGAGGCGGGAATGCTCGATCTCGGTGAAGAATCCTCGAAAACGCATCTGCGCGGACTGGTACACATCCGCCATGGTGTTCACCGGCACCAACGGCACGCCCAGCTTCTGAGCGCGCGTGGCCACCTCGCACTTCGATTGATCGCGCATCCATGCGGCGATTTCGGCGCGAGCGCGGGCGATGCGCTCCCCGGTGACATGAAGCTCGAGCCATCGATCGGGATAGTCCTTCATCCACGGCGGCTCGCCCATCAGCGTCCACATGCCGTTCCAGTGAGCCGGCTCGGACATCCACAGATAGACATATCCGTCCCGGCAGGCAAAGAACGTGGCCGGACCGCCCAGATCATAGGCTTGTCGGCGGCTGCTCACCTGCATGGTCCCGGCGACCATCTGCCCGAGGACATAATCGACCAGGGACGCCATCGATTCCTGCTGCGAGACGTCGATGAGCTGCCCCGTGCCCGAGCTCTCCCGAAAGTGCAGCGCCGATACGAGGGCGAGCGCGGCGCTCAGCCCGGATTCATAGTCGGGCAGAAACCGTCCGGCGCCGCCGAGGGGCGGCTGGCGCGGATCGGCCTCGGCGGGGCAGTGATACCCCCAGCTGCTGTGCAACACATTCAGGCTGTAGGCCTTGCGCAGATTCGCCGGTGCGTCGTAGCCGAACGGAGTCACGATGCAGATCAGAAGCCCGGGGAATCTCGCCGCCAGCCCGGCAGGGTCGATGTCGAGCTCCTGCAGATAACCCGCGGGATGATCATCGAGGATTGCATCGACCGTGCCGATCAGCTCGTGCAGCGCCTGCCTTGCGGGCGCATTCGACAGATCCAGGGCGACGGAGCGCTTGTTGGTGTTCAAATACGCAAACAGCCCGCTGTGCTCGAGCGAATCGCCCCTTGGGCCAAACGGCCCCTGCCCGCGCGTGGCGCTGCCCGTCCGGGGTGGCTCGACCTTGATGACATCGGCGCCAAAGTCCGCGAGCAGCTTCCCGCAGTATTCGCCGGCGACGCCGTCGGAGAGCTCGAGAATACGCAGCTTGCTCAGTGCGGACATGCTCAACACCCCCATTACCGTGACCCTCACTATCGCTCATGCAGGGCGCTCTTGCCTCCCTGGACCTGCGGCCATGCATGTCCAATTGCGACCACAGGCAAGAAACGCGCCGCACGGGAGTCTGGCGGCGTGGCATGATCCGCGCGACCAGGTACAGAGGGCATGAGCGGCGCCCGCTTCGGCGCCGCCCATCGGGCGGGAGATCACAGTGGGCCAGGAACTGTCCGGGAAGACCGCGATCATCACCGGCGGGGCGAGCGGTCTCGGCCGCGCGACCGTCGAGCTGTTCGTGCGCGAAGGGGCGAACGTCGTCATCGCCGACCTGGATGCCTCGCGCGGCGAGGAGTTGTCGGCGAAGCTCGGGAGTGCCTGCCTGTTCAAGCGCACCGACGTTGCACGCCCGGGTGACGTGCAGGCGCTGGTGGAGTTCGCCGTCGCTCGGTTCGGCGGCCTGCAGGTCATGTTCAACAACGCGGGTATCGGCGGTCAGGCCTTCGCGCACTTCCTCGACGACGATCTTCAGGACTTTCAGCGCATCGTCGGGGTGGATCTTCTCGGCGTGATGCTCGGGACGCAGCGCGCCGCCCGGCACATGAAGGATCACGGCGGCGGCTCCATCATCAACACCGCGTCGATCGCCGGGATCAAGGCGGGCTTCGGGGTCATGACTTACCGGGCGGCGAAGGCCGGGGTCGTTCACTTCTCCAAATGCGCGGCGATCGACCTCGCGGATCACGGCATTCGCGTGAATTGCATTGCCCCCGGGCTCATTCGCACCGAGATGACCTCGTACGCCGCCCCCGGCACCAGCGAAGAGCGCGTGGAGCGGATCAAGCACGCCGTCTCGCCGGTCACCGCCAAGGCCCGCCCGCTGAAGCGCGAAGGGACGCCCGAGGACGTCGCGCAAGCGGCGCTGTACCTGGGCAGCGATCGGGCGGCACAGGTCACGGGCGTGGTGCTGCCGGTGGATGGGGGGGTGACGGCCGGTGATGTGGTCAATCACCTCGAGGCCATCTTGCAGGCGCGCGACCGGGCCATGGCCGGCGGCTAGCGCATACACGGCTCCCGGCGGGCCCGTCGGCCGTCTACAATGCAAGCCTTTCAAAGAGGAGGCGCAATGACTGAAGCTTTCATCGTGGACGCGGTCAGGGTGGCGGGCGCACGCCGCAAAGGTCGGCTGGCGAACGTCCATGCCGTCGATCTTGGCGCCATGAGCTTGAATGCGCTTCTGGAGCGCTCGGACTTCGATCCGGCCGCGATCGATGATGTGCTCTTCGGCTGCGTGACGCAGGCCGGCGAGCAGAGTCAGCACGTGGGCCGCAATTGCGTACTCGCGTCGAAATTGCCGCAAAGCGTTCCGGCCGTGACGATCGACCGGCAATGCGGCTCCTCTCAGCAGGCCCTGCATTTCGCCGCGCAGGCGGTCATGGCGGGCGTGCAGGAGCTGGTGATCGCGGGCGGCGTGGAGAGCATGACGCGCGTGCCCATGAATTCGGCGGTCATCGGCGCACAGCCCTTGCCGCCGTCCGTTCAGTCGCGCTTCGGCGTCAAAGCCTTCAGCCAGTTCGTCGGGGCGCAGATGATCGCGGACAAATGGGGATTCGACCGCGAGAGCGTCGATCGCTTCGCTCTCGAGAGCCACCGGCGCGCCGCAGCGGCCATCGACGCGAATGCGTTTGCGCGCGAAATCATCCCCGTGCGCGTGTCGCTCGCCGACGGCTCGCAGGGGGTGCACGATCGCGATGAGGGGGTGCGATTCGATGCCTCGCTCGAAGCGCTCGGCAAGCTCGAGCCGCTCTCGGCGGGGGGTGTGATCACCGCCGGGAATGCGAGCCAGATGTGCGACGGCAGCGCCGCGATTCTCCTCGCCAGCGAGCGGGCGGTGAAATCGCATGGCTTCGAGCCCCTGGCTCGCATCGTGAACATGACCGTGACCGCCGGAGATCCGGTGATCATGCTCGAGGAGCCGCTTTACGCCACCCCGAAAGCGCTGGCGCGGGCGGGCATGCGGCTCGAGGACATCGATCTGTTCGAAGTGAACGAGGCCTTCGCGCCCGTGGCGCTGGCGTGGCTTCGGCACACGGGCGCCGACCCGCAGAAGCTGAATGTGAACGGCGGCGCCATTGCCCTCGGCCATCCGCTCGGCGCGACCGGCGCGAAGCTCATGGCGACCCTGGTGCACGCGTTGCGCGCCCGCAAGCGAAAATACGGGCTGCAGACCATGTGCGAGGGCGGCGGCATCGCGAACGTGACCATCATCGAAGCTCTGTAGAACCCGAGCCGGGCAAGGGGCCTCACAGGATGCGAACGCGCCGGTAGCTCTCATCCTGCGGGAAGCGTCCCCCCGGCTCGACCATGAAGCCCAGCACACCCTTCGACCAGTCGGCCGAATCCGGATACTGACGGAACCAGTCCGTCACCACCAGCCGCTCGAGAATGCGCCATTCCTCTGCGCGCTTCTGCAGGCGGTCCAGATAGCGGCCGGCGCCGATCGCATCGAATTTGCCGTTCGGGCCGTTGATCCGATGGAACCCATAAAAATAGGATTCGACGTCGGCCGTATCGCCTCGAATCGTCATCAAGATGTTGCTGAGGAAGTGCTGACTCTGATCCATCGCTCCCATGATCGGAAACGACCAGGCTATGAATTCCTCGAGATTTCCCGTGAATCCCAGATGCGTATCGACCACGTCGGGCCAGTAGGCGCTGCGCAGCATCTGCGCGTCGAGCCGATCGACCCCCCGACAGTATCGATGCAGGCATTCGCGGATGGCTTCGCGATCCGCCAATTCGTTCGTTATCCTGCTGACCGGGGTCGTCATCGTCCGCCTCCTATTTTTTCCTGCGTCCCCCGCGGCTCATGCGCCACTCGGGCGGATAGCCGCTCTCCAGATCCTTGACGATGCCGGAGATATTGGTCTTGCCCATGGCGGAGCCGAAATCAAGATCGCCCGGCTCATGTCTCATGAAAGGCCACAGTCCCTCCAGCTGGGCGGACAGAAGGCTCCCCATGTACTCGCCGCGGAACTGCTTGTAGATCTCCAGAAAGGTCTTTTGCGCAGCCACCATATCGACCGGCCGGGTGCGCGAGCAAGCGGTGGCGTACTTGAGCGTCTCCTCCTCGAGTTTCTCGCGCGGCACGACGCTGTTGACGAAGCCGCACTCCTTCATCTCCTGCGCGGTGAAGGGCCGCCCGGTGAACAGCATCTCCTGAAATCTGCGCAGTCCCATCGTTTCCACCCACGTCCAGAGCCGCGGCGCAACACCGACATAGCGAAACGAAGGATGGCCGAACAGGGCATCCTCGGAAGACACCACCAGATCCGCATCACCGGTCTGATAGAAGTGCCATCCATAGCAGTAGCCCTTCGCCTCGACGATGCTGATCTTCTTGAACTCCTGCAGGCTGCGGCAGCCGCCGCGCGCTTTCGCATAGTGCTCGCACAGACCATGGATATAGCGGAACGATCCCTTCTTCGGGTACCGCACGTCGGGATCGTCGATCTCGAATTCATGCAGAAGCGACACGTCGGCGCCATCGGTATAGGCATCATTCTGCTCGTCGAGGTCGCCGCCCGTGCCGAAGTGATCGCCGCTGCCGCGAACCACCAGCACCTTGACGTCATCATCGATGTTGGCTCGATGTACGAGGTCTCCGAACAGAAGCCGCATGCCCACCGTGGTGGCGTTGTACTGGCCGGGCCTATTGAGCGTAAGGTAGGCGATCTTGGTCTTCTTGTCCTTTTTGTACTCGATGAATTCCCGCGCTTTTCTGACCAGATCCTGGGCCTTGATCGGCATTTACATTCCCCCGCACGCTGCTGATGAACGATCCTCCGCGCCAGTCACGCCCCGCCAGCATGCTGCCACGGAAAGACAGAGTCAACCAAATGGTTGATTGTTTCGGTGCCGAACTGTGCTAGCGTTACCGCCAAGGCGCCGGCGTTTGCCGCGGCGTGCGTTCGAGGGGGCCGATGGGAAGTGGCGAGCACTGGAAAGAGGCGCACAGCCAACAACGCCCGGGTCCGCACGCGCCCGAGCCGGGCCTATCTGCCGGCGGCCGAACGGCGCAAATCGATCATCGCGGCCGCGCAGCAGGTATTCGCCCGCGCCAATCTGCAAGGTGCACGCACCCGCGACATAGCAAAGGCGGCGGACGTCAACCAGGCGACCCTTTTCGAGCATTTCGACTCGAAGAAGGCGCTGTTTCACGAGGCCGTCGTCAGGCCGCTGATCGAGGCCATGCGCGGCGCGCACGCAAGGGTGGAGGCTTACGAGACGGCCGCGACGCCGGCTGACCTGGCTCGATTGGCCCAGGCTTCCGGCGCTCGCCACCTGCGGGACATGATCGAGATCTTCCCGCTGCTCACGGTCGCACTGTTCTCCGAGCCCGAGCTCGGTCGCAAGCTCTATCGCGAGGAGGTTGCTCCGCTGATTCGCCAGCGCGGCGAGGTGCTGCGCCCGCTGGTGAAGGAGGGTATCGATCCGCAGCTCGTCGGCCTGTTCAATTTCGGCATGCTGTTCGCGCTGGCAATGGACCGCTATCTGGGCGGCGGGCAGGGTGAGCTGTCCGTGCTCGCAAGCCAGTTGACCCGCTTTGCCACGCAAGGGTTCGCTCGCGAGAGAATCGCTCGCGAGAGAATGAAGGGGCCGACAGGGGGGAGAAGGTGACGGCTCTGCGCCTCTCGGGCCAGGTTGCGGCGGCGGCGGCCACTCGATCCTCCCGGCGCGGTCATCCTCCGGCGGTGGGGCCGTCCACATCGTACCCACGCCCTCTCAGCTCATCGAGCAGACCGCCCTTGCCGAGCAACAGGTCCATGTTGACGACCGCGAGCGTGGTGCCGCCGCCCTGCAACGACTGCAGCAAGGCGTCGAGCCACGCTCGGCGGATGCGCCCGAGCAGATCCCCGGCGGCGGCGCCCGAATCGAGCGCCCGCAGGCACGCATCCACTTCGGCGGGCGCCGGGTGGCTCTCGATGCGCTCCACATCGCCGGTGGCCCATGCTCGCGCCCGGTCCATCAACTGCGGCAGAGCGCTCTGCACCGTGACCAGCGAGGCGTTCACGCAGGTGTTCTCCGTCGCAGGCGGCATGGTCTTGAGCGCATCGAGCACGTCGCCGATCCCGGCGATCTTCAGCTCCTCGACCCGTACGCCGTGCTTCTTGGCAAGTCCGCGCACTGCGGCACCCAGGTCGAGGCGCGCGGAAAGGCCGACGCTATGAAACGCGGCCTGCTCGAGGAATGCGGCGGCGATGATCGGCCGGAAGCGCTCCCACTTATCGTCATCGTGGGTGAATCGCGCACGCTGCTGCGCGAAGCGCTCATGCAGCGCCGGCGGCATCACATCCTTGAGCCGCTTGCCGCCGCGCACCATGAGCACGCTGCGCTCGGTGAGGAGCAACCACAGGATGCGCACGATGCCGATCTCCAGCGGCTTGGAGACCAGCACCTGCTGGGTGGAGCCGAGTACGCGCTCCACCTGGGTGGAGCGCCAGGTAATGCCTCGCGGCAACGGCGAGATGCTTCCCAGGATCCACACTTGCGCATCGCCGTGATGGACACGCCACAACCCGGGGCCGGTGCGCTCGCCGGTGACCACGAGCTCCTGCAGCACCTGCGCAGGCTGCGTGGATGGCATGGGTGCGGGCAGCGGCGCGGGTGCTTGCGCCGGGGAGGGTTGCGCGCACGCCGAGGGCAGATTCGATGTACCGCACGCGACGATCAGCCCCGTCACCATCAGCGCTATGAGCCTTCTCATCGCCGACATGATACAGATCCCGCCGCCCCTTCCGATTCAATCGGTGGCGCGGCGGGCAAACTCGCGCAACCGCTGCTCGCGCTCGATGACCCCCTTGTTCGGACCCAGGAATTCGAGCAAGGCATGGCCGCCCGCCGAGTGCTCGGCGACCACCTTGATGGCCACCAGGGTCGGCGTCGCCAGCAGGATGCCGGGAATCCCCCAGAATAGTCCTCCGAACCACAAGGCGAGGAACACCACCAGGGGATTGACCGCGAGCCGCCGCCCCACCAAGAGCGGTTGCACGATCTGTCCCTCGATGGTGCTGAGCAAGACATAGCTGCCGGCGACACCGAGGATTCGCCCGAGGTGGTTGAAGGATACGACGGCGACGATCGACAGGACCAGCAGCGTCGTGCCGGATCCGGCGTAGGGAATGAAATTCAGCAGCGCGGCGAGCGCTCCCCACAAATAGGGGTTCGGCATGTCCCAGGCCATCATCACGCCGGCGGTTGCGCAGCCCAGACCCAGGTTGATGAGGGTGGTGGTGAGATAGAAGCGTCCGACCTCGGCGCGCACTTTCTCGATCAAGTCGAGCACGTGCCCGGCATGCAGGTCATCCACGAAAGCGGTGGTCATGCGCGCCATCATGGGCGGCCCGCCGGCCAGCAGGAACAGGGTCACGATGACGAAAGTCACACCGCCCACCAGCGCGCTGCGCGTCACCTCGATCAGGGCCTCCGGGGCGCTCTGCGCCGGCAGCTCGAGGGCCGGCCGCGCCGTGCTGACGGGTCGAGGCGCGCCGAGCGCGTCCGCGCTGCCGCGCAGCTCATCGAGATGTTGCATGAAACGCGCGACCGGCGTGATGCGCTGCTTGATGATCTGCAACGTCTGCGGCGCGGATGCGAACCAGTGCTGGGCGGGCTTCCACAGGATGTCGACCGTGCCGCCGAGCAGCGCGAGCGTGATCACCAGGATGAGCAAGGCGCTCGCACCGCGCGGCACGTGCAGCCGCCGATGCAGCGCCTCGACGGGGCTCGAGAGAATCAGCGCGAGGAGCAGTGCGAGTGCGATGGGCACGAAGGCGCTGTGCGCCTCGTAGAGCAGCAGTCCGAATGCGCCGATGACGAGCACCCGGGCGGCGCTCAGCGGGCTCGCCGGCGGCTCGCGCCGCGCCGGCAGCTGCTGCACCTGGCTGCTGTCAGCCTCAGCTGACACTCGAATCGTGGTTTGAGTAGGTGGGTGCAAGCGCTCGATGCGTTATCGTCTATCCGAGTTCGGGGGAGTGCGGGGCTGGTGCTCAGCGCAGGCTGCGCAACCTTTGCCGGCCCATTATTTCATTTAACGCCATCCGTAGCCACGTTTTGCAAGGGAGATCGAAGCATGTTGCACTATGCCATCGTGTTCCTGGTGATCGCACTGATCGCGGCGATCTTCGGATTTGGAGGAATCGCCGCCGGCGCCGCGGGCATCGCCAAGATCCTGTTCGTGATATTCCTCATCGGCGCCATCGTATCGTTCCTCATGCACGGGGGCAGGCGCATCTAGATGCGCGCGTGACGATCCGCCGCCGCCGCGCGACCTGCAAGCCGGCGGCGCCTTGCGCGGGCGCTCAGTTCCAGCTGCAGCGGTGCAGCTCGATGATGGTCGGCTGGTTGGGCAGTCGGTAAACCGCGACATAGTTGCGCCCGACCGCGAGCTTCACCCCGGAGAGCGACGCGGCGTTGCGAAAGCGCTGATCGCGGGCGAGATCGGTTTCGCTCGCGCGGGCGAGAGTCCTGCGGTACCACTCCTCCACGCTTTCCAGGCTATCCCAGGTGGTCGCCGTGAAGCGCGCGCACCAGCGCCCCAGCTCCTCGGTGCGCCACACCCGATCCATGACCGCCTGGTCGAGATTCGGGTAGGTGGGAAGGCCGGTGAGATTCTGCAGGGGTCCCGCGCCCGCCGCGAGGCAGTGACCCAGGAGTGCTGCCCCGAGCGTCGTCGCGAGGCCCCAGTTGAATCGCCTACCCATCCTCCCGGTGTCGGCCGGTGAGCGCCGGTCTTGAGAGGGGCAGCGCTCGCCCGTCCCCATCGCAGTACACTAGCTGCCATGTGGCAAGACGCACACGGCGCCGCCGCCCGCGGCCGGGAGCTTGGGAAGTGAGCAAGGGGTCCGATCTGCTCGTTGCAGCCCTGGAGAACGAGGGGGTGGATCGCATCTTCGGCGTCCCGGGCGAGGAGAATCTCGATGTGGTCGAGTCGCTGCGCACGTCCGGGATCAGTCTGGTCGTCACGCGGCACGAGCAGGCCGCCGCGTTCATGGCGGCGACGCATGGGCGCCTGACCGGCCGCCCGGGCGTGTGCTTGGCGACCTTGGGCCCGGGGGCTCTCAATCTCACGACCGGCGCCGCCTACGCGCTCCTGGGGGCCATGCCCATGCTCATGCTGACCGGCCAGAAGCCCATCAAGTATCCACGCCAGGCGCGCTTCCAGATGGTCGATATCGTGGGCGCGATGCGCCCGTTGACCAAGATGACCCGCCAGATCGTTGCCGCGTCCTCCATCCCGGCGATCGTGCGCGACGCGTTCCGGGTCGCCATGGAGGAGCGGCCGGGCCCGGTGCATCTGGAGCTGCCGGAAGATATTGCAGCGGAGCAAGCCGATTCGCCGCTCGTTCCTCGGCATCCGATCGACTGGCCGGTCGCGGCGCCGGGAGCGGTCGAGCGGGCGGCCGCGATGATCCTCGCGGCGCACTGTCCTCTCATCATGATCGGGGCGGCCGGCAACAGGCCGCGTCTGGTGGAGCCCTTGTCGGAGTTCGTGCGCCGCTCGGGCATCCCATTCTTCAATACGCAGATGGGCAAGGGCGCGGTCACCGGCAGCTCGGATCTGTACATCGGAACCGCCGCGCTCACCGAGCGCGACTATGTGCACGATGCAATCGATCGGGCGGATCTGATCGTCGCCATCGGGCACGATACGGTGGAGAAGCCGCCCTTCCTCAGGGATGGCGGGCGCAGCGGCCGCAAGATCATCCACGTGGGATATCTGCCCGCGAACGTCGAGCAGGTCTTCTATCCGGACGCGGAGCTGATCGGCGACATCGGCGCGAGCGTGACCGCGCTGGCGCTGCGCCTCGAGGGGCGCGCCGACGCCGACTCCCCGCTCAAGCATCTGCGCGTCGAGATCCTGTCGCGCATCAACGAGCGCAGCGACTCGGATCGCTTTCCCATCATTCCGCAGCGGCTCGTGCACGATGTGCGCTCGGTCATTCCAGAGGACGGCATCGTCTGTCTGGACAACGGCATGTACAAGATCTGGTTCGCGCGCAACTACCGCACGCGCATCGCCAACACGCTGCTGCTCGACAACGCCCTGGCCACGATGGGGGCGGGTCTGCCGTCGGCGATGATGGCGAAGCTCCTCAACCCGCAGCGTCCGGTGCTCGCGGTGTGCGGCGACGGCGGATTCATGATGAACAGCCAGGAGCTCGAGACGGCGGTGCGCCTCGGACTGAGCCTGGTGGTGCTCATCGTGGTCGACGGGGCGTACGGCATGATTCGCTGGAAGCAGGCCGTCGATGGGTTCCCGGACTTCGGCATGACGTTCCAGAATCCGGATTTCGTGAAATACGCGGCCTCCTACGGCGCACACGGCCATCGGGTCTCGTCGGCGGCAGAGCTCGCTCCGGCGCTCGCGGCCGCACTCGGCGCGGGCGGCGTTCACCTCGTTTGCGTGCCCGTCGATTACAGCGAGAACATCCGCGTGCTGGTCGAGGAGATCGGCGCGCGCGCGGCGCCTGCGCCGGTCTCCTCATGAGCCGCAGAATCCGCGTCGGCATCGTCTTCGGCGGCCAGTCGGCCGAGCACGAGATATCGATTCTGTCGGCCCGCAACGTGCTCGCCGCGCTCGATCTGTCCCGCTTCGAGCCCGTGCTCATCGGCATCGACAAGAGCGGGCGATGGCTGCTGCAGGATGCCGGGAGGCTGCTCGCGAGCGAGCGCGATCCGCGCCTGGTGCGAATCGAGCACGGCGCGCCCGCCGAGCTTCCCTCGGTGTTCGGCTCCGAGGCGCCAGGGCAGGGCGCGCCGCTGCAGCCGCTCGATGTCGTCTTTCCGGTTCTGCACGGCACGATCGGGGAGGACGGGTGCGTCCAGGGGCTCCTCGAGGTGGCGGGCGTCCCGTACGTCGGCGCCGGCGTCTTGGGCTCGGCCATCGGAATGGACAAGGACGTCATGAAGCGCCTGCTGCGGGATGCGGGCATCGCAGTCGCCGATTTTCGCACCCTGCGCCGTGCGCGATTCGACGCCGACTGCGCAGCGGCGTGCGCGGAGCTGGCAGCCCTGGGTTTGCCGCTGTTCGTCAAGCCCGCGAACGCCGGCTCCTCCGTGGGAATCAGTCGGGTGACGCAGCACGCGGACCTCGAGCAGGCGCTGCGCCGGGCCTTCGAGTTCGACTCGAAGGTTCTCGCGGAGGCCGCGGTCGCGGGGCGGGAGATCGAGCTGGCGGTGCTCGGCGGAACCGCGCCGAGCGTGTCGATTGCGGGGGAGATCATCGTCGAGCATCGGGATGGCTTCTATTCCTATGACGCCAAGTACATCGATGAGCAGGGAGTCAAGTTCGAGCTGCCCGCGAAGATCACACCGGAGCAGCAGGCCGAAGCCCAGGCGATCGCGCTGCGGACCTTCGAGGTGCTCGAATGCGAGGGTCTCGCGCGGGTGGATCTTTTCCTGAACGCCGCGGGCACGTTTCTGGTCAATGAGATCAATACGCTCCCCGGCTTCACCGCCATATCGATGTATCCGAAGCTGTGGGCCCTGTCGGGAATCCCCCAGCAGGTCTTGATCACGCGACTCATCGATCTTGCGCTGGAACGGGCGCGGCAGCGTGCGCGACTGCGGCGATCGATGGCCGCGCACCCATGAAAGCCCTGATCGTGCCGGTGACACCGTTCCAGCAGAACTGCTCGATGCTCCGGGACGAGGCGAGCCGGCGGGCCGCCGTGCTGGACCCGTGGGTCGAGGCGCGATAGCACGGGGTCGCTCGCCTGTCATTCCTCCCCGGCAGAGGATGCGCCGGCGCCGCGAACGCGCGCAAAGGAGCGGCGGCCCTCGAGGAAGAATTCCAGAAAGGAAAGCGCCTCGGCGCTTGCGTACCGGCCGCTCCCGAGCGCTGCGCGCGCCAGGTCGCGCAGGTTCCCCGTGGGCACCAGCGTTTCCCGGAACGCCTGCTTGATCTCCCTCAGCACCTCGCGGCTGCAGCCGCGGCGCTTGAGCCCGATGAAGTTCAGGCCGTAGACGGTATTGCGCTCGGTCGCCAGACAGAAGGGCGCGACATCGCTCGATATGCGTGCGCCGCCGCCGATCATCGCGCTCTGCCCGATGCGGCAGAACTGGTGGATGACGGCCCCGCCGCCGAGAAACGCCCGATCGCCGATGCGCACATGGCCCGCCAGAAGGACGGCGTTGGCAATCACGACGCGATCGCCGATGCGGCAGTCGTGGGCGACATGGCAGCCGGTCATCAGGAAGGAGTCCGCACCGACCGTGGTGTACTCGCCGGCGCGAGTGGCGCGGTTGACGGTCACGTGCTCGCGAATCACGGTGCGTGCGCCGATGTGCACCCCGGAGGGCGTTTGTGCCTTGAAGCCGAGATCCTGAGGATCCCCGCCGAGCACGGCACCGGGGTGCACGATCACGCCGTCCTCGAGTCGGCAATGCCGGCCCACCAGCGCGTGCGCATGGATGACGCAGCCCGGGCCGAGCAGCGCGCCGTCCTCGACAATGGCCGCGGGATGGATGCTGGCGGGCGGCGGCAGGGGCATGCTCATGCCCCTATCATAAGGCAAGCACAATCCCCGCCGCGCGCCGGCCGCCGCGATGCGCCCCGAGGGCGGGTGCGGCGAGCGTGCCGCGAGGCGGGCGGCGCCGGGACGCGCGAGATGCTAGGAGGCGGGCGGCGCCGGGACGCGCGAGATGCTAGGAGGCGGGCGGCGCCGCTTGCTTCGCCGACTTCATGCAGTTCCTCATGAACTCGTGCCGAGCCTCACCCCGCTCGAGCTTCTGGTCATCCGCCTGCTTCCTGCAGGCCTGCCATGCCGGATCGTCGTGGTGGCGGCCGTGGGGCGCGCTCTGGTCCGGCGGCGGGCTCGGCGGCGGGGTGTCGTCGGCGCGCGCCGCCGCGTAGACGGTGAAATAGCCCATCGCCAGCGCGCCCAGGGCGAGAACGGGGATGAGGGTGGTGCGCTTCGGGGTGATCATGCTCAAATCCTCCTGCTCCAGTGGTGCGAGGGAGCGCGGG
>Ga0335075_10009135_pt1 | contig 15145 bp, 10 predicted proteins | sample Lox_Sample_24_FD_206723 | JGI IMG/M metagenome (GOLD analysis project Ga0335075, IMG submission 206723) | Soil microbial communities from Loxahatchee National Wildlife Refuge, Florida, United States - Lox_Sample_2.4 | ecosystem: Environmental > Terrestrial > Soil > Wetlands | place: USA... | reverse complement strand
TTCCCATCAGAAATACGGGGATGGTGGGGAGGGCGATTGGGAGGCTGAGGTGGTTCCTGCGTCAGAACCCCTGCAGAAGTAGGGGTTCCGTGACAGATGTGAAGCACTTTGGCTTGCCGCTTCAGGCAACGTCACTACCTAATAGAGCAGAATTTGGACATGACAGCGACGAAAAGGGGAAGTGGTTAATTGAGTTAACCATGCCATTAATGCAATTCTCGTGTTATAAATCGGGTACCTACCGGATGAATGCACCAGCATCGCCATCGTTCATGCAGGCAGTGTCGAGGGCAAGTGGTTGTTGGAGGTGCGATAAACTTTCGATGGTACGTAGCGACGGGTAGCCGGAGGGCCGTGGCACAAGCCTGAGGCATTTGTTACTTAGGCGTTAACTGGCGAGACAGGGAAGGCTTCAGAAACAAGCCTCCACCATAATGCGATTGGGGATGACATTGATACTGCATAGCGTTTTCAAACCGTGGTATGCCTCTATTGCGCATTAATCTGCTTTGTTAAGATGTCTATATTCCGGGACCGCGCTTTACAAGACCTTTCTCAAGCGCGGCGTTTGTGTTCCCGTAACAGGTGATCTGCATCCGACCAAAAGAGGACGTTATTCGCCAGCAAGGGCCCACAAGTGTACAGTAACGATGGGTTTGCCAAACACCGCAAAGCCCTCGCTGTGTTCAATCCGGTCACACAATTGCAGCACCTGCACTTCTTTCTTTGGCGCATCGTCGTGACGGATCGTGATCCGGCAGAACCATCTATGTCATAAAGTTAATGCATCGATGTCAGACCCTTTTATCGGCTACTTTTCAAGCTTTACTCGGCAACGGATGCAGCCGTTGACTTCGACATGTTTGGGAATATACCGAACTTAGGTGCGCAGTGATGTCTCCTAGATCAATTTCTAATGTGTGTATTCAGAGACGAGCTCATCTTGGCTCTGGATCTTTCATCTTTCAAACCACAAGTCATATTCGGTGATGCTGTACACTTTTCCAATGTAAAACAATATCTGTCCCTCGCAATGTTCCATTACCGTCACCAGGTCTGCGGTGTATGCACGTGCTCTGCTCTGTACACTCATGTCACAGCTGTTTCAAGTTGTCGAGTCACTCTTGGTGGATTGTCATCATTCAAATCGAGATTCTTACATCAGGTTTCATGTAGTTCCCTCAGGGCTGGTATCGGATTTCGACAGGGAACGGCCCAGGGTAATTCCACCGCCAACGCCTGTCAGATTCCCAAGCTGTCTTCCTCAGACAGCAGAGAAAGTATATGGAGAAAAGAATCAACCTCCATTAGTTACTCTGTTGCGCAACATCCAGCGGCCCGCGGATGTCAAAGTGGAACATCTTCAAGCTTTAGGGCTGCACGTGATCACAGATGCACCTATCACAGAGGTTGTTCCTAACAAGTCATATCTTCCCCCGTCAGAATGGAAATCCATATCTACTGAAGATGTCGAGAATATCAATCAGTCGACTATACGCCCTCTCAACAATGGCCGTAACTCTCCTGGTGTGAAGACTTACCTTGAGCGAATAAAGGAGCTTTCCATACCTAATGAGGCCGCCTTTCGGACAATCCGCCGGCAGCCAGCTCCACCTGGGCAGCAAAATGCCCGACTTGGCAATGCATATGAGTTATTCAAATTTCTGGAATTGCTTGCCGGTTTTTGGATTGACACCTCACTACCTCCTCCCGCAGCTGCCGATCCCGATACCATGGATGTTGACCCGGCACCAGAGGTAGACTTGAGCAAGGATATTACTGTGCGTATTGGCACAGGCTCCCAGACTCCTCCAGATTTCCGAAATTCTCTCCTTTCTGCCCTTACGAAACTGGTAGCATATGACTTTGGTTGCAATGTCTCTCTACCCCGAATTGAGCCACGCCTGTACATATCATCGCCAGCATCCAGCAATACCAGCTCCACAACCAGCTCTTTCCCAACCAATATCTCCTTTATCTACCGAACGCCAACAGTGCGCGCCTCTGCGCGCTCCGGCATCGTGGAAGGTCCCCTCGCAGCACTCTCCTCACGGCCAACAACGGCATTCGCATCTCCCCACGACTCCGTATTCGACCTCAGCCGAGAAGTGGCATCTATACTCGTAACAGCCCAACAGCGCTCTCGCGAAAACAAAACAGAAAAAAAACTCCTCGACGACCTCTGGTGGTGCCACAAACCTCGATGGGGTGGGGGTCCTGGGGGTCCCATCGGCAGAGAAGCCGACAAAGCCGACGAGATAGGCAGCGGTGATGGGGACAGTCTATTGGCAACAGCAGGAGGAGCAGGCGATGCTAGCGCTGGCCCGAGCCCAGCCAAAAAGAGCCGCAAGAAGATGACCTTCTACGACAACTACCGGATGGTGCGGCCTCCGAGCTCAACCTGGGACAGGAAGACGAAGTACATGGCGATTGGGAAGCCTAGGGGCGCAGAGCACGACGACATCTTCTTGCTGAGCTGCTTGAATCACCATGTGAGTGTTGTGCGAGTGCGAGTTCCGACGAGTCTGCTGGATGAGCTGGAAGGTGAGAGGGCGCTGGGACAGGGGCAGGAGAGGGAGAAGTGTGTTATGTGGAGGAGTCGGTGGTTTGATATGTTTCTGGCGGAGGATAGAGTCGAGGCTATGACGTGCATTTGGGGCATGATGGCATACATGATGCGGAAAGAGGATGATGGAGAGGAAGGAGGAGGAGGAGGGAAAGATGCTGAATAGAGATTGACTTACATGAGGGGTTCCGGCATGATCTAGGATTTCTTTCGTCATCGATGACATCCCTATTGTCATGCAATGCATGACCATATAGGATTTCACGCTTCATTGCAAGAGGTGATAAAACGAAAAGATAGTACCACCCTAAGGTGGTGCGTATTTAGAAATTGAATCAAAATTCTTCTGGCTTGGAGTCCGTTTACTCCTCTGAATGGGTGAGGAATGACACTGCCTACAATAGACACGTGACTAATCAGGTGGCTTGAAGCTCTCCTAATAAACCTTGCATAACCCTGTCCGATCTCGTATAACGTGACTCGGGTAGCTTAACCGCTCTTAATAAACGTGCATAAGCCTATCAGCAACTCGTAAGCTGCATACGAAAAATTGGGTAGCCTATAAATAGTCACGTATAGGTGAGGTTGCCAAAAGAATATTTCCGGTACCTGTCCTGGTCTTTGGAGTATTGAAATGACGCCAAAAATTTTATAGGTGGCAATTTAAAAGCCATGTGGTACTCAAATATATCTAGATAATTTTGTTTTTGATGACTCCCAATATTGGAATAGAATTAACTAATTTTGTTTTTGTTCAAGGGAGTGGTTTAATTTTGTTTATACCTGAGAAAAAAATTCTATTCCAGTCAACCAATTGTAATGCATAGCTAGTGTTCAGCTGTCATGAAAATTTATTACATATTGTTATAGGAAATGACGTCGAAGGAGTGGCTTCGAGGCAGTGGCTTTGAGAAGTTGCTTCAAATGAGTGACGGGTAGTATGTAATTAGAAAGGGGATACTGAAGACTTTTCACATCTACGGCCCGGAAAAAAAAAATTGTGTGACCTGGCCAATGTTTCCCAAGGAGGTTGCCCAAGGGAGCTGTCAACCTCGACGTCCGTACGTCATCGGAGGGTATTACTCAAAGCAGTCTAAGGTCGAGTAGCTGATTCCACTTCTGCCGCATGCTATTTCGAAATGGCGGGGCGCATACTTCCACTGTGGCTTTATGGCTTGTGCCATCGTGAAAGTGCCAGCAGATGATCTGTTCATACGGGTAGGCGTTTACAGTTGTGTCATCCACGATGCACACTGCCACAGCCATTAGTGGAACGGCCTTCGGTATCCCCATAAGTATAGGGCCGATCAATTAAGGCGTTCATGGACAAGCTGAGATCTGAGATGCTGCATATTGGAGGAGCGGAAATTGAGCAGGTTGGTCAATGAGCCAGCACACAGCCATTTTGTCAGGAGATAGGCGAGAAGCGCTCCATCAAATAGTTGATTTGCCAAAGGATAGCGTGAACCATTTGGATGGAGCCGAAGACTCCAAATGGTGACGGTAGATCAACATTGCATGGTGCTGAAGTGCTGTGACCTTGATTCCTTGTAGAGATCATGCGTGGGGGACTGTTAGAGCCTGTTAGAGCCTGTTAGCCACTTCAAGATTCAAAATTCCGACTGGAAGACCTAAAACAGAACGGCATGGCCTTGATTGGCCGTGACGCAGTGCTAGGCTATGGCTATACACGCGTGTGGTATTTCTGTTTTCAGCATATACCATGATTCCTTATTCGTGGAGCCAGGACTGCTGGTCTCCTAGTGGCTGCAGCGGTTGGTATTTGCAGAGCGGCGCGGTTTAAAGTTATCTGGAGCATGGTTGGACGCTGTAGGAGCTCGTGGCCACAACGACACTTGGGAAAGGCAAGGGAGGCAGAGAATGTGGTGAATGGAGGTTGAGGCGCGAACTGTGGCTGTCTTGCTTGCCGAATGGGGTATGGTCGTGACACTCCCAGCTGGCTTCGCGATAGGTTAGACCTTTCCCAAAGTTGCATGGGCCATCGACTACCAATGCATGCGAAAATCGGCCACTCCGTTGAAAACGAGCCAACTTGCTCCTTTGCGGCCCGTAAGTCGTCAGAAGGACTTTTTTGGTGCCACAATGTCAGCATCGTTCACCTCCAATGCATTATGGTTGTCGCATTCTTTGTTTGGAAGCAGGGCTGGAGGAAAGAGAGGACTGAGAAAGCCCGAAAGCAAGGGGACTGGATAGCTGGCAGGCAAGAGACTAGAGGATCGAGTTTGCTTATGCAGATGCGAGGGCAGAATGTAACAGCATGCTATACTTGACAAAAGGCTTTCAATATTCTATTTTGAAGACAGAGAAGAGCCAGCAGCAGTGGCAGTGTTTCTTGAGTATTATAGGCATATATCTGAATGTTGATACTAAGCTTCTACCAAAAAGGAAGGACTTGCCGGTACGTGGGGATGACGCTACGTGCCTTCTTCTAACGGGAACAGCGATGAAAAGACACCACTTTAATTTTACAAGTTGCCAATCGTATGCGGGCTGGGGGGTGGTGGTGGTGGGACTCATTATTCCGGGCTGGGATGGACAAGCATGGGATCGTGCTTTTCGTCGTTGTGGGAAGGGTGTTAGGGTGAGGGTCTAAACGTCAAGTTACACCTCGTAGAGCACAGCACTAAATTGACAACGGGACGAGTGGGTGGCGCCTCGACTGTGGTTAGCGCAGAGCAAAAATCCGATGACCAGCTCCAGCACAGAATTACTACTTCGCACTAGTCAGTAGCACCTAAATTCGTAGCCTGCTACGGTAAGGCCAGGATGAGCCGCCGCTCATCCTTACCCTCCCTCGTCATCAAATCGCGCCTCTTCCCCTCTAAATATCAATCCGGCGTCAACACACCCAGCCTTTCAGCCCACGCAACCTGGGGCTGCCCCCTGCTTCTACATTCAGAATACCGCCGTTCATTAGGCTCACCGCCATAGCACTGCCCTCTTCATCAGAGCTCTTGGCGAGACAGGGTTTCCCGATTAGAATTCGGCCTACTCGACACGAAAACAGCTTCGCGTACACGTCGCTCACCCACCGGATAGCTCTGTGCATCGTCTATAAAACCTTTTGGGTTTTCTCGCCCCCATCCCATCAACTTTTACAGTCGAGGAGGACTCAGAGAATCATTACAAGAACGAGTGTTGTGGTCAGGACCGCCTCGTGCGATTCATATCGCCCTTCGGCGTACTGCCGACTTCCTCTTCCACAGTACTGCCTTGCCATAGCAAAGGCTTTCCATCATGTCCGGGTATCCAGGCCAAGGCTACAATGGTGGATATGGCCCTCCGCCTCAGCAGTACCCACCCCAACCTTACTACTCTTCGTAGGCTTCGAGGTTCGTCCTCAGAGGAACGCAAGCTTATTGTGTATTCTAGACCACCTCAAAACTACAGTGGATATCCACCTCCACAAGGCGGCTACGGCTATCAACCGCCACCTCCTCAATCATACGGTTATTCACATGTAAGCCTCCAGAGTTCGATAACATAGAAGGCTGTTAACAATGCGTAAAGCCTCCTCCACAGCAGTACGGCGGATATAGTGGTGTTCCATTAAATCACCCTGGGTATGGCAGGCCGGGTATGACTACATCTAAAGGGACTTACAATATAGAGAGCGGCAACTGACGACTATTTGGAACAGGTCCGCCTTCAGCTCACACAAACGCCTACGCCAATGGCAATCCCCAAGCTCCTCCGCCTCCCCCACCGGGAATGGTTGGTTTCGGCCAAGGTGCTCCGCAAGGTTATACATTCCAGTACTCAAACTGTTCTGGGCGCAGGAAAGCCCTACTGATAGGGATCAACTACTTTGGGCAACGTGGTCAATTAAGAGGTTGTATAAACGATGTGAGAAACATGTCAACATATCTTAACGAAAGCTTCGGATACAAAAGAGAGGACATGGTCATTCTCACGGACGATCAACAGAATCCTATGAGCCAGCCCACCAAACAAAACATATTGCGAGCAATGCATTGGCTTGTCAAGGATGCACGGCCGAATGACTCTCTGTTCTTCCACTACTCAGGTATACAAGTATTTTCTTAGCACTCCTTCCCACTACTTGCTAACAGTCATAGGTCATGGTGGTCAAACTAAAGACCTTGACGGAGACGAGGAGGACGGATACGATGAAGTCATATATCCCGTTGACTTCAGACAAGTCGGCCACATAGTTGACGATGAGATGCACGACATAATGGTGAAACCTCTACTGCCGGGTGTTCGGCTGACTGCCATCTTCGATTCCTGCCATTCGGGCACAGCACTCGACTTACCATATATCTACTCCACACAAGGCCTTCTCAAAGAGCCCAATCTTGCAAGGGAAGCTGGCCAAGGACTACTCGGTGTCATCTCGAATTATAGCCAAGGGAATCTCAGTGGCGTCGCAAACGAAGTCATGGGTTTCTTCAAGAAAGCAACTACGGGCGAGGACGCCTATAATAGAACTATCGCTACTAAGACATCTCCTGCTGATGTGATCATGTGGTCGGGTAGCAAGGACGACCAGACCTCGTCAGTACATTTTTTCCTCCCCAAACCAGTTGTTCATTAAGGCATATATCATACAAAAAGGGTGGTTTATCTGTTGAATTTAGCGGGCGTTTGCGGTACTGGAATACCCCCATGAGCAAGACTCTGGCTGCAGCTCTAGTCAGCCTGCATTATTATGTAATTTAATATAATTTCTGTTTCTTGACCAAGCCCTAAGTCCATGTCGTAGCCCCAAGAGGCTATGATATTGGATTTAGGGCTGCGAGTCACGTTCGGTCACTTTGTCCATTTCTCACTCTTCGTTTCTTGGCTGCTCTTTCCTGCCATCTTTTTTCTTGCCCTTGGCCTTCAGCTAACGTGAATTAAACTATCAGGGCGGATGCAAATATTGCCGCTCAGGCCACGGGTGCCATGTCATGGGCCTTTATCACCGCCATGAAGAAGAATCCTCAGCAGAGCTACGTCCAGCTCCTTAACAGCATCAGAGATGAGCTCGCCACTAAGTATACGCAGAAGCCGCAGCTAAGCTGCAGCCATCCTCTCAGTAAGCTTGGTGATTCATCTCCTTGGTTATGCTGTCCGGTACTGACTTTTTATTTTTTTTTGGCGCAGATACCAACTTACTCTTTGTAATGTAGATAGAAGTAACAGACGCCTCGGAGGCATCAATACGTGAATATGGGAAAATTAAAGGCATATGGTCGGTCGGTTAAGGGTTTCCTAATTGTAATGGGCATGGGGATATCACTACGCGTTGCTTTCCTGTTGAGTGGGAATTTTGTATGTATCAATCAATGAATATTCGACAAGAAACCCCCCCTTCCATCAATGCATCCAATGCCCCTTCCGTTACCAAGAGCCCAACGCCTATTACTATGATAACTGACATACCCAGTAAAACCAATACTATGGAGACAAGGAAAGAGGCTCATCATCTCAGAACCCCGAACTCTTCCTCGTCTTCCTCCTCATGACTTCCAACTTGGTCACTAACTTCTCGTGGATTTGCCTGCTCTTAGCCCACTGCTCCGCATCACGTTTCATGCGCACGCTAGCCCTGACCATGATAGCGACGGTCCGGAAGGAAGGCTTCTTGACATGGATGGTCCTGTCAGGTGTGATCCCCATCTGCTGCAGCAGCTGAAGATCCATCGCGTTACTGGATGGAAGTTAGCATTGTGGTGTTTCACGTAGATGGAAAGACGCGTGGGGAGAAGAAATGAAAGAATACTAACCATGCGCCAAATAGGTCTATTTGAAGCATCATGAACCTCTTCGCATACGCCGCATCGGCCCGGAGACTCTCTTCTCTTCTACATCTAGCCCTCAACCATTCAATCTGCATCGCTAGCCCCTTCAGCTCCTTCGTGTGGATCTTCTCCCTCTCTTCTCCTTCGCGAATTAATGTTTCATTGGCGCGCAAGTCGCTGACAGACATGTTAGGGAACCTGACGCCCCTAGTTAGACTCCTCCGCTCCACCTCCCAGGCCTCCTTCGATCGTCTGAACTTGGCCTCGAGCTCGTCCAGTTGCTGGACGGCCTTTACAGCTCGCTCTCGTTGCGTAGATCGCTCATCACGTACCCGTTTCAGCTGTAATCGCAGCTCGGATTCAACAGCGGTTATTTTGGCAATGGTGCTTTCGCGTTCTTTGACGACAAGTTCGAGCTCTTCCGCTTGGATCTGTGTTTCACGGAGCATATCATGCAAGTCTCTGCGCTCAAGAGCCATAGTACGATCCTCACCTGCATTCTGTCGTTCAGCCTTCAACTCTTTCTCCAGGCGGTCAATCTTGGAACGGAGACGAGCGACGCTATGTTCAGCTGTAATATTCTTAGCCTGAAGCTCCTCCTTGGCAAGAAGAGCTTGCTCAAGGTCATGCTCTAAGTTAAACTTAACGGCTTCCCACTCGGTTGTCTTAACCTGAAGCTCATTTATCGCAGCTGAGACTTTGCGTGAACTCTCACGCTCAACTTCTTTGAGCTTGGTACGAAGATCCTTGAGGTTTTGATGCGCTGTTGCGAGCTGGTGCCGAACTTCAATGATCTCTGATTTGTGCGCTGAGCCGCTGGAAGAGGATGGGGGCTGGAGTCGTGACACTTCAAGTTCGTGAGCTCTACGTTCCAACTCCGAGATTTGTCGTTTGAGGGCTTTAAGTATATCTTTTTGTGCGGCTTCGCGTTGCATATATTCAGTCTCCTTTTCTCGCGCTCTGGATATCTCGTCCTTGAGCCGTGCCTCTTCAAGGTTTGCTCGCTCGATCTCTTGCTTCATTTCCGCCTCCATGGTTTGGTGTGTGTTTGCCAACACTTTCACCTCATCCCGAAGACGTCGCAATTCGCTGTCAAGCTTCATTTTTGATGTCCGGAGTTCAATCTTCTCCTGATCAAGGCGGAATGTATCTTCTTGCTGTTTCAATTCCTTTAGCTGGCTCTTAATTTCGTCTCGTTCGGCCTCGAGATCTGTGGCAGTTGTTCGGAGAGAATGTATCTCCAGGTTGAGTTTAGCCAGTTGATCCTGCATATCCTGCTTGTCTTTCTTGACTTTTGTGAGCTGTGTCTCGGCCTCCCTCAACCTAGAGATTGATTCCTCTTTGAGTCCTTGAGAGCCCTGCAGATCAAAGCTCTCTTTCAGCGATTGAAGCTCTCTCCGTAAGCTATCAGATTCTTGCTTTGCAGCAGAAAGGTCGGCATTCGCTCGATCAGTTTCATCATCAAGACTGGTTTGCAATACCTCAACCTCATCTTCTAATGCTTCGACTTTCTCTGACAGAGATTTTTGCTCTCGTTGACTGAGCCTGAGCTCCTCTCTAACCTCAGATAATTCTGATTGTAGGTCTTCTAATGCTCGTCGTCGAAACTCTATATCTGCATTTAGTTCCTCAATTTGATGACTGAGGACAGCTTCTTCACGCGAGTGCCTTTCCTTTTCACTCTCAAGTGCTTGTTGCAGTTTCATCTCCGCGCTTGAGAGATTGTCTTCCGCTTGCTGTAGAGTATCGATAGTACGTTGTAAGCCCGAAGCCTGCTCCTCAGCTCGATCTCGCTGAGACTCGAGATTGCGCCGTTCACTTTCCCACTTATCTGAATCATTATCATAGAGGCGCTCCTTCTCTCGGATATCAGCGTGAAGATCCTCGATTTCGTCGTTGAGCCGGTCGATTTCGCCCTTGTACTGGTCTCTGACCTCTCGCTCACTTTTGAGCGCCAATGTCTTTTCGTGGTCTAGCTTATCCTCCAAGTCTTCAACAGCTGCACGAGCCTTTTCCAGATCCCTCTGAAGTCCGGCAGATTCGTTAGTAAGAGCGTCGTGGCGAACTTGAAGTAAGTCCTTTTCATCAGACTTCCGTCGTAGCTCCTCCTCCATAGACTCGAACCTCTCAACCATCTTGCGCATCCTTTCTATATCTTGTACCTTAGAGCTGTATTGCTTCTCAAGCTTGCCATGTGTCTCTCGCAAATTTTCAAGCTCATCCTGAAATCTGTTCGCTTTTTCTTCGATTTGTCTGCTGAGGCCCTTGGTTGTGATGGATTTGTTTGCCATTTCTTCTTGAAGCTCCTCAAGGTCTGCTTCGGCACGCTTTTTCTCGGCGATTGCGGCCTCACAATTTCCCCTGGACTCCTTGATCTCGGTCCTGAGTCTACTAATGTCCTGCTCTAATTCTTCTATAGTCTCCCTAGCTTCTGCGAGTTCGTCGCTTGAATGCGCCTTCTCCTCCAGCTCCATTTCGCGCCGATGGGCAGCTTTCACGGTCTCTTTAAGGCCGTCAACCTCTTCATCACGCTCATCAAGAAGTCGATCTTTCTCCCGCAGGTCGGCTTCTAGGTCACCAATCTCATTTCGTAATTTCTCAACCTGCGCGTCTTTGTTTTGGGCGGCCCTAAGCTGGTCCTTTAGATCCAGCACCTCAGACTCCTTTTGTTCAAGAGCTCGTTGGAGGTGATCCAGTTCTTCCTTCTGCTCCTCATTAGCATGCTTTCGCCTCATTTTGTCCTGCAGCTCAAGCATTTGCTGTCGATAGAGTTCTAAATCACGTTCGGCCGATGTCAATGTCTTTCGATACCGGTGCAGTTCCCTTTGCATAGTGACCTTGTCTACCTTCAGCTCTGTGTTCTCCTTTAACGCTGCCTCGCCGAATCCCGGGCCTGCTTTTCGTAAGGCTTCTTCAAGGAAATGTATCTTTAACTTTAAACCGAAATTCTCCTTCTCGATTTTGTCGATCACATTTTCTTGCTCCCTCAACGACATCTGATTGCCGTCTTGTAGGACATTTGTTCCATCACCCCGCCTCGGAAGCAAAGCCATAGGTGTTGAAGCGGCGCTGCTGCTCTCAATGTGGGGAACAGGTGTGCCATCAACGTACGAGCCATTGCGATTGTCATCGTCATATATCGAACTGCTCATATAAGGTAGCGGAGTGTCTTCTGGAATGTTCTTCAAAGTGCCTGCCTTGAGGTAGGCTGGCGTTCGCGGTATGCCATTCTCCTTCCCAGATTTTATAGCACTATTTCGAGTGGCACTCTTGAGTAACGGTGTGAATTCTCCAGCATTAAGGGCTGGCAGATTCCTTCTATCGCCAAATGGTACACGGCTTCGAGGGGTCTTGAAATTAATCGCTCCGCGCTTGCCATTTTGTAGTTGTTGGATGAGATTATCGTTATCTTTTCCAGGCGACTGGAATGACTGCTCCTGAGATATATCGAAGTCCGGTTGATTTGTAAGATAAGTTGCATCTCCAACATTAGTGCGTGGAGTATCAAGGCCGATTCCAGGTTGCACCATGATGAAAGAAGAGCTCCAGAAGCTCTATTGAATCGGATTGTAGCAATGGCGTGCTCAAGATAAAATCATTTAGAATAAATCATCAGTCATCAATAATAGAGCAAATGAATATAAAACATCAATCATAAAGGCACGTTGCTGTGATCTTCAAGAGTTCGAGATTTCGCGTCCGGTTTGTTTACTTTCAGTCCGAGTTCGGCTAGCTTCAAAAGTAAGAACGGATGGTAGCGAATAAACCCTGTAAATTTTTGGAGTCAGTATCATGTGACATCATCCTCAAGTATTTGCTCACCACTCGCTATCTCCAAGGACTGACATTATGGAGGGCCCAAAGAATGATCTAAAACGGTTTGGAGAAGGCTTTGATGGCTTTCCAAAAAGACTGCCTGAGGACTGCGTCGAATACATGCTATGCATCATCGACTCTTCACTAACACAAAGAGAAGTTCTAAATCAGCTAGAGGTGGTACGAAAAGAAGCCCTGAAACTTACAAAGAAGCTTTTGACGGACTACATATGGCAGAGAGATGAGTTCAACCTAAAATCAGAGGTCCAGACTTCGGATGGTAAATTCACTCTATTACAGCATGTCAAATATCTAGCTGAATTATCATCTAGGCTTGAAATATCTTCACGGCCTCACAAATTACGGTGACTCAGTAGATGATGAATGGTTGATAGTCTTTATCCTGCGAGAGCTTAGCAAACAGTTCCCGAATATCTGGGTCAAGATGGTGGATACGGACGGCGAGTTCCTGCTCATCGAAGCTGCAAACGCCTTGCCTAGGTGGTTGAATCCAGAGATCGCTGATAATCGAGTTTGTCCCTCCCTTCATGATCATCCAACACGGAGCTTACTGTTATTAGGTCTGGATTAATGATGCCAAGCTACGCATTATCCCACTTGCTGCGACGCAAAGCTCTTCAGAGGAATCGAAGACTGCTCCCGTATCACGACCGCTTACGCTAGCTGAAGCATATGAAACTATATCCAAAACACCTCAAGTATTGATCCACTCGCCACTTATTGAAGCCGAAGCTTTCTATCGCCTGAGGAACTATCCCTCTCAGATCAGTAACTCTCTTCATCGTGCACAGATTACCATTCCTCGAAAAATGGCATACGTCCTTCACAATTGCCCTGCTTCTATTGCTCCTGCAGTTGAAGCATTCTACCTCAGAGATCCAATCGCCTTGAAGCAAGTGCAAAAGAATCCTTCGGAATTAGTTCTACCACCAATAGACCTGGTGACCACAAGTATAAAATTCACGAAGGTTCTCTACGCCCAATTGAAGTCACAGCAGTTCTCCGCGCCGAATGCTTGGAAGGCCTGCATCGTGGAAGTTGAAAAAGCTGCAATATCTGATCACGTAAAACAAGCGAATTTCACACGACTAGACTTAGGTATGAAGGTTACGTCGGGTTTCGAGATGTTGGTGAGCGATCCCGTCTACCAGGACAACCGTTCAGTACAAGCAGTGAAGATCCTATTAGAGGATCTCGAGGAAGGCGCAGCTCTGCCAACTGATGCAGATATGGCGTCCTGGCCTAACGTGGAAAAGGAGGACGATGAAGGCTGGCTTGACATCAACTTTGAAGACTTTGAGAAAGAGCTCCAGGGGAAACAGACATCGGGAGGGGAAAATGCCGGGCCGAAGGGAGCATTCGGACCTCATCGCAAATCGGGGTTTGGCGACGCAAAGACCCAAGCGGATCTGAAGAAGATGGTACAGCGGTTCGAAGAATTCTTAAATGACGAAAATGCCGGTGTCGATGGCGCAGAGGTTGATGATATGGATTTTGAGGAGGACGACGACGATGAGGATGATAGCGAAGATGAAGATAAGGCAGTTAGCTTCGACGAGAAAGAATTCGCAAGGATGATGAGGGAAATGATGGGAATGCCTTTGGATGATATTGATGAGGATGACAAATCATCTACAACAGCAAGATCCGCGCGTCCGACACGAAATGTGGAAGAAGTAGATAGCGACGCCGATGGTGAAGACCGCGAAGACGAGGGCGCAGAGATCCGCAAGGTCATGCAGAGGATTGAAGCAGAGCTCAACGAAGCCGGAGCATTAGATCTCGATCCAACACCAAGCAAGCTCTCCGCTCTGAAATCGCGCACATCGAGGAATGTGCCGACAGGAAGGAACTTCATGGAGAAGCAGGACTGGGAGGATGAGAGCGATGAGGAAGTCAACATTGATTTCAACCTAGCCAAAAATTTGCTGGAGAGTTTCAAAAGCCAGGCTGGAATGGCCGGTCCGGGTAGTAATCTCATGGGTATGATGGGAATGCAAATGCCGCGTGATGAGGACTCCTCGTAGTCACCCAAGCCTAAAACATGATTGCAATTTGCACCGTCATTTAATTTGTCAAAGTCCGGTGCCATGTCATCCTGAGTATCACATAGATGCCAGAAACATCCACCCAAACGCCGTCACTGATGATCTAAGTTATGTATGCACCGTCTCCAACTTTTGCCTTTTCGACGCCCCTTCCCCACCAGAACCAGACGCGCTCCTTGCTCTCTTAACGAAATCGTTTTGCTCTGTATCAACCTTCTCCAGCTCCGCAAGCACATTCGTCAACTTCCTCCTTCCTTCGAGCTCTCGCCTACTACTATCGGGTTGCGGTCTATAGTACTCTGTGACAATGTTTACTATAGCCCGGTAGCATTTATACAACAGCAACCGTGTAGCTCCCCCCTCCTCGTCCTCGATTATGTCCTCGGCCCCATTCAATCTCCATCCCTCCAAAAAGCCTTCGCTAGAATCCTCAAAACAGCTTGAGAGAAGAGGGTCCCCGAAAATTCCTTGACTCCAGTCCCTTAGTCCGGTTACCCTGGGGCCGTCAACCGATGATGGGCTAACTCCGTCAGGATCCCGCTGGATTAGCACGTTTGAAGGTTCGCCGGCATCAATAACAACTAACCGCGGTATCGTTACAGCACTGAGTCTCCACGATAGCCTGTCAAAGTGCTTACGAATAATTTCGTAGGGTAACAGAACTGACATATCCTCGCCATCTCGGAGGATGCCCTCCACGAGAGACATAAAAGCCCCGGTCCAGTCAGGGGAGCCTTGGGGATGGTACGAGCCTGCTACAGCAACTGGTGCAGAAGGATCATTGCAAACGCGCGACACGGTTCCAAAGTTTCCTGATGGCGAGGTCACGAGAGCGAGATTTCTGATCAGCGAGCCGATTTGCTTATCAATGAGTTGTTGTTCAGGGCGGCTGAGGTATATGGATAGGTCAGATAGAGGCTCGCCAA
>Ga0335075_10009134_pt1 | contig 15145 bp, 10 predicted proteins | sample Lox_Sample_24_FD_206723 | JGI IMG/M metagenome (GOLD analysis project Ga0335075, IMG submission 206723) | Soil microbial communities from Loxahatchee National Wildlife Refuge, Florida, United States - Lox_Sample_2.4 | ecosystem: Environmental > Terrestrial > Soil > Wetlands | place: USA... | reverse complement strand
CATCAACTATGCGCCGCCCACTGGGGTCCTCGGCTCGCCAGAATTCGGCAAATCCAATGCTCTCGCCGGACGCATCTTCTCTTCCGGCTCGGCCAGCCGCCGCATTTTCGCATCACTCGTCTTCAGCTTCTAACTCAGCGGCGGGTGCGGTTTCCCACGTCTCTTTTGAGACGTGGGAAAGCATCTTGTCCACTCCAACAAAAAACAGCCCCAACCCCACAAACCCCACCGTCAGCCCCAGCGAATTCAGCATCACGCGCCGAAACCCCAGCACACCTGCATCTACCAACGGATACGGATATGCCGCTCCAGCCGCGCCCCGCGCCAGCGTCATTCCCAGATATGCCAACGGATAAACAAGCCACCACGCCGGAGACACCCACCGCAGCCGGCCTCGCGGCACAAACACCACCCAGAAGGTGACAAACAGCACCGGCATCACGTCATGCAGCAGAACATCCGCCACCTTCTGCCATCCCACCGGAGCCCATATATGCCGCAGCAGCAGTGAATACACAATCCCCACCACCGCGATATAAAGCGCCTCGGCCGCAACCAGCCGCGCCAGTCTGCCGGAAATCACCCGCACAATCGCCAGCCATGTCGAACAAACCGCCGCAAGCAGATTGGTCAGAATCGTGAAGTAGCTGAAGAACACACCCAGCGCCGCCGCCGTGCTTCTACCATCAGCAACCACCAGTGCATGCGTCAGATACCCCTGCAAACCCAGAGCAAACCACCCCGTCAGCGCCAGCCCGAGCGCACACCCCCGCCGCACCTTCGCTGATCGAATCAGCATCTTCGCTGGCAATCCTCTCCTGAGAGGCTACGGCTCACTCCCCCGTATCGATCTGCGCCCTCTGTAGCTTGTCCGAGTAGTCCACGTACACTGACTTCCACGTCGTGTAGAAGTCCAGCGCGCCCGTGCCGCCTTCGCGATGCCCATTGCCCGTCTGCTTCACGCCGCCAAACGGCAAATGCACCTCCGCACCGATCGTCGGAGCATTCACATAGGTAATCCCCGCCTCCAGGTCGCGCATCGCCTGGAACGCCCGGTTTACATCCCGCGAGTACAGTGCCGTCGAAAGCCCATACTGAATCCCGTTCGCAATCTCCATCGCCTCATCGAAATCCGCGAACTCGATCAGGCTCACCACGGGCCCAAACACCTCTTCCTGCGCAATGCGCATACCCGGCTTTACTCCGCCAAACACCGTCGGAGCAAAAAAATGCCCCTTGTCATACACGCCGTCCTCCAGCGGAGCGCCCCCCGTCAGCAGCTTCGCGCCTTCCTTCTGCGCAATCTCGCAGTACTTTATCGAAGTCTCAATCTGCTGCTGGTTGATCTGCGGCCCCATGTGCACATGCTCGTCCAGACCGTTGCCCACCTTCAGCGCATCCGCCCGCGCCACCAGCTTCTTCGTGAACTCCGCTCCAATCTTCTTGTGCAGCAGAATCCGGCTCGTCGCCGTGCACCGCTGCCCCGTCGTGCCGAACGCGCCCCACACCGCGCCATCCAGCGCCAACTCCAGATTCGCGTCGTCCATCACAATCATCGCGTTCTTGCCGCCCATCTCCAGGGAACACGGCTTGAAGTTCGCCGCCGCCGTCTGCCCCACCATGCGGCCCACTTCGCTTGACCCCGTAAACGACACGGCCCGCACGCCCGGATGCGACACAAGCGGCGCGCCAGCATCCGGCCCGTACCCCGTCACAATGTTCACCACTCCCGTCGGCAGCCCCGCATCGATCAGCGCCTGCACTATGTTGAAGGTCGAAAGCGGCGTGTCCTCCGCCGGCTTGATCACGCACGTATTCCCGCACACCAGCGCCGGAAACAGCTTCCAGGATGGAATCGCCATCGGAAAATTCCACGGCGCAATCATCCCGCAGACGCCCACCGGCATCCGTACCGACATCGCAAACTTGTTCTTGAGCTCCGACGGAGTCGTCTGCCCGAACAGCCGCCGTCCTTCGCCCGCCATGTAGTAGGCGGTATCGATGGCCTCCTGCACGTCGCCGCGGGTCTCGCTCAGCACTTTGCCCATCTCGCGCGTCATCTCCCGCGCATACTGCTCCTTGCGTTCGGTCAGGATCTCGCCCGTCCGGTACAAAATCTCCGCCCGCTTCGGCGCCGGAGTCAGCCGCCACGTCTTCCACGCCTCTGCTGCCACCTTCACCGCTGCGTCAACATCCTCCGCGCCCGACGACTGGAACTCCCCCACCACATCCTCTGAGTCCGCCGGATTCACATTCAAAAACGTCTTCCCTGTGCGCGCCGTCACCCACGCACCGCCAATCAGGTTCTCATAGAGCTTTGTAGACACTGCTTTTTCTCCTCAAGACGAAACAGTCCAGCATAACAAGAAGTCTCAAAACCGGCTCTCGCTCCTTGCCCGCTGCAAACTGCCCCTTCCTCATTGCAAATCCACCGCTTTTTTCGTAAAACTCCATAGAGACCCTCCCCGCAGCCCGCACCCGTCGTTGATTGGCCTTACAATAAGGGCGAGTCCTCTCAGGAATTGTTCAACTTTTCATGGCATCGAATGGTTTTTCTTCGCGTTCTTCGCGTTCGCACAGTGTGCGCTCGCTGTTTAGTGTCTTCTCCAGCGATCTCGCAATCGATCTGGGTACCGCCAATACCCTGGTCTACGCTGCCGGTAAGGGCATCGTTGTAAACGAGCCCTCCATCGTAGCCATCAACAAAAACACCGGTGAAGTCGAGGCCGTCGGTAAGGAAGCCAAAGAAATGCTCGGGCGCACGCCCGGCAACATCGTGGCCATCAAGCCCATGAAGGACGGTGTCATCGCCGACTTCAAGGTCACTGAGAAGATGCTTAACTACTTCATTCAGAAGGCGCACAACCGCAAGATGATGGTCCACCCGCGCATCGTCATCGGCGTGCCGTCTGAGATCACCCAGGTCGAAAAGCGCGCCGTCGAGGACTCCGCATACCGCGCCAAGGCCAGCGAGGTCTTCCTCGTTGAGCAAGCCATGGTCGCCGCCATCGGTGCCGGTCTGCCCATCACCGAGCCCAGCGGCAACATGGTCGTCGACATCGGTGGCGGCACTACAGACATTGCCGTTATCTCGCTCTCTGGCATCGTCTACTCGCGCTCCGTCCGCATGGCCGGAAACCAGATGGACGAGGCCATCATGAATTACCTCAAGCGGAAGTACAACCTGCTCATCGGCGAGCGCACCGCCGAGCAGATCAAGATCGAGATCGGCTCCGCTTACCCCCTCGACAAGCCCATGTCCATGGAGATTAAGGGCCGTAACCTCATCGAAGGCGTCCCTAAGACCATTACCATTGACGACGGCGAAATCCGCGAGGCGCTCGGCGAATGTATCTCCACCATCATGAACGCCATCCGCGTCGCTCTTGAGCGCACGCCTCCCGAGCTCAGCGCCGACATCAGTGACCGGGGCATCGTGCTTACTGGCGGCGGCGCACTCATCAAGAATCTCGACAAACGCATCCGCGAGGAAACCGGGTTGCCCGTCTCCATCGCCGACGACCCGCTCGCCAGCGTCGTCCTCGGCACTGGCAAAATGCTCAGCGACTTCCGCCTGCTGCGCAAAATCAAGATTGACTAAATCATTTCTCCGCCAAACTACGCATCACATCAGCCGCGGGAATGTCTTAGCATGAGGGAAACGCGCTCGCCTGGCGCGGGCGCACAAGGAGTATCAAGGCAGCAGCCGCCCCAGCCGCATGGAATCTTTTGTCAGCCGCTATAAAAACGCTCTCGTGCTCATCATTGTGCTCGTGGCGCAGTTGCTGGCGCTCGCTGTCCAGGCCAGGCGTCCCGCCGGCCCAGGCATCGACCAATCCTCCGTGAGCCTCCTCCGCTACACGGTCGTGGCTGTCGTCACGCCTCCTGAAAGGCTCATCGTCGGCACCGGCCACTGGATCCACTCCCTCTGGTCCGGTTACATCGATCTCATCCATGTTCGTCGGCAAAACGCAGCACTTCGCCAGGAGGTTCTGCGCCTGCGTATCGAGCAGGCCAGTCTTGCGCAGGACGCTGCCCAGGGCCAGCGCCTCGAGCACCTGCTCGACTTCAAAGAGCACTACATCTACAAGACTCTCCCCGCGCAGATCATCGGAACCGGCGGCACCGACCAGTCCGAGGTCCTCTATATCGATAAAGGCTCCGATGACGGCCTCCAGCAGGAAATGCCCGTCATTACCGCCGACGGCATCGTCGGCAAGGTGAAGGACGTTTTTCCCCACACCAGCCAGGTCCTCCTTATCACTGACCCAACCAGCGGCGTCGGCGTCGTCCTTCAGACCACCCGCACCCAGGGCATCCTCAAGGGCCGCCCCTATGGTCAGTTGCAGGTCGTCGATGTCTCCCCGGACAGCCGCATCAAGCCCGGTGACCCCGTCTTCACCAGCGGCGGCGACCAGATCTTCCCCCGCGGCCTGCCCGTCGGCACCGTCGAGCGCATCCTTCCCGACCCTGAACACGATCCTCTCGTCGACATCCTCGTCCATCCCGCAGCGCATCTCTCCGCGCTCGAGGAGGTGCTCGTTATCACCAACATCGGCGACGCGCAGTCGCCGCAGGAGGCAAAGGACATTGCCGAGAGCGAGGCCGAGAGCGAAGCTGCGCAGAAACGGGCCTCTGACATCCTCTCAGAGCGGCTGCCCAGCTTATACGACCCCAATGCCCCCGCGGACACAAATCCACGCGTTACTACCGACGCCAGCGGCAACCCCGTCCGCCCGCCTGCTCCACCTATCCCCATTCACCCCGATCAGTTCAGCCCCAATGCCGAGCCCAGCGCAGCCGACATGACGCCAGGCAAGCGCTGGGCGTCTGTCAAGTACGGAACCGAGGACACCAAGCCGTCCAGCCACCCGCCCGCGGCGCGGCCGAACAGTACCTCAACTTCCGCCTCAGCCTCCAGTCCCGCTCCGGCGTCGAAGACCACCCCCGCTAAAAGCCCGCAAACAACAGCCCCTTCTCAGCCTAAGAAACAGATCCTCACCAATGGCCCTTCGCTACCTCATAAGCCCGCAAGCACGAAACATTCCGCAACCCCGGGCCCCACAGCGCCGCAACAGACCACACCGCCCGCTTCTGCCTCGCCATCCCCTCAGCCGCAGGGAGGACTCCGCTAGCAATGGCCCTCATGGCATCCACGCGCCGCGAGGCTGACACTCAGTCCTTCCCGCTGTTCGTCTACCTGCTCACGCCCCTGCTCGCTCTCGGACTTCAGTCCTTCGTCCCGCTGGTCTTCTCGCATTTCTCCATCCTTGACCTCCCGCTGCTGGTCGTCATCTACTTTGCCTCGACCCTGCGAACTCCCATCGCAGCCACGATCGGCGGCGCAATCCTCGGCCTCGCGCAGGACGCACTCACCCATCAGCCCCTCGGCGTCTTCGGCATCGCTAAAGCCTGCATCGGCTACACTGCTGCCTCGCTGGGCGTCCGCATCGACACCGAAAGCCCGGTCAGCCGCCTTGTTTTCACCTTTCTCTTCGTCTTCCTCAATGACGCCATTGACTGGGTCCTCGTCCGCCACCTGCTGGCCCGGCCCATGCCCTGGGAGTGGTTGCACGAGCTGATACGTGGCGTCGTCAATACCTTCGTCGCCCTCATCTTTTTCGCACTCCTCGACCGGCTTAAACAGCGGGAGTAGCATAGTAGACAGCGCCCTCTTCCAAATAGCACGCCAACCTTTCGCATTGATTCACTGATGAGCGATTTCATCTCCGTCCTCGATAAAAGGAAAGACAGCATCCCGGCATACAAGCTTGCCGTCTTTCAATACGGCATTGTCGCCGTCCTAGTCGTGCTCATCTTCGGACTATGGCGTCTTCAGGTCGTCGGCGCGCACAACTACCACGCTCTTGCTGAGGCCAACCGGATCCGCAAAGTCCCCATCCTCGCCGCCCGTGGACAAATCTTCGACCGCGAAGGACGTCTGCTCGTCGACAATTACCCTTCCGTCTCCTGTTTCCTCGTCCGCGAGCAGGGCCATAACATCAATGCCGACCTGCCTCTCATCGCGCGCGGCCTCCACATGACCATCGATGAGATCGACGGGATCATCCGCAAATACCGCGGCGCTCCCCGGTACCAGCCCATCCCGCTAGAGGAGGACATTACCCCCGACGAGCAGGAGTTCATCGCCGCCCACGCCGACGAAATGCCCGAGCTGGAAACCATCGAAGAACAGCGCCGCTTGTATCCCAAGGACGGTTTCGCCGCCCACCTCATCGGCTACGTCGGCGAGGTCAGCGAGCAGATGCTCAACAACGATCCACGCTACGCCTTCTATGAGCCCGGTGATGTCGTCGGCCTCTCCGGCGTCGAGGAATCATACGACTCCATCCTTCGCGGCCAGGACGGCTCCCGTGACGTCCTTGTCGACAGCCGTGGACGCGAAGTCGGCGTTCTCGGCACCGAGCCGTCTGTCCCCGGTAAGAGCCTTCGCCTCACCATCGACCTCGACATTCAGCGCGCCGCGGAAAACGCCCTCGGCAACCGCGACGGGGCCATCGTTGCTCTCGATCCGCATACCGGTGAAGTCCTCGCCATGGTCAGCCGCCCCACCTTCGACCCCAACCAATTCTCCGTGCACATCAGCCGTAAGGAGTGGGACGCACTCGTCACAAACCCTGAACATCCGCTGCTCAACAAGACCATTCAGGCCATGTCGCCACCCGGCTCGACCTTCAAAATCATCATGACGCTCGCCGGCCTCCAGGAAGGCATCGCGCAGAACCTGAAGGTCGACTGCCAGGGCGGAGCCACCTTCTACGGCCACTTCTATGCCTGCGACCGCCATCACGGAGAAGTGAACATCTACGACGCACTGCCCTACTCCTGCGATACCTACTACTACACGCTCGCCGTCAAGCTTGGCATTGACACAATCGCCAGGTATGCGCACATGGTCGGCCTCGGCCAGAAGACCGGCATCGACCTCCCTGACGAGATCGCCGGCGTCATGCCCTCGCCCGAGTGGGCCATGCGTAACTTCCACCGCAAGTGGTACGCCGGAGAAACCGTCTCCGTCGGCATCGGTCAGGGGGCCGTCGCCGTCACCCCAATACAGCTCGCCCGCACTATAGGCGGCATCGCTTCCGGTGGTGTCTTCAAGCGTCCGCACGTTGTCTTCCCCAGTGAGCTTCCTCCCGAGTACCGTCAGGCCATCCTCGACACTTATCCCGGGTCCGGCGACAAGACCATACCCATCGACCCCGCCAACTGGGAGATCATCACTGACGACATGGCCAAGGTTACGCAGTCACCTATCGGCACTGCTTACGCTTCCCGTCTGGCCAACATCGACTTCGCCGGTAAAACCGGCACCGCGCAGGTAGTGAGTCACAATTTCGGGGCACTCAAAGTGGCTTCCAATGTCAGTGAGCGCGCCAACTCATGGTTCGTCGGCATTGCCCCGCGCCGCAATCCAGACATCATCGTCGTCGTCTTCTGGCAGCACGGCGGCTGGGGCAATGAGTCCGCCAATATGGCCGCGCAGATCATTCAGGCATTCGTCGACAAGCAACGCCGCCTCGACCACAACCTTATGGCCCGGCAGCCCGGCCAATCCGCTCAGAAACCGGAAAAGATCGACGTCGGCGCCGTCTGGTCCGTCCCCGGCGATCCTGCCATCTTCGGCGGTAAGCCCCTTGTCCCCGGCTCCGGCAAGACAAAATCAGGCAAGTCCCCTAACCCCGAACTCGCCTCCGCCCGCGCTGGACACTTCTACCTCACCATCCCTCCACTCACACCAACTCCAAACGCAAACCCGCCCGCCGCAACGAAGGCTTCCAGCTCGCTCGCCGAGGTGCTTCACTAGTTCCCCATGAGCCGCCGCATTCTCTCCTTCCGCGACTTTGACTGGACGCTCCTCACCTTCGTCCTAATCCTGGCCGTCATCAGCGTCCTTGAGATTTACTCCGCCACCCTGCACACCAGGTTCGTCGGCTTCTACAAGCAGCAGGTCCTTTGGTTCCTTGGCGGCCTCGTCGCCATGTTTGCCCTCTCCATCATCGACTATCACCGGCTGTTGGACATTGTTTATTGGCTCTACGCCTTCTGTATTCTTTCGTTGGTCGCCGTCCTCACTGTCGGCGCCAGGGTTCTCGGTGCGCGGCGCTGGATCAGGCTCCCTGGCGGCATCCACTTCCAGCCCTCCGAGTGGGTCAAACTCGTCCTCATCCTCGTCGTCACCCGCTACTTCATCGGCCTCATTGGACGCAAACTTACCTGGGTTGACATCCTCAAGGCCATGGCCCTCGTCGGCGTGCCCATGCTGCTCGTCCTCAAACAGCCCGACCTCGGCACCGCTCTCACCTATTCGCCCATCCTCCTCGCCGGACTCTTCCTCGGCGGCATCGACTGGAAGAAAGCCACCGTCCTCGCCCTCGGCGGACTCCTGCTCATCGGAATCGCCTTCTCCAGCAATAAGATCCTCAAGCCTTACCAGAAGGCCCGCCTCACCAGCTTCATGAACCCCAGCGCCGACCCGCGCGGCAGTGGCTACCAGATCCTGCAGTCCAAAATCGCTGTCGGCGATGGAGGCGTCTTCGGCCGCGGAGCCACCAAGGGCACCCAGACGCAGGGCGACTTCCTGCCCATCCCCTACACCGACTTTATCTTCGCCGCCTTCTGCGAAGAACACGGCTTCATCGGCGCGGTCATCGTCCTGCTGTTATACTTTCTAATATTGATGCGTCTGATTCAGGACGCTCAGACAGCCGCTGACCTCCCAGGCACATTTCTGGTCATGGGCGTGGTGGCCGTTCTCATATTCGAGATCGCGGTCAACGTCGGTATGGTCATCGGCCTTATGCCGGTCACCGGAATCCCTCTTCCGCTTATGAGCTACGGAGGCTCTTCGGTGCTGTTCACATTCCTGGCTTTGGGCATGGTTATGAATGTCCGCATGAGCCGCTTCGTGAATTAAGTCCCCGGTGCAAACAGTTTTGGGTAAGACGCCCGCCGAGCGCGGGTGAGCAGTACCAGAGTTTTGAACAGAATTAACTTTTAGCCGGCCGAACGGATTATCGGGCCGGACAGGATTGATGAAGGAATGAGAGCGCAAAGATGGGAAACGGCCCCGCCTGATCATCTGGCTGAAGCGGCCACAAAGTCTCTGCGCCCGGACTTTCTCCGCCAAGTTTTCTTCGTAAGGCAATTGGGTTTCCCGGTGGACCTCCGCCAGACCTCCAGGCGCGGGCATGAACTCTCTCCACCCGGAACCATCATTGTCCCGGCGGTTGTCCCATCGCCATCCCCAGTCCTCTCCGTTTCCCCGCTCTGATCTGTCTCAGCCGTTGCCCTGATGCGCAGGCATCAGGCAGGAAAGAGACAGCATGTCAAAAGAAATTTGTATTTCCTCTACGCCGCATGAAACACGGCTGGCGATCCTCGAAAACGACGAGCTCGCCGAAATCTACTACGAGCGCGAGAACGAATACACACTCGCCGGCTCCATCTACAAGGGCCGCGTTACTCGCGTCCTTCCCGGAATGCAGTCCGCCTTCGTCGATATTGGCCTTGAACGCGACGCATTCCTCTACGTAACTGACTTCCTCGAGGAGCAGGAGGACAGCGACGAGTTCGAACGCTCCAGCCTCCCCGGCGGCCAGTCGCGCCGCGACAACGGCCGTGGCCGCCAGCCTCAGCCAGACGCCTTCACCTCTGAACCCTCCGGCGCTCCGGCCCACGAAGAAGAGTCCGGCGATGCGCCTTCCGGCACTCGCCGCTGGCGTGGCCGCCGGGGCCGTGGGCGAGGCTTGCGCCGCGGGCGTGACTCCCAGGAGCGCGAAAGCCGTAGCCAGAACGGCCACGACCGCCCACAGGATCAGCCCGTCGAGATTGGCTCGGAAGAAACCATATACGACGCTCCCGTCATCGACTATCGCATCGACGAGAACGAAGCCGCCTTCGAACGCCACACTCCCGCGTCTGCACCGGAGCGTATCCTGCTGCCCGGCGAGTCGCTCTCCAGGTATGGAGGCAAGTCCGCTGTTGAATCTCCCAAGGCCGCGTCCGCACCTGCGCCGGCCTTCACGCCAACATACACGGCCCCTAGACCCTCCACGTTGATTGAAACCCCGATCACTTGGGATGGCAGCTCGCTGCTCCCCGGCGAGTCCCGCGCACGGCGCTCGCAATCCCGCCCCTCCTCGGCTCGGGAGGTTGCTCCTGAAGTCGCGCCCGGGCCGGCCTCTGAATCCATACCCGAAGCAGCCGTCGCGGCCGGATCATCCCTCGCCGCCCCCGATTCCACTGCACCCGTCGAAGTCGCCGCGCCGGCCGTCATTGCCGAGCCCGCAGCTCCCGTTGTAGACGCCGTGGCGCCCCCCGCCGGGCCGGAGACTCACCACGACGTCGAGCTGCACGAGGAAGTCCACGAATTCGAGCCGGATGAAGCCTCTGCTTTCCACCGCATTGACACGACTGCGCCCAGCGAGTTTCGCATCTCCAGCACCACTGGGCCCGAGGAAACCTTCGAACACCCGCCCGCCGTCGAGGAACCCGTACATGAGGTCGTCCCCGAGCACGACGAGCAGGCCACCGAAGTCGCCGATCAACTCTTCGGTTTCGCCCCTGGCCCTGGAATCCTCGAAGAAGAAATCATTGACGAGGAGGAATACGACTTCGAGCCCATCCACGCCCACGCGGACGAACAGGACTCCGAAGACCTCGTAGAAGAGACCCTTGAACACACTGGTCAGGAACTAAGCGACATCGTGCGCGAAGAGCACCTCGACCATCGCCTCGCTTCCGGGCCCGGCGTTCTTGAGGACGAAGAGAACGGCGACATCGAGAAGGGCAGCGAATTCGAGATCAGCGAGATTGGCCTGGACGAAGAGGACGCATTCGAAGACGAGGAGGAATCCGCCTCTGCCGACGCCACTGCGCCGTCGCCCGAGCGCGATCGCGGCGAGCGTCGTGGCCGCCGTGGCGACCGCCGCGGAAGCCGTCTCGGTCGCCGTCAGGGCCGCGGTGGAAACCGTGCTTCGGCGCAGACCATGAGCCTGCCCATCATCAGCGACCTGCTGAAGCCCGGTCAGGAAATCCTTCTCCAGATTGCCAAGGAACCCATCGCCAAGAAGGGCGCGCGCGTCACAAGTCACATTGCGCTACCCGGCCGTTTTCTGGTCTTCATGCCCACCGTCAACCATGTCGGCGTCTCGCGCAAGATCGCCTCTGACGAGGAACGTCAGCGCCTCAAGCACATCCTTATCAGCGAGAAAGGCGACGCCACCGGAGGCTTCATCGTGCGCACCGCCGCTGAAGGAGCCGGCGAAGACGAGTTGCGCGCCGACCTGCGCTTCCTCATCAACCTCTGGAACGACATCAGACAGCGCGAGGAAGCCAGCAAGGCTCCCGCCCTCATCTACCATGACCTCAACCTCGTCGAGCGCGTGCTCCGCGATCAGGTCAGCGACAACTTCTCCACCATCTGGGTCGACAGCGAATCCGAGTACGAGCGCATTGTGCGCTTCCTCAACCGCTTCCAGCCTTCGCTCGTCCGCCGCGCCAAGCTCTACACCAAGGAGACGCCGCTCTTCGAGCAGTTCGGCATCCAGGAAGAAATCACCAAGGCCCTGCGCTCCAAGGTCTGGCTCAAGTCCGGAGGCTCCATCGTCATCAACCAGACGGAAGCCCTCGTCGCCATCGACATCAACACCGGCAAGTACGTCGGCAAAACCGCGCGCCTTGAAGACACCATCCTCAAGACCAACCTCGATTCCATCCCCGAAATCGTCCGCCAGATTCGTCTGCGCGACCTCGGCGGCATCATCGTCATCGACTTCATCGACATGGACGAGCGCCGCAACCGCCACAAGGTCATGGCCGCCCTCGAAGAGGCCCTCAAGGCCGACCGCGCCCCTTCAAAGGTGCTCCAGTTCAATGATTTCGGACTCGTCGCCATCACTCGCAAACGCGTCAAGCAGTCGCTCGAGCGGACCCTGAGCGTGCCTTGCCCCGTCTGCGCCGCCACCGGAATGGTCAAGAGCCCGGCCACCGTCGCCAACGAAATTTACATCGAACTGCGCAAGATGTACCGCCATCTCGACCGCGGCGACATCATGCTCCGCGTCAATCCTGAGGTCGTCAAGGTCCTCAAGGCCAACAACGCCCGCTGGCTTGTCGAGCTCGAAGAAATGTCCGGCAAAACCATCATCGTCAAGAGCGATCCGGCCCTCCACCCCGAACAGTTCGACATCCACTAAACCAAATCCAGCAGAAAAGAAGAGGAGCAGTCCACAAGCCTGCTCCTCTTCTTTTTCCATCTTCATAGATTATTGCCCACAACCAACGGGAACGGCCCAAAAGCCCGTCGTCGCGAATGGCGCGAAGAGCGTATTCCTGTGCCGCGAGCACCGCGAAGCGCTTGTGCCTGGATGGCAAGTCCTCACATGGACGCAACCGGAATCATCATCAAATCCTCCACCAGCCCCACTTCCTTCTGCACAAACGGCTCGCCGTAGGTCACGCCCGCCAGCAGTCCGTAGTGCCGCGCCTCGGCAAACGTCCGCTCTTTAATCTCTTCCTCCGCCACAAACAACCCGCTGCCCGCCTCCTGATTCGCATATTGCGACCGGTACGCCATCAGCGCTCTGTGCCGCTCCTCAATATGCGGCGTAATGTCCACCACAAAGCTCGGCCTCACATCCGCATACAGGCTTGCATACACAATCTTGAACGGCCTCCACGCCAGAGCATCCGTCTCCAGTTTCTTCAGCCCGCTCAAAAAGCACGCCTCATAGCCCAGCGTCGACGTCGTGTAATGGTCCGGATGCCTTCCCGCCCAATACGGCAGAATCACCACCCGTGGCTGCACTCGCCGCAGCACCTCCACGATCTTCACGCGGTTCTCGTAGGTGTTTTCTACCCGTCCGTCCGGAATATCCAGCGCTCCGCGCCACGCGACGCCCAGAATCTTCGCGGCCCCCATCGCTTCCGCCTCGCGCTCTGCCGCCGTCCCGCGCGTTCCTGCCTCGCCGCGCGTCAGGTCCAGAATCGCCGTCCGCACACCCAGCGCCCTCAGCCTCAGCAGAGTTCCACCGCACGTTTGCTCCACATCGTCGCGGTGCGCCGCAATCGCCAGCACTTCGGCGTTCACTTCTTTCGTCATCCTCACACCATAAAGCAAAAGCGCGGCTTATCCCAAGCCGCGCCACTTGTAGCTTCTTCCTGTGTCTCTAGTAATTCGTGTTGTCTGCGTCGCTGCCCGCGTCCATATATGCCACATCGGACGCTGTTCCCTGCACCGTCACATTGGAGTTATCTAACTCATTAAAATTCACAGTACCGTAGATATATACCTGCCCGCCTTCCGCCGTATATACCTTGTGCAACCCCGTCACTGCCGCTATCCCCGTAGCGTCGCCCTTGTAGGCATCCAATGTCGCCGTATTGGTCGATGTATTGAACATCGTCAGACACCCGTAAGGCATCGTTCCGCCCGACTCCTGGGCCTTCTCATACGTCTCGCCTTCCAGGCAGTTCGACGATCCGATCCACAGCGTATTGTCATCGCCGAAAACCATCTTGTCATGCGTCCCGTCGCTGATCGGATACGAATCCGTCACCTGACCCGTCTGCGTGTTCAGCGTCGACAAGAACCCCTCGAACAACCCGTCCGGCTGCAGTTGCTGTCCTGCCAGATACAGCGTGTTGCCGTTGAAGATGGCATCCGTGGCCCCTCCCGGGACCGCAATGTTGCTCTGTGCCGTCAGCGCAATGCCTTTGGCGCCGTATGAGTTCGAATTCAGCTCTGACTGGATAATCGGAATCACCGTCAAGCCCGCCGTCGTGCCCCCGCACTCCGGCCCGCAATCCAGCACGTATGCCGAGGATCCATCCGGCGAGAAAACAGCCTTAATGGGATGGTCGAAGCTCGCGCTCGACCCCGTGCTCACTGGGAACGCGCAAAAGGCCGGCAGGTTCTGGGGCTCGCAGTCCTGCGCATTCAGGTAGTGCTGCGGATCGTTTGATGCCGCTGCGGCCAGCTGCTGGTCCGCAGTCAGTCCCACAATGCTGTACACGGCAAACTGGTCGCTTGGTGTCGTGCCGATCGTTGAGTTCGGTCCCTGATAGGCATTCTGTACAAACACCAGCGCAATCGTCCCGCCTGGATTGATCGACACCCGGTATGCATTCGGCAAATTCAGCACATAAGACTTATTGTGCGCCGTGTCCACCACAGAAACCACATGCGTCGTCCCATTTGCCGCATACACAAAAGCACGCGGCCGGTCGATAAAGATGCTCGACGAAAGCCCGCCCGGAATCACAATCGGCACTCCAGTCTTTTCCTGCGCGTAGTTCACAAGTATAAAACTGCCGTCGCCAGCGCCGTACACCGCGCCAACCTGCTCCTCTGGCATGTTCTGGATGGTCAGCGGCAGTGCCCCCGTATATCCCGCGATTGAAAACTGCCCCGAGTTTGTGTTGTATGCGTGCCGGATGTCGTAATACGCATCATCGAAGTACAGCGCACCCTTTGCTGCCACACTGGGATTCTGGACTGCCACCAGAACTCGATTCAATACCCCGCTCGGCGGCAGGCTTCGGCCTGCAAAGTAGTAATTCTTGCCACAGGAGGTAAGAAGCGATGCAAACGTGACCAGGAGGACAGAGCTGAGCCAGAAACCTTTGAAACTTCTATTCTTCAAATCCGGAAAACCTCACCAAGCGTGGGAAACGTCAGTATAACAAAGCGCCGCGAACAAAAAACCGCTACCCTCCTCTCTTGCGTTGGGCCGTTATAACTGTCAGCGGCGGAAAAGTCGTCAGCAGGTTCGGCATCCTCCGTTTTACTGTCAGCCCTGCCTCACGCAGCCAATTCGCGTACTCGCCTGTCTTCTTGTAATCAGAAAGGATCGCTGTCCCTCCTGGTTTCAGTACGCGCGCAATTTCCATAACCGCCTTTCGGCGTTCGACTCGATCATAGAGGTTATGCAGACATAGGTTTGACACCACGACATCGAAACTTCCGTCTGCAAACTCCATCTTTTGCGCGCCTTCGCTTAACAGCGTGCATCTTGCGGCAACTCCTTCCACCGCAAGGTTCCTTTCGGTCCGCTCGCGTGCGTTCCCGCTCAAATCTTCCGCATTCCAGATGTCGATCCCAATGGCCTTTCCGGCTGTC
>Ga0335075_10009133_pt1 | contig 15146 bp, 11 predicted proteins | sample Lox_Sample_24_FD_206723 | JGI IMG/M metagenome (GOLD analysis project Ga0335075, IMG submission 206723) | Soil microbial communities from Loxahatchee National Wildlife Refuge, Florida, United States - Lox_Sample_2.4 | ecosystem: Environmental > Terrestrial > Soil > Wetlands | place: USA... | reverse complement strand
AGTACATCTTACCGGACGTGCCGATGAGTATCGCCGTCCGTAGGAGAGTGTCGGCTTCTCATTGATCTGCTGTCTCACAGTGTACCGTGCGAAACGGGTGGATTGTTAGGCAGTCAGAGGGGAGGTATCTATTTGTTACCACAAATGTGGAACCGCCCCAGCGATGGCAGGGTTCTCAACGATCAATCGAGCCGTATATTAGCTTTGATGGGGACTCATGTCTGAACTCAAGACCATCTTAGCCCGAGCCGAAGCTCAGGGCCTGCCCGCAATTCTGCTGCTCTTGTTGTGCGTTGTCGGAACGATCGGCGCAGTCCCATTCTCCTGGCCTATGGGTGGCTTTTGGTTGGATGCTCAGGAGTTTGCCCGCAGCGGAAGGATCAGTTCTACCTTTACGCCGTGCGGGTATCCGGCGCTGCTCGGGTTGGGCGTTCGAATCGGTGGAATCGTGGCGGTGGTTGCGATGCAACTCTTGATCTACCTGATAATTATTGCCGCGATCTACAGTGTTCTTCGCTTGCTGGCAATTCGTCCCGCGCCTGCACTGATCGGCGCCTGCATCGTGGGCTTTCATCCGGAACTTCTTATAAGCATAAAAAAGGTTTGGGATACAAACATCACAGCTGCGTTCTTGATGCTAACGTGCGCCATCCTGCTCGCCATTTTAAGAAAGGGTCTCTCTCCAGGTCGCGCTCTGTTGACCGGCGTGCTTTGGGGTCTCAGCGTGAGTGTACGACCGAATTTCCCGGTGTTGATTTTGCCGATCGCGTTTGCGTTTTGGTTTGCACCATCGAGGAGCAGTCGGGTCAGGAGCCTCTCAGCGGGCGTTCTGCTCGCCGTGGGGGCGGCTACGGTATCGGTAATTTCCGTCGCGATCGCCGTTCACGGATCCTTCTACATGCCAGAGAATGGACCATACAATCTGTATGCTGGAGCCAATTCTTTTACTGAAAAAGCTCTGCTCGAGAATCTCAATGCGGAACCGTCTATCTATCCGTCGCTCCTCGCAGAAGGATTCAGTCGGGATGTGAATGTATACAGCTCCGTACTCCGGCCATATTATTCTCGGCGTGCAATCCTCTATTGCCGCCTGCACCCATTCCAAACAATAAAGCTCGTGTTTCTGAAGCTCTTTACGCTCCTTCGTCCTGATACCAAGATCTATCCGCTGGCTTCTGCCGCTGGAGTAGTCAAAACCATTGAGGCTCTCGCCGTCCCCTGCTGGTTGATAACGCTTTTCGTCACGCGAAATAATGGCTGGGGAATCCAGGATTCGCTCTTCTTAGTATTCGTTCTTGCCTATATCGCGCCCTTCCTCGCGACCAATTCCGATCCGCGTTTCCGCATTCCTTTGGACGTCCTGGTACTGACACACACGATGTACCGGATCGCTAGATCCTCGCCCATCTCATCCTGGGCAATCTCGAACGCGGGCAGCACTCAAAACGGATTAGTTCGTGTCGCGAATTGACGGGCGGACCTCGGCCTACCTCCCTAGCCTCGATGGCTGGAGAGCCATTGCGATTCTGGGCGTAATTTTCTATCACAGCACTCTACACACTCTCGGTATATTCAGCACGCGGTGGGCTTGGCTCTATGGATATCTTGGCGTGGACATATTTTTCGCAATCAGCGGATTGTTAATCACCTCAAAGCTTCTGCAAGAAGAGGAAGCTTCGGGTAGATTTTCGTTGGTCAGCTTCTATATTCGCCGGGCATTTCGCATTCTGCCGGCGGCCATTGTCTATCTTTCCTCGATCGCTATCCTGGCAGCCTTTGGATTGATTTATGTTTCACGCGTGGAGTGGTTCGCATCACTATTTTTTTATCGCAACTACTCGTCCTTGTACCACATCGAACAGACTCGTGGGCTTCCATGGTTCACGACCCACTTCTGGTCCCTCTCGATTGAAGAGCACTTTTACTTGTTGTTGCCAACCCTCTTAATTTTGACACGGAAACGGTTCCGAATCGCCGGTCTCTTGGGCATCATCGGCCTTGTTTTGGTTCACCGGCAACTTGAGCTCAACCACAGGCCCTGGTTTACTGTCATGTTTCACACAGACATTCGGCTGTGTGCGCTATTAATCCCTTCACTTTTTGCCGTTCTCTCCCGTTCCGAGACTCTTAGTACGCACTTCAACACATTTATCAGGAAGTGGCATCTTGCTTTCCTGGTGGCCTTTATTTGGGTTATTCATTGGCCTCCCGGTTCTGGACTTCGCATGGCTGTTATAGAGATTGCTCTGCCAGGCATTGTTCTGGGGACTGTTTTAAAACCGGCAAGCATTGCAACGCGCATCCTTGAATGGAGACCATTGCGGTGGATCGGACGGATCTCCTACAGCCTTTACCTGTGGCAGGAATTGTTTTTTGTGAAGCGGTTTCTGGAGTGGCGGCCTCTTGGGACCCTTCAAGCTTGGCCCCTAAACCTTGTTTTGACCTTTCTCATGGCGGTGCTGAGTTATTACTTTATTGAACGTCCGATGATTCGTCTCGGACATCAACTCGCTCAAAAGCGACTCTCTTCTCATGTTACTGAGAAAGAGCCACAGACTCCGAACGCGCTTGTTTGACTTGCGTCCCCGGCATGCGTAGCTCGCTGAGCACAACCGCGGACCAGGCGGCTGTCGATTGCAAAGCAGCCTGATTATGCTGAAGGTTAACTGGCCGGCGAGGGGATTTCCCGCCGGTGCTTTGGTAAATCTCACATTTGTCATCTCGAAAGGCACCCAACAGCGACAGGGGTGATCCTTTTATCGGCGGAGTTGTCACCAGTGCATAATCGAATTCAGGGAGCGTGCCAATGGAATATGTGAATCTCGGCTCAACCGGCCTCAAGGTTTCCCGCATCTGTCTCGGGACTATGACCTATGGCTCCAAAAAATGGCGGGAATGGGTGCTGGAAGAGGCGGAGGCCGGGCCCTTCTTCCGCCGCGCGCTCGAAGCCGGCATCAATTTCTTCGATACCGCGGATATCTACTCGCTCGGCGTAAGCGAAGAGATCACTGGCCGCGCGCTCAAGCAGTACGGACCCTCGCGCGACAAACTCGTCATCGCCACCAAAGTCTTCAATGCCATGGGGGACGATCCCAACCAACGAGGCCTCTCCCGCAAGCACATCATGCACGCGATCGACGACAGCCTGCGCCGGCTGCAGACCGATTACGTCGATCTCTACCAAATCCATCGTTTCGACCCGCACACGCCCATCGAGGAAACGCTGGAAGCGCTGGACCAGGTGGTGCGCTCCGGCAAAGCGCTCTACATCGGCGCTTCGTCCATGTACGCCTGGCAATTCCTCAAGATGCTGCAGACTTCAGACATGCTCGGACTAGCCCGGTTCGTGACTATGCAGAATCACTACAACCTGGTCTACCGCGAAGAGGAGCGGGAGATGATCCCGTTGTGTCTGGAAGAAGGCATAGGGCTCATACCGTGGAGCCCATTAGCCCGTGGCTTTCTCGCCGGAAACCGGAATCCCGACTCCCGCGGGGAAACAACCCGTGCCAAAACGGATGACTTTGCTCAAAAACTCTACTACAGGCCGTCAGACTTCGTCGTCGTCGATCGGCTGAGCGAAATCGCAAAGAAACGAGCCGTCCACAATGCACAAATCGCTCTGGCCTGGATTCTCTCTAAACCCGGAATCAGCTCGCCCATCATCGGCGCCAGCAAAATGCAGCACCTGGACCAGGCCATCACCGCTCTCGATATCCACCTCGACGAAAGCGAGATCAAGGCTTTGGAAGAGCCCTACGAGCCCCATCCGGTTTTGGGATTCTGATCCAGCAGGCTAATCTTCCAGCATTTGCAGATCAAACGGCGGCGCCTGCATGCACCCCAGGCGGGCGATTTTCTTTAGAGCTGCTTTCAAGGCTGAGCTGGGACAAGGTTCGACGGTCACCACGAAGGGCAGCCGGTTCTTCGGGTACCCTGGCTTTTGCAGCAGCGCATTGATATTGATCTTCTGTTCGGCCAGGTCTCCGGCGATCGATGCCACAATTCCCGGGCTGTCGTCGACGATGAACCTTATGTAGTGGGGCACGACGAAGTCTCCGTCCACTCGGGCCCGCGTACTGGTGATGCTCACCGGGCATCCGCCATGGGCGATTGCCAGGACGTCAGAGATCACGGCCACCGCTGTCGGATGTCCCCCAGCCCCGTGACCGGAGAAAACCGTTTGCCCCCCATACTCGCCTCCGGAAATTACCATATTTTCTGTGCCCCGCGACCACGACAACGGGGAACTCCGCGGGACCAGCATGGGCCCGACCGTAGCGAAAAGCGCCAGGTCTCTGACTTCCGCCCGCGAAATCTGCCGGATCGTGCACTGCAGGTCCTTGGCATACGCAAAATCGATGGCCGAAACGTCGCGGATCGTGCGGCAGGCCACCTCCTCCGGAAGAACCTCCATGCGCAATCCAATCCGCGACAGAATTACCAGCTTGGCCCGTGCATCGAAGCCATCGACGTCTTCGGTCGGATCAGCTTCGGCATATCCCCGCTCCTGGGCCTGGCGTAGTGTGGGTTCAAACTCGGCGCCCTCTTCCATATTGCTCAGAATGAAATTGCAAGTACCGTTCAGAATGCCATGGAGGCGAAGAATGCGGTCGCCTGCCAACCCCTGCTGCACCGCTGGAATGACCGGGACACCGCCGGCGACCGCGGCGCCGTAGAGCAGTTGGCAGCCGTGAGCCCTGGCCAGTTCCTCCAAGGCTAATCCTTGCTCGGCGATTAGTTTCTTGTTGGCTGTTACGACAGATTTGCCCGCTGCTAGCGAGCGCCGCACCCAGTCGCCCGCCGGAGTCAGCCCTCCCGCCAACTCCACGACGATGTCGGAGTTCGAGGCCAGGACCTGCGCGAAGTCCTCCGTCCAGATCACCTGCGAAGGCACCCAGGAGACACGTTTGCGGTCGATTCCGCGGTTGAAGATGCAGCTCAGCTCGACACCCTTGGGTGGGTGTTCACACAAAATGCGGGCCACCGAGCTTCCCACGGTGCCAAAGCCCAAAATTGCAACTTTCAGATTGTCCATATCAGAAATGTCGGAACTGCTCTTCCGCCACGCCCTCCGATGCAGGACGGGCGGCCTCCCGTTCCAGCGATCGGGTTACCAGGTTACGCGAACCGAGCCCCACGGCCAGCGCCATCGCCAAAACGATGCCGCCGAAGAGAATGCCAAAGGCCAGGTCCACGATCGCGGCGCCAATCGCAAGATGATCGAGTACCATGGCGGCCGTCAGCACCAGCACCAGCCACTTCACCCCCAGGCTCAGCAAGCGTGCGTAATGGAGATTCATGTTTACGGCGCCGATGAGCACGCTACGGGAAAGGAAGCGGGCAATTACGTTGCCCAGCAGGAGCAGCACGACCGCTCCGACAATGTTCGGCAGGTAACCCAGAAGGCGAGCGGTCAGAACGTTATCAGAAGATGCACCAAAGGCTTCCAGTCCCACCAGAAAACCCACCAGCACAATGCACCAGAAAACCACCCGCGTAATCAGAATCGTCGGCGTATATTGAGGCGACCATTCCGCAATGGCATTGGTCCCTCGTGCCAGCCGGTCATCGATGCGAATCGCCTTCAGGAAAGCGCGCACCAGCCACGCCACCAACCACGCAATCGCAGCGAAGAACAGCACGGCAAGGATCAGCGCCAGTATTCCCGGGAGCAAAGTAGCAATGCGGCTGATCACCCGGGCCATCGATTCGTGCAGTGATTGTGACACTTGAGTCCACATAGTAGATTTCCTCCCGGCCTAGGGGTTGAAGCGGTCCGGCCAACGCCACCGCGATAACAGATAAGGTTTACCCTCTTCATAGGCGCGAGCCAGCTTTTCCAGCCGTTGCTCGGTGTCTGCGGCGCTGGCGTTGGCCACCTCCAGAGCGTAAGAGGCGACCCATCCCAGGTAAAGCGGTGTGAGCGCCCCCAGCAGGTGGGCGCGGCTGATAGTTCGCAGGCGGTACGCAAGGGCGAAGTCATACACAATCCGCACCCAGACTTCATCCGGCATATGGAAGCGGTCGCTGCCGGGCCGGGCCATTCGTTTCAGTTCCAGAAGGGTCACCGGCGGCAGCACGAGAGACCACACTTCCTGAAGGTTGCGAAAACCGAGTTGGAAGGTTTCGACCATGGGTGTGGTATCGGCCGGAGCGCCGTCGGCAGGCGGCATTGCCGCAACACCGCTGGTCGCGACTGCCTGAGAGCCACGAACGCGCTGCCAGATAGAGGCGTTGGTCATCATTTCGGCGAATAATGGCCCCACTGTCTGCGCCAGAACCGTGCTCAGGTCCACGCCATCCGTCGATTGCAAATGTCGCGCTTCCACATGAACCTGGCATATCGCACTGTCTCGAACTGCGGCTTCGGTTGCCGGCCAAAATAGGGTCTGTCCCTGAGCCGTCGAACGTTGCAATGCGATTTCCAGCTGCGGAATTACGTTACCCGATAAGCAGAAATCGGGGGCCAACGGAAAACGTACCCTCTTGCCATAAAGAGCGCGAGTCAGCGGAGCCAGGATGCTGGAGTTCAGCAGCCCATCGAATTTCCCCATCGCATAAAGCGGCATTGCAAGATCGCAGCGCTTCTCGACAACCGGCGCAATCAAGGGCCCGAGAGAGTCGCTTTCCAGCGCCGCGAGATCTGCCCCGATGACCGCGCACGCGCGCGCGCCAAACTCCCGCGCCATGGCAAATAGCGCCTGATACGTGCTGGGTGGGGGCAGCCAGGGAATGCGCGAGGGATCGCCGGCCGGCGGTGTGTAGGGCATGATTCGCAGTTGGTCGCCGGTGTCTCCCGTGTCCGGGTTTGTTTTCGCTTCGCTGCCACCTACACCCGGAAACACCACCACGGTACGCAATGCGGAGGACGCCGGTTGCTCCATGGCGAGAACTGCATTGGTGACTGCAGTTCGCAGGCGCTCCGCATCCACCGGAACAGCAACTGCGATCAGCAGATCGGCTTCCTTTATTTCTTCTATGCCTGCTTTCGTCTCTTCCGAAAGCTCTACCTTTGCCATGCTGATACCTTTGATCCCTATTACGGATCTTAACTGCTGCTAAGGGCTCGTGCAGCCGTTTCCCAGACAGGCGCTGCAAGTCATCCTAATAGCGGCAATCCCAGGATTCCCGTCAGCGGAATCAATACCCAGGTGGGACGGTTATTGAGCTCATACACCAGCTCGTAAAATGCCTTGTCAATCACATACGCCTCCAGCACGTGCTGAAACAGGAGCGGTTCCGATGGGACAATATCAGCTCCCTGGACGACTTCACAATAAGTGCGCAGAAAAGCTGACGAAACCGATTGTTCCCACAAACGCGCCCATGGTTCCAGGCGTTGGAAGTCCTCCGCGCGCCGCGAAGAGTACTTCATGAGCGCCGAGAATGCCGCGTAACTGAAAGAGCGCAGCATACCCGCGACATCCTTGAGGGGCGATTGTTTCGCTCTGCGCTCGGCCAGCGGGCGCGCCGGTTCGCCTTCGAAGTCCAGAATGACGAAGTCCCCTTTGGCCCGCAATACCTGGCCCAGATGATAGTCCCCGTGGATGCGTGTGCGCAGCGCGTGGATTTCCTTGGCAGATAGCTGGCGGAATCTCTCCAGCACCAGGCTCTTGCGGCTGAGCACCAGTCCTGCTCGTTCTAGGACTGCATCCGGCAGACGAGCGACATTTTCTTTCAGCGCATCGAATGCTTTGCTGGCATGAACGATCAACTCTTCGCGCAAGCGGTCGAGATCTTGAGCCGCCAGCGGTTCGGGCGCGAACGCCGGATCGTTAGTCGGTGATGCAAGCGCCAGGTGCATCTCTGCGGTTCGTCTGCCCAGCAGGGCGGCGGCATCCAGATAAGAGCCAACATGCTCGCGTGCGAAGGTTTGTTCCTGGATTTCGCTTAGCTGCAGGAGCGTGGCTGGGCCCTCCGTAACCCCCGACTGGGCAAAGTTCTGCGCCGCGCTGATCTCGTAGTAGCGATCCAGCTCTTCCAGCGTCCACTGCCACCCGTCTCCCTCATTGCTAACCAGGCCTTGCAACATCGCCACCGTCGAAGGCTCCTGTCCCTTGCGGCTGTATTGGATCGATCCTCCAAAGGGCGCTGTATGGATGAACTGGGTCGATTCGGTGAGATAGCGTCCGATCTCGGTATCTGGATTGGGACCGGGTTGCTGCCTCCGGAACAGCTTCATGATCAGCCGGTCGCCAAAAAGAATTGATGTATTGCTCTGTTCTGCGGAGCCGAGCCGCGGCATTGCGTGCTCCGCCCGGCCACCCTGTAACTGGCGCAGGGCGTTGCTCGGCATGCCGGCAATGGCGCCTTCCCGCGTTGCAATCTGACCAGCCCCGGAGATGAGGGCCAGCAGCGCTTCGCTGGCGCTGTCGGTAAATACCGCTTCATGAAGCACACCTTCGCTGTCTATGGAGCTCACCCGCGCCAACACTGCATTCGGAGACTCTTCGCGAAGCGCATTGGCCGCCTTCCCGAACAACATTCCCAGAGTCACCATATAAAGGTCACATGGTCCCTCTCCGTACTGAACCTCGACCCAGACCAGGGCGCTGCTTCCCTGGTTGAAAACCGCCCAATCTTCAATGCGAGTGCCGGTAATCACACGTGATTTGGCGCCAAACCAGCGTTGGCGCGCCAGATAGCTGCGTAATACGGTCTCTTCCAGCTCCCGGCGGCCATTGCCTTCGAGGATGCTCATCCAATCGGCAGGTCCACTGATTTCCAGTTCCGGCTCTCCTTCTTCCGCCAGCGCCGGTACCGGCTCGGGGGAGGGCTGCAGTTCCAGCCAAAGAAAACCGTAAGGACCGATCGTCAACGGATATGGGGAGGTCCGGATTCGGGGGAATTCGACATAGCCCAGCATTTCAATCGGCACCATTCCTGCATATGCGGCAAGGTCCAACTCGACCGGCTGGGCAAAGCGCGAGAGATTTGCCACGCACAGGACTTTCTCGTTTTGATTTTCGCGGATGTAAGCGAGAATCTTACGGTTCGTGGGGTTGAGGAAAGCGAGCGTGCCTCGGCCAAACACCTGGAATAGCTTGCGCAGCGCAATCATGTTGCGCATCCAGCTCAGCAGCGAAGAGGGATCGCTCTGCTGCGCTTCTACGTTTACGGCTTCATAGCCCCACACCGGGTCCATGATGACCGGGCTGTAGAGCTTGGCCGGCACGGCTCGGGAAAACCCGGCGTTCCGGTCTCCATTCCACTGCATTGGCGTCCGCACGCCATTGCGATCGCCGAGGTAAATGTTGTCCCCCATGCCGATCTCATCCCCGTAATAGACGATCGGTGTGCCAGGAAAGGAAAACAACAGGCTATTCAGCAGCTCGATGCGGCGCCGGCTGTTATCGACCAGGGGCGCCAGCCGCCGCCGGATGCCGATATTTATGCGCATCCGCGGGTCGGCGCTGTACGCCAGGTACATGTAATCGCGCTCATCGTCGGATACCATTTCCAGCGTCAGCTCGTCATGGTTGCGCAAGAATAATCCCCATTGGCAGTTATTGGGGATTGGTGGCGTCTGCGCCATAATGTCCGTGATCGGCAGTCGGTCCTCTTGGCGAAGGGCCATGTAGATCCTGGGCATAAGCGGAAAATGGAATGCCATGTGGCATTCGTCTCCATCGCCGAAATAAATGCGCACATCGTCCGGCCACTGATTGGCTTCCGCCAGCATGGTCCGGGCGGCATACCGCTGGTCGATTTCGGACCGGATCCGCTTCATCACGGCGTGAGTTTCGGGAAGGTTCTCGCAGTTGGTTCCCTCCCGCTCCACAAGGTAAGGGATCGCGTCGACCCGTAGCCCGTCCACACCCATGTCCAGCCAGTAGCGCATGACCTGGACGACTTCTTCGATGACCGCCGGATTGTCGTAATTCAAGTCCGGTTGGTGCGAGAAAAAGCGGTGCCAGTAATATTGCTGGGCTTCAGGATCCCAGGTCCAATTGGATTTCTCGGTATCGGTAAAAATGATGCGGGCGTCGGTGTATTTCTGGTCGGTATCGCTCCACACATAAAAGTCGCGCTCCGGCGAGCCTTTGGGAGCATGCCGCGCGCGTTGAAACCAGGGGTGCTGGTCGGAGGTGTGGTTGATGACCAGCTCGATCATCACTTGCAGCCCGCGATTGTGCGCCTGGGTAAGGAACTCCCGGAAGTCCTCCATCGTCCCATAGTTCGGATGAACGCTCAGGTAATCGGAGATGTCGTAGCCGTCGTCACGCAGCGGAGAAGGGAAGAACGGTAATAACCACAGGCACGTTACCCCCAGATCCTGCAGGTAGTCAAGCTTGCTGAGTAGTCCCTGGAAGTCGCCGATGCCGTCGTTATTGCCGTCCATGAAAGCCTTGACGTGCAATTCGTAAATGATCGCGTCTTTATACCAGAGTGGGTCCGCCGCACTTCCCGCTTGCTTCAATCCTGTCCTCCCGGGCTGGGGTAATGCCTAAATAGAAACCATCGTAGTTACTTGATAGGGTGTTGCACCCGGCGGTGTCACAAGAAGGATATGGGCTGGCGCCTCCGCCGGGCGCAATTCTACATAATTTCTCGACCCTCGCCAGTGGTACGTGTGATCTGCCAACAGGTCGTAAACTTCAAATGTATCGTTCGCCCGCAGGCCCAGCGCTTCTAAATCCAGACTGACCCAGCCGTTCTGAACCAAGAAAGGATCGAGGTTGACCACCACCAGGATCAGATTGCTGCCGTCGCTCGTGCGCTTGGAATAGCACATCAGGGACGGATTATCGGTTGGGTGGAAATGAAGCCGGTCATTACTCTGCAGAGCCGGGTGTTCTCTCCGGATCAGGTTCAGGCGGGTGATCAGCGGCTTGAGGCTTAAGGGATTGGTTAGATCCCAGGTTTTGATCTCGTATTTTTCTGAATTCAGGTATTCTTCGCTGCCCGTCCTCACGGGAACGTTTTCACCCAGTTCGAAAGCCGGCCCGTAGATCCCGTAATTCGAAGTCAGGGTCGTGGCCAGCACCAGCCGGCTGCGAAAGGCCGGCAAACCCCCTGCCTGCAGGTGTCCGGGCAGGATGTCCGGCGTATTAGGCCAGAAGTTCGGCCGGAAGTATTCCTTTACCTGGGTCGTCGTGAGCTCCAGCATGTACTGTGTGAGTTCTTCCTTGGTTTCACGCCAGGTGAAATAGGTGTAGGACTGGGAGAAGCCAAGCTTGGCTAACCGTTCCATGACTCGGGGGCGGGTAAAGGCCTCGGCCAGGAACAGCACATCGGGGCTCTCAGCTTTCAACTCCGGAATTACCCACTGCCAGAACGGGAAGGCCTTGGTATGCGGATTGTCCACGCGGAAGATCTGGACGCCCTGGTCGATCCAGAAGGAGAAGACACCTTTAAGGGCATCCCACAGTCCTTGCCAGTTCGAGGATTCAAAGTCCAGCGGATAAATGTCCTGGTACTTCTTGGGCGGGTTCTCCGCGTACTGAATGGATCCGTCAGGGCGTTTCCTGAAAAATTCCGGATGTTCGGTGACCCACGGGTGATCGGGGGAGCACTGGAATGCGATGTCGAGAGCTATCTCCATTTTCAGCTCCCGGGCCCGCTTTACCAGCACGGCAAAGTCCTGTAGCGTCCCAAGTGCAGGGTGGATTGCCGTGTGCCCGCCCTCCGCCGAGCCTATCGCCCACGGGCTCCCTTCATCCCCGGGAGCTGCCTGAACGGAGTTGTTTTTGCCTTTCCGGAAGCTCTTGCCGATGGGCGAAATAGGTGGCAGATAAAGGACGTCGAAGCCCATCTCTGCTGCGTAGTCCATTCGTTCCGCCACATCCCGCAGCGTGCCGTGCTTTCCTGGGGTCTTGGACCAAGAACGGGGGAACAGTTCATACCAAGCGGAAAACACCGCCCTTTTCCGGTCGACGACAACTTCCAGTTCGCGCTCATACCAGGTTTCGGTCGCAGGGTCGGGATAGCGGTTCACCACCGTTCGCAGTTCGCTTTGCAGCGCGAATTCCAGCAGCGTCGACGGTTTGCCCCCGGATCTGAGTTTCTCAGCCCAGGCGGCGACTTGAGTGCCATCCTCTTTCGAAGCTCGACCTTGGAGCTGTTCGAGAAGTTGGGCGCCGGTAGCAAATGCTACCTCCAGATCCTGCTGGGCCTCCGCGCGCTTTTTGAGGTCACTTTGCCATGTTTCGAAGTGATCTACTTCACCCACCAGGGTGTAGCGGTAACGGCCCACGTAGGTGACGGGGAATTGCCCCCGCCAACGATCATTTCCCAGGGCTATCATCTCCGCTGTTTGCCAGCTGCTTTCCCCGTCGCGCTTCCACAGCAGACGCGCTCGTACGTGATCGTGCCCATCGCCAAATACGTCAGCTTCCACGACGACGAAGTCGTTTACGATACGCTTGATGGGAAAGACACCACAGTTGATTTGTGGCTCTACATTTTCGATGACAACCCGGCTTCGTCCCTCTTTCGGCTTCGCCATTCCACCCCCGACAATCCCATTGTAGGCAGATGCAGTTTCCTGCAGCCGAGGGCAGTCCTTCTATAGTCGAGACATGAAATCTGTACTACGGCCGCGCGGGGGCCACCTTTTGCTGGTAATTGATCTGGCTGGCACCGCTCTGTTCGCTGCCGAAGGCTCGTCCACCGCCGTCCAGGCTCATCTCGATCTGTTAGGCATCCTGGTCCTGGGATTCGTGACTGCACTGGGCGGTGGCATTGTTCGCGATTTGCTGATCGGGGATGTGCCGCCCAGTTCCATCCGCAACTGGATTTATCCTGCGGTTGCCTTGACTGCGGGGGCTATGGTCTTCGTGCTGCACGCATACACCGCCGCTATCAATAGCTGGTTGATCATCAGCCTGGATGCGGCGGGGCTTAGCTTGTTTGCGGTTTCGGGTGCGACCAAGGCGCTCGAATTCGGGTTGCATCCGTTGCTGGCCACCCTGATGGGTGGGATTACTGGAGTGGGCGGCGGCACGATCCGTGATCTGTTGATCGGCCAGGTCCCCAAGGTCTTGCGCTCCGATATATATGCCGCGGCCGCATTGTTCGGGGCCGCTATGACGCTCCTTTGTCTGAGATTGAGACTCAATCCCGTGGTGGCTAGCGTCGCTGGAATAGGCAGCTGTTTTACGCTTCGTATGTTCGCCGTGTACTACCACTGGAACCTGCCGCATGCTGCCGGTTAGCCGCCTATTCCCCAAATATTTTCCCCATTCCCCGCTCGCGCAGTAGAAAATCGATGGATGCGCCTAATCACGTATCGCCGCGATGCAACGACTGGCCCGGCACTCCTGAAGGACGGCCACGTCTTCCCGCTTAATCCGCTTGGCTATTCGGACACGCAGTCGTTTATCGCGGCTGGTCCCAAGCGTTGGACGGCCGTCAATGTGCAGCTCGAAGAAACCGGGTTGAATCTGCTCGCTCCGTTATCGGCAGTAACGCTGGATGCCCCTGTGCTGCGGCCTGGCAAGATTCTCTGCATCGGCCTCAATTATCGCGATCATGCCGCGGAGTCCAAGATGGATCCGCCTAAGTTTCCTACGGTATTTTGCAAGTTCCCTCACGTGCTGGTCGGTGATGGCCAGCCGATCCTGCTACCGCGCGCTACGCAGCAGCCCGATTATGAGGCCGAATTTGCCGTCGTGATTGGCAAAACTGGACGCAATATTCCAGAGTCGGATTGGGAAGAATACGTCTTCGGCTACACGATCATGAATGATGTCAGCGCCCGCGACGTTCAATTGGCTACTTCGCAATGGACCTTGGGCAAGAACTTCCCCACCTTTGGCCCAATGGGACCGTGGATCGTTTCCAAGGATGAGGTCGCAGATCCTCATAACCTGGACATTTCGCTGGCCATAAACGGCGAGACTCTGCAGAGTTCGAACACCCGTGAGCTCATTTTCAAGTTACCCAAACTCATTTCCTACATCTCAACCATGATGCCCCTGGCGCCGGGGGATATTATCAGCACCGGGACGCCGGCCGGCGTGGGCATGGGCCGCAACCCTCAGCGCTGGCTCCGGCCGGGCGACGACGTGGTCATTCAGATTGCAGGCATTGGCGCCTTGAGGAATCCAGTACAGGCCGAACCCTGACAATTTGGATGAATGCCTTCGCCGGTGCTAGCATCTCGCCGAGAGAGGCTCGCTTATGGTACGGGTCATCACGGTCGAACGGGAATACGGCAGCCAGGGGGCCGAATTCGCCCACCGTCTCGCCGATAAGTTGCATTGGAAGCTGGTCGATCGTTGCGTCATCGACGAGGTTGCCCATAAGGCCGGGGTTCCCAGCAGCATGGCCGAGCAGTGCGATGAGCGCCTGGATCCCTGGTACTACCGCATGGGCAAATCCTTTTGGCACGGCAGCGTGGACCGGCTGCCCGCACCTCCCAAGGATCAGGTCTTCGATAGCGAGCGCATGGTTGAATTCGTGCGCAGCTACCTCAAACAGTGCATGGCGGATGGAAACTGCGTTATTGTTGGGCGCGGCGCCGCCTGCGCTCTGGCATCCCTGCCCGGCGTCTTCAACATCTTTGTATACGCCTCGATGTCCAGGAAGATTCGCTGGTTCGAGGAGCGCTTTCCCGAGCACGCGGCGCGCGCGCGGGCTGAGCTGGAGGCTACAGATACCCGTCGTGCTGAATACGTGCGCCGCTACTACGACCGGGACTGGGCCGACCGCCGCTTGTATCACATGATGATCAATTCCTGTATGGGCTGTGAAGCCATGATTGAGGCGGTTCTCGACGGAGCTGGATTGACGGCTGTTCATGAGCAGATCGGTTCAGGGCGCAGTGGCCATAACTGACGGGTGTCATTTTTCCGGCGACGCCAGCGATCGCGCGTGTCTGTTCGTGTCGTAGCGGAGATCCGCAGGAAATGAATCTTACGCTTGCTTTCATCGCTCACCGTTCGCGGAGCGACCTGTTCGATCCTGCCATCCAGAACTATTTGAAACGGGTTGCGCCGTACGCCACCATCGAATCGGTCCCATTTCGCGAGGAGGAGACGCTCTTTGCTTTCGTCTCCCGTTCCCGCGCGCGCACACCCGGTTGGTTGGTCCTGCTCGATAGCCGGGGAAGCGAGCTTTCGTCGGAAGATTTTGCGAAATGGTTGGCAACACGTCGGGATTCGGGATTACAGAGCATCGTGTTCGCCGTGGGACCGGCA
>Ga0335075_10009132_pt1 | contig 15150 bp, 10 predicted proteins | sample Lox_Sample_24_FD_206723 | JGI IMG/M metagenome (GOLD analysis project Ga0335075, IMG submission 206723) | Soil microbial communities from Loxahatchee National Wildlife Refuge, Florida, United States - Lox_Sample_2.4 | ecosystem: Environmental > Terrestrial > Soil > Wetlands | place: USA... | reverse complement strand
GGCAGGTTGTTTACCACGCGCCCGCCGATCGCGATTTCACCGCCGGTGATGTTCTCGAGCCCGGCAAGCATCCGCAGAAGCGTCGTCTTGCCGCAGCCTGACGGGCCGACCAGCACGGCGAACTCGCTATCCTCGATATCAACGTTCACGCCGTGCAGTACCTCGGTCTGGCCGAAGGACTTCCGGACGTTGCGTATGGTGACAGTCGCCATCGGCGGACGCAGTCCCTTCCTTGTGCAATTTCTTCTTCTTGCGACAGCCGCCCCCTTCCGACACCGGAAGGGGGCGATCGCCGGATATCAGAGCCGGGAGGTCCGCGTCTCCTTCGCGGTCATGAATTCCAGCAGAGCCGGCTTGCCCTGCCTCGTCTGCTCGATGCCGCGCTGGATCGCTGCCTTGATCTGCGAGGGATCGGTGATGCGTTCGCCGTAGCCGCCGAACGCCTTCGCCATGTCGGCATAGTTGCCCGAGATATCGGTCGAACGGTACTTCTCGGTGGAAATCGGCATCACCTTGAGCTCGATCGCCATTGAGTGGTTGTTCATCAGGCAGGACAGGATGGGGATGCGCTCGCGCACCGCCGTCTCGAAATCCATGCCGGTGAAGCCGATGGCCGCATCGCCCCAGAAGTTGATGCAGAGCTTGTCCGGCTTGGCGAGCTTCGCCCCCATGGCCAGGCCGAGCCCCATGCCGAGCTGCGTGGTCTTGCCCCAACCGATGTAGGACAGCGGCTCAGTGGAGACCCAGAACGGGGAGATCTGATCGCGCGGACTTCCGGCATCATGGGTGATGATGGTGTTCTTGAGATCCACCGTATGCATCAGTTCCCAGATCACGCGATACGGGTTGATCGGGCTGTCGTTGGAGGTCAGCAGCGGCTTCCACTCGGCCATGAAGGCTTCGCGGACTTCTGCGATTTCCTTCTCCACCGCCGACGCGTCGCGCGGTGAGCGGATGGCCTGCGACAGCTCGTTGGTCAGCGCTTCCAGGGTCAGCGCGGCGTCGCCGAGCAGGCCGACGACCACCGGCACGTCTTTCGCCAGATGGTTGGGATCGACCGTCGATTGGATGAACTTCTTGCCCTTGGGGAACTTGATCCCGAAGCTGGTCTCGGTGAACGAGCAGCCAATGCCGACGATCAGGTCGGAATGAGCCACGAAATGGTGCACAGTCTTGGGCACCGCCGCGCCACCAGAACCGAGCGACAGCGGATGGTTCTCGGGGAAAGCGCTTTTGCCACCTAGGCTGGTGGTGACGGGCGCGCCGAGCAGCTCGGCGAATTTGCGAAGCTGCGGCCAGGCCTCGGCCCAATGTACGCCGGTCCCGGCATAGATCACCGGGCGCTTGGCAGCCAGGATGGCCTGCGCGGCCTTGCGCACGTCCTGCGGATCGGGCGCCGAGCGGGCCTTATAGACCGGGGTGTAGTCGAACTCGCCGATCTCTTCCGCCCAGAGATCGGTCGGCACCTCGACGATGCAGGGGCCGCCGCGACCGTTGCGCAGGCGTGAAAAAGCGCGACGCAGCACGTTGGGCACTTCCGAGGGAACGGTGATCGGCTCCGCCGATTTGGCCACGCCGCGCATTTCGCGCACGGCGCTGTAGTTCGGGTCGATATGCGCAATCCGCCGGGCGAAACCCTGCGGCACGACCAGGAGTGGCACGGACTCGGCAAAGGCCTGGGCGATGCCGCCATAGGCGTTCTCGGTTCCTGGGCCGTGCTGCATGCAGAAGGCACCGAGCTTCCTTGCGGAGGTCACGCGCGAGATGGCGTCGGCCATGTGCAGGCCGATCCGTTCCTGGCGGCAGATCACCGGGCGGATGTCCGCCGCGGCCGCGTATTCGATCAGGTGGTTGACCGGATAGCCGCAGAGGATCTCGATGCCCTCGCGTTTCATGATTTCTGCAATTGCCTGGCCAACCTTCATCATTCCCTCCGTGGTCGGTTGCGTCGATGACGGAGCCTAGGGCGCTGGGGGGGTGCTGGCAACCAGCCGCGGCACCCCACCCGGTGGCCCACGCGTAAGGGCCGGCACGAGGCCGGCTATGACGGTGCAGGGCGTGTGGCATCAGTCGTGTAGTTTCACGTATTCGAAGTCGCCGGGCTGGCCGTCGATACCGGTCTTCGGCGGTGCGATCCATGGGGCGAAAGTGCCCGGCTCGTACACCGGCCGCATGAGGCTCTCGATGAATACACCATCCGCCGCCGATGGAAGGTATTCGTCACGGCGCTTCTGCCAGGTCGCCGCGTCCAACAACTTGCCATCGGGGTCTGCATGCACCGATGCGAACTCCCCGATGTGACGATGGAATGCCACGTGCGGCAGTAGGAGACGGAACGGCACGCCAGCCGCATCGATGATCCGGTTCCATCGCTGAACGCCGCCTGCCGCGTCGGTGATGAAATCGTCGCGTAAGCGCATGTTGAGCGCGTTCAGCGCCGGCACGTCCTGTCTGACGATCATGTTGTCCTGCAGGCGCAGCACCGGATAGGTCGCACCGGTCAGAACATGGTCGTCGGCCAGCTTGTCTTCCCGGAAACGCCCTTTCAGGCTGGCGTTGAACGCGTTGGCTGCGTTCGTGCTGATCTCATTGCCGAACAGGTCGAGCGTCAACGAGAAATGCAGGTTGACCTTCTTCTGGATCGTCGGCAGGTCGATCACGCCGAGCGCGCGCACCCGCTCGATATCCGTCGGATCGTCGATGCCGGCGGTGCGCATCGCCTTGCAGGTCGCCTCAACGACCCGGCCGACGCCGGTCACGCCCACGAACATGTGGTGCGCTTCTTCGGTCAGCATGAAGCGACAGGTGCGGCTGAGGGGATCGAATCCCGACTGCGCCAGCGCCTCGAGCTGCATCTTGCCGTCGCGGTCGGTGAAGGTGGTGAACATGAAGAAGCTCAGCCAGTCGGGCGTGGCCTCGTTGAATGCGCCCAGCATGCGCGGGCTGTCGGCGTCGCCGGATCTGCGGCGCAGGAGTTCTTCGGCTTCCTCGCGGCCGTCGCGGCCGAAATATTTTTGCAGCAAATAGACCATCGCCCAGAGGTGGCGGCCCTCCTCGACGTTGACCTGAAACAGGTTGCGCATGTCGTAGAGTGAGGGCGCGGTGCGGCCGAGATGGCGCTGCTGCTCGACCGATGCAGGTTCAGTGTCGCCCTGGATCACGATCAGGCGCCGCAGCATGGCGCGGCACTCGCCGGGTACTTCCTGCCAGGCGGATTCCCCTTTGTGGGCGCCGAACGGGATGGTGCGGCCCTCGACCGGCGGGGCGAGCAGGATGCCCCATTTGTACTCCGGCATCCGCACGTAGCCGAACTTGGCCCAGCCGTCCGGATCGACGCCGATCGCGGTGCGTAGATAGACCGGGTTCGACTGGAACCCATCGGGGCCCATCTGCTTCCACCAGTCGATGTAGCCCGGGTGCCAGGTCTCCAGCGCCTTGCGCACCCTGGCATCACTGTTCAGATCGATGTTGTTCGGGATCAGCCCGCTGTAATCGACCGTCGAGCCGGTTGTCGCCATCGTTGCGTCGGACATCGTCGCATCTCCTGTCAAACCCGCTCGGGATCGAAGCTTGGCCGCGCCCCGCTGCCGTATAGTTTCAGAGCGCCTGCTTCGCCGGCCGCGTTGGGTCGCTGGAAGATCCAGTTCTGCCAGGCGGTCAGCCGGCCGAAGATGCGGGTTTCCATCGTCTCGGGTCCGGCAAAGCGCAGATTTGCCTCCATGCCGGTCAGCGCGTCAGGCGAGAAGCTGGCACGTTCCTCCAGCATCAGGCGCACCTCGTCGTCCCAGTCGGTCTCGTCATGGACGAAGGTGACCAGCCCGAGTTCCTGTGCCGCAGCGGCATCCAGGGTTGTGCCAATGGCGCGGCGCGCCCGATCGACGCCAGCCGGATCGCCCAGGAAACGGGTCGCCAGCCGGGTCAGGCCACTGCCCATTTCATAGGTGCCGAAATTAAGCCCCGACAGGGCCACAGTCGGCGCGTCCGCGCCGTGGCCGACGAACATCACTGATCGATCGGCGGCGAAGGCAAGCTCGGCGAGTGTCCCGGCAAAGCAGCTTCCGGGCTCGATCAGCGCGACCAGGCTGCGCGACGTCATATCCAGCCGCTTCAGCACGCGTTTGAGCAGCAGCCGGACCTCGCGCACCAGCCAGTCCTGCTTGTGCTTTTCCAGCAGCGCGTCGGCAGCGAGCACACGCGCCGGATCTCCTTCGGTGCGCAGCACGATCAGGCCGAGCATGGGCTCGTTCAGGCGCAGATGCAGGATCGCGTCGTCCAGCTCACGCGCAGTTGCCAGCGGCCAGAACCCGGCGCCGGCCGCGCGGATACCGGCAAGGTCTGCGGGCAGAGCGTCCGGACCGCGCACTGTCACGATCGCGCGGCGACGTGGGCGATCGAGCGTGATTCGGACATTCGAATACGTCACTCCATCATCTTCGATGCGGCGGTCGAGCGGTGTCAGCACGATCCCTTGTTCCTCGCGCGGCCGGTCCGACGCTGCCGCCAGCGTCCGCGCGCGTTCGTCCACGCGGGCTTGCCAGACCGATGGCGGTGCCAACTCATCGACCAGGCGCCAGTCCAGGGCGCGGCGGCCGCGCACGCCTTCCTCGGTCGTGCAGAAGGCGTCGGCAAGATCGCGCCGCACCTTGCGCTTGTCCGTCAGCCGAGTCAGCCCGCCGGTGGCAGGCAGCACGGCGAGCAGCGGCAGCTCCGGCAAGGCAACCGCCGAGCGGCGGTCGTCGATCAGCATGATCCAGTCACAGGCCGCGGCCAGCTCATAGCCGCCGCCGGCGGCGGTGCCGCTGACCGCGGCCAGGTAGCGCTGGCCCGAATGCTTGCTGGCGTCCTCGATAGCGAACCGCGTTTCGTTGGTGAACTTGCAGAAATTCACTTTGTGGCCGTGCGAGGCCTTGCCGAGCATGCCAATGTTGGCACCGGCGCAAAATACGTTCTCCTTGCCGGAGCGCAGCACCACCGCACGGACTTCGGGATGCTCGAAACGAAGCCGCTGCACGGCGTCGGCCAGTTCTATATCGACGCCGAGATCGTACGAGTTGAGCTTCAGTTCGGTTCCGGCGAAGAGGCCGGCGGACGGATCGACGTCCATCGTTAGTGTCGCAACGGGGCCATCGAAGGCGAGCCGCCAGTGGCGGTAGTGGGCGGGATCGGTTTGGAAATCGATGTGGGGCATGGCCTATGCGGTCGTGGCGGAATGCGCTTCGCTTTTCCGCCCTACGTTCGTGCCGTCCCCCGCGTCGCGCAGTTTATAGCGCTGGATCTTGCCGGTTGCGGTTTTCGGCAAATCGGGGACGAACTCCACCCAGCGCGGATATTTCCACACCCCGATCCGCTGCTTTACATGGGCTTTCAACTCTTCGGCGAGCACGCCGTTATCCTGCCCGGCGGCGCTTCTTTGCAACACGACGAAAGCTTTCGGTTTGATCAGCCCGTCGTGGTCCGCGTGACCGACGACGCCCGCTTCCAGCACGAATGAATGGGCGATCAGTGCCTCCTCCACCTCGAACGGCGAGACCCAGATGCCGCCCACTTTCAGCATGTCATCGCTTCGCCCGCAGTAGCGATAGTAGCCGTCCTCATCACGCCGATAAGTATCGCCGGTATAAGTCCACTCGCCGCGGAATGTGCGGCGGGACTTCTCGCGCTGGTTCCAATAACCGTCCGCGGCGCTCGGTCCGCGCACCACCAGATCTCCGACCTCTCCATCCGGTACTTCGCGCCCTTCGGAATCAAGCACGCGCAGCTCGTAGCCCGGCACCGGCTTGCCGGTCGTGCCGTAGCGAACATTGTCCGGATGGTTGGAGAGGAAGATGTGCAGCATCTCGGTTGAGCCGATGCCGTCGAGGATATCGACTCCCACAATCTCTCGCCAGCGGTGCCCGATCTGCGCCGGCAGCGGTTCGCCCGCCGAGATGCAGCGGCGCAGCCGGTCGGAGCCAGCGCCCGCTGCGATGCCGGGCTGCGCAAGCATCGCGGCGTACAATGTCGGCACGCCGGCGAACAACGTCGGGTGGAAGCGCTTCATGACAGCGAACACCGCATCTGGCGTCGGCCGATCCGGGAGCAGCACCGCACCGGCGCCGACCGACAGCGGAAACGTCACGGAGTTGCCGAGCCCATAGGCGAAGAACAGTTTCGCCGCGGAGAACATCAGGTCCTCCGGGCGGATTTGCAGAACCTGTGCACCGTACGTGTCGGCGGTGGCGCGCAAGCTGGCATGCACGTGGCGGACGCCCTTCGGCGCGCCGGTCGATCCCGATGAATAAAGCCAGAACGCGACCTCGTCGGGCGAGCAGTCGGCTATGCCGCCATCCGCAGGTGAGTCGGCCAGTAGGAGCGACAGCGCCGCCTCGCGCGGCTGTTCCGCCGGCAGTAGACTGCCGTCCGGCGCCACGACGATGATGCGGCGGAGTTCGTGAAGTCCATGCAGCACCCGCCGCAGGTCGGGCAGCAGCGGAGCGGAGACGACGAGCACGACGGCGCGGCTGTCGGCCAGAATGTAGCCGACCTGGTCCGGCGGCAGCAGCGTGTTGATCGGCACCGGGACGATGCCGACGCGCAACGCTCCCCAGAAGACGGCCGGGAAGTCCACCGTGTCGAGCATCAACAGCGCAATGCGCTGCTCGCGCTGAATGCCGCCAGCCCGGAGCGCATTCGCAAAGCGGGCAGATGCGGCGTCCAGGCCGGCGTAGGTCAGGGCGCGCCAGGGATCGACGAAGGCCACACGCTCGCTGCGGCCTTCGTCGATATGCCGCCGGACGAACCAGCCAGCCGCGTTGCCCATCGTTGGGTTCGCATTCATGGCACTGATCAGGCCGGCGCCGGACCAACGAAACGGAATTGATGGACCACGTCGGCCAAGGTGTACTGGGGATCGTACTTCACCTGGAAGATCGAGACGACCTTGGATGCCAGGTCGCCGCTGGTGTCGAACGAGACTTCTCCCTGCAGCAGCTTCAGATGAGTTGTCTGCATTGCTGCACGGACGGCGTCGCGCGTGACCGCTTGTCCGGACGCCGCAACACGCCGGACCGCGTCGAGAATCACTTGCACGGCATCGTAGTAAGTTACCGTGTAGTCTGCCGGGTTCTGTTTCATCACCGACTCGTAGCGCCTGACCCAGGACTGCATGGCCGGATCGTCCAGCACATGCGTCGCGGCGGAGCTCGCGTACCAGCCCTGGATTGCCGGCATACCGCCGCCAGTCAGCATGTCCGGCGTGTGGACGCCGTCGCCGCCGCCTTTCACCGCGTGCGGGATGATATCGTAGGATTGTTTGACGACCTTGATTCCGGCCAGCGGGTCGCCGCCGTAATAAAGTGCATCGGCCTCGATGCTCTTGGCGCGCGTGAGCACGGCCGAGTAATCGGCGTTCAGCGGATCGAGCCGATCGCGGATCACCACCTCCATGCCCCGCTTCGGCGCCTCGGCCGCGAAGGCGTTGGCCATGCCGACGCCATAGGCTCCGGTGTCGTCCAGAACCACCACCTTCTTCAGCTTCAACACCTCGGCGAAGTAGTTCGCCATTCCCGGCCCCTGGTACGCATCGGTGGTGACGGTGCGGAAGAAGTTCGGCTTGCCGCCGGGGTGATAAACGGCAAAGAACCTGGGATCGTTCAGGTCCGGGTTGGTGGCGCTGCCGCTGATGAACGCCATCCCGCCTTCGCTGAACACCGGACACATCGCCTTGGCCGAGCCGCTGTTCAGTGGGCCGACGGCGGCAATCACGCTGGGATCGTTCAGCATGCGTCGCGCATTGGTCGCCGAGAGTGCCGGGTCGTATTGACCGGTCGTGGACGAGCCGTCGTCCAGCACCATGAGCTTCACCCGATATCCCGCGACGCCGCCCTTCTCGTTCACCGCGAACCGCGCCGCGTTGCGCACGATTGCCGCCTGCTGCGCGAGCGCACCGGTCAGCGGCACGCTCATGCCGATGGTCAGCAGTCTCTCTTCGGCTCGCGCGCGGCCGATCGCGGCCCCCACCAGCGCCGCGGCTCCGAGCCGTGCCGCACCACGGCGAGTCAGCTTCGACATCCCGTCCTCCCTGGAATTCGTCGTTTGTTACACACTGACTCCCCGTCGCGCTTGACACAAGCCTCGCCGGCCGGCGTCATGCCGCCGCAAGCAGGCATCCGTGAACTCCCCGGCGTAATGGAATGACAGAACAAGCCAAGGCCATCGCCGACGATCCGGCCGCTCTGCAAGTGGTCTGGCGTCGGTTGATCGCGATCGCCGACGAGGCGGCAGCGACATTGCGCCGCACCTCGTTCTCGCCGACCGTGCGCGAGTCCAACGACTTCGCCTGCGTCATCTTCGATGCCGCCGGCAACGCGATGGCGGAGAACACGATCGGCATTCCGTCGTTCAATATGACGCTGTCGCGCACGCTGGCGCATTTCCTGCAGATCCGCCCGGCGGCTGAGTGGCACGACGGCGATGTGGGCATCTGCAACGACCCGTGGCTGACCTCCGGCCACCTGCCCGACATCACCATCATCGCCCCGGTGTTCGTGGCCAGTCGGTTGGTCGGGTGGACCGGCAGCGTGGCGCACCAGGCCGATCTGGGCGGCATCGGCTGGGCCGCGGACGCGCGCGACGTATTCGAGGAGGGCATCCGCATCCCGCCGCTTCTGTTCATGCGGGACGGCGCCGCGGTGCCCGAGGTGGAGCACTTCATCCGCGCCAACTCGCGCCTGCCGGATCAGGTGATGGGCGACATTGCCGCGCAGGTAGCCGCCGGCGATGCGGCCGCGCGCGGACTGCGTGACCTGCTGCGGCGCGAAGGAATCGACGACCTGACGCCCATCTCCCGCGCCGTGTGCGACCGCTCAGAACGCGCGATGCGGCGTGCCATCGCCGAAATCCCCGATAGTGTCTATCGCGGCGCGATCGACCTCGACGGTACCGGCGAGGAGGATATCCATATCGAGCTCGCCATCGCCAAACGCGGCGAGGAGCTGTTCCTGGACTACACGGGCACCTCTCCCGAAGTCGCGCGGGCGCTCAATGTCGTCACCAACTATACCGTAGCCTATTCCTGCTATCCGCTGAAATGCGCGCTCGATCCGGACACGCCGCGCAACGAGGGATCGTATCGGCCGATCCATGTGCAGGCGCCGGAGGGAAGCATCCTGAACCCACGCTTTCCGGCGCCGGTGAATGCGCGCCAGCTCGTCGGCCATTGTCTGTCGGCGGTCATCTACAAGGCGCTCGCACCAGTGCTGGGGGAGCGGGTGATAGCCGAATCCGGCAGCGCGCCGACACTGCGCGTCGTGATCACCGGCCGCCGCGAAGACCGGCGAGGCTACGGGGCGATCCTGTTCATCAACGGCGGGATGGGCGCACGCGCCACGCGCGATGGCCTGTCGGCGACCTGCTTCCCGTCCAGCGTAATCTGCGGCTCGATGGAGATCATCGAAACGCAGGCGCCGCTGCGCATCTTGCGGAAGGAACTGGCGGCGGACTCCGGTGGCGCCGGCCGGTTCCGCGGCGGGCTGGGCCAGGATGTCGAAATAGAACTGGTCACCACCGAGTCCGCCAACCTGTCGTTGTTCGTCGAGCGTGTGCGGCACCCCGCACAAGGCGTGCTGGGCGGATTGCCCGGTGCGCCATCGCGCATGGCGTGGAATGGGCGCGAGACGGGATTCTCGCTGAAGGGGCGCAGCCGGATGGCCGGCGGCGATCGACTGGTCGTGCGCTATCCCGGCGGCGGCGGCTTCGGCGATCCGCGCACGCGCGACCGGGCGGCGGTGCGCGCCGACCTGGAAGCGGATCGTATCTCCGAAGTGGCGGCTCGGCGGGACTACGGCCTGTGACTCGTTATATTGCCGGGGCTGATGTCGGGGGCACGTTTACTGATCTCGTATTGTATGATACAGAATACCGCACCCTGAGCCTGAACAAGCTGCTGACCACGCCGGATGACCCGCGGCGCGCCATAATTGCAGGTTTGCGGACAATGGTTGCGCGGGCCGACGTCGTGGTGCACGGCACCACGCTGGTCACCAACGCCCTGATCGAGCGGCGCGGCGTGAAGACCGGGCTGATCACCACGCATGGCTATCGCGACGTGCTCGAGATCGGCTCCGAGCTTCGCTACGATTCCTTCGATCTGCAGATCGAGCGCCCAGAGCCGCTGGTTGAACGGCGCCTGCGCCAGCCGGTGCACGAGCGGCTCGGCTCCGAGGGCGAAGAAATCGTCGCACTGGACGAGGCGGAGCTGCGCGCTGCCGTCCGCGCGCTGCGCGATGCTGGCGTGGAGTCGATCGCTATCGCCTTCTTCAACGCATATCGCAACCCGATCCATGAGGACCGGGCGCGGTGCATCGTCGAAGCCGAAGCCCCCGGCATCCCGGTGTGCACCTCGAGCGGCGTGGCTCCCGAAATCCGTGAGTTCGAGCGGTTCTCGACCTGCGTCGCCAACGCCTATATCGCGCCGATCGCCAACCGGTATCTTCTGGAACTGGAGCGGTCGCTTGCGGCGCCATTGTTTGTCATGCTGTCCGACGGTGGCATCACCACCGCGCGCACGGCTACCGCGCAGCCAATCGCGCTGGTGGAATCCGGCCCGGCAGCCGGCGCCATGGGTGCCGCGTTCCTCGCGCGCCAAGCCGGATGGGGCGACGTGATCGCCTTCGACATGGGTGGCACCACCGCCAAGCTCAGTCTGATCCACGGCGGCCAGCCGCACCGCACGCACGAGCTCGAAGCGGCGCGGCTGGCGCGCTTCAAGAAGGGCAGTGGGCTACCGTTACGGCTTCCGGCAATCGAGCTGATCGAGATCGGCGCCGGCGGCGGCAGCATCGCGGCGCGAGATGCGCTCGGACTGCTGGCCGTCGGGCCGCGCGGTGGCGGTGCAGTACCCGGCCCCGCCTGCTATGCCGCCGGCGGCGAGGACCCCACCGTCACAGATGCCGACCTGCTCCGGGGCTACCTGTCGCCGCAGCGCTTCCTCGGCGGACGCATGCGGCTCGACAAGGCGCGCGCGGAAGCTACGATCACCCAACTCGGCCAAACGCTCGGACTCGATCCGTTGGAAACGGCCGCGGGGATCGCGCGGGTCGTCGATAACAACATGGCGACCGCCGCCCGCGTGCATATCGCCGAGGCGGGAACAGATCCACGCCGCTACCGCATGGTCGCATTCGGCGGCGCCGGCCCGGTGCACGCTTACGAGCTGGCCCGGTTGCTCAACATCAAGGAGGTCATCTTCCCGCGTGGCGCCGGCGTGGCTTCGGCGATCGGCATGCTGGTGGCACCGCGCAGCGTCGAGTTCACGCGGAGCCTGGTGGCCGGCTTGGACCACCTGGACTGGGACCAGGCCAGCGCCGCGCTGGCCGAGCTGGAAGCGCGCGGCCGCGCCGTGCTGCATGAAGGTGGAGTGACGGACGCCGAAATCGCGATCGAGATTTCTGCCGATATGCGCTACGCCGGCCAGGGATTCGAGGTCACGGTACCCCTGGAACCGGCAGCGGTCGTTGCGCGCGATACCGGGTCGCTGCATCGTGCCTTCGATGCGCAGTATCGCGACCGATTCGGCCGCAGCCTGGACGGGATGCCGGTGGAGCTGGTGTCCTGGCGGGTGCGTGCGATCGCTCCGCCGTCGGTGACAGAGCTGCGTTTTGCCGAGTTGGTAGCCAAGGACGATGCGCTGATCGAGCACCGGCCGGCGTATTTTGCCGAGGCCGGCGGGTTCGTCGCGACGCCCGTCTATGCCCGTGCGGCGCTGGCGCCGGGAATGCGGATCGGTGGCCCGGCACTTATCGAGGAGACCGAATCGACCGCGGTGATTGGTCCGGCGGCACACGCAACGGTCGATGCGTTCGGCAACCTGATCATGCTTCTGAAAGACAGCGCGACGTGAGCCAGGAACATTCCGCGTGAAGGTCAGCAACTTCCTCTTTCCCGAGAGCCGCGATCCGGCACGCGACGGCGCCGCGATCGACGAAACACTGGCCGAGGCGCGGCTGAGCGAAGAGCTGGGCTTCGACGCGCTCTGGCTCGCCGAGCATCATTTCGACGGCATTTGCGCCTATGTCGATCCAGTCAGCTTCGCCGCCGCGCTGGCCACGGCGACGAGGCACATTCGCATCGGCTTCGCGGTGGCGCAGATGTCGTTGCACCACCCTATCCGCATGGCCGAGCAGCTTTCGCTGATCGACAACATCAGCAAAGGCCGGCTGATCGTCGGTCTCGGCCGCGGCACCGCGTACAACATTTACGACTACCAGGGCTACGGGATCGATGCGGACGAGGCGCAACCGCGGCTGGAGGAGGCCGAAGCAATCCTGTTCAAGGCCTGGTCCGGCGAAAAGCTCGAACACCACGGCCGCTTCTGGAAGCTCAGGCTGCCGGCCCTACGCCCGCGCCCCTTCACGCACCCGCACCCGTACGTGATCCGCGCCGCCTCTGGTGAAGCCTCGATGGTGGAGCTGGCAAAACAGGGCCGGCCATTCCTGATGAACGTGCAGTCTTACGCCACGACCCTGCACCGTATGGAGCTCTATCGCCGCACCATGCGCGAGCAAGGCTTCAACGAGGACGCCATCGCCCGTTGCATCGACGATTGCTGGGTGTGGCGCAACGTAGTCGTGGCGGAAACCGATGCCGAGGCTGCGCGGGTCGGCATTCCCGCCTTCGAGGCGATGCAAGCGCAACGCTCAGCGATGCGCGAGCGTATCTATCGCGAGACCGGCCAGCGGCTGCAGACCACCACGCCCGGGCCGATGGCGCCGGCGGCCCGCACCGTCGTCGAGCACGCGCTGATTCACGGCTCGCCCGATACGGTTGCTGAAGCGCTATCGCGACTTGCGGCTATCGGCATCGGTGGATTGATCCTCCAATTTCGGCTGGGGCCGATGCCGTACGAGGTCGCGGCACAGAGTCTGACTCTGTTCATGCGGAAAGTCTGGCCGGCCGTGCAGGCCACCGTCAGCAGTCCCGCCGGTTGACCCGCGCCATCTGGCGGCTTCAGCTTCGACCTATCCAACGGTGGAGAAGTTCATGGGCGCAGGCAGGACGCCGCGACGCCAGCCGGTGCATGGCGTCACGATCGGCATCATGGTGCTGGATACCGGCTTCCAGCGTCTCCCAGGCGACATCGGCTATGCTCCGACATGGCGTTTTCCGGTGCAATATGCCGTGGTGCGCGGTGCCACGGGGGACCGTGTCCTGAGCCCGAATGCCGGCGGCACGCTGGATCTGTTCCTCAAAGCGGCGGACGATCTTGTCGCCCTTGGCGTCGATGGCATTGCCACGAGCTGCGGCTTTTTGGCGATCCTGCATCCAGCGCTGGTCGCGCATTGCCCCGTGCCGGTCGCGACCTCGAGCCTGCTGCAGATCCCGTTGGTGCAAAGCATGCTGCCCAAGGGCCAGCGCGTCGGCGTGCTGACAGCGGACAAAGACGCCCTGACCGCCGCGCATTTTCGCGCCGTCGGCTGCCCCACTGATCTGCCGGTCGTCGGCATGCCGCCGGATGGTATCTTCCGCGCCAATCTGCGCACCGGCCAGCCAGTCGTCGATTATGCCGAGCAAGAGCGCGAGGTGCTGGGCATGGCCGAAGAGCTGCTGGGCAGGAATCCCGACGTTGGCGCGATCGTCTGCGAATGCACGAATCTGCCGCCTTACTCTGCCCGGATTGAAGAACGGTTTGGCGTGCCCGTGTTCGATGTCATCACCCTCTTGGAGTGGTTCCATGCCGGGCTGCGTCCGCGTCGTTATCAGAGCTAGAGAAGGAGAACGCGAATGCAAAGCCGACGCAGCCTGGCGGGTGCGATCGCCGGCCTCGGTGCCGCTCTCTCGTTGTCGCCGCGCGCGGTCGCAGCCCAAGCCACTGGACCCGCACCCGGCGAATCCACGCTGGACCGCGTGCGCCGCACCGGCGTGTTGCGCATCTCCGCACTGCCCGGCGAGGCGCCCTTCTTCGTCAAAGACCCCGCCACTGGCGAATGGTCCGGTGCCGCGATCGACATGGCGAAGAACATCGCCGCGGCGCTGAACGTGAAGCTGGCTTACGTCGAGGGAACCTATGCCACCTCGGTGCTCGATCTACAGACCAACAAGTCCGATCTGGCATTCGCGCTGAATCCGACCCCGCAACGGGCGCTGGCGATCGGTTTCACCCGCCCCTATTACATGCACCCATTCGGGTATGTCGCCCACACTGGTTTCCCGGCGCGCACCTGGGCGGACTTGAACGATCCGAAGATCCGCGTCGTATCTCTGATCGGTTCGCTGACTGACAATCTGCTGGCGCGCTATGCGCCGAAAGCTCATGTGGTCGCGGTGAAGGCTGGTGCGGACGGTATCCTGATGATGCAGGCGGGGCGGGCCGACTGCATCATCTACGGATTGATCCAGGCACTGAGCGTCACCGCTCGTGCCCCGCAATTACAACAGGTCACGCTACTCCGCCAGCCATTCGTTGCACTGCCGAGTGCGATGGGCGTGCAGGAGGAGCCGGATCGTCGTTGGCGGGACTTCCTCGACAGTTGGGCCGATTACAACGCTGGCACGCGGCAGATCGGTGCCTGGATGCGATCATCACTACTCGCCATGGGAGTCCAGCCAAGCACAATCCCAGCCGATGCGGACCTGTAACGCTGGACAATTCAGAGCGCCTCTGTAAATATCGAGAGAGCAAGCCAGAAGGGGGAGGCCTCGAATGACAGGCAAATCACCATTCGGTCGCGCGCTTGGGCGCCGCGAAGCCTTGGCGCTGGGCGGGGCCGCTGCCGCGGTCGCCGCCATTCCGGCGGCGCGCGCCGACACCAAGCTGACCGTCTGGACCGGCTATCCAGAAATCCAGCCGGTGTATCAAGCAGTGGCTGCGGACTTCGCCAAAACTCATCCCAGCGTGAGCTTCGATTTCTTCAGTACCACACTGCGCGAGTTCGAGCAGAAGCTGACCGCCGCGGTGCCCACCGGCACTGGCCCCGATGTCTATGACATCGGTACCAACATCAGCGTCAACTTCATTGATAACTCACTGCTCGATCCCAACCCGCCTAATATAGATGCGTATATGAAATCAGGCCCGTACGACAAATTCACCGTGGATTTCTTCACCACCGACGGCAAGACCTATGGCCTACCCTTCCTGGAAGGCAGCCGTGCTTCGATGTACTGGAACAAGAC
>Ga0335075_10009131_pt1 | contig 15150 bp, 15 predicted proteins | sample Lox_Sample_24_FD_206723 | JGI IMG/M metagenome (GOLD analysis project Ga0335075, IMG submission 206723) | Soil microbial communities from Loxahatchee National Wildlife Refuge, Florida, United States - Lox_Sample_2.4 | ecosystem: Environmental > Terrestrial > Soil > Wetlands | place: USA... | reverse complement strand
TGCGCAACTCTTGCACACTTTTGCGATTCTTATAGAGAAGCAGGAGGTGCAGCCGCATGGCAGAGCATCACACCATCCTCGGTGGCAAAGTTCACGTCTACAAGCGTCCGAACAGTTCCAGTTGGCAATGCGCGACCTATTTGGCCGGAAAGAACCGGCGCACCACCACCAAAGAAGACAGCCTCTCGAAAGCGAAGGAGTTCGCGGAAGACTGGTATTTGCAGTTGCGGGGTAAGCTCCGCGACGGTCACTTAAAAAGCGGCAAGCTGTTCCGCGAAGCGGCGAAGTTGTACCTGCGCGAGTTTGACATCATGACGCAGGGGCAGCGCAGCGCAAAATATGCGAGCGGACAGCACGCGCGTGCGAATGGCTATCTGATTCCCTTCTTCGGCAGCATGGTTCTACCTGAGATCACGGCGGGCAAGGTCAACGAATACCGTGTCCACCGACTTGAAGAGTGCAAGGCTTTGCGCGGTAAGCCTCCAGCGCGGAGCACCATGCACCAGGAGATCGTGACGCTGCGTCAGATTTTCAAAACGGCTCTGCGGCACGGATGGGTCGATCATCTCCCGGATTTTTCAGCGCCATATCGTGCGTCCGCGAAGATTTCCCATCGGGCATGGTTCTCACCGGAAGAGTACAAGCAGCTTTATGAGGCAACGCGCAAACGCGCGCAGGACCCAAAGCAGCCACGTTTTCGTTGGGAGGCGGAACAACTTCACGACTATGTTCTGTTCTCCGCCAACACCGGACTCCGCCCCGACGAGGCGAGGCGTCTTCAGTTCCGCGACGTGACGGTGACCGAAGACGAGGGGAGCGGCCAAACCATCCTTGAAATCGAAGTACGTGGAAAGCGAGGCGTCGGTTATTGCAAGAGCACAACAGGTGCCGTGCATCCGTTCGAGCGGTTGAAGGCTCGCCCGCGTCCTAACGGAGGGCCGGGGAGATCGGGCAGCCGTACTGCATCAATGGCGAACGGTGAGTGGCACGCGCCCGGACCTACTGATCTTCTGTTCCCGAAATGGCCGCGCGAGTTGTTCAACGCAATCCTTGAAGAAGAAAAGCTTCGCACCGACCGTGACGGCAGGCCGCGAACGGCATACAGCCTACGCCATACCTACATCTGCTTGCGCCTGCTTGAAGGTGCCGACATTTATCAGATCGCCAAGAACTGCCGCACAAGCGTGGAGATGATTGAGAAATACTATGCAGCGCATTTGAAGACGCAGCTCGATGCTTCCGCCATCAACATCATGAGGCCACGGTCGAAGAAGAAGACGGTTCCCAGGAAAGGACCCGCCCGAGTCGAGGCCGTCCGTTTGGCCGAGGAAGCGTAAGACCGGCACTGTGCTTTGTGACGACCGAAACACTGCTATCCAGTGAGCCAGGATGGAACCATCCTGGCATGTTTTGGGGCCGGAACCGGCCCCACTCCAGCCCGGAACCGGGCCAAACATCACCAATCACTTGCGAAGGTATGCAGAGACTCGTTGAGGTGGCCGAGTCGTAACTTCAGCGCGGCACATGTTTCAGCCGGACTCCAGGTTGCGCATCGTTCAAAAATTCCACGCCAGCCTTTTCCAGCACCGCAACAACTTGGCCCAGTGTTTCGGTGCGAGCTTTGACGGCATCGTCAAACTTCTCCATACGCTTGATTGTGCCGACCGCAACCTTCGACTTTTTCGAAAGCTCGCTCTGCGACCATCCAAGGAGCGCTCTCGCCGCACGTAAATGTCTTCCAGTCAGAGTAGTCAAAGCAGAAACATAGCACAATCCGACTAATAAGCCCCAGTAAATGAACTATTTAGACATCTAGTTGATCTTTTCGATCACTTTATGCGACTATTTGGCTCATGCTGGTGCCCTTTAAGGGGTAGCGAGCCTCGGCTTGCTTATTTGCGCAACAGCAGTTCAATGTGCTCGCTTCTCAGGCCGATACGGAACGGGATGCGGAGGGGATCATCACCATGACACTGCTAACGAAAGAAGAGTTTTACAAACAGCTCGGCCACGCGCTAAGGAATCTGCGGGAAGAACGCGGTCTTTCCCGTAAGCAGCTGGCCGAGCAACTGAATCAGATGCACATTGACCCGGAGCGGCACTTGCGTCACATCGCTGCGCTCAGCATCATCGCGGGGCATATCCGGCGAAAAAAACGCTTGACACTCAAACAAGTGGCCGAACGCGCCAATCTTCCTGTCGCATTTGTACGCGATATGGAGGCCGGGAAAATCTGGAACCCGGAAACCTACTCTGTTTATTGCCTTGCCTATGGGCTGCGCACCACGTATCCAGCATTTGAAAAGAGAGTCGATGTGCTGTCCCGAACAGAGTTGGATGAGAACGACAGGCCGGTCCGCAGGAAAAAGAAGCATGCCTCGCTTCCGCAATCGCATCCTCCTTTTCTCTTAAAGCCGGGTAGCACTGAAGACGAGAAGTCATGAGCTTAAAAGGGAACTGCAACAAGCCGGAGTGGAAACCCGAAGGGGGCATGATGAGCAGAGCGCACAAGAAAGCGATTCGCTTTAACAGGCGCAGCGGGGTTCTCTTCTATCGGGGAGCCTCTGGTAAGACAGTGGATCATATTCGGCTTTCGCAAGGAGATCACACAGTCTTTCTCGTTGTGGCATTTACTGATCGCACTGAGTGGTCCGTCACCGTTGATTCGATTCCAGTAGCGGCGGTCTCGCTCCATGCCCCTGGTGACGGAGACCTCGGCGACTTGGAGCCCATCGCCGAAAGCGGACACATTCTGCTGCCCGAGACCGGCCATATTCAATGGGATCAGATCAAGCAGCCGCCCAAGCAACAGAGGACCCGCAGCGAGTCGCGTAGAGTCAAGCACTGATTGGTGTGGAGGCGAAGATTGGCAGGTCGCCGCCCGCGCTGCACTTGCGACGAACTTGCTAGCTGAGGGAGGCCAGCACGTCGCTCGGCGCTAGCACGGCGATGCCGCGGAACCGACGAAAGTCTTTGGCATTGAGTGTGAGTAGATTCGCAATTCCGTGCACGCGCATAGCGGCCACCATGCGAGCGTCATGGACCTGGATACCGGAGACGCCCGCCGTAACTACGATTTTGCGCCACTCTTGATGTGTTGCTTCGCTGTCGGCGGCAAAAGAGAATTTGGCTTCGATCAGAGTTGCGCGTTCATCCGTCTCTGCGACCGAGAATCCGAATCCGTTCCGATCAGCCGGTCGAGTGCAGACGTTCCAGAATTCCGCCAGGTTTTGCGACGTGTAGAAGAGGTCTACTCCCTGTGCCCAAAGACGATCCGTGCATTGCCGGATCGTTCCATATTCGGGGCTGTCCGGCTGTACGAGGCGGAGCAGAATGTTCGTGTCCACCAAGTAGGACGAGCCGGGCATCAGGCGTGTTCACCGTAGATCATTTCGCGTGAGAATGTTTCTGTCCGCAGTTGAGGGACATTCGGCGCTTTGCTCGCAAGAGCATCCAAGAAGGCGCGAAATTCCTCCTGGGTTGCGCGCGCATGCCCTTTGCCCCTGGAAGCGATTGCTTCTTGGAGGAGCCGCTGCGCATACAACTCCAGCGCAATGCCGCGAGCCAATGCCTCGGCAGTAAGCTGTCTTTCCATCTCCGGGTTGAGTTCGACTCGGATCGTCATGGAACCTCGCATCTCTACCTAATATTTTATCGGATGCCGGCGGCCCAGAGTCGATCCAAGGTTGATTGGAGTCATCGGAAGGCTAAACGGCATGGAAGCGAACGCTAGAGCAAATATCGTTCTTCAACTTTTCGTGTTTGTCCTAGCGCGGTAAGTGTTTGAAGGATTTCAGAGATTCTCGTGCGGCTCGCGGGTCTGAAGCCCGAGGCGATCTGCTGCGCAGTTTGCAGGGGCACAGCGCGTAAGGAGTCCTTGACAGCACGAACCTGATCCGGAAGAGTTGCTGGCCAAGGCTGTTTCCGCCGTGAAGGCGCCGCGGTCGGCACGGGCGCAATTCCCGCAAACCCTGCTTGAACTGCGAGTTCGCCAGGCGCCTGGAATTCCGGCCGAAGCCAGCGAACCGCGCCCCCATGCTCCTCAGCGCTGCGCTGGGCGTTGAGCAAGACGATGCTGCTGAGGATCTCTTCGTCGGACAGGCCGGGAGACCAACCATACGCAGCGAAGACCGCTTCGTCGAGTTCTGCATGGAGTTGGCGGAGGACGCCTACCAAGCCAGCGTCGTACGTCGCGTGCTCCTCAGCGGTGAGGCTTTCGCCAAGACGGAGCTTTTCGAGGACGTTATACATCGCAGTCAGCGTCAAGTCAGGATTGAGCTGCTGCTGACGATTGCGGTGGACGTTGAGACGCTCGGCGATCCGGCGAATTGTCTCCTTATGTGCTTCGGTACAGTCGGGGAATGGGAAGGTGTCGAAACAGGTCGTTTTGATGTAGACGGGCCTGTCTTCAAGTTTGCCCCCAGCTTGCAGAGCCCAAGTCACATGAATCCGGGATGAGAGGATCCCGAGGAAAAAGGCATCCTCGAGAGCGAAATTGATTAGCTTGTTGTCGGGCATAACGCTGGCGTCGAGGAATACAAACACACGATGCTTAGCAGTTTCGACCGTAGAGATGTAGCGCGGAAGGCCGACCAGCGCAGGGCGAAAAGCCGCGCGTGGTTCGCCGAAGATCCACCAATTGTCTGCGTAGGTTTGCCTTCTGTTCTGGTCCCGTTCGGGTTTGACGCGATCGTTGACCCATTGATAGACCTCCGGGAAACGCTTCAGGACTTCGTCAGCGGTGAGACCAAAAAGATCGATAACCATCACGTTCCGGGAGCGGCCAGTAAGGTCACGACCGTTAAGATACGGTCGAATGTGCTGTTCTAGACCGGAAACGCGACCCAGACCCAGCGAGGCAGCGATCTCTGGTGTGACGATGAAGCCCGCGCCAATAGGCTGAACACCTCGACAGCATAGTCCTTCATTGGCCCTGAGGGGCTGTGCGCCAGCGACATCGACCCCGATGCGCAGATCGGCGAAGATGCGTCCGGTTCGCTCGGCGAGCTCGACAGCGGTTCCCTCAGTATTTGCGTTGCCTTCGTGGACGACGGTGTAAAGGTGGCCCTGGTGCTCACCGCGTTCGCCAACCGTCATGGCGATGCGAACCGCGGCGCGACGTGTCGCCGCTTCTTCTTCTTCGGACAGTGCCTTGAGCCAAGGGTGGTCTGGAATAGCGAACACGATAGACAACGGGTCTTTGGTCGCGTTGAGATTCTGCGCAACTACCCGGCGGTCGAAGACCTGTGTGATGCTGTTAGTCGTGACGAAGCCGAAGCGGCGGACTTTGCAGGCCCGGGCGAATTCAGCGGCGCGCTGCCACCAATACATGACAAAGTCGGCACTTTCGGGGACATCGACATACGCGCCGCGAATGGCGAGGGCATATCCATCACCGTGGCGTGCGCGAATGTCTTTGCCGCCGGTAAATGGTGGGTTTCCAATTATGAAGTCTGCGTCAGGCCACTTTGCCTTTTTCACGCCTGAATATTCGTAGACGGCGACACGCGCGCTTTCATCGGGAATGTTTTCGCCGGTGGTGGGATGCTCCCTGAAGGTCTCGCCATCCCAGACCGTGATTGGATTGTTGTCTTTGTCCCTTGCCTCTTCTTTTTTCGTCCAGGTAATGAGCGCGTCAGCTTCGACAACATTATGGAAGTTGCGGATCACGGGGATGGGTGGCTGTGCATCGCCACGGGTTTTGAAATGCCACTGGAGATAGCCGATCCACAGGACAAGATCGGCGATGACAGCGGCGCGGGGATTGACCTCGATGCCCAGAAGCTGATGAGGATCGACGGTGAGGCCGGTATGCTCAAGGGCTTCTTGCACTTCGCCAAGAGCGTGGAGCGTATCAAGAACTTCGCCTTCAAGGCGTTTCAAATGTTCAAGAGCGACATAGAGAAAATTTCCGCTACCGCAAGCAGGATCGAGCACACGGACCGAGCAGAGCTGGCGATGAAACTGGCGAGCAGCTTCTATGGCTGCATCAATTTTCCCGGCGGCGTGCAGCTCGGTAATTACGGCTTGGATGCTGCGCCAATCGTCGCGCAACGGTTCGACTACAGTTGGCAGGACGAGCCGTTCGACATAGGCTCGTGGCGTGTAATGTGCGCCGAGTTTGCGCCGTTCAGAGTTCTTTTCAAAGACACGTTCCAACAGCGTTCCAAATATCGCGGGTTCGACATCGCGCCAGCGAGAGTTCGCCGCCTCGATGAGAAGATAGATTTGATCCCGGTTAAGAGGCAGGGCGCGGGTGGATTCAAAGAGTCCACCGTTAAACTGAAGAAGTGTGCGCCGTAAAATGGGCGAGAAGCCGCCGTCATTCATTGTCTTCCAGAGCGACTCGACGACTGGTGGAAAGTTCTTCTCGTCTTCGCGAAGGCTTTCAAGCAAATTGAGCCATGCGCGGTCGGGCAGTAGGCCGACATCCTCGGCAAATGAGGTGAAGATGCAGCGGGTAAGAAATTCGGCAACTTCCTTGGGCGAATAGTGATTCTCAAGGTTGCGTGCCAACGTGGCCAACTTCACGGCAACTTCGCGGGTGACGCGCGCGCGTTCTCGCGCAGGATCGAGCGAGTTGGGATCGAACCAGACGATGCGGAGACGCTCGCGAATTTCCTGCCGTTCAAGCTGTTCCATCAGAATCCGGTAGTCGCGCGGGCCAGGGAACGGAAGGTATGCCTTGCCTGTAAGCGAGAAGTCGGCGTAGAGCTCGATGCAATGCCCGACGTCAACGACTATGAGGAAAGGTGGCCAACCTTCCGAAGCGGGAAGCGCTTTCGCGTAGCGTTCAGCCTGCCCACGAGCCTTGAGCATGGCTGCGTCCCAAGCACTCGTTCCACGCATCGCAGTGCCACGTTTCGTTTTGCGCTGAGGTTCCGAGGGGGCAAGAGCGAATAGATCAGTTTGAACAGGATTGCTGCCCTGCTTTGCTTCGAGGACAAAGCAACCGCGGCGATAAAGATCAATGAACAAAGCGGTTGTCGAACCGTCGAATTCCTTTTCGTAAACCGTCTTGTCGATGACGTACCAGTTCTTTTCCTCGTCCGCCTGGCTGGGGTCCGGCCTGGGCAAATCGAGATAATCGCACAATTCGGAAAGAAATAGGGCGTAGTTGGCCCGCTCAGAAGCAGATGATTCCCGCCACCTTTGAATAAAACCTTCTTTGATTGAGGAACCTGGCTTCAACATTGGATGGGCCTATTTTAGCCCGCCAGGGAAATGAGCCAGAACTGATCACACTTTCAATTCAATGTCCGGTACATTCGACGGCAATGAACCGCAGGGGTCCAGCACTATCCATCCCAGGGACCGGGCCCGGAAGCGCCGGGGCTACTATGCAACTTTCTTGTCCACGAGATCTTGTAGCGCAGCGCATCCACCCTCGATGGTGCTGGCCAGCCTCAAATCCGACCGGGCTCCCCTAATCACTTCACCTGTTGATACGTCGAAGTAGGCGATGTCTTCCGGGGCAATCTCGATCTGGCCTTCGCAAGCCTGGTAGATCACACGCAGCATAACGCGGACGACGTCTTCAATCTCTTTTTCTTTCCGTACTCCGAGCTTGATTAGGCGAATTCTCTTCCCGTCTGCCACGGCCAAGTCTGGCGTGGCGGAGATCCTCACGGAGTGTGAAGAATAGTGAATCCTCGGGCACGGGGTAATCCTCCAAGTTCGGTCAGCGAACAGCTTCATATACGCTTCAATGGCCATCAGGTTCATACCGAGTTGTGTCCGAGATTGGCGGGTCTCGGCGGTTTGCCATTTCTCGCTTAGCTTCGCCAGCTCGTCTTTTAGATACGCCTGACTATTTCCCCTTTTGTGGTATGCCCTGATGATACGAATCGCGCGCGCGTAATAGCGCCGTGGTATTTGCGTTTCCGGTGACCGCGGCCTCAAAATGCCGCGAACTGTCGCAGATTTTTTGCTTGGGCTTCCAAAAACGAATTCGGCAAAGGCCCGCGCGGATATTTTGATTTCCATGCTCTCTCCGAACCGGGGAGTCGTCTCCGTGGTGCAGCGCTGCGGAGACGACAGCCCCAAATTAGCGTCCTTGTGAGTTCAGCCTCCAGCAGTCATCGCACAGGCGGTAGCCGCCGGTACCAGTCCGGCGCTCCCAGGAGGGGATATCCCGGCCAGGTGCGCAGGCGCTGTTGTCGTGGTGGACTCGAATGCTTGCCGGTTTCTGACTCTCGTTAATCGAATGAAAGGTTTGTACCTGAGGCATCTTGCCTGCTCCTTCTTCCGCAAAACGTGCGGGTTGAATTTGAACAGATCGTAGCATATAGTGATCGAAGTAGCGATCATATTGTGTGGATAATGCGGTCTATTTTGCGACTTGCCCCGGACTAGGGAACAATAAAATGCCGAAAGGGAAACCTGATGGATATTGCGGAAAGATCGGGACTTAAGGGGGCTCTGACGGTTGCGTTCTCGCCTAGCGCCCCGGTAAAGACTCTCGACTTCTTTTCGGGCCGTGGCGAACAACTTGATCGAATCGCGGAAGCCGTCATGCAGGCGGGTCGCCACGCAGTTGTATACGGGGAGAGAGGAGTTGGCAAAACTTCGCTGGCGAATGTCCTGCCGGAGAAACTCGAAAGAGCAGGGCGATTTGAATATCAGGTGGTCCGGCACAACTGCTCGTCAACGCCAACATTTCGTTCAATGTGGGAGGCAGTTTTTCGCGAGTTCTCCATCAAACGACAATTGGCAGGTCGCGATCCCGTTCCATTGTCCAGTTATCTTCCCGATGATGCAGGTCCCGAGGATGTCCGACTGCTCTTGCAGCAGCTAGGAGGCACGGCGGTCATATTTGATGAATACGACCGTGTACCCAAATCACTCCCGATCTCCCGCCTCATTGCCGACACGATCAAGAGTCTCTCTGACCATGCGGTAGATTCCACGGTCATCATAATTGGGGTGGCGGACTCAATTGATGAATTGATTTCAGAGCATCTTTCGATTGAGCGCGCCATCGTGCAAATTCAACTACCGCGCATGTTTGAAGGCGAAATGCTTTCGATTCTTGAAAAGGGCTTCAGTCACGCGGGGATGGAGATCGACCTCGAAGCGAGGTACGACATAGCGGCTCTTTCTCATGGATTGCCGCATAACGTCCACGAGCTTGGCCGCCTCACCGGATATGCGGCTCTCGCTTCAGATCGTAAACGAGCAATTCGCGACGACGTCGAAACTGCCATTGGAGACGCCGTGAGGAATGCAGAGCACACCGTGCGCTCTGCATACTGCTCGGCAACGACCAGCTCTCATCAGAACAACATTTATCAGCAGATTTTGTTGGCCGCCGCCCTGTCGCCGACAAACGATCTTGGCTATTTTTTTGCGGGAGATCTTCGAGAACCGCTCTTTGCAATCGCGCACAAGCAATATGGCATTGATGGGTACATGAAGCATCTGAAGTCATTCTGTGACGAATCTAGAGGGAACATCCTTGAGATGAAGGGGAAACGGCGCAGATACCGCTTCAGATTTACTGACCCCGTTATGCAGCCCTTTGTGATTATGAAGGGCGTTGCAGATCGTTTAGTCAGAAAAGAACAGGTGACGGAATTTCAGGGGAAGAATCGCGCGGCTGAGTCTGGTTCCCTGTTCTGACAGTCCGGGAGATGTAGCGCAGCGCCGAACTGTCAAGAAGTTCATCGCGGTGGTCTGTCTAAAAGCGGATTCGATTCAGAACCACAGTACAATAGGTTATCCCTCGTCTAACAATTCACCACAGGAGGATTCCTGCGTATGGCCAACGTGATCGTAGAGCCCGACAAGCGCGAAGGCGGATACCGCGCAATGCAGAGAGGCAGGGTTGTCGCTCGTGGTGACACTCAGAGAGAGACTGGCGAAAAGGCCCACGAACTCCGGCCCCATGACACCATCGAGGCGGCCCGCGTCCGTGATACCGATGAAGGCATCCGTGACGAGTTCAGGTTGCTCCACCGTCCAAAGCAGAAATGAAGGAGCAAGTCCAATGACGCTTAGCGTGTTTTGGGATAACTCGAACATCTGGCTGGTAGGAAGACACGTATGTATGAAACGTGAACCAGGGGATCAGGACGCATTTCGAATCCACTTTGCAAAGCTTTTCGATTTCGTTCGGATCGGGCGGACAATTGAGTACGCATACGTCGGAGGCTCTATCCCTCCTGCGCAGGATGAACTCTGGAAGCGCTTTTCGGACCTTGGCATCACGATCCATACCCAAGAACGAGGAGCGGACAGTGGCAAGGAGATTGCGGTCGACGAAATCATCCAATTGGCAATGGCGAATCGAGTACTCGATGAAAGCAAGCCCGGAACGATGGTTCTGCTGACTGGAGATGGGGCCGGTTACAAAGATGAAAAGGGCTTCATCAAGCAACTGGAACGGGCGAAAGGCCACGGCTGGCAAATTGAGGTTGTGAGTTGGGATGCGGGCTGCAACCCCCGGCTAAAGAAATTTGCCGAAGATCATGGGACATATCGAGCCTTGGAGCCTGTATACGAAAACGTCACATTCGTGAATAACAAGCGTTGGGCGAAATGATGGGGCGGTCCTATCCGGTCGCCCCGGCAATGATGCCGAATGGAAACGAAGGCCGATGAAATTCTCGGAGATCGCTAACCGCTTGACGGGTCTTTCAACGCCATTTGGTGGGGCATCTTGGCAGCCCGTCGAGATGGAGATCGCGGTGGCACGCCGGGTGATCGCCTTCTTGGAAGACCGTCGCGTTCTCTACGCCCCAGAGGAGATGGAAGTCGCCTCCCACTGCGTCCAATCAGTGATCGAAATCCGGCACCGTCTCAGCGATGAGCTGGGCAAGCTGGACACCAATTCCGAACTGGCCGCCAGTTTGCGTGCGATGCGGGCGGCTTGCCGAAAGTTCCTTGAGCGGGTGGGGTCCGACGGACGCGACGGCATCCATCACGCCAACGACTGGGGCTTTCATAGCTGGACCTTCGGGAGCGCACTCGGCGAGTTGCGGGGGACCTTTGGCATCCACGTTGCGAAGATCGCCGCCGCGTTCAAGCTGGACGTGGAAGACCGGCTAGCTTCCATATTCCCTGGGGATGCTGATGCCGATACTGGCGATGACGACCGGCTGTTCCGCAAACTGCATCCCTGAGCTGTGACCGAGGGCGGATCGACTATGCGAGCCAGAGTTTTGTGGCCAGACGAGCATTCCGAAACCGGCGCTGCCTTCGGCATCGGTAGGAGTGGCGACACGTCACCCCGGCTCGGGTGCTGCAAAGTTGCTGGAGGTTCCTGCGGCGGGAACCTATTGAGAATGCAGCGATTGACCGCAAAATGGGCTGCTGGCGGTTCCTGTGGGAGTAACCTTCGGCTTCCGCATGGGGAACCTATTGAAAGCACAGGGCGAGAAGTGGAACCGGCATCCCGGCGCGCTCACGCGCGTGTAGCCTGCGCTCCGCCGTGCGTAAAGGCTCTCCGCTTCGCTCCGACCGCTGCGCGGCGTGCTGCGCACGGCCTTGACTGACGACTCCGCTGCGGCTCGTTGGCAGCTATGAGAAGAATGTCTTCTTCTCGTGTTCCACATGACAAGTGCCCCAGCTCCGATCTTCAGAGGATCCGATCTGGGCGCCAGCAACACTATAAGATGGATGGGGCGGCAAAGCGCGCAACGCCAGGGCTGTGGGCTGGCGAGCAGAGAGGCAAAATTCGGAGAATCGCGGTACTCTGGTAGCAACCTGCGGTTGCTGAAGGGGTAACCCGATGTCCCCCTGCCCTTTAGCAAGAAAACGGCCCCGTTCGGCCCGTTGCCCTGCACGTTGCGGCGCGCGGACGGCGTGCGGCCCGAAGTCCCAAGACAATCGAAAGGGCGGTGCGCGATGAAGGCCCCGCTCCGCACTAAATCCATCGGCACGAAGGTGAGCGAGGAGGAGTTCGCCGCTCTTGAGGAGTGCGCACGCCAAGCCGACATGACGTTGAGCGAGTGGGTGCGGGCGGTGCTCTTGGCCGCGCCCGGCGTCGAGTTGCCGGACGACGAAGCAGCGCTGGCGGGGCGGGTGACGCTGGCCGAGGTGCTGGCGTTGCGAACGCTGTTTCTCAATCTCCAGTTCCGGCAGACGCAGGGGCCGATGACGGAGGCCGAGATGCGGGCGCTGATCGAGCGGGCCGACGGGGTCAAGGGAGAGCGGGCGCGGGAGCGGATCAAGGCGGCGCGCGACAGTGCGCGGGACCGGGCGCGGAACCAGGCCGGGGTCCCGGCTGAGCAACCAGAGGCCGGGGAGCCACAGGCGGAGGAGGTCTGAGCATGGCGGAGTGGGGCCGGAAGCAGTACGCGAAACCGTGGCCGAGCCGGGCGCACGTGTGGACGTGGGGAGCTTTTTTCCTTAGCTGCCTGTTCTTCGTGTTCGCGGTGTGGCTGGACGGCGAGAGGAACTGGACGGCGGCGGAGCGGCTGTACCTGTCCGACTACCTGAAGAGCGGGGCGCGGTCGAAGCTGCCAGCGGCGAAGGCGCATTACACGCTGCTCCTGGGGATAACGGCCAAGGGCGAGCAGCTGCTTGTGACCGGCGACGAGATCGAGGCGGTGAAGGGCCAGGACGGGCGCTACGGGTACGTGCTGACCGACGAGGGCGTGAAGGACGGGCTGAAGCGGTTGCAGTGGACGACGGCGGTGTACAACGACAAGGGGCTGCATGGGCTGATGGGGAGCTACGTCTACGGGAACCAAACGCTGTGGGACTTCGTGAAACGGCCCACGTACTGGACAGCCGCGTTCTTCGTTGTGCTACTTGTCGCGGCTGTGCCCAGAGACCGTGCGCGGCGGATGGTGTGGAAGTTCGGGAGGCGGCTGCGTGGGCCGGAACTGGTCACGACGGCGGAGTTCAACGAGAAGCTGGGGCGGAAGAAGTGGCTGACGACTTACTACCCGGATGGAATCGCGTTGGTCAATCTTGAGCGCACATGGTACGACAGCCTGCTCAGGCGGGATCGTGGCCGCTGGGTTCGCGTGCCGCGCGAGCGGGAGGCGATGCACTTCCTCATCGTGGGCGACTCGGGCACGGGCAAGAGCGCGGCGATCCGGCAGGTGCTTTCGCAGATATGGGAGCGCGGAGAGACGGCCATCGTGTACGACCCGGCGCTGGAATATGTGCCGCAGTTTTACCGGGAATCGCGGGGAGACGTGATCCTCAATCCCCTGGACGCGCGGTGTCCGTTCTGGACGCCGGGCGACGAGGTTCCGCACGAAGCGGAGGCGCTGACGGTGGCAACATCGCTCTTCCCGGACCGGGGCCGGGAGAATCAGTTCTTCGTCGATGCGCCGAGGAAAATCTTCGCGCACCTGATCAATCTGAAACCGACGCCGGAACAGCTCACGTACTGGATGTGCCACGAGGAGGAGATCGAAAGGCGGGTGCGCGGGACGGAGCTTGCGGCGATGATCCACGCCACGGCTCCACCGCAGCGGTCGGGTGTTCTCGGCTCGCTCAATATGGTCGCCGATGCGTTCAAGCTGTTGCCAGCGGAACGGGAAACGGCACGGCGCTGGAGCGCGTATGCGTGGAGCCGGGAGCGAAAGGGTTGGCTGTTCCTCACGTCGAAGCCGACCCTGAGAGAAAGACTGCGCCCGCTGATGAGCCTGTGGCTCGACCTGTTAGTGCTGCGGCTGATGAACGAGGGCGGAGGCGGTGCGCGGAAGACATGGTTCGTGCTGGACGAACTGGCGACGCTGCAACGGTTGCCGCAGTTGACGACGGCAGTCACGGAGGGCCGGAAATCGAATAACCCGATGGTCCTCGGCTTCCAGGGCAAGGCGCAGGTGGAGGCGCTGTACGGGCACATCGCCGAGGCGATGTTGAGCCAGCCCGCGACGAAGATCTTCTTCAAGACGAGCGAGCCGCACGCGTCGGAGTGGATCTCGAAATCCATCGGCGAAGTGGAGGTGGAGCGGTTCCGGGAGTCGCGGACGCGGGGCGTGTTCCCGCATCACCGGGAGAACGAGCAGCGGGAGATTACGCGTGAGCCGCTGGTCATGGCGTCGGAGATCGGCGGGCTTGAGCCGTTGCACGGATACTTGAAGCACGGCAACCTGGTTGTGAGGATGCGCATACCGTATCTGAAGCTGGAGGAGCCGGCTGAGAAGTTCATCGAGCGGAAGTTGACGACGCCGGCGTTGCCGGCGACGGAGCCAGTCGAGGCCGTCACACAGCCAGCGCCGGCACGGAAGCCCGTCCGCAGTGTGCAAAAGAAGCAGGAGCATGCGCAGCAGCCAGCAGCGGCGGTGAACGAGCAGACGCCGTTCTTCGAGTAACCGAGCGCTCGCCACGCTGCTTCCCGTGGGCTGCAAGACTATGATGAGTGGCATGACGAAGACTTCAAATGAAAAGAAACAACACGAAGCCAAGGTGATGAAGATCGCCAATGAGTTAGCCGCCGAATATGGCGCTTGGTACGGATGGACTACGGGCATCGGTCGATACGTCGCGCTGGGCGAGTACATCCTAGAAGAAACGGAATCCGACCAGCCACATGACGAATGGTTGATGGCCGCGAGGGAAGCGTTTCTGAAGTGGAAAAAAGTCCACGGCATCACGATGACGCCGCCGCCGAACCTCAAGGCATAACCGTGTATGGCTGACGCGCAGCGATCTCGGTGGATCAGAATGCGGGCAATCTGAATCATGATTACGCTGTCGAAACCCATCAGCTCCGGCCAGGCGCAAGCGTACCACCGGGAGGAATTTGCCAACGCCAAGGAGAACTACTACACGGAAGACGAGCGCGTGCGCGGCGAGTGGCAGGGCCAGCTTGCAGCGCGTTGGGGCCTGGAGGGGGAAGTGCAAGAGAAGCAGTTCGCGCGTCTCGCCGAGGGCCAGCACCCGGAGACGGGCGAGCAGTTGGTACGGCATCAGACGGCGCGCGAATACGTGAACGCCAATGGCGAAACCGTGCGCACGATGGAGCACCGGGCGGGATGGGATGCGACCTTCAGCGCGCCGAAGTCCGTCTCGCTGACGGCGCTTGTCGGCGGCGACGACCGCGTGCGCGAGGCCCACAGGGAGAGCGTGCGCACGGCGCTTGACGAGATGGAGAAATACGCGCAGGCGCGCATGGGCGGCAACGTCCCGGCGCAGACGACGGGCCAGTGGGCAGTCGCCAAGTTCGAGCATGACAGCAGCAGGCCC
>Ga0335075_10009130_pt1 | contig 15151 bp, 15 predicted proteins | sample Lox_Sample_24_FD_206723 | JGI IMG/M metagenome (GOLD analysis project Ga0335075, IMG submission 206723) | Soil microbial communities from Loxahatchee National Wildlife Refuge, Florida, United States - Lox_Sample_2.4 | ecosystem: Environmental > Terrestrial > Soil > Wetlands | place: USA... | reverse complement strand
TAGCCCGCTGACCTATCGAGATGATGCGCGAGTCCGGAAACGGCAACGCGGAGCCATTGACGCCCGCAGCTGCAGCCAGGGCCGAACGCACACCGGCTGACACCACCCCGACCGGGGCAGTACTCCGGCTCAGCCGACGTTCACGGCCGGCGCCGCCATCAACGCTTGGTTTGCGCGCCGAGCGGTTTCGCCCATTTTTCTGGTCGGCAAACTAACCGTTGCTCTGCATGGGAGGGCTGTTGAGAGGGCGCCGCCGAGGCCGCGACGGGATCTAGGGTCTGGCGGCTGCGGGAGCAGAGGCCTTGCGAGCCGCCGCGTAGAGCGGCTCGGGGGCCATGTCAGCGCCGTTGGGCCACGTGACCGTGCCAGCCTCCGCGTCCACCGTTACGCGTGCGAAGTAGTCGGGATCACGCAGCGGCTCAAAGACACCTCGCCACTCGCGCCCTGTGAAGTCGACCTCGCCGACTGTGCCGTCATCGAAGGTCAGGCGCAGTCGGTACTCGCCGCTGATCTCGACACCGATGACATCATGCAGTTGCTCCACGAAAGTCATGTTAGGCCAGGGCATCGATCGGCTCCAGCGACTCGTCTCTTCGTGCTCGCTCCCAGTTCGCCGCAAGCTCGCCCTCGTGGAGGACCGCCCACTCTGCGACCAGCGCGAGCGCGCGCCGCGGAAGCGAGCCCGCGATCACGGCGCCAGCGAAATCCACTGACGCGGTCTGGCCTGCGTAGCGAGCATGAAAGTGCGGACGCGCATGAGCACCCTCATTCCAATACATCCAGATCGTGATCCCGTAGAAAGCGCTGATCCTCGGCACGCAGGCACCATACGATCGCCTTGGACGAAACGCTCCGGCGCGACCCTCGAGGCTGCAACTATTGGACGAGCCGGATCGATTGGACGAGCCGGATCGCCGATGCATCAAAGAACAGGTGGTTTGCGCGCCGAGCAGTTTCGTCCATGTAACCCGACTCAATGCGAACCGCGGGTCTGTGGTTCGATGTCGTCGCGGGTGTCACGCGGATTCCGTCGATCATGACTTGGAGCACGCCTTTGACGCGTTGGGACCGCCGTCAGGACCGGGCGTCAGGCTCGCGGACGTTGCCCATGACGACGAGTGCCCGGCTTCGTGCAAGCTGTCACGGGTCTACAGTGGCCCAGGCAGTTCGGGTAGCCTCTCTCCTCGTCTCGGGACCGGCGGGCTACAAATGCCGACGTTCGGGAGTGACAACGGACATTGAATCGAAGCGGGTCACTGGGCTAGTGTCGCCCATAGGTGTTGGAGTGCGTATGCGCGCCACGGTCGCCAGTGCTGAGCGAGCTGAGCGATGTGGCTTGTCGTAGTTGGTTGTCCGAGCTGAGCGAGGGCGCGCTTGACGGCGAGGTCAGTCGGCAGGAAGACGTCGGGATCTGCGAGTGCGCGCATCGCGATGTAGTCGGCAGTCCAGCTGCCGACTCCCTTGATAGCGAGCAGATGGGATCGGACTTCGTCGCGGTCGCTTCCGGCGTCGATCACAAGCTCATCGCTGGCGAGTGCCCAGCTCAGGCGTTGCAGTGTCTGGCGGCGGGCACGCGGGCCTGGGAGCGTGTCGGGGTGGGCCTCGGCGATGGCCTGCGGGGATGGGAACAGGTGTGTCAGCGTGCCATCGGCGACGGGCAGCGTGTCGCCGAGCTGGTTAGTCAAACGGGATGCCGTGGTGCGCGCTGCTGCGACCGAGACCTGCTGACCGAGGACGGCACGTACCGCGAGCTCGGCTCCATCGACCGCTCCCGGTACTCGCAGCCCCGGGGAATTACGCACGAGCGGCCCAAGCAGGGAATCCGTTTGGAGGTGCTCGTCCACGTCGTTTGTATCGGTGTCGAGGTCCAAGAGTCGTCGGCTGCGCTGCACCGCCGCGGTGAGGTCGCGAATGTCTTGTAGTCGCAGCTTGCATTGGATGTGGCCATTGACTGGCTCCATCTCGGCGACTCCATAGCCACGCGGCAGGCGTAGAGTGCGCCTGTAGGCGACATTGGTGATCTCCTCCACGCCCCCAACCGCACGGGCATCGAGGTAGCCCAGCATGTGCTTCCAGTTGATCGGCTCCCTATAGGCGAGCCGTACGGTGACGGTATCCGCGCCGGCAGAGCTGTCGCGTCCCTGGTGGCTTTTGTGGCGCAATTCGGTGGGCGTGCGTCCATATGTTGCCTTGATCGTGTCATTGAACTGGCGCACGCTTGAGAAGCCGGCGGCGTGCGCAACGTCGATCAGGCGCAGGTTGCTGGTCTGGATCAAGAGTCGTGCCGTTTGCGCACGCTGCGCACGAGCGAGCGCGATCGGTCCGGCTCCGAGCTCCGCCAGCAACTGACGATGCAGGTGGCGCTCGCTGTAGGCCAGGTGACGAGCGAGGCCCGTCACGCCCTCCCGGTCCACGACTCCATCGGCAATCATGCCGAGCGCCCGTGCGGCGAGATCCCCACGCCGGTTCCAGTCTGGTGAGCCGGGAGCGGTGTGCGGCTGACAGCGGAGACAGGCGCGATAGCCCGCGCTTTGGGCCGCTGCGGCAGTCGGGTAAAAACGCACATTTCTGCGCTTTGGTGTGATTGCCGGGCAGCTCGGCCGACAGTAGACGCCAGTGGACATCACGGCGACGAAGAACCGCCCATCAAAGCGTCTGTCGCGGCTGCACAAAGCGCGGTATTGGGCGTCGAACTCCAAGCTCACGCATCCAGTATGACCGTCATAGATAGCGGTTTTCGGCCGTTGACGCCCGGCCCTCGATGTCTGATTTGCGCAAGACAAGGGGCCGGCGATGGTTGCAGACTCCAAACGGTGGATCGGCCCGAGCCCAGTAACGTGACTCGCTATACAATGCTCCCGAGCCCGCTCGGAGAGATGCTCGCCCTAAGCGATGGCGACGGTCGTCTCATTGGGCTGTACTTCATCGATGGGCAAAGAGCACCGCAGCCTGCGCCCGGATGGGTAGAGCACGACGCGCCTTTCAGCCGTCTACGCAGCCAGCTCACCGCCTATTTCGCGGCGAACCTCACCCAGTTCGATCTGCCGCTTGCCGCTCATGGCACTGACTACCAACGGCAGGTGTGGGCCGCCGTAGCCGAAGTGTCTTACGGCACGACTGTCGCCTACCGGACGCTTGCGATGCGGCTCGGCAACCCGCGGAGTAGCCGCGCGGTCGGACTCGCCAACGCCTGCAACCCGCTCTCGATTGTGGTGCCCTGCCACCGCGTAATCGGCAGTAACGGCGCGCTCGTCGGCTATGCGGGCGGACACGAGCGCAAGCGGTGGCTCCTCGCGCACGAGACCCAACAACGACAACAGGACCGCCGGACATCCATGAGCGTCGATGGACAGTCCGCCACCTACGAAAGGCAGCGATGAACGAGCTCTTTGGCGTTGAGCACGACTTCGCGGAGCTTGATGGTGTGCGCCTGCACTATGCCCGCACCGGGAGCGGTCCGCTGATCGTGTTCCTGCATGGGTTTCCGCAGTGCTGGTACATGTGGCGTCACCAGCTCGCGCATTTCGGCTCCGACCATCTCGCGGTCGCGCCCGACCTCCGTGGCTACAACCTCTCCTCAAAGCCCGAGCACCTGCACGAATACGGAGCGTGGCCCGCCGCACGCGACATCCGAGCGCTCGCGGCGCACCTCGGCCATGAGACTTTTGTGCTCGTCGGACACGATTGGGGTGCCGCTACGGCCTGGACCCTCGCTCTGCACCATCCGGAGTTGCTCGACGCCCTGGTCATCCTCGCCACGCCTCATCCAGCCACATTCGACCGCGCCCTACGCGAGGACCCAGAACAGCAGCAGGCGAGCCAATACCTGCTGGGTCTACGCCGAGCGGAGGTCGCATCCCTCATCTCCCATGAGGACTTCGCTGCGCTTCGCAGTACCCTCGACCAACCGTTTATCGACAAGCGAGACCTCGACCAGTATTTGCAGAGCTGGTGCCAGCCAGGCGCCCTACAGGGCATGCTGCGCTGGTATCAACGCGAGGGCCTCGGCCCACCCGAGGACGGCATACCCTCGCGCGGGCACTATGCCCCCGAGGTCACACCCCTTCTTGTGAGCACACCGTCGCTTGTGATCTACCCAACCGCCGATCTCTACACGCGCCCACAGGCGCACGAGGGACTCGACCAGTATGTGCCCGAACTCCTCTTTCAAGAGATCAACGGCGCGACTCATTGGGTAGCCGAGGAGTATCCAGACCTAGTAAACCGCTATATCCGCGACTTCCTCGCATCGCGCTGATGCGGGGCGGGCCGCGCGGCCGGCGCTCCTAGCGCCCGTCGTCCCAGAGGGGGGTTCGACACCCGTCGCTCCCAGCTCTACCCCGCTCCGTTAAGCGACATCCGCCCGCCGGGAAGTCGTGCGCAGTGGTTCGCATTGAGTCTGGTTGGCTCCATCCCCACACGCACGGCCGCGCGCGCCGCTGCCCGGCCGATGCGGCCCGTCCGCGTGCGCCCTCCGCTCAGAACCCGAGCAGCGCGGGCAGGCGCTCGAGCGAGCGCACCACCTCGGCGCCGGCGCGCGCGAGCGCGTGGGCGTCGCTGTCGGCGGCGTAGCCGAGCACGCGCATGCGGGCGGCGACGCCGGCGTGCACGCCCGAAGGGGTGTCCTCGACCACCACGCAGCGCTGCGGCGGCGCGCCCATGGCGGCGGCGGCGTGCAGGAACAGGTCGGGGTGCGGCTTGCCGCGCGCTACGGAGTGCGCGGAGAACAGCGAGCTGGGCTCGAACAGGCGGTCGAGGCCGGTGAGCTGGAGCGACAGCTGCGTCTTGGCGAGCTTGCCCTGCGAGGCGACGCACACCATGGCGCCGGCGGCGCGGACGCGCGCGACGGCGTGCGCCGCTCCCGGCACCGGCGCGAGCTGCTGGCGAAAGGCGTGGGCGCGGACGCGCTCGTAGCGCGCCAGCCAGCCCGCCGGCAGCGCGCGGCCGAGCTTTTGCTGCGCGCGCTCGAGCACCTCGTCGAGCAGCAGGCCCTGGTAGTGGCGCCGCGCCTGCGCGAGCGTGGTGGGCAGCCCCTCCGCGCTGAGCATCTGCGCGAGCACGCCGTTGGAGATGCGCTCGCTGTCGACGAGCACGCCGTCGCAGTCGAAGATCACGAGCTGTGGCGGGGTCATCGTGTTTCGATGAGGGGTCGCGCGTGCCGGGCCGGGCGGGCGGCGGATCGCGCTCGCGCGGCTGCGGGCGGGCGCGGGCTAGGGGGAGCGGTCCTCCACGACCACGCGCACGGTGCGCAGCAGCCGGTCGCTGGCGCCGCGCACGCTGCCGCCGAGCTCGAGCGTCTGGCGCACGTAGGCGAGCGTGTCGGCGCTGAGGCGCTCGCCGGGGAGCACGTTGGGGATGCCGGGCGGGTAGGTGGCGAGCGACTCCGCGGCGATGCGCCCGACGGCCTGCGCGGCGGGCACCACCTCCTGCGCGCCCAGGTAGGCCTCGCGCGGGGTCATCGCGAGCTCGCCCCAGGGCGGCGGCGGCGCGAAGCTCGCGCCGGCGCCGCCGGGCGCCGGCCCCACCTCGCGGGCGACCGCGCGCAGCGCCTCCACCAGCCGCGCGGCCTCCGGCAGGCCGCGCTCGCCCATGCCGAACACGGCGACCAGCACGTTCTCGCCGTACAGCTCGAGGTTGATGTCGTCGCGCTCGCGCAGCAGCGGCGCCAGCTCGTAGCCGCTGGCGTCGACGCCGCGCACGTCGACGGCGAGGCGCAGCGGGTCGTACGCGAACACCCCCGGGCGCCCCGCGATGCGCTCGTCGAGCACGTCGAGCCCGTGGATCGCGCGGATCTGCTCGCGCGCCAGCGCCAGCGCGGCGATGGTCTCCGCCAGCAGCTCGCGGCCGTGCACGGCGGCCTGCCGGCGCGCGGCGTCGAGCGAGCCGTACAGCAGCGAGTTGGGGCTGGTGGACTCCGTGAGCGTGACCGCGCGGTCGACCGTGTCGGCGTCGATCAGCCCGCGGCCGTCGCCCTCGCCGCCACAGCGCTCGCCGCCACCCCCGCCGTAGCCGCCGCGCTCGCCGTCGTCGTCATCGTCGTCGCCGCCGCCACTCCCCCCGCCGCCGCCGAGGTGCAGCATCGCCGACTGCGTGAGGCTGCCGACGATCTTGTGCGTGCTCGAGATCACCAGGTCGGCGCCGGCGGCGAGCGCGTGCGTGGGCAGCTGCTCGTGGAAGGCGAGATGCGCGCCCCAGGCCTCGTCGACGACCAGCGGCACGCCGGCGGCGTGCGCCACCGCGGCCAGCGCGGCGACGTCGGCGACGGCGCCGAAGTAGGTGGGCGAGACGACCCACGCAGCCACCGCGTGCGGCGTGGCGGCGAGCGCGCGCTCGAGGCTGTGCGGGGCGAGGCAGTGGGCGATCCCCAGCTCGGCGTCGATCTCCGGCGCGACGAAGGTGGGCCGCATGCCCGACAGCACCAGCGCGTCGATCACGCTCGAGTGCGCGTTGCGCTGCACCACCACCTCGCTGCCGCGGTGCGCGAGCGCGAGGCCCGCCGCGAGGTTGCCCTGCGAGGCGCCGTTGACCAGGAACCAGGCGCGGCGCGCGCCCCACGCCTCGGCCGCGAGGCGCTGCGCCTGCTCGAACGGGCTCGGCTCGACCCCCACGTCGACGCCGTAGGTGAGCGCGGGTATGTCGAGGCTCACGGCGCGCTCGCCGAGCGCGTCCAGCAGCCCGGGGTCGGCGCCGGGGCCGCCCTTGTGGCCCGGCACGTGCAGGCGTGCGGGGCGGCGCCCGGCGTACTCGCGCAGCGCGTCCAGGTACGGCGTGCGCCGCTGGCGCTCGTTTGTCACACGAAGCTCACAAGTGTGCCCGCCGTGAAACCGAACTGTGCCAGCAGTGCGCCTTTCTCCCACGTTCGCTTGTGCGTGCCGCCGCCGCGAACTAGCTTGGACCCGTCCTGACAGTAGCGGCCCGGCGGTGCGTCAACACCCCGGGCCCGGCACCGAGTCGCTCAGCCTCGATGCCAGTCGATTCTCCCTCAGCGCGGCCTCGCGCGCGTGGAGGACGCGACCGGAACGGCTGCGACCCGGCGCCTCGACCACGAGGAGGCCGTATGCACCGCCGAGACCCACAGCCACCGCCACCGTCCACGCCGCCGCCGAGCGACGAGCTGGTGCTCGCCGCGGTCGAGCGAGCGGTGCGCCACCAGCCCCCCGCAGGCGCGCACACCGGCTCCGCGCAGCGCGCGCGTCCCCGCGGCGTACCGGTGTGGACGATCCTCGAGCACCTGCAGCTGGCGCGCCGCTCGGCGCAGGCGCGCGACGTGCGCGCCAGGCTGGCGGCGCTGCTGGCCGAGGGCGCGCTGGAGTGCGAGCGCCGCCACGGCGTGCAGACGTGGAGGCTCGGCGACGCGGGCGCGGCGCGCCTGCGCAGGACGCGCCGCGGCGGGGGGCTGCCGGCGCTGCCGGAGTCGCCGCAGCACTGCGCGTGGCGCAACGCGCGCACGCTCGCCGCCCAGGAGATCGAGCGCTTGCGCGGCGAGGCGCGGGGCTGCTGCGAGCGCGCGCAGCGGCTGCTGGCGACCAAGCAGCCGGCTGGCTCGGACGCGTGGCTCGAGCTCGCGGAGCAGACCTCGCGCGCGTTCAGGGTGCTCGCCTCGGCCAGCCACTGCCTGTACGAGTGGGCGGAGCCCGACGACGCTCGCGCGGACGTGGACGAACGCGTGGAGGACGCCGACGCGGCGTTGGGCGAGGACGAGCGCAGGCGCGTGCGGGCGCGCCGCGCGGGGCGGCGCAACATCCGTCTGTGGCGCGACGAGCAGGCGCTCTGAGGCGCGTGGCCCTTTGCTAGTGTGGCCGCGGGGTGGCGTGCTGAGGCGCAAGCAGGGCAGAACCGACATCGGCGCACGCGGCGAGCGCGGGCGCTTCACGCGGGTGCCCGCGCCGGCGAGCCAGTTCGAGGAGTGGCAGATCACGCTGCACGGCAGGCGCGTGATCTACAGGATCGCCGGCAGCGGGCCGCCGGTGGTGCTTGTCCACGGCATGCTCAACTCCTCCAGCCACTGGCAGGCGGTGGCGCTCGACCTGGCGCGCGACCACACCGTGATCGCGCCCGACCTGATCGGGCACGGCGACTCCGCGGCGCCGCGCGGGGACTACTCGCTGGGCGCGCACGCTGCCAGCATCCGCGACCTGCTGGCCGCGATCGGCGTGGACCGCGCGACCGTGGTGGGCCACTCGCTGGGCGGCGGCGTGGCGATGCAGTTCTTCTACCAGTTCCCCCAGCGCGTGGAGCGCCTGGTGCTGGTCTCCAGCGGCGGCCTCGGCCGCGAGGTGAGCCCGCTGCTGCGCTCGGCGGCGCTGCCCGGCGTGTCGGCGCTGCTGTCGCTGACGATCCACCCGCGGCTGATCGGCGGCCTGGCGGCGGCCGGCTCGCGCATGCGCGAGCGCGGCCTCGGCGCGGGCGTGCACGTGCAGGCGATCGCGCGGGCGCTGCGCCCCCTGGAGAACGGCGACGCGCGCCAGGCCTTCCTGCACACGCTGCGCGCGGTGATCGACGCGCGCGGCCAGCGCGTGAGCGCGACCGACCGCCTGTACCTGCTCGACAGCATGCCGACGCTGATCGTGTGGGGCGAGCGCGACCACACGATCCCGCTGGAGCACGGGCGGCGCACGCACGAGGCGATCCCGCACAGCATCCTGCGCACGCTCCCCCGCGCGGCGCACTTCCCGCACCTGGAAGACCCCGAGGGGCTCGCGACGGTGCTGCGCGAGTTCATCGCGGCGAGCGAGCCGGGGCGGATCGAGGACGCGGACTGGGGCGCGGTGCTGGCGCGGCGCTCGCCGCGCTCGCGCCGGGACGTGGCGGCCTAGCGTCCGCTCAGGCGGGGGGCTCGGCGCGCCAGGAGGGCGGGTAGGGCAGCGGCGCGAGCTTCGCTTCGAGCTGCTCGCGCATCGCCTCGAACGGCGGCGGCAGCGACAGGCTCTCCCCCAGGTGCGCCTGGTCCTCGTCCACCGCGAAGCCGGGGCCGATGGTGGCGAGCTCGAACAGCACGCCGCTGGGCTCGAGGAAGTACACCGATTTGAAGTAGTAGCGCTCGATCACCGGGGTGGGCCGCGCGCCGGCCTCCAGCACGCGCGTGCGCCAGGTCTCCAGGTCGTCGGGCTGGGAGGCGAAGGCGACGTGGTGCACCGTGCCGGCGCCCTGCGAGCGGCGGATCTCGGGCGGCGCCTGGTCGTAGGCGTAGAAGCCGCCGCGCCGCTCGCCGCGCACGTCCCAGTGCCCGCCCTCGCCGTGCGCGAACCCCATCGCCTCGCCCAGCAGTCGCTCGCTGCGCAGCGGCGCGCTGCTGTAGGCGCGCACGCCCTCGAACCCCTGCAGCGCGTGCTCCGCGGGGATCTCCGGCGAGCGTGCGGTGAGTGGCTCGTCGTCGACGGTGACGCGCACCAGCTCGTGCTCGAGCCCCTCGGGGTCGGCGAACAGCAGGCTGCCGCCGGCCAGCTCCGCGCGCACGCCGTTGGCGGACAGCCGCTCCTCCCAGAACTCCAGCGCGTCGCGCGAGCCCACCCGCCACACGATCCTGTGCACCATGCCCGCGCCGGCGATGCCGCGCGCGGCGCCGGGATACTCGAAGAAGGTGAGGTCCATGCCCGGCGAGCCGTGCTCGTCGCCGTAGAAGAGGTGGTACATGTTGGGTTCGTCCTGGTTGACCGTGCGCTTGACCATGCGCAGGCCGAGCACGCCGGTGTAGAACTCCACGTTGCCGCGGGCGTCCCCCGTGATGGCGCTGATGTGATGTATGCCCTCGAGCTTCATGCCCCGGTCCCCTCACTCTACGGGGCAGCAGCGCGTGAGGGCTTGACGGCGCGTGCGCACGCCCCCTGCTCCGCGCCCGCCGATGCCTGACGGGTCGCTGATCGCGCGCTTCGGCCGTGCCCGGCGGGACCCGCGGCTGGCGGTGCTGGAAGGGCTGCACCCGCTCAAGCACGCGCTGCGCTTCCACGCCGAGGTGCTCGAGGCGGTCACGCCGGACGCCGCCGGGCTCGCGCGGCTCGCAGCGGAGCTCGCGCCGGATCTGCTCGAGACGCTGCCGCGGCTTGTGCGCGAGATCGACCGCGACGTGTTCGCGCAGCTGTCGCCGCTGGCGCCCGCCACCGGCGTGATGGCGCTGGCGGAGCGGCCCGCGGTCGACGTGCGCGCGCTGCTGGAGGAGCGGCGCGAGGCCCCGCTGGTGCTGCTGGAGGACCCCCGCGACCTCGGCAACCTCGGCGCGTGCGTGCGCGCGGCCGCCGCCGCCGACGCCGCCGGCGTGCTGAGCATTGGCAGCCACGACCCCTGGCACCCCGACGCGCTGCGCGGCGCGGCCGGCCTGCACTTCGCGCTGCCGGTGGCGCGGCTGGAGCACACGCACGCGCTGCTCGGCGCCGCGCAGGGCGGCGGCGCCGCGCGCGGCGGGCGTCCGCTGCTGGCGGTCGATCCCGCCGGCGAGCCGCTCGATCCGGCCTCGCTGCCGCCGCGCGCGCTGCTCGCGTTCGGCACAGAGCGCCACGGCCTCAGCGACGGCCTGCTGGAGGCCGCGCAGCGCCGCGTGAGCATCCCCATGCGCGCGGGCGTGTCCAGCCTCAACCTGGCCACCTCGGTGGCCGCGCTGCTGTTCGCGCGCCGCTTCGCCGAACGCGCCGGCGGGCGCTGACGCCGGCCCTCAGGCGACGCTCGGCGCGCGCGCCTCCACGCCATCGAGCAGCAGCCAGTTGCCGCGCAGGGCCGCGCCGGCGCGCGCGAGCATGCGCTCGGCCTGCTTGGCGTGCGCCGCGGGACGCTGCTCGAGCTCGGCCAGCAGCCGTGCGATCAGCTCGCGTCCCTCGCGCGCGTGGTCCACGTCGCGCGTGGCGTGCACGCGGAAGTACTCGGTGGCGGGCCCTTCGGCGCTGAAGCCGTAGTGCTCGACCAGGCCGTCGAGCTTGGTGGCGGACACCTGCGGCTGTCCCGCCTCGATCGCGTACAGCACCGCGAGCTGCTCGAGCAGGTCCTCGCCGGCGCGCCAGGCGCGAGCGCACTCCCGCGTCTGTGCGAGCGACGGCTCTCCCGTGAGCGCCTCCGCGTCGGCGCCGGCGGCGAGTGCGAACTGGTCCCACAGCGCCACGTGCGCGGCCTCCTCGCGGGCGTGCGCGCGCAGCTCGCGGGCCTCCGCCGAGCCGGGCGCGCGGCGCGCGGCGGACTCGGCGGCGCGCGCGCTGGCGTCGGCCAGCGCGAGCACCGCGTGGCGGTACTCGCCGGCGTAGCGCGCGAGCTCGCCTGCGCTCAGCCGGCCCGCGCTCCAGCGCTCATAGAAGGGGTGCTCGAGCACGTCCAGTGCGCGGCGTTTGCGGTCGAGAGCGGTCAGGACGTGCATGCGCGTTCCCTTCTATGGAGGTGGACTGCTGGGCAGGAGATCGGCTGCCGAGGTGGAAACCTACGCTTTTAGCGAGGTCTTCGCGGCGCGGCACTGGACCCGTGTCCGCCGGGTGTGCGAAGGTGCTCGCGGGAGGCCGCCCGTGAGGGCGCAGGGTGTGAACAGATGACCGTGATCATCGCTTCGGTGCTCTGCTTGTTCGCTTTCAGCGTGACGCTGGTGCTCGCGCTGGGGCGCGCCGCGGCGCTCGCCGACCGCGACGCGGAGCGGACGCTGGGCGAAGGGCTGCGCGAGGACCCCTCGTGGCCGATCAGGGCCCGGCGCCAAAGCCATGCGCCGCCGGCGCGCGGGCGCCCGGCGCGAGCGCACGGGTATGCTGCGCTGCGCGATGAGCGCAGTGGCACGTACCCCTGAGGAGGCGTTCGAGGGCCTGCCGGACTTCCCGTTCGAGCCCCGCTACCGCGAGCTCGACGGGCTGCGCCTGGCGCACGTGGACGAGGGCGAGGGCGCTCCGGTGGTGTTCTTCCACGGCGAGCCCACCTGGTCGTTTCTGTGGCGCAAGGTGATCCCGCCGGTGCGCGACGCGGGCTTTCGCTGCATCGCCCCCGACCTCGCGGGCTTTGGGCGCTCGGACAAGCCCACCGACATAGGCTTCTACAGCTACGACCGCCACGCCGCCCTGGCCGGCGCGCTGCTGGAGCAGCTCGACCTGCGCGGCGCGACGGTGGTGGTGCACGACTGGGGCGGGCCGATCGGGCTGCGCGTCGCGGTGGAGCAGCGCGAGCGCGTGGAGCGGCTGGTGATCCTCGACACGGGCCTGTTCACCGGCCACCAGCACATGAGCGAGGCGTGGATGAAGTTCCGTGACTTCGTGGAGCGCACGGAGGACCTGCCGGTGGGTTTCCTGGTGCGCGGCGCGTGCAAGCGCGACCCCGGCGAGGAGGTGATCGCGGCCTACGACGCGCCCTACCCCGACGCCGCCTCCAAGGCGGGTGCGCGCGCCTTCCCGCTGATGATCCCGCTGATGCCCGAGGCGCCGGGCGCGGAGGCGGGCCAGCGCGTGCTCGAGGCCCTGCGCGAGGACCGCCGCCCCACGCTGATGCTGTGGGCGGACTCCGACCCGGTGCTGCCGCTGTCCACCGGCGAGCGCTTCGCCGAGGCGATCGGCCGCGAGCCGCCGCGCACGATCCCCGAGGCCGGCCACTTCCTGCAGGAGGACCAGGGCCCGCTGATCGGCGAGCTCGTCGCCGACTGGCTCAGTCGCGGCTCGGTTGCGTGATGCGAGCGCGCTCGGGCGCGCGCTCGGGCGCCGGCTCGTCTGCGGAGGACACGGCGAGTGAGCGCTCGGAGCTGGCGGCGAGCGAGGGCTCGGAGCTGGCGGCTCGCAGTTCGTAGCGCCGGCGCGCGCCGTGGTCGGCGCCGGCGAGCACCCGGTCGGCCTTGATCGCGCGCGCCATGCCCTCGGCCAGGCGCCGCGGCAGCAGGCTGCCGACGGTGAGCTGGCGCTTGGCGGACTTCGGCACCCACACGTCGACGGTGCCCCAGCGCAGCGCCTCCACGATCGCGTCGGCCACGTCGCTCGGCTCGAGGCTGCTCATGCCGCGCGCGCTGCCGAGGCCCGAGCCGAGCTCGGTGTTGACCGCATAGGGCATCACGTAGCTGACGTCCACGTGCGCGCCCATCAGGCGCAGCTCGCCGCGCACCGCCTCGCTGAGCCCCACCACCGCGTGCTTGGTGGCGGAGTAGGTGGCGCCGCCGGGCGCGCCGAACTTGCCGGCCTGCGAGGAGATGTTGACGACGTGGCCGCGGTCGCGCTCGACCATGCGCGCCAGCGCCAGCTTCATGCCGGTGATCACGCCATGCAGGTTGATGTCCACCATCCGCCGCGCGGTCAGCTCGTCCTCGTCGAGGAAGCGCCCGATCTGCATGATGCCGGCGTTGTTGACCAGCACGTCGAGCGGCCCCAGCTGCTCCTCCGCGCGGTCGAGGAAGGCGGCGAACGACTCGCGGTCGGTGACGTCCAGCGGCAGCGCCACGGCGCGCTCGCCGAGCTCGGAGGCGGTGCGGGCGGCGGCCTCGAGGTCGAGGTCGCCCACGGCCACGCGCATGCCCTGGCGCAGCAGCGCGGCGGCGGTGGCGCGCCCGATGCCGCGCGCGCCCCCGGTGACCGCGGCGGTCTGTCCGGCGAGGATGCGGGGTTGCTTCGCCATCGCCTGAACGCTATCGCGTTTGGCCAGCCAGCCAGTCGTGGGACGGCGCGGTAGTAGGCTCTGCCGATGCCGTACCTGCGCACCGAAGGGCAGCGCCTGGCCTACACGGAGTACGGCGGCGGCCCGGCGGCGGTGAGCAGCGGCGGCGGACGCGGGCGCACGGCGCGCAGCGCGCCGGCGGCGGGCAGGCCCCTGATCCTGCTGCACGGCCTGCTGCTCTCCCAGGAGATGCACAAGCCGCTGGCCGAAGACCTGGCGGCGCACGGCAACCGCGTGATCACGCTGGACCTGCTCGGCCACGGGCACTCCGATCGCCCGCGCGACATGTGGCGCTACTCGATGCCGACCTACGGCAGGCAGGTGCTGGCGCTGATGGACCACCTGCAGCTCGAGCAGGCGGTGGTGATGGGCACCTCGCTCGGCGCCAACGCGGCGCTGGAGGCGGCGGCGCAGCGCCCCGAGCGATTGCGCGGCCTGGTGATCGAGATGCCGGTGCTGGACAACGGGCTGTTGTGGAGCGCGCTCGCGTTCACGCCGCTGCTGGTGGCGCTGACCTTCGGCGAGCCGGCGATGAAGCTGCTGGCGCGGGGGGCGCGGGCGCTGCCGCGGGCGCTGCTGCCGCACTACGGCAACGTGCTGCTGGACCTGGTGCGCCAGGAACCGGGGCCCGGCGGCGCGCTGCTGCAGGGCCTGTTCTTCGGGCGCATCGCGCCGCCGCGCGACGTGCGCGAGACGCTGACGATGCCGACGCTGGTGCTGGGACACCCGCGCGACCCCGTGCACCCGTTCTCCGACGCGGGGATGCTGGTCAAGGAGATGCAGGGCGCGCGGCTGCTGCAGGCCAACTCGATCGTGGAGCTGCGCCTGCAGCCCGAGCGCCTCACCACTGAGATCGCGGCCTTCCTCGACGAGGTGTGGGGAGGGCGCGCGTCGAAGCGTCCCGCCCGCCGCGCCAAGCGAGCGGCACCGGCGCGCCCGGCCGGCGGCGCGCTCGGCCGGCGGCGCGCCTAGCCCTTCTTGGTGGGGAACAGTTCGACTTCGCCCACGCTGACGTGGCCGGGCGCTTCGGGCGTGCCGACGGCTGAAGCGGGCGCCTTGCTGATCCACAGCGTGACGTAGGTGAAGGCCTTGTGCGAGTCGCGCAGGCCGATGCGCAGCTTGCGCTTCTTGGCGACGCGCGGCGCGCTCAGCGGCTTCCAGGCGGCGTCGGTGATCGATTCCGGCGCGGTCTTGGTCTGGGCGCCGTAGACCTGCACGGTGATGCCGGGGGTGGAGGTGATGAGTTGCAGCACCGCCACCTTCTGCTTGGCCTTCAGGTCGATCAGCAGCCCCTCGGCCATCTTGGGCGCGCTGGCGGGGTTGACCTGCGCGGTCCAGGCGGTGGTGGGATCGCCGTCGATCGCGCGGCTGGGATCGCCGAATTCGCCGGCGGGGTAGCCGTAGGGGTTGTAGGTGGAGGCGGCGTCGGTGTCGAGCAGGATCGCCGCCTGCTGGGATTCTTCGCCGGCCTGTTCGCTGCCGTTGCCGCCGGCGGCGGCGGGCGTGGTGGTCGCGGGCGTGGTGGCGCTGGGCGTGCTGGCGGCGGGCGTGCTGGGGGTGGTGGCAG
>Ga0335075_10009129_pt1 | contig 15151 bp, 9 predicted proteins | sample Lox_Sample_24_FD_206723 | JGI IMG/M metagenome (GOLD analysis project Ga0335075, IMG submission 206723) | Soil microbial communities from Loxahatchee National Wildlife Refuge, Florida, United States - Lox_Sample_2.4 | ecosystem: Environmental > Terrestrial > Soil > Wetlands | place: USA: Florida... | reverse complement strand
ATCCACCTCGGGCACCGGCGGCTTTCGATCATCGACCTGTCCTCGGCGGCGGATCAACCGCTGCGCAAAGGCAACCTGACGCTGGTCTACAACGGCGAGCTGTACAACTACAGGGAGCTGAGGGCCGACCTCGCCGGCAAGGGCGTGAGGTTCACAACCGAGTCCGATACCGAGGTGGTGCTCGAGGCATGGCGGCACTGGGGACCGGCGGCCCTGGAGAAGTTCCGTGGCATGTTCGCGTTCGCGCTTGCTAACACGGCCACCGGCGAGCTGATCCTGGCCCGCGACGCGCTCGGCATCAAGCCATTGCTGTTCATGCGGCGCGGCGGTGGCGTCGTGTTCGCGTCCGAACTCAAGGCGCTGATCGCGGCGCTCGGCAGCGAACTGCGGATCGAGCCAGGCGCGATGGTCGCGTCCATGCTCTACTACTGGGTTCCCGAGCAACGGTGTGCCATCCGGGGGGTGCGCAAGCTCCCGGCCGGCTCGTGGGCGCGCATCCACCCCGGCGCGTCAGCGCCTGAAGTCCGGTACTACTGGCGCGTCAAGGACGTGGCGGCCGAGGCGGCGAGCCAGCCGAGGCCTGATCTATCCGCCGTGATCGAGGAGTCCGTCCGGGCGCACTTGGTCGCGGACGTCCCGGTGTCAAGCTTCCTGTCCGGCGGGCTGGACTCCAGCATCGTCACGGTGCTTGCGCACAAAGACGCCGATAGCGTCGACGCATACACGATCACCTTCCGGCCGGAGGACCAGAAGCTGGAGGCTATGCCGGACGACGCCGTCTACGCGCGCAAGGTGGCGAGGCAGTTCGGCATTGACCTGCATGAGATCGAGATATCTCCGGACATCGTCCAGGTGCTCCCGCGGATGGTTGACATCCTGGACGAGCCGATCGGCGACCCTGCCGCGATCAACACGCTGCTGATGTGCGAGGCGGCCCGCGAGCGCGGCGTCAAGGTGATGTTGTCCGGGATGGGCGCCGACGAACTGTTCGGCGGCTACCGCAAGCACATCGCGTGCCTGATGGCCGGCCGCTATCACCGGCTGCCTGGCACGCTCCGTGCCCCGGCCAGGGTGGCGGTGAACGCCATGCCAGTGTCCGTTGGGGACCGCGGCCTCCGCTATCTCCGGTGGGCTAAGCGGTTCATGACGTTCGCGGAACTGCCCGAGGAAACGCGGTTCCGCCGTAGCTATACCCTCTACGACCCCGGAGACCTGGAAGCCCTCCTCGGGCCCGACCTGGTCGACAGCGTCGCGGACGTCATCGGCGAACACGCGGCGATCTACGACGACAACGCGCTCGACGACGAGATTAACCGGATGTGCCTCGCCGACACCCGGCTGTTCATGGCCGGGCTCAACCTCACCTACACGGACCGGGCCAGCATGGCCGCCTCCGTGGAGGTGCGCGTCCCGTTCGTGGACAAGGTTGTCGCCCAGGCCGCGTTCGCCGTACCCGGGAACGACAAGATCCGCGGCCGGGTCGCGAAGGCCGCGCTCAAGGACGCCGCCGAGAACTGGCTGCCTCACGAAATCGTGCACCGGCCGAAGGCGTCCTTCGGCGCACCGCTGCGCGCCTGGGTCCGCAACGACCTGAAAGAGCTGATCGGCGACGTGCTGGTGTGCGGCGAGCTCACCCAGCTCGGGATGCTTCGCAAGGACCAGGTGAACCGCTTGATCGACGGCGAGCAGGCGGGCCGTGAGGACTACGCCAAACAGATATGGCAGCTGCTGTCGATGGAGCTGTGGTACCGCCAGGTCAGGGCCGCCGGGGTTACAACAGCAGCCTAACTTTCGCCAGATTGACCGGGAGATTCGATGAAGCAGATAGCCCAGAACTACAAGTCCGGAGAACTGGCGGTTCTTGACGTGCCGGCGCCGGCCTGCCGCGTCGGCGGTGTCCTCGTGCGAAGCCTGTACTCGCTGATCTCGGCCGGTACCGAGATGATGAAGGTGTCAGAGGCCAGCATGTCGATAGTCGGGATGGCGCGCGCCAGGCCGGACCAGGTGAAGAAGGTCCTCGACCAGGTGCAGCAGCAGGGCATGGTTACCACCTATAAGAAGGTGATAAACAAGCTCGACTCCTACACTCCGCTCGGTTATTCGCTGTGCGGTGTGGTCACCGAGGTCGGGAAGGGCGCCGAGGAGTTCAGGGTCGGTGACCTCGTGGCGTGCGCGGGCAACGAGCAGGCGCTGCACGCCGAGTACAACTGGGTCCCGGTCAACCTGTGCGCCAAGGTGCCGGAGGGCGTCAACCCCGAGCACGCCGCGTTCGCCACCGTGGCGTCCATCGCGATGCACGGCGTGCGCCGCGCCGAGGTCCAGCTCGGCGAGACCGCGGCCGTCATCGGCCTCGGCCTGATCGGCCAGCTTGTCGTCCGGCTGCTCGTCGCGGCCGGAGTGCAGGCGATCGGGATCGACCTGGTCCCTGACCGGTGCCTCCTCGCCGAGAAGGCGGGCGCCGCCGTCGCGGGATCGCCAGACGACCTCGACGCCGTCCTTACCGAGCTTGCCAGGATCACCGGCGGCCGCGGCGCGGATCACGTCTTCCTGTCCGCCGGTGGCAGCACCAACGGCCCGGTCGAGACCGCGGTCAAGCTCGCCAGGGACCGGGCGCGGATCGTCGACATCGGCAAGATGAAGCTGGACCTGCCGTGGAACGCCTACTACGAGAAGGAACTGGACGTCCGGTTCTCCCGCTCCTACGGGCCCGGCCGGTACGACACCCGCTACGAACTCGAGGGCATCGACTACCCCGCCGGGTACGTGCGCTGGACCGAGAAGCGAAACCTGGAATCCTTCCTCGACCTGATCACGAGGAACCAGCTCGAGGTGGCGACCCTGATCGACGGCGTCTTCCCGTTCAACGACGCCGCTAAGGTCTACGGCGACCTCAAGGACGGCACGCTGAAAGCCATCGGCGTGCTCCTCGAGTACCCGGCACCGCAAGAGGGCGGCCTCAAGCTGTCTACCCGGCAGGTACTGCCCCGGGCGCATGAGCAGTCACCACGTGTCGTTCGGAAAGATAGAAAGAAGAACCGGATCTCGATCGGCTTCGTGGGTGCGGGAAACTACGCGACCTCGATGCTGCTCCCGCACCTGGCGCGGCTGGACACCGCGGACCTCAGGCACGTCGCGACCATGAAGTCGCTGTCCGCGATCAACGCGCAGAAGAAGTTCGGGTTCACCACGGCCTCGACGGACGCGGATTCAGTGTTCGAAGACGACGATCTGGACGCCATCTTCATCGTCACCCGGCACGCGACGCACGCGAAGCTGGTCTGCCGGGCACTGGAGACCGGCAAGGCAGTGTTCGTCGAGAAGCCTCTCGCCTTGATGCGCGAGGAGACCGACACGATTGCTGAGACCATCGCGAAGACCGGCAATGACCGCGTCATGGTCGGCTTCAACCGGCGGTTCGCCCCGCTGCTGACGGCGATGCGGAAGAACTACGGCCCGGGCGCTGCCCTGTCCTCCACGCGCTACCTGATCAATGCCGGACCGCTCGCGGCCGACAGCTGGTACCTCAACGAGGCCGAAGGCACTCGGTTCGCTGGCGAGGGCGGCCACTTCATCGACACGCTGAGCTGGTGGGCGGACAGCTTGCCCACCGAGGTGCACGCGGTGCGCGGGCCGGAGAACGGTGACGTCCAGGCCACTTTCCCGTTCGCCAACGGCTCCGTCGGCACGATCACCTACCTAACCGGCGGCAACGTCCGCTTCCCGAAGGAGACGCTGGACGCCACCGGCGGTGGCCGCAGCGCGCGGTTGGACAATTTCCAGTCGGCCGTGGTCTGGTCCGGGCGCGGCAAGTCCGTCACGAAGGCGCGCGGCAGGCAGGACAAGGGGCAGCGGTCGGAGATGGCGGCTTTTGTCGAAGCGGTGCGGACCGGCGCGCCGATGCCGATTTCCGTCGACTCCCTTCTCGCCACCACGAGGGCGACCATCGCCGTCGGCAAGAGCATGTTGAGTGGGCGGCCCGAGCAGGTATGACAAATTACTCCCGCCCTTCCCGCCCTCGCCGCCCTTCCCGCCTGGATTGGTATGCCCGGCGCCTGAGTCGGATGTCGCCCGCCGAGGTCGGCTGGCGCGTCCGGGAGCAGGCGCTCCGGTGTGCGTGGGTGCGGCGGCAGGTGCTTCCCGGGCAGCGTCCGGAAGGTCCGGTGCCGGGGTGGCGAACGCTATCGGCGAGCAAGCGGCGGTTCACCGCCGTCCTGCCGCCGGGCGCCTTGTCACTGGTGCCGCAGTCGGCGCGGGAGGCGATCATCGCGGACGCGGACCGTATCCTCAAGGGCGAATGGGAGATCCTGGGCGTGGTCCGCACCGACATGGACGCGCCTGACTGGTTCTACGACCCAGTCACGGGCCGCCGCTCCAACCCGCGGAAGTACGCGTTCAGCATCAACCAGCGCTCCGAAGAGCAGGCCGGCAACATCAAGCAGGTCTGGGAGGTGAACCGGCTCCAGCACCTGACGATGCTCGCGGCCGCCTGGTACTTCACGGGTGACAGCACGTACGCCGACTGTGTGGCCGCGCAACTCCGGTCGTGGTGGGAGTCGAATCCGTTCCTTTCCGGTGTCAACTGGACGAGCGGCATCGAACTGGGCGTCCGGCTGCTCAACTTCACCTGGATCCGGCGGCTGCTGGACTCGTGGCCGGGCGTTTCCTCCCTCTTCGAGGGAAATGACCTGGGGGTGCGGCAGATCTTCTGGCACCAGTCGTACCTGGCCGCGTTCTCCAGCCGCGGGTCGTCCGCCAACAACCACCTGATCGCCGAGGCCGCCGGCCAGCTGGCGGCAAGCTGCGCGTTCCCGTGGTTCGCCGAAAGCGCGCGGTGGCGGTCCCGGTCCCTGGCGGCGCTGGAGGAGTCGCTGCGGTCCAACACGTTCCCTTCGGGGACCAACCGCGAGCTTGCCTCGGACTATCACGGCTTCGTGTTCGAACTGGGGATCTTCGCGGTGCTTGAGGCGTTGATCGCTGATATGCCGGTCAGCGTCGGCACGTGGCGGCTTTTGTGCGCGATGGCCGACTGCATGGCCGCTGTAGTTGATTCGCGGTGCCGGCCGCCTCGTCAGGGTGACTCTGACGAGGGCCGGGTAGTGCTTCTCGACGCCCGTTCCCGCAACAGTTGGCCCGCGCTGCTTTCGCTGGGCGACGCGCTGTTCGGCAGGCTGGACTGGTGGCCGGAGGTCCCCGCCGGCGCGGCGGGCGCCCTCGCCAGAGCGCTCGTCGGCTCATCTGTCGGCGGCTGTTTCGGCACTCTCGCCGATGGCCGGCCGCTGGAGCGCCCGTTTCGCTTCCCAGACGCCGGTATCACCATTCTCCGAACGAGCCCGGCTGACTCTTCCCCGGAAATCTGGTGCCGCTGCGACGGTGGGCCGCACGGATTCCTTTCCATCGCCGCGCACGCACACGCCGACGCGCTGTCGGTGGAGGTCCGCCACGGCGGCGTGGACATCCTGGCCGACCCGGGCACGTACTGCTACCACGGCGAGCCGGAGTGGCGGAAGTACTTCCAGTCGACGATCGGGCACAACACGGTCGAGGTCGATGGGCAGTGGCAGTCGATCCGTGGCGGCTCGTTCTTGTGGCTTCGCCATGCGCGCGGGCGGGAGCTGGAGGTGACGGATGACGGGGCAGCCGGGACTGTTGCGACTTGGAGCGCGGAACACGACGGGTACGCGAGACTGCGGCCGCCAGCCGTGCATCACAGGTCGGTGCGCTTGGACAGGACGGCGCGCTCCATTGCGATTACCGACGAGATTAAGGGAGGCGGCCACGACGCCCGCCTCGCCTTCCACATCGGGCCGGAGGTCCAAGCGGAGCTCGAGGGCTGCGTAGCGACCCTCACCTGGGCTGGGGAGGGCGGGAAGGGCGGCGAGAGCGGGAAGGGAAGAGCGCGGCTGACACTACCGGATGATTTGCACTGGAGCCTGCACCGCGGTGAGACCAATCCCATCCTTGGCTGGTATTCCCACGGACTGGGACACCGCGTTCCCAGCTGGACCCTTGTGGGAAGCGGGCACTGGATGCCTGGTACCCCGTTGATCACATACATGGAATTTGCCGAAAGCGAGCTTTTACCCCGGAGAACTACGCCTAGGGAAGCCACCTCTTTGGGCGCATCTGACAGCGCGTTCAAGAGCGCGCTATGGAGCTAAACGGAGGCATGATGAGCCAGCAGGCACTGGACCTGCGGAGAGTCATCCAGATCGTGCGGAAACGCAGGAAGATTATCGGAGTCGTCATCGTTCTCGGCCTCCTTATTGGCGCTGCTTACGCCGCACTGAGACCGCCGGTGAAGTCGAGCACGGCGCTCGTGGTGCTTCCGGGGGTTTTCGCGCAGAGCGAGCAGTCGGCGGCCATGAATAGCGGAGGTACAAGCAGCGATACCAGCAACATCTATACGGCGACCCAAGTCGTGATGGCAGGGACCGACGCGGTGCTCAAGGATGCGCTGCCGAACGTCAGCCCAGCCATGTCGCTTCAGATGCTACAGAAGAATGTCCATATCACCAGCATGACCGGGAGCAGCGTCATCTCGTTCACCGCCAGCGGCAGCACCGCGGCGCAGGCGGAGACCACGGCGAACGCGGTCGCCAATAGCTACATTACATATGCCAATTCTAAAGCCAACCCGATTGGGAACGTATCGCTCAGTTCTGGAGCCAACCCGGTTGGGAACGTGGCGGCCAAAATGCTCAATTCGGCCGCCATCGCGACAGGACCGAATATTCCTGAGCGCATAGCTATCTACGGCCTGCTTGGGGCGCTTGCCGGCGCCGTTGCGGGATTCATCGGCTCCCTCGCGGTCGGTCGCAATGACCGCAGGCTCGTAGAGCGTGACGCGATAGCGAATTCCATCGGCGCTCCCGTTCTCGTTTCCCTCCCGGTTGGCCGTCCGGCCGACGCCGCGTCGTGGGCGAAGCTGTTCAGTGAGTACGAGCCAGCCGACGTGCCCAAGTGGGGGCTGACCAAGCTGCTGCGGCAGTTCGGGATAACCGGCATCGGGGCCGGCAACGGGGCGAACGGCCACGGTTTCTCGCTGACCGTCGTGTCCCTCGCCTCCGATGCTAAGGCGCTCGCTCTCGGCCCTCAGTTGGCGGCCTTCGCCGCGTCCCAGGGAATCCCCACGGCCCTGGTCACGGGGCCGCAGCAGGACGTGAAGGTTATGGCCACGCTGCGCACCGCGTGCGCCGCGCCAGCGGGGTCGCCTGGACGGCGGAGGCTGCTCCAGCTCGTCGTCTCGGACGACGGCCGCCTCGACCAGGTGCGGGCCGCGTTCGTTGTCGTCGTCGCGGTTGTCGACAGCCGGGCCCCGTCCATGCCGAGTACGGCCCGCACGGTCGCGACGGTGCTTGGAGTCTCGGCCGGCGTCGCGACCGCGGACCAGCTGGCCCGCGCTGCCACGGCGGCTGCCGTGGATGGCCGCGAAATCGCGGGGATCCTCGTGGCGGACCCCGAGCCAACCGATAAGACCACCGGCCGAATCCCGCGTCTGACACCGGCGCTGCCGCGCCCGGTGCCTACGCGGGTCAACTGACGCACCAACGGAGATCAGACGGTGAATGATCCAGATCAGACGGCGACCTGGCCCCCTGGCATTGGCGATGACCTGCCGCAGCGCCTGTCAGCCTACGACATTTCTACCGACATCGACGAGCCTGCATCGGCGGCCGTCACCACCGCGAGGCTCGTAAGCCTCGGATTCCTTAGGGCCGAATTGAGGCGCCGCACGCGGCTATGGTGCGTACTTGCCCTCGTAGGCCTGATCGTGGGCTTCGGGTACTACGTGGGGGTCCCGCACGCGTACAAGGCCACTGTCTCGGTCCTGCTCGTCGACAATCCCCAGGCGGACCCCGACAACGAGGTCCTGACCGACATTGTCCTGGCGCAGAGCGCTCCGGTGGCGGAGGGCGTCATCCGGCAGCTGGGACTTCAGCAAACGCCTAACAGCCTCCTCGGAACATACACGGTCACAAAGGTCACCGATCAGGTGCTGCAGATAACGGTGTCTGCACGGACCAGTAACGAGGCCGTGCAGACGGCGTCTGCGGTGGCGGAGCAATTCCTCAAGTTCCGCGCCCAGTACGAACAGACCCAGCAGCAGGAAACAAACGCCCAGCTCGATCAGCAGGTGAGCCAGGCACAGCAACACCTCGCCTCGATTACCAAGCAGATCAAGCAGGTATCGGCGCAGGCCACTTCCCGCGCGCAGCAGGCCGGGCTCTACAGCCTCCGAGCGCAGGAAACGACGGCGAACAGCGCAGTGGGCGATGTGCAGCAGTACGCGATCCAGACCAAGGAGGGCACGCAGACGGTCACGCAGCAAATGGTCCAAGGCAGCGAGGTGCTCAGCGGCGCCTCGCTCGACAAAAGCTCGCGTCTGGAGGAGACGGCCCTTTACGCGGGCGGTGGCCTGCTCGGCGGCCTTGTGCTCGGCCTGGCCATCGTCATCATCGGGGCTATCACCTCCGACCGCCTGCGCCGCCGGGACGACATCGCGTACGCCTTTGGCGCGCCCGTCAGGCTCAGCGTAGGTTCGCTGCGCGAAAGCCGTTTGGTGCCGGGCCGGCGCGGCGAAGCCGCCGCCCGGCGCCGCATGGAACGGATCGTCGAGCATCTGCACAATGCCGCGACTAGCAGCTCAAGCGCGCCCGTGGGCCTGGCCGTGGTCGCCGTTGACGACGCGCGGACCGCCGCCCATGCGGTCGTCGACCTGGCTATCTCCAGCGCGAAGGACCGCAGGCAGGTGGTCCTTGCCGACCTTTCCCAAGGCGCTCACGCGGCGCGACTGCTTGGGATCGACCGTCCCGGCATCTGCACGGCGAGCGCGGATGGCATGCCCATCGTCGTGGTGGTTCCCGAAGCCAGTGATGTCGCGCCCGTCGGGCCGTTGCGGAGCCACCCGTCGCCGGACGGGGACACGCAGGCCGACGAGGCGCTGGCCAACGTCTGTGCCCGCGCCGACCTTGTGCTCTCGCTTGTGACCCTTGATCCCGCATCCGGTGGAGAGCACCTCGCGACCTGGGCCACCGACGTGGTCGCGGTGGTCACCGCCGGGCAGTCATCCGTGGTGCGGGCCCACGCCGTGGGCGAGATGATACGGCTTGCCGGGGCGCGCTTTGGTTCGGTCGTGGTAATCGGCGCCGACAAGAGCGACGAAAGCCTCGGAGTGATCGACACTGCGTACAGTCCAGCGCCGCTATAGGGATGTCGTCACCGCGGCACCTGGCGAGTTCCGCCGCCTTTCACTCCGCCGGTTGCCGCGGTGGCTGCGCAGGGCGCTCGCCGCCGTCGTCGGCCTGGTACTGGCATTCGTCATCGCGACCGCGTTGCTCCTGGTGTGGCCGGTGCAGGGCATGCCGCCTGCGGTGAGCGCAATTGTGATGCTGGCCGGCCCGGGCGACCGCATGCCGGTGGCACTGCGGCTCGCCAGCGAGCACCGGGCGCCGGTACTTGTTGTCTCGCAGGGGTTCGACGGGTACGGCAGCCCGTGCCCGCCCCGGCCACCGGGGATGGCGCTCATCTGCTTCGACCCAAATCCCGCCGACACGCGCGGCGAGGCGGAATACGTCGGGCGGCTGGCACGGCAGTACCACTGGAGCTCACTGGTCCTGGTGGTCTCGCGGCCGCAAGCTACCCGCGCCCGCCTGCTCATGGAGCGCTGCTTTAGCGGGCCGGTGTACGTGTCCACGGCGCCGCTGTCCTTCCGCAGCTGGCCGTATGAGATCGCGTACGGCTGGGGAGCGCTGGCCAAGGCGCTCGTCCTGCACCGGTCCTGCTTAGCCTGACGGCAACATCGGTAGCTAAGCACGCTCGCCGATGTTGAACCGGCCGACTTGGGTGTATCAAGACCAGCGGTCGCGGATCGTGTTATGTGCAGCACACTCCGTACATCTTCTCGCTAGCGCACGCTGGAGGTCACTCAATTGGAGGCAGTCATCAACGGCTGTGTCAGCCCGGAACTCCTCCAGGAAGCGGCCCTCCTGCCGCTCGCGAACGCGACGCTGCCGCTGGAGACAGGCGTCCTCGAATCGCTATGCCCGGGCGGCGGCCGTGGGTGAGGAGACCAGGTCGGCACGTCCCCCGAGCGGACCGCGACTGCGGGCGGTCCCCATGGAGCGACTGCTGCGTAGCGCGGAGTCCGTTGCCTACTGGCTCGTCACAGCGCCGCTTGCGGCGCGCCTGCCCGCCAGCCTCGCCTACCGTATCGCCTGCTGGCGGGGAGACTTGTGCTTCCGGTATCGGGCCGGGAAGCGTTCCGAGATCGTGCGCAACATGCGCCGGGTGCTCGGTGACGAACTCGGCCCTGAAGAGGCTGAGCGCCTGGCTCAGGAGTTCTTCCGGATGACATCCTGTGAGGTCATCGACGTGATGCGGCTGCGGGGCCGGGCCCGGTCCCTGGGGAAACTGGTCGAGATTCGTGGCCGCGAGCACCTGGACGCTGCGCTGGCTGCGGGCAAGGGGGCCATACTTTGCACCGGCCACTTCGGTTCATGCAGCAGTGCCTCTTCCCTGCTCCATGTCGGCGGGTACCCGCTCACCGCCATTGGCCGCACGTCCTGGAAATACGATGCTGGTGCATCTTCCGCCGAGCGACGGCTCTGGGACTTCGTCTACGCCCGGCGCCTGCAGCGCCACCGGCAGCGGCCGAACATTGAGCCCTGGCCGGGCCGGTTTAAGGTCGCGGCGCAGGCCGCGGTCGCGCTTCGCGCCAATGAAGTGGTGACGATCTCGAGTGACGCCGCGCCACTAGACGCTGAGCAAGCCCGCGCTGTCGAAATGCCCTTCCTCGGACGACAGGCCCGGCTACTGCCTGGGGTCGTGGGCCTCGCGCGGCGGACAGGTGCCCCGGTCCTCATGATGTTCGTTTACCGTTCGGCCGACTACCGCCATCAGGTGCTGGAAATCTCGCCGCCGGTGTCGCTGGAAGGCGACACGGTGACGGCGTTCGGGCGCTGCGTGGCCGCGATAAATGCCGCCGTGGAGAGAAGCCCCGCCGAGTGGGTCTACTGGGCCAACACGGGAGACCTTTCCAGCTTGGGTCTGCTTTCGGCTGCTTCGCCGGCCGGGACGGCCGCCGTCATCCCGCAGCCCGCTATCGCCGAGCCCCCGGCGCTTCTCGGAGACCAGCGCTCTCCTCAGAGCACCGAAACTGAGCGCGGCTAGCCTGGGAGTCACGACGGGCTGGCCGGATCAACCCGCTCCGCTCCCCGCGAGCCGGCCGAGGTCGTCGCGCTGGGGCTCCACCAGTTCGAGCACCGCGTTGTAGTCGGCCTTCCCTCGTGAGCCACGCGGTAGCTCGGGGACGGACAGGATGACATCGGGAACCATGTAGGGGGGCAGGAACCTGGAGCAGTGGCCGATGACCGCATCGTGTTCCAGCACTTTCCCGTCAGCGAGGCGCACCACAGCAGCCAGCACTTCGACATCACCCCGACGGTGTTTGACGACGGCGGCTTCGTCGATCTCGGCCCGCTGCTCGAGTACGTGCTCGACCTCTTCGGGCTGCACGCGATGCCCGCGCACCTTGAGAAGCCGGTCAACCCGACCACGGAAGGTGAGCCCGCGAGCGTCGTCTCGTGATACGAGATCGCCCGTCGCGTAGTACACGCGCCCGTCGGGCCCGGCGGAGAATACCCGGGATGTCGCAGCCGGAAGCTTCCAGTATCCCGACATGAGTGACGTCGAGGCGACAAGCAGTTCGCCCGCCGTCCCGTTGGACATGACGGTGCCGTCCTCCGCCACCAGTGACATGGTGGCATATGGGCAGGGCCTTCCGATGGGGATAGGCCCTCCACCGTCCACGTCGAGTGCCGTCAGGTCGTGGAACGTGCAGACGTTGGTCTCCGTCGGGCCATACCAGTTCGCGACTCGACAAGACGGCGGCAGGTTTTGCCAGAGGATGCGCAGCGGTCCCGCCGGTATCTCCTCACCGGCGAAGATGACCTGACGCAGGGCGCTGCCCTTGAGGGCCGCGAGCGGCTCCGCGGCGCTAGCGCGCAGCAGAGCCGACGGCACGGAGTACCAGACGGTGACACCAGTCGAGACGATGAAGCGGCAGAGGGTGACAACGCGGCCGAACGTCGAGGCAGGCACGAGCGCGAGCCGGGCAGCGGCCATCGCGGCTCCGAAGAAGTCGAACACGCTCAGGTCGAACGACGGAGACGCGTGCTGGGAAACAACATCCGTCTCCTCGAGGCCCACTGCGTCGACCGCCCACCGGACGAACGCCAGCGCACTAGCGTTTGTGTGCGCCACGCCCTTCGGCCGACCTGTGGACCCCGACGTGTACAGGATGTACGCGAGAGCCGAGGCCGGTACCTCAACTGGCGAGCGCAATTGGCCGAACTGCTTGAGCTGAGACAAGCTCACGCTCACCGGCTGGCATTCGGGGGACCTCTCCGGATCGAACCAGCCCCGACCGAGCCAGTGCAGCGCGGGAGTGTTGTCACTCGGGCCGTCGTGAGCCGCGGAAGCGTCGCCACTCACCATCGCCTGCATACTCCGCGAGCCGGAGATCATGGCGACCGGCTCGGCATCGGCGGCGATGACGTGCGCTCGCGCCGGCGGAGTCAGGTAGTCGATCGGCACGTAGGCGCCGCCCGCCAGCAGCGTGCCGAAGATGGCGATAGGGAGCGCGACGTCCTTGGGCAGGGCGATCACGACCCGGTCGCCTGGCTCGATCCCGTGCTCTGCCAGGGCGCGGGCAAGGCGCATGGAGCGATCGCACAGATCCGCATACGTCAGCTCGCCGGTCGAGGACCAGACGGCAGGCCTATCGGGGTGTGCATCGGCGGCCCGGAGAAGCAGATGTGACAGCGTCGACGTCATTACAGTGTCCGCACCAACCGCTCAGCGGTCACGTTGCCTCCGCAGGCTGGGCGATGCGCTGGTTGAACTCTTCGAGGGCACTCAGGCTCCTCGAAAGGCTGGCCTCGTCCACTGTCACGGGTTCGATCTCGCCGGCGGCGAAACTGTGGTAGGCCGCCAGGTCCAACAGGCCGTGCCCGCTGATGTTCACCAGGACGACCAGCGGGGCCTCCTGGCGCGGGTGCCGCGACACGACATCTATCATCCCGGCCACCGCGTGGGCGGATTCAGGAGCGGGCAGAATGCCCTCAGTTTCGCAGAAGAGCATGCCGGCCTGGAACGAGGTTTGCTGGTCGATTGCCATCGCCTCCATGGAGCCATCCGCGTACATGGCACTGGCCAGCGGCCCGGCGCTGTGGTGCCGCAGTCCGCCCGCGTACACCGGCGGCGGCACGTAGCTGCTGCCGAGCGAGTAGATCTTGGTGATCGGGGTTGTGCCCAGAGCGTCGCTCAGATCGTAGCGATAGCGACCTCGCGTCAGCTTCGGGCACGCGGTGGACTCGACGGCGATAAGCCGAATCGGCCTCCCGCGGTCTTCCGCCGCACCTAGGAGGGGCAGCGCCACCCCGCCGAAGTTCGATCCCGCGCCCATGCACGCGATGACGCAGTCGGGGAACTCGCCCAGCTGGTCCATCTGCGAGACGGCCTCCTGACCGATGACGGTCTGGTGGAGCAAAACCGAGTTCTCGCCACTCCCGATGGCAAACCGTGTTCCGCTGTCCTCGGCCGCGAGCGCGAGAGCTTCCCCTGTGGCCACTGCGAGGGTACCGGTCCCCGCCGGGTCCTCCTTGAACGCCCTCCGCCCGACTTCGGTCAGGTCGCTGGGGCTCTCATGGACGACCGCACCGAAGAGCCGCATCATGTCGCCGCGGATGGGCTTCTGACGCAAGGTGGATCTGACCCAGAAGACCGTGCACTCAAGGCCCATGATCTGGCACGCGTAGGCGAGAGCGGTCCCCCACTGGCCCGCGCCCGTGCCCGTGACCATGCGCTTCACGCCTGCGCGAGTGTAGTAGTAGATCTGCGCCAGGGCCGTGTTGAGCTTGTGGCTCCCGACGAGGTTGGCACCCTCGTACTTGTAGTAGATGCGAGCGTTGGCGTCGAGGTGTTCCTCCAGGCGCACCGCCCTGCGCAAAGGCGTCGGACGGTACTGCGCGTACAGGTTGAGGACCTCGTCGGGGATCGGTATGAACCTATCGGCCGTGTTGAGGGACTGCCGTGCAAGTGAGAACGGTTGCTGGAGCTGCAGGCCGTGCCCCGCCATGTCCTCCAATCCCGCCAATTGCGATCTCAACAAGGCCGATGCCACGTACTGGGGCCGGTCGTGCAGGATGTTGAACCAGTGAGTAGGGAGCAGCGGGTCTCGCGCCGTGCCAGCCATGCGGCGAACCTCCGTTGAGATGGGATCCAGGTCTCACTTTCCGGCCGAAACCGAGATGTGCTCGACTAGGTCAATAAGGTCCGCCACACTCACGAGCTCGATCGCCATCAGGTCCTCGTCTAGCAGGTGGACGTTGAGCCTGTCCTCGAGCTCGGCGAGCAGTCCGACGAAACGCAACGAGTCCATCCCCAGGTCGGCGTAGAGTTCCTGCCGCCCGTCCACTGCCTCGGCCTTTAGGCCGGGGATGACGGCGGTCAGGGCATCGAACACCAGGCTCGCCGCCTGGCTTCGGCCCAGTTCTGGCCTGACTATCACTTTGCTGTTGTCTCCGGTGGCCATAACGGCACCTCCGCTTGCGAGGAAATATTGTCCGCTAGTCTGCCGGCGAGAAGGTGCACTCGTCGTGCTTGCACATGACACCGTGAGCGATGGTCCTGATACACGCAGTGCTGCCATCGCGGCACAGGCACACTCGACTTCGGCCACCCGGCCACCGGCCACCCGGCCACCCGGCCACCACGCCACCCGGCCACCGCGCCGATGCGCCAAGGAGACCCTCGAGTCCCCCGCGGCCTGGGCCGGCGCGGCGCCGGGTCAAGAGGGCGGAGGCGTTTTACGATTCGTGGCGTGATGATTACTGTGAGTGACGAACGCGACCGGCGGGCAGCCACCAGGCCGGCGTCCTGGACCAAGAACTACCTGCGCCGCGCGGCGGCAGCCGACCTCGCCACCGCCGCGGTCTGCTCCACCCTGGCACTCCAGCCTCTGCGTCGCACCCGCCCTGCTCGACGTCGCGGGCCCCCGCACCACCCTGCGCCCACCGCCGGCCTGACCCTCCTGCACGTCGACCACCCCCAACTCAACGGCCCCCGCCAAACACTCAAAGGCATCTTCGAC
>Ga0335075_10009128_pt1 | contig 15151 bp, 8 predicted proteins | sample Lox_Sample_24_FD_206723 | JGI IMG/M metagenome (GOLD analysis project Ga0335075, IMG submission 206723) | Soil microbial communities from Loxahatchee National Wildlife Refuge, Florida, United States - Lox_Sample_2.4 | ecosystem: Environmental > Terrestrial > Soil > Wetlands | place: USA: Florida... | reverse complement strand
GAGGCGGAGCGCTCCGATCCGCATTCGCTCCTCTACTTCTATCGCCGCCTGATCCACTGGCGCAGCGAGCTGCCCGCCCTGCGTGACGGCGCCATTGCGCCTTTTCCGGCGGACGGCGGCGCGATCAGCGCCTACACCCGCGCCGATCACGCGCAGCGGCTGCTGGTCGTCCACAATCTCTCCGCGACCACCCGGACCGTCCATCTCCCCAACGCGAGCTTCCGCACGGTCATCCGGCGCACTCGCCGGCGTATCCGCCTCGTCGGCCGCGATCTGACGATGCCCGGCTATTCGACGGCGATTCTGCAGTAGCAGAATTGCGGCTCCAGCTTTGCAGTAACGACAGGCTCAAAATGACAGGGGATCGGATCCGGCTGCGCGTACTCGGCGCAGCGCTGCTCGCAACCGCCTGGCAGGCGCAGGCACTCGCGGTCGTACCGCGGGCGCCCGCAGACCCACCGATCGCCGTGCGGTTCACCCCCGCGGGCGCCGCTATCCGCCTCGCGCGCGGCACGCTGTCGCTGCGCCTGATCGGCGACGATGTGCTGCAGGTGCACTTCGTTCCGGCGACCGGACCCACGCCCCCGGCACTGGTGATGGCGCCGCACGTGATCGGGCTCGCCCCCACGCCCGTCATCGCCCGTCGGCGGGGGCGCGATCTGATCCTGCGCGGCGGGCGGCTTCGCGCGGTGCTCGATCGGGACTCCGGAGCCCTCACGATCTTCGGCGCCGGCGCGCGCACACCGCTGTTGACGCTACCGCGGATCGCGGACCTTGCTCGCGGCGCGTTCACGCTGCGCTTCATCAAGGGGGCGCCGCTCTACGGGATCCACGGGACCAACGCCTTCGATCCGAAGCCCGCGGAGCTGGCCCACCGGGGCAAACAGGTGGCCCGGGCCGGTGTGCAGGGCGATGCCGGCGCACCGCTCGTCTGGAGCACCGCCGGCTTCGGCGTGCTCGTCGACAGCAAGGGCGCCACCTTCGATCTGGCGCAGGCGAGCCTTCGAGTCTCCAAACTCTCGCGGCCCGATCCTGACCTCTACCTGATCGCGGGCGCGCCCAAAGCAATCTTCGCCGCCGTCGCCGACTTGAGCGGCCATGCGCCGCTCTTTCCCAAGTGGTCCCTCGGCTTCATCAACAGCCAGTGGGGGATCGATGAGAAGGAGCTGCTGGATGACGTCAGGACCTACCGCGCGAAGCACATCCCGCTCGATGCCTTCGAGCTCGACTTCGACTGGAAGGCCTGGGGCAAGAATCACTACGGGGAGTTTCGCTGGAACCGGCAGAAGTTTCCCGATGGCCCGAGCGGCAGGCTGGGACGCGAGCTCGCCGCGCTCGGGGTGCACCTCATCGGCATCATGAAGCCGCGCATTCACGTCGATACGGAGGAAGGCCGTTACGCCAGCGCGCATCACCTGTGGATTCCCGGCGAGAAGCCGAGCCTCGATTACTTCTCGCACAAGCCGGTCGAGAACCTCGACTTCGACAACCCGGCGACCCGCGCCTGGTTCTTCAACCCGACGCTCGAGCACAGCTTCAGGACCGGCATCGTCGGCTGGTGGAACGATGAGGCCGATGAGGCGGGTGGGAACACTCAGTTCCTCAACATGGAGCGCTCGCTCTATGACGGCCAGCGGCGGATCAGCGACACGCGTGTCTTCTCCCTCAATCGCAACTTCTGGTTGGGCGCCCAGCGCTACGCCTACGGGCTCTGGTCCGGAGACATCCAGACGGGCTTCGCCAGCATGGCGAGACAGCGCTCGCGCATGCTGAGCGCCATCGATGTCGGAGAGATGTGGTGGAGCATGGACGGGGGTGGCTTCCACGGACATCCGTCGGATGAGAACTACGCCCGTTGGATCGAGTTCGGCGCCTTCACGCCGATCTTCCGGGTGCACGGGACCTACGGGCAGAAGCGCCAGCCCTGGCGCTACGGGCCGATCGCCGAGCGGGCGGCGACCGCCGCGATGAGATTGCGCTACACATTGCTGCCCTATATGTATTCCTACGCCTGGAACGATCACGTCGCGGGTATCGGCCTCGTGCGGCCGCTCACCTTCGGCTGGCCGCGGGATCCCAACGTCCGCGACGACTGCAGCGCCTGGATGTTCGGCAAGTGGCTGCTCGTCTCACCGGTCGTCGAGCAGGGTCAAAGCGAGAAGTCGATCTACCTGCCGCCCGGAGTCTGGACCGACTGGTCGAGCGGCAAGGTCTACCTCGGCGGCCGGTCGATCACCCTGGCCGTGGATCGCGGGAGCTGGCGCGACATTCCGCTTTTCATCCGCCAGGGCGCGATCATCCCGAGGCGTCCGGTCGAGGATTACGTCGGCGAGCACCGCCTCAGCACCGTACGCGTCGAGGTGTTTCCGGACGCAACGCGCACCGACTTCGATTACTACGACGACGACGGCGACAGCTACGCTTACGAGCAGGGTGATTACTTTCTGCAGCGCTTGAGCGCCGCAACGAGCGGTGATGAGGTGACGCTCGCCACCGCCGCCCCGAGCGGCCGCTATCGGCCGGCCCTCGCTCACTACCGCTTCGCCATCCATCGCACCGTCGCCATGCGGGTCGATCGCGACGGCGCGCCGCTTCCGCGCGTGGCCGATCTCGCGGCGCTGGATCGGTGCGCGGCCGGCTGCTGGACCATCGGCGGCGATCGCTACGGCGGCGTGACCTACATCGAGCTGCCGGCGGGCGTGCGCAGCCGCGTGCAAGTGCGCTGAGGAGCCGTTCGGTGCCGACCAATATCCGGGCGCGCGCCGCAACGACCGCGGTCGCGATGTTGGCGCTGCTCGGCGCCTGCGGCGGCGGCGGTGACGGCGCCGGCGGCGGCAACAGCGGTCAGACCGCCGTCGGCGGCGCCACGGCGGTCATCGACACGACGTCCCTGTTCTCCGATCAGGGATCGATGTTCGACAGCGACCCGGAGCCCACCGCGACGCAACCCGTCACCCTCACACTGCGCGCCAAACACGGCAACCTGACGAGCGCCGACATCAAGTACTACGACTCGGCGGACGGCTCGTTTCACTACGTGCCGATGAGCATCAGTTCCAGCGACCCGACCGGCACCTTCGATTACTGGCAGGGCACCATTCCGGCCGGCGCCTCGGAGAAGTACTACCGCTTCCAGATAGTCAATGGCGGCGAGACGGTGTGGTACAACGCCGAGGGCGTGAGCCTATCGGAACCGTCCTCCGGTGATTTCTTCGTCATTCCGGGCTTCAAGACCCCGGACTGGATGAAGAACGGCGTGATGTACCAGATCTTCCCCGACCGCTTCTATGACGGAGATACGTCCAACGACGTGACTACCGGTGAGTATACGTACGCAGGCTGCGCGACCGAGCAGCACGCCTGGGGCGCGAGCGTCTACGCGAATGCCGGCGGCTGCAACAGCGAGGTGTTCTTCGGCGGCGACCTCGCCGGCATCGACCAGAAGCTGAGCTACATCAAGGGCACGCTGGGTGCGGACATCATCTACCTCAATCCCATCTTCAACTCCCCGACCAACCACAAGTACGACACTCAGAACTACTACGAGATCGATCCCGCCTTCGGCACGAGCAGCACCCTGCAGCACCTCATCGCCGATATCCATGGCAGCTCCAACGGTCCGCGGGGCTATGTCATTCTCGATGGGGTATTCAATCACACTGGCGACAGCAACTGCTGGTTCGACAAGCAAACCTACGATTCCATCTCGTGCGCTACCCCCGGAGCCGATCAGTCGCAGTCGAGCCCCTATTACAGTTACTACACCTTTCAGTCCTGGCCGGGCTCGTATTCCACGTTCTCGGACGTCCCCAGCATGCCGAAACTGAATTACGGCGCGAGCGGCTCGGCGGTGCGCGAGCAGATCTACGGCACCAGCAGCTCGGTCATGCAGACCTATCTCTCCTCGCCTTACAACATCGATGGCTGGCGGCTCGATACCGCGCAGAACCTCGATGCGGACGGCAACGACGGCAGCGATGCCACGAACCACCAGATCATGCAGGAGATGCGCTCGGCGGTGCTCGCCGTCAATCCGAACGCCGAGATCCTCGGCGAGTACTGGGGAGACGCGTCGGCGTGGCTCGATGACGGCACGGAGTGGGACGGCGCCATGAACTACAACGGCTTCACCAATCCGGTCTCGGAGTGGATCTGCGGTGAGGACGAGAACGGCAACAGCGTCTCGATCAACGAGAGCACGCTCGACAGCTGGCTGCTGGGCACCCGCGCCGACCTCCCGGTCAACGTCCAGGAGACCATGACCAACGAGCTCGGCACGCACGACACGGAGCGCTTCGCGACGCGCTGCGGCGGCGATATCTGGAAGACCTACCTGGGACTCATCTTCCAGTTCACCTACGTGGGTACGCCCGCCATATACTACGGCGATGAGTACGGGATGCAGGGTGGGGCCGACCCGGACGACAGGCGCACCTTCGACTGGGCGCAGGCCACCACCGCCAATGCGGCCGTGGCGCTGACGCAGAAGCTGATCTCGATCCGCAATCAGTATCCCGCTCTGCGGACGGGCTCGTACCTCACTCTGTTGGTCGACACCACCAACCACATCTACGCATTTGGACGCTGGGACGCCAATCACCGCATCGCGGTGGTTCTCAACAACACCCCCAACACGGAAACCGTGACGATCCCCGCGTGGCAGTTGGGCATGATCGATGGATCATGGGTCACGGATCTGCTGACGGGGGACACGTATCAGGTCAGCAACGGCAATCTCACCGTGAGCGTCGAAGGCCATTACGGCGCGATTCTCGAGCAGTAAGGAGTGCCACAGGTCCGTAAGCTCCGCGGCGGCCGCCTCGATAGAGTCGAGGTGGTCGCGATTTGCGCGCTGCTTGCCGCAACCACGAAGTGCGCGGAAGCGTCAGAGGCCGCACCTTCCCCGGCGCCGGCGCGCTCGTCCGCGGCGGCCTGGCACGAGAGCCTCACCTGGCGCGGCCAGGAAGCGCGGGTGAGCGTTCGGCTCGATGGAAAATACGTGCTTCATTCGCCCGCCGGCGAGCGGGTCATCGCGGCGCAGCGCTGGCGGGTCAAGACGGCGAGCCCGCTCTTCGATGCGCTCTTCGCGATGGCACAGGAGGACCTCGCGCGCGACTCCGTCGGCGCCATCACCGACGCCGCATTCGACCACGGGCGGCCCATTCCGTGCCGCTGCTTCATCGCCGGCAAGGAGTGGCCCTTCGTCTGGACCCGCGATGTCTCCTACTCCATCGATCTCGGACTCTGGCGGCTCGACCCGGGACGGGCGCGCGCGTCGCTGCTTTTCAAGATTTCGCGGCCGCGCGCGGCGGCGCCGCGCCATGATCTTTACGTGATGCAGGACACGGGCTCAGGCGGCAGCTGGCCGGTGAGCAGCGATCGGGTCGTGTGGTTTCTCGGCGCGCGCCATCTGCTCGCCGATTCGGCCTTCGCGGACACCGTCTATCGCACGCTCATCGATACGCTCGCTCAGGACCGGCGCTATGTCTTCGATCCGCGCATCGGGCTCTACCGCGGCGAGACCTCCTTCCTCGACTGGCGCGAGCAGACCTACCCCGCTTGGACCGCGCACGATGTCGTCTTCATCGCGCAGTCGTTCGCGCTCTCGACCAACGTGCTGCATTATGAGGCTCTGCGGCTCGCGGCCGAGATGGCGAGGCAGCGCGGTCATCGGGCTGGCGCTGCGCGCTATGCGCGTGAAGCCCGGGATCTCAAGAACGCGATCAACGCCCGCTTCTGGCAGCCGGACCGCCACCTCTACATGAGCTATATCGGCGGACCCGTCGATCCCGAGCCCTTCGATGCGTACGACCTTCTCGGGCTGGATCTCGCCATCACGAGCGGCGTGGCGGATGCCGCGCGCGCGCGCGAATCGCTCGAGCATTACCCCGCCTGGCCGGCCGGGAGCCCGGTGATCTGGCCGGAGCGGCGCGCGCAGCCGATCTATCACAACCGGGCGATCTGGCCGTTCGTGAGCGAGTACACGCTGCGGGCCGCCCGCCGGGTCGGCGATGCCTCGTTGATCGCGCTCGAGGTCCGCTCGCTGATGCGCGGCGCGGCGCTCAACGCCTCCAACATGGAGAATTATTCGCTGCTCGCGCAGTCGACGCACGTGTCAGGTCCCCTCGGCGGACCGGTGGTCGACTCGCCACGGCAGCTCTGGTCGGTCGCGGGCTACCTCGACATGGTCGTGCGCGGCATATTCGGAGTCGAGGACGACGGCCGGATCGTGCCCGCGCTGCCGGCATCGCTGGTGCCGATGCTGTTCGGCTCCCGGCGCCACATCAGCCTGTACCTGGACGGACGACATATCATCCTCGAGCGTCCGGCGAGTCTCGATGGCGCGCTGTTGGTTGCGGGCGCGAGGCGCCGACATGGCGCCACGACCGAAGTCGAGCTCGTGGGCGCCCCGGCCCGCGCGGCCTCGCCGCCCATGAACGCGCCGCTCTATCTGGCGCCGCTCCCGGCCACGGCGCCGCCGCTATCGGCCTTCGGTGCCGGACCGGCTGCGGGCATCGGCGGCCGCTGGCCGCGGCATTGGACCGCGGCAGGCTCGGGCGAGTACCTCGCCTGGCTGCACTATTCCAACAACCACGGCCCGATCAACACCGGCATCACCGCGGCCGTCAGGCGGCTTCAGATCCGTTGCGCCGGCAGCGCCGGCGAGATCATGCCGGTGGTGATGCCGCAGAGCGCGGGCTGGCAGGCCTCCACCACCGTCCGCTTCCATGCCCATGCCGGCGCGGCCTGCACCTTCTCGCTCCTGCCGGGCTTCAACATGAGCGATCTGGCGCAGTTTGCGCGCTACACCGGCCCGCCGCCCCCGCCTCCTCCCCCGATCCCCGCCGTTGCCGCGACCAGCGTGGATCCCGTCCCGGTGCGCAGCTCCCCTGCCAAGCCGGCGATCGGCGGCGCCACCGGACCGCTCGACAGCGCGCGCATCGGTGCGCTGCGAATCGCGCCGCTCGCGGGGGTTTCCTCGGGCTCGCGAGCTCGCGGCGACGGCTCTCGAGGCGGTGCGCGATGAGTCCGAAACCCACGCTGTCGTTCCGCCAGATCTGGAACATGTGCTTCGGCTTTCTCGGCATTCAATTCGCTTTCGCGCTGCAGAACGCCGACGTCACCCGCATCTTCCAGACTCTCGGCGCGAACCTGAGCCAGATCCCCATCCTCTGGGTGGCGGCACCGCTCTCCGGCCTCATCGTGCAGCCGATCATCGGCTATGCCTCCGATCACACCTGGACGCGCCTCGGGCGACGGCGGCCGTACTTTCTCGGCGGCGCGGCCCTCACCACACTGGCGCTGGTGTGGATGCCGAACTCAGCGACGCTGTGGCTGGCCGCCGTGATGCTGTGGCTGATGGACGCCTCCATCAATGTCTCCATGGAGCCCTTCCGCGCCTTCGTCGGCGATCAGCTGCCCGATGCGCAGCGGCCGCTCGGGTTCGCCATGCAGAGCTTCTTCATCGGCGTCGGCGCCGTGCTCGCGTCGCTCCTGCCGTGGGCGCTGGCCAGGCTGGGTGTCTCGAACGTCGCGCCCGCGGGTCAGATTCCGGCGACGGTACGCATTGCATTCGCGGTGGGCGCTGCCGTGCTCTTTGGCGCGATGTCGTGGACCGTGCTCACCACGCGCGAATACGCGCCCGAGCGCCTGCTCGGCTTCGCGCGCAAGGCTCTCGCCGCCCCGCTCACCGACGTCTCCCGAGCCTGGCGGCTCGGCGTCGTCATGTTGGTGGCCGGAGCGCTCGCGAGCGCCGCGATCCGCCGATTCGCGCTCGCGAGCGAGCTCTACCTCCTCGCGGCGGGGCTCGTCGTATTCGGGACGCTTTTCGTCTGGCTGAGCGCCACGGGCAGCGGCGGCATGGTGCGCCAGGTGATGGGCGATCTCTACGGTATGCCCGGCCCGATGCGCCGCCTCGCCTGGGTGCAGTTCTTCTCCTGGTTCGCGCTCTTCGCCATGTGGATCTACACCACCCCGACCGTCACCTCGGTGCAGTTCGGCAGCAGCGATCCGCGCTCACTCGCGTACAACACGGGCGCCAACTGGGTGGGCGTGCTCTTTGCCGCGAGCAACGTCTTTCTCATCGCCGGCGCGGTCGTCATTCCGCTCATGGTGCGCGCGCTCGGCCTGCGCTGGAGCCATCTCGTGAACCTGGCGGCGGGCGGCCTGGGGCTGGTCTCCTTCATCTGGTTCCGCAGTCCCGACTGGCTCCTCCTCTCCATGGCCGGTGTCGGCTTCGCCTCGGCCTCGATTCAGTCGCTCCCCTATACGCTGCTTTCGGACAATCTGCCGCCGGACAAGATGGGCGTCTACATGGGGATCTTCAATTTCTTCATCGTCATTCCGCAGATGCTGGCGGCGAGCGTGCTCGGCGGACTGGTGCACGCCTTCTTCGGCGATCGCCCCGCATTCGGCCTGGTGCTGGGAGGTATCAGCATGGCGGTGGGTGGGCTTTGCACGCTGCGGGTTGCCGAGCCGAGTCCGGCCGATGCGGTTTCGGCCTCAGCAGCCCGCCCCGCCCGCTTCCGGTAGACTCCCCGGATGCTCATCGAGCGCATCTGGTCCGCCAATCCCTACCGCAATTTCCACTATCTCATCGCCTGTCCCGAGACCGGCGAGGCCCTGGCGGTCGATCCGCTCGAGTGGCGGCTGTGCCTCGATGCGGCGCGTTCCAAAGGCTGGCAGATCACCCAGATCCTCAACACCCACGAGCACCGGGACCACACCGGCGGCAACGCGGGGCTCGTCGGCGCGACCGGAGCGCGAGTGCTGGCGCACGCGGCGGCCGCGGGGCGCATCGGCGGTGTGGACCAGGGACTCGGCAAGGGCGACATCGTGCGCATCGGGCGCAGCGTCGAGCTCGAGTGCCTCGATACGCCGGGCCACACCATGGCGCACATCTGCCTCCTCGCCCGCAATGACCCACCGGCGCTCTTCTGCGGCGACACGCTCTTCAACGCGGGAGCGGGCAACTGCCACAACGGCGGCCATCCGCAGCAGCTGTACGAGACTTTTGTGACTCAGCTCGCGCGCCTGCCGGAGGCGACCCGCGTCTTCCCGGGGCACGAGTACCTGGCGCGCAACCTCGAGTTCACGCTCGACCGCGAGCCCGACAACGCCGCGGCGCGGAGCCTGCTCGAGCGCGCCGGCGCCAGGGAACCGGCCGCAATGACGGTCACGACGCTCGCCGAGGAGAAGCGGATCAACACCTTCTTCCGCCTGCAGAGCCCGACGGTGATCGCGCGCCTGCGGCAGGCGTTCCCCGAGATAGGCGAGCAGCCCGATGCGCGCACGGTGTTCCTCAAGCTGCGCGAGCTGAGGAACCGCTGGTGAGCAACCAGCCGACGCTGCCGTGCGAGCTCGGCTCCTGAGGGGCTCATGGTCTATTCAGGTTTCTACCGCCGCGCCTTTCTCATCGTTACCGCCGCGGTCATCGGCTACCTGTTGCTGGCCGTGCTCGCGCCGCTCGAGGGAGCGCTCGGCTGGGCGGTGGTGCTGGCGTTCCTCCTGCACCCGCTGCACGAGCGGCTGTCGCGCCGTCTCAAGGGCCGTAGCGTCCTCTCGGCGGGCATCATCACCGGCCTCACCCCGTTCCTCGTACTCGCGCCACTGTCGGTTCTCGGCGTGGTGTTCGCCGGCCAGGTGGCGAGCCTCATCAGTTATATCCGCGGACAGAGTTTTGTCGGCTATCCGCAGCTGCTCGCGCGACTGGAGACCTACCCGCTCCTCGGCGGGGCACTCCGCTGGGCGAGCGCCAACGTGCCGGTGAGCGCGGTGCAGGTGCAGGGGTGGATCACCGGCAGCATGCAGACGGTGCTCAAGTCCACCGCTTCGGCAGGCGGCAGTCTCGCGCTTCACCTCTTCGGCACCGTGATCGGCTTTTTCATGATGCTCTTCCTGCTCTTTTTCCTGCTGCGGGACGGGCGCGCGATTCTCGATCACCTGGCACGACTCATTCCGCTCGAGGATGCGCGCCGCGAGCGGCTGCTCGATTACCTCGCGCGCGTGACGCGGGCGGTCGTGTTCGGATCGACCGCGACCGCGCTCATTCAGGGCATTTTCGTCGCGATAGGGTTCGCGCTCGCCGGACTGCCCTCACCGGTCGTCTTCGGCGTCATCGCGACCATCGCGGCCCTGCTGCCGGCGGGCGCGGGCATCGTGCTGGTGCCGGCGGTGCTGTATCTCGCGGTGGACGGGCACTGGGCCGCGGCGGTATTCCTCGCCTTCTGGGGCGCTCTCCTCGCGGTGGTGGAGAACGTGGCACGTCCGCTTCTCACCGCGCATCGCGCGCACGTCTCGACCCTGGCGGTGTTCGTCGGGGCGGTGGGGGGCGTTTCGGCCTTCGGCGTGCTGGGGCTCATCATCGGACCGGTCCTGCTCAGTTTCATGGTGGCCCTGGTCAGGTTCACGACCGAGGTGCGGACCGCCCCCGTGCCGTAGAATGCGCGGCCCATGGATCTCAGCCCCATCCTCGACCCCCTGAACGACGCCCAGCGCGCCGCGGTCACGGCGCCGCTCGTCCCGGTGCTGGTGCTCGCCGGCGCCGGCAGCGGCAAGACCCGCGTGCTGACCCACCGCATCGCCTGGCTCATCCAGGCGGAGCGCGCCTCGCCTTACTCGATCCTCGCGGTCACCTTCACCAACAAGGCGGCGGGGGAGATGCGCGGTCGGGTCGAGCACCTTCTCGGCGCGCCGCCCGGGGTGCTCTGGGTCGGAACCTTCCACGGCATCGCGCACCGGCTGCTGCGCCTGCACTGGCGCGAGGCCGGACTCGCGCAGAGCTTTCAGATTCTCGATTCCGACGACCAGCAGCGCCTCATCAAGCGGATCATCCGCGCCAACGATCTCGATGAGTCGCGCTGGGAGCCGCGCGAGGTGCAGTGGTTCATCAATTCGAACAAGGACGAGGGCCGCCGGCCGCAGGATCTCAAGGCCGGCAACGATCCGACCCGCGCGCAGATGATCCGGCTCTATGGCCTCTACGAGGAAGCCTGCGCGCGCGCCGGCGTGGTCGATTTCGCCGAGCTGCTGCTGCGTGCATACGAGCTCTGGCGGGATCGTCCGGAGCTGCTGGCGCATTATCGCCAGCGCTTCCGCCACGTGCTGGTGGACGAGTTCCAGGATACCAACTCGATCCAATACGCCTGGATGCGTCTCATCGCGGGTCCCGACGGGCACCCCTTCGTCGTCGGCGATGACGATCAGTCGATATACCGCTTCCGCGGCGCCCGCGTGGAGAATCTGCAGCAGTTCCGCCGCGACTACGCGCAGGCGCAGCTCCACCGGCTCGAGCAGAACTACCGCTCCACCGCCACGATCCTCGCCGCCGCCAACGGGCTCATCGCCCACAACTCCGGCCGCTTGGGCAAGACCCTGTGGACCAACGGCGAGCAGGGCCTCCCGATCCAACTCTACGCGGCGTTCAACGAGCGCGACGAGGCGGAGTTCGTCGCCCGCCGCATCGCCGATTACGTCGCCCGCGGCAACCGGCGCGATGACATGGCGGTGCTCTATCGATCCAACGCCCAGTCGCGAGCGTTCGAGGAAGCCTTCATCGCCGCGCGCATCCCCTACCGCGTCTACGGCGGCCTGCGGTTCTTCGAGCGCGCCGAGATCAAGGACGCGCTCGCGTACCTGAGGCTCCTCGCCAATCGCGACGACGACGGCGCCTACGAGCGGGTGGTGAACCAGCCGCCGCGCGGCATCGGTGAGCGCACCGTCGAGACCCTGCGCGCGCAGGCCAAGGGCGCGGGCCTCTCGCTCTGGCGCGCGGCCGGAGCGGTAAGCGAGTCGCCGCCGGCCGGCAGAACCGCGGGCGCGCTGCGTAGCTTTCACGCGCTCATCGAGCGGCTGGCGCAGGAGACCGCCGGACTCGCGCTGCACGAGCAGATCGATCACGTGCTCAACCAAAGCGGGCTCATCGAGCATCACGGCCGCGAGAAGTCGAGTCAGGACAGCCCGCGCGCCGGGGCGCGCAGCGAGCAGGCCCGGTCGGACCCGGGACGTGCGCGCAGCGAGGCGCGGCTCGAGAACCTCGCGGAGCTGGTGAGCGCCGCCCGCAGCTTCGCCGCCGAGAGCACCGATCTCGAGTTACCGCCGCTCGAGGCTTTCCTCGCGCACGCGGCGCTCGAGTCCGGCGAACGGCGCTCCGATGACAGCGAGGACAGTGTGCAAATGATGACGCTGCACATGGCCAAAGGGCTGGAGTTCGCGGTCGTGTTCCTCTGCGGGATGGAGGAGGGGCTTTTCCCGCACGGCCGCTGCATGTCCGATCTCGAGGCGCTCGAGGAGGAGCGTCGCCTGTGCTACGTCGGCATGACCCGCGCGATGCGGCATCTCTTTCTCACCTATGCCGAGCAGCGCCGCGTGCACGGCATGGACACTCATTCGGCGCCGTCGCGCTTCATCAAGGAGATTCCGCCGGACGCGCTCGCGGAGGTCCGGCCCCGCGTGCAGGCCATTCGCGCCGTGAGCGGCGCGAGGATGGGGCGCGAGCCACGGGAGTCCGTGGTCAGATTCCGCGCCGAGGAGCCGATGCCGCCCGGCATGCGCCTCGGAGCGCGGGTGCGGCACGGCAAGTTCGGCGAGGGCGTGGTGCTCAACGTCGAGGGCAACGGCCCACATGCGCGCGTGCAGGTGAGCTTCGAGCGCCAGGGGACCAAGTGGCTCATGATGCAGTATGCCAACCTCGAGGCTCTTTGAAGCGCACCTGCGGCGGCGGGGTACATCCCTGTACCTAGGGACACGTCTCGCCGTGATCGCAGCATGAAAATCCTCATCCTCGGGGCCGGGCAGGTCGGCCGCACCGTCGCCCGGCACCTCTCGCGCGAGGAGGCCAACGAGGTCACTGTGGTCGACTCGAGCGAGGAGGTGCTGCGCGACCTGCAGGACCGGCTCGATGTGCATACGGTCGTGGGCAACGCCGCCTACCCGCGGGTGCTCGAGGCGGCGGGCGCCGCCGAGGCCGAGATCATCGTCGCTCTGACCAACAGCGACGAAGTCAACATGATGGCCTGCGAGGTGGCATTCACGCTGTTTCGCACGCCGACCAAGATCGCCCGCATCCGCTCCGCCGAGTTCACCCAGCGGCCCGAGCTTTTCAGCGAGCAGGCCATCGCGGTCGATGTCTTCATCAGCCCGGAACAGCTCGTCACCGAGTACATCGAGCGGCTGATCCGTCATCCGGGCGCGCTGCAGGTGCTCGACTTCGCCGCCGGCAAGGTGCGCCTCGTCGGCGTGCGCGCCATCAGCGGCGGGCTGCTGGTCGGGCACTGCCTGCGGGAGCTGCCGGAGCATCTGGCGCGCATGGAGGTGCGCGTGGTCGCGATCTACCGCCGCGGTCGCGGCATCCCGACCGAGGGCGACACGGTCATCGAGGAAGGCGACGAGGTCTTCTTCCTCGCCGCCGCGGATGACATCCGGCGCGTCATCGGCGAGCTGCGCAAGGAGAACACGCGGGTGCGGCGCGTGGTGCTCGCGGGCGGCGGCAACATCGGCTTCCGACTCGCGCGCTCGCTGGAGAAGAACAGCCAGGTGAAGCTCATCGAGCGCGACCCGCGCCGCGCACGCTGGGTGTCGGAGCAGCTCGAGAACACCATCGTGCTCGGCGGCGATGCCGCGGACGAGGAGCTGCTGATCGAGGAGAACATCGACAGCGCCGACGTCTTCGCCGCGCTCACCAACTCCGAGGAAGCCAACATCCTGTCGGCGATGCTCGCCAAGCGGCTCGGCGCCCACAAGGTGATGGCGCTCGTCAACAAGCCCTCCTACGCCGAGCTCATCGAGAGCGGCAGCATCGACGTGGCCATCTCGCCCCAGAGCATCACCATCGGCTCCCTGCTCGCGCACGTGCGCCGCGGCGATGTGGTGCGCGTGCATTCGCTGCGGCGCGGCGCGGCCGAGGCCATCGAGGCGATCGCCCACGGCGATGAGCACAGCTCGCGCGTCGTCGGCCGGACGGTCGCGGAGATCCCGCTGCCGGAAGGCTCATCCATCGGGGCGGTGGTGCGCGGCGAGCAGGTGATCATGGCGCACCATGACACCTTCGTGCAGTCCGGGGACCACGTCATTCTCTTTCTCTCCGACCGCCGCCACATCGAGGCGGTGGAGCGCCTCTTCATGCGCGCGGTGCGCTGAAGTCGGACGAGGGCGCAACCGTTGCTCGGCGTCGCTCACCTCCTGGGGGTCATTCTCGCCGCCTTCGGGCTCGCCTACCTGCTGCCGATCGGGTGCTCGCTCGCCACCGGCGACGGACTCTGGCCGCAGTTCCTGCTCGCGGCCGTGATCACCGCCGCTGCCGGTGCGGCGCTCGCCGCGGCCACTTTCCGCCATCGGCGGGAGCTCAAGGCGCGCGACGGCTTCCTGCTGGTGACGCTCGGCTGGGTGCTGCTGGCGGCCTCCGCCACGCTACCGCTCCTCTTCACGATGCCGGGACTGACCTTCACCCGGGCGTTCTTCGAGACCATGTCGGGGCTCACGACCACCGGCTCGACCGTGCTCGATGGGCTCGATGCGCTCGCGCCGTCCATCAACTTCTGGCGTCATTCGCTCATCTGGCTGGGCGGGCTCGCGGTGATCGTGGTGGCGATCGGGGTGATGCCGCTCCTCGGCGTCGGCGGCATGCAGCTCTCGAAGGCCGAGGCGCCGGGACCTGTGAAGGACGAGAAGCTCGCGCCGCGCATGACCGAGACCGCCCGCTCGCTCTGGCTCGTCTACGCTCTTCTCACGCTCGCCGGCGTGCTCGCGCTGCGGCTCTGCGGCATGACCTGGTTCGATGCGGTCTGCCATGCCTTTTCCGCCGTCTCGCTCGGCGGCTTCTCGACCCACGATGCGAGCATCGGTTACTTCCACTCGGCCGGCGTCGAGTTCGTGCTCATCGCGCTGATGCTGGTCTCCTCGCTCAACTTCGCGCGGCATTTCGCGGCGCTGCGGCGCCTCTCCCTCAAACCCTACCGGCATGATCCCGAGCTCAAGGCGATCGCTATTCTGCTCGGCGCCAGCGTGGTGTTCATCGCCGCGCTGCTAACGTGGCACGGCGTGTATCCGACCTTCGGCACCTCGCTCCGTTACGCCGCCTTCAATGTCGTCTCGCTCGCCACCACGACCGGCTGGGTGACGGTGGGCGCCAACGGCTTCACCACCTGGCCGGTGT
>Ga0335075_10009127_pt1 | contig 15153 bp, 16 predicted proteins | sample Lox_Sample_24_FD_206723 | JGI IMG/M metagenome (GOLD analysis project Ga0335075, IMG submission 206723) | Soil microbial communities from Loxahatchee National Wildlife Refuge, Florida, United States - Lox_Sample_2.4 | ecosystem: Environmental > Terrestrial > Soil > Wetlands | place: USA... | reverse complement strand
CGTCGCGATGACCGTGCTCGCCCTGCCGGAGTCGCCGCACCGACTGCGGGTCCGGCTGGACGTTCCGGGCGCGGCGTTCCTCGGGGCCGCCCTCGCGACCCTCCTGCTCGGTCTGTCGCAGGGACCTGCCTGGGGGTGGGGATCCCTTGCCACCGTGCACGCCGGGTTCGTTCCGTTCGGGGTCCCGGAGCTGTTCGGGCTGTCCGCGCTCTTCGCGGCGTTGTTCTACCTGCGGGAGCGCTCCGCCGCGGACCCGATGATCCACCTCGAGCGGTTCCGCGAGCGGAACCTCGCGATCAGCTACTTCGCCGCGCTCCTGGTCGGGACGAGCATCTTCCTCGGGTTCGTCGGGCTCACGATCCTGGTCGAGACCCCGATCGTCGGCCTCGGTCGGACCGTCTTCGAGTTCGGGATCCTGAGCCTTCCGACGACGATGTCGATGCTCGTCGCCGCGCCGTTCGTGGGGCGGGGGGTCGCCCGCTTCGGACCGAAGCCGGTGATGCTCTTCGGTTCGGGGCTCGCGACCGCGGGGTTCCTTCTCGTCCTCGGGTTCGGCCACTCCTACGCCGAGCTGTTGGTGACTCCGATCCCCGTCTTCGTGGGACTGGTCGCGATGATCATCGCGACCACGAACATGGTGGTCCTCTCCTCGCGGCGGGGGGAGACGGGGATCCAGACGGGGATGCAGGAGATGTTCCAGGACCTCGGCGCGAGCATCGGACCGGTCCTCGTCGCCGCGATCCTCGCGAGCTTCACCGGCGCTTTCGCGACGGGGGTCGTGGGGCCGTCGGGTCCCGAGACCGTCGTGCTTCCGACCCTGACGGCGTTCCACTGGATCTTCGCGGCCGGGGCGATCCTCGCGCTCGTCGGCGGGGTCCTCGCGGCGTTCCTGCGGAACTATACGTTCACCGCGACGGGCGAGCGGAGCGACTCCGCCGCTGGGTCGGGCGCGGTCCCGACCCCCTCCCTCGCGGTCGCGGAAGTCGCGCTCGCGCCCGGTGGCCGGAACTAACGCAGGATCTCGACCGTGATGACCCACGCCTCGAGGATCGCGACCAGGAAGCTCACGAGGGTCGCCGGAACGAACCAGTAGAGCGCCCACGGCGCGCCGGCGAGAAGGGCGATGCCGCCCACCGCCGCGAAGGCGTAAGGGAGCTGGATCTCGATGGTGTGGGTCCGCAGGACCTCGACGTACTTCGCTTCGACACGGCGCCAGTTCCGCCGCTCGATCTCGTTGAGCACGATCGCGGAGGCGACCGCCACCCCGAGCGTCTCGACCCCGAGAAGGGTGGCCGATTGGTCCGGCACGAGGAGCAGCGACTCGAGCGCGAGGGTCGCGACCAGGATCAGCAACGCCTGGAACGACCGGTTCGCTACGAGCGGAAGCGCGACGATCCGCTGCAGGTTGATCGAGATCCCGACGAAGATCAGCCCCGCCAGCGCCGCCGCCGCGCCGACCTCCGCGGTGAAGAAGTCGTCCCACGTCACGGCCGTCCGTCCGTCGTCGCCCGCGCCAAGGGCCGGAGGCGCTTAGACCCACCGACCGAGTGGGGGCGGGGCCGGTCGGCACCTCGCCGGGTCACGGCTTCTCTATCTTTCCCGTACGTCCGAGGGAGACTTCGGGCCGGCCCTTGTACTCCTTGACCCAACCTTCGACGATCCGGATATGGTCGCCCTCCGCGACGAGGTCTCCCTCGCGCCCCCAGAGGACGAGGGCGATCTCACCGGTGCCGTCGCGCAATGTGGCGTGTCGAACCTGGGCCGTCCCGCCGGACCGCTGCTCGACCGCGCGCGGCGGCTCGAGCTTAACGACGCTCGCTTCGAACGTCGCGACCCGGCCCGGACGCAGGTCGGAGATGAAGGTCTTGGGGGGCGCGCTGTCGCCCATCGGCGCTCCCGAGACTCCGGGGCGACAATACTCTTCGCCTGAGACCCCCGGTCCCGGAACGCGCACGAACGCCGCCCTTCGCGCGAATGGGACAAATACCCCGGTGGCGTCGGGTCGCTCGGCTGAGGGGTTAGCCGCCGCCCGCAAAGGAGCGGGCGGAAACTGCAGCTCGCTGCCAATGACCCCTGGGAGGCAGCGAAGATGCACGTGGCCACGGGGGCGCCGCCGGGTAGAGGATCGAAGCCGCGAGCGCCGGGGATAACCGTCCCGGAGGAGTTGAAACGGCGCCTGGCGTCTTGGATCGACCTCGAGCAGTTGGGAGTCGACGGACTTTGGCTCTGGCTACGCGACATCCTCCCGCTGTTGCCGGGTCGAGACGCCTCCAGTCGGCGAAGGTCGATGGGGAACCCGGGGGCTCCGAACCTCGTACGCGAGCTGCATCGCCGGCTGGTCGATCACTCGCGGGACCGGAGCCGGCTCGCCGTGATCCTCGAACAGTACGCTCGGGACAACCAGACCCTCGCGCGCCGACTGGCCGCGCTCGAGGCCGCCCTTCGCGACGTCGAGCGCGACGCCGACCGGAGCGGTGACCCGCATCCTCTATCACGCGACGTGGGACCTGTCCCCGCTCGAAAGCCGGCCGGCCGAGACGCGATGGCCGGTACGGGCACCGGGTCGCGGACGGTCGGACCGACCGGTCGAATGTCGCGTCGCAGGGTCGACCCCTCGGTACGGGGGCAGACCGCGATGCGCTGGCCGTACTCTGACGTGCGCGCCGAACGCGCGTTCGGGAGCTGGGTCTTTCCCGTACAGCTCGAGGCCCCCTCCGGTCTCCGTTCCGGGCCCGCATGACTTCCCCGCCTCGGGACGCGGTGCGGAGCCCCGTCGGGAACTTCTCCGCGACTGCGGAAGTCCGGGACCTCGATATCCGAGTGCTCGCCGCGGCCGCCGTCCGGCACGAGGGAAAGGTTCTCGTCATCCGGGAAGAGGACGAACCGTTCGGAAAGACGTGGGTGCTCCCGCAGGGCTACCCGCGGACCGGAGAGTCGCTGCCCGCGGCGGCGGCTCGCGAAGCGAGGGAGGAGACCGGGCTCGATGTCGAGGTGGAAGGCTTCCTCGGGCTGTACGAGGATTTCGAGCCGGCCCCGAGCGGAGATCGGGTCCATTGGGTCATCGCCTGTTACCTCGCGTTCCCCGTACCGGGCTCGGCGTTGCGGTCCAGTCGGGAAGCGGTCGACTTTGCCTGGATCGACCCGGGGAAGAGCTCGCAACAGTCGCCCGCCGTGGTGCAACGGATGCTCTCGGACCTCGCGCGGCGCCCCGACCCACGCGGTCCTAAGGGCAACCGTCGCGAGCGGACGCGCGACCCCCGCCCGTAGCTCGCGGAGTCCCCGCTCGCTCTCCCCGGAAGCCCCGGGAGGTCGGAGAACTGTCTCGAGCCAAGACGACCCGCTCTGGCGGACGTCGCGCGCGCGAAAATAGGAATCTCTATGAACTAGCCGAGCACGAGACGCTGTACCACGGTGGAGAGCATCGCGGATTATGTACTAAATTCCGTTTAGACGTGAGCCATGGCAACACCTGCCACGGCAGAAGCGCCCTTTGACCAGACCGTGAGCAAAGACCCGTTTTGGGCTCCCGCGAGCGTCGTCGGGTTGTGCGGATTCGGCACGACCACGATGATCGCCGGGATGGCGATCGCATCCTCCGCGACCAGCGGAACGAACTGGGGGGTGGACAACGGAGCGGTGTTCCCCATGGCGCTCGCGTTCGGAGGCAGCGCCCAGTTCGTCGCGGGGGTGATCATGCTCCGACGCGGAGAGATCTTTCCGGGTTCGGCGTTCTGCGGATACGGTGCCTTCTGGTGGGCGTTCACCATGTTCCTGAGCGGCTTCTTGGGTCCGTCCTCGGCCACGCTGTTCGGACCGACCGCGCCGTACGACATCATGTGGTTCATGATCGTGTGGACCCTGTTCACCCTGACGTTCGCGATCAATTCGCACTATCACGGACCGGGAATCGCGTTCGTGTTCTGGACGCTCGTGCTCGCGTTCCTGCTCCTCTCGATCGACTTCGGGATCGTCGGCGGGGGGCACACGGTATCGAACGGGCTCTGGGCGGCCACCGGGATCGACACGTTCATCTGCGGACTGGCGGCCTGGTACGTGGCGACCGGGATCATCACCGCGCAGCACCACGGCGGGAAGAAGGTCCTGCCGTTCTGACGGCGCCGTAACCGGATGATCGGCCGAATCGCGCCAACCCTTTCCTTCCTCTTTCCTCCCTTCGACCGAGCCACCGGGCCGCGCGGGCGTGGGACCTCGGGTCCGTTCGGGCCGACCTTGCGGACTAAATACCTCCCTGCGTTAGGAAGTTCGGCTGAGGGGTCAGCCTACGTCCGCGGAACAGCGGACGGAAACTGCAGCGCGCTGCCGATGACCCCTGGAGGGCAGCCGCTGTGCTAGGATACGTGATTCGTACGCCCAAGAAGAACGAGCGGGCGGTCCCCGGATTCCCGATCCCGTCGGACCTCAAACGCCGACTGGTCGACTGGGTCGACGTCGACGAGGTCGGAGCCGAGGGGTTCTGGCTCTGGCTCGCCGCGGTGCTCCCGCTCCTCCCCCCGCCCGGCAGCGGCGCCCGGGGCGCAGCCCCGGTGGGCCGGGTCCCCGAGGATCGGATCCGGGAGCTCGCGGGCGACCTGGTCGACTGCGCCCGCGAGCGGGCACGACTCACGATCCTCTGCGAGCGCTACTACGCGGACAACCAGGCGCTCTCGCGGCGGGTGAAGGCGCTCGAAGCGGCGCTGCGTACGTTCGAAAAGGCGGGCCACCCCGTGAAGTTGCCCGAAGACAAGGACGCCGAGGCCGCCGGCGAACGTTATCTCCCGCCCCGATAGGGAACGGTCGGGATGCACGCGACGACGGGGCCCTCACTGCGACGGACCGTCGTCGCGTTCGACGGTTCCGATGCCTCCGACCGCGCCGTCCGGTTCGCGCTGGGGCCCCTCCGCGGACCCGAGGGCGAGGTGTGGATCGTCCACGCCAAGGTCGCCCCTCTTCGCGTCGCCGAACCCCGAACCGAAGAGCAGCAGGCGTCGGAGGTCGACTCGATCGCGGAACGGCTCCGCGAAGTCCAGCGTTCGACCGACCCGGAAGGAAACCACGTCCACGTCTGGATCCGGGAGGGGCCTGCGGCGCGGGTGATCGTCGCCGCGGCCGCCGAGGTGAACGCCGACCTGATCGTGGTCGGGACGCGCGGACTGCGCGGCGCGAGCCGCCTGCTGCTCGGGTCGGTCTCGAGCGAGGTCGTCCTCCGCGCGGGCCGCCCCGTGACGGTCGTCCCGTGAGACCCTACGCCGCCCACGCGACGTAGATGACCACGGCCAACGTCACGATCAGGATGTAGGCGAGATAGCGCCCGAGCCGCCCGGGCATGAGCCCCTCCTTGAGCGCCGCGGAGAGCGACTCCCCGAACTGGACGAGCTCGTCGTAGAAGACCTTGAACAGGTCGAGGACCTCGAGCTCGACGTTGTACGAGACGGGGGTCGCCAGCTCCGCCTGGGTCACGGACCCCACGCGAGTGCGCACCTCGCGGGTCGCGAGCACGCTGCTCATCATGATCCGGACGCCGGTGCTGTAGCCGAACGAGGTGTACGTCTCGCGCTCCCGACCGGGGGGCGTCCCCGCCATCCACGGCTCGACACGACGCGGCCTAGCTCGGCTGCCCAGCTCGTAGTAGCCGAACGCAACGAGCCCCCCCAGAACGAGGGCGATCGGGATCACCGGCGGGGAGAGGATCCCGAACGGGGAGCCCGAAACGATCGACCAGCCGTTCGGGACGGCGAGGAGTCCCGCGACCGGGGCGACGACCGGACCGCCGGCGAGCGCAGCGACCGCGGGCGTCAGGAAGCGCAGGAGCCACGGGGCCCCGACCCCGATACCGAAGATCACCGCCCCCGCAGCCGCTATGGGCGCGCCGAGCGACGGCGCGCGAGCCCCCCCGGCCACCGGCCGCGGCCGCCAGAGCAGGGTAAAGCCGACGAATTTCACCATCGCGACGAGGATCAGCCCCGCGGCGAGTGCAACCGCGGCGCCGGCAAGGAGCCCGACGAACTGGACCCACTCGGGCGAGAACCGGTACGACTGGAAGAGCGCCTCGAGCACCATCCACTCGCTCACGAAGCCGGCGAGCGGTGGCGCGGCGGCCAGGCTCAGGCTCGCGGCGAGGGTGCCCAGGTACGCGGGGCCGTCGACCCCCTTCGACCGCCCCCCGAGAGCGTTCAGGTCAAAGGTGTGGGCGGAGTGTTCCGCGTACCCCGCGCTGAGGAAGAGCGCGGTCTTCGCGATCGCGTGCGCGATCGCCTGATAGAACGCAGCGAACAGGGCGAAGACGTAGAGGTCGGGGAGGTCGTTCGACCGGGCGATGAGCGCGATCCCGAGCGCGACCAGGATCAGGCCGTTGTTCTCGATGGTGCTGTAGGCGGGGAGCCCCTTGGTGTGCTCGCTGACCGCCGCGAAGAGCGCGCCCAGGAGGACCGAGGTCGCCCCGATGGCGAGCATGACCGCCCCCCACCACAGCGGAGGCGCCGGGAGTACGCTCAGCACGCGGAACAGACCGTAGGCTCCGGCGAGCGTCAGCGTCGAGCTCAGGACCGCGGACGCGTTCGACGGCGCGGACGAGTGGGCGATCGGCAACCACTCGCTCATGTGGAACGGCGCGACGCCCATCTTGAGCCCGAAACCGACCAGCGCCGCGACGAAGACCACCGTCCCGAGGGAGCCGGCGGCGAGGGCGGGCACCTCGGAGAACGTGCCGGTCACTCCGTGGAGCGCGGCGATCGCGACGAACACGAGCAGGGTGCTTGCCTCGCCGAACGCGAGGAAGACGAAGGACGCGGAGAACACTCGCGCGGGCCGCCCGCGGGCCTGGAGGATCATCCCGTACGACGCCAGCGTCATGACCTCCCAGCCTACGAGGAAGAGGAGCCAGCTCGACGAGGCCACGAGCAGGGCGATCGCTCCGAGCGTGAGGCTGTAGCAGACCGCCAGCACGGGGGTCGGCCGGTCGTCGTATCCGAGCGAGTAGGCGGACGTCGCCACCCAGACGATCGCGGCCGCCAGAGCGAAGAACGCCGAGAGTCCGTCGAGCGTGAGCGACTCCGGGTCGCCGAGCGGCCCGCTCCAGCCAAGACCGTGCACGGAGCCGAATCCGAGCGCCCATACGGCCGCGATCAGCAGCAGCACCGAGGCGACGAGCGTGGTCGCGTAGCCGACCTCGCGCCGGACGAGCGAGAGCGGCGCGCCGGCGAACAGGCCCACCACCGCCGCCGTGAGCACGACCCCCGCGGCGTCCATCGTCACTCCCCCTCCGCCGACCGGCCCCGCCCGGCCGCAGTGCGGATCGCGTTGAGGATGCCCAGCGGGCTCGGCGGGCATCCGGCGAGGTAGACGTCCACGGGGAGGAGTTCGTCGAGCGGGCCGACGAGCCCGGGCGAGCCCGCGAACGCACCCCCGCTCACCGGACAGGCGCCGACCGCGACCACCGCCTTGGGCGACGGGATCGCCTCATAGGCACGACGCAGTGGGTCGCGCATTTCGAGCGTGGGCACCCCGACCACGAGCAGCAGGTCCGCGTGCCGGGGCGAGTTCGTGAAAAAGATCCCGAGGCGCTGGGAGTCGTAGAACGGGTTCGCGAGCGCCAGGACCTCGAGGTTGCACGCGTTGCAGCTTCCGACGTCGACCAGGAAAACGTGCACCGACCGGGCGAATCCCGACAGCGGGGGGTCCGAACCCGCCGAGCGCGTCGCGTCCGACCCTCCGGCGCGGAGCGCCACGCGCGAGCGCCCCACCGACTCCACGCTCCCCGCGAACGCGAGGCCGTACGGGAGACAGCGGGCACAACGAATGCACTTCCCTTGGTCGACCGAGGTCTCCGCGATCGCCCCTACGGGGCACGAGTCGACGGCCGCCGCCCACGGGACGGGCGGGACGCCCGGCACCGGGGCCCGTCCCGTGAGGGGAACCTCCGCTTCGGTCGGGTCGGCCCGGGGGTAGCGTGTCGTCAGGATGCCGCGGGCGATCGCCTGCTCGATCCAGCTCGCCATCCGGATCACCCGTCGGTCTCGGCGAAGACGAGGCCGAAACTCTCGAAGGCGAAGTGGAAGTCGGTGAACACCGCGTCCCGCATGCCCAGGGCGAACACCGGCCAGTTCGCGGTACTGGGCGAGCGGAACGCGAGCGCCGCGACCCGACCGTCGCGCACGCGCACGTCGTAGACCAGGTCGCCGCTTGGCGCCTCGGTGCGCCCGATTCCCCGGCCGTCGCCGACCGGTGGCGTCGGAAGCGAACGCGCCGAGGTCCCGGGCCAGCGGTCGAGCATCTGCTCGAGCAGGAGGAAGCTCGCGCGGACCTCGGCCGCCCGCACCGAGATCCGGGCGAGGGCGTCCCCGGCCGTCTCGTGCGAGAGCGCCAGGAAGAGGTCGTCGTACGGCGGAACGGGAACGCGGAGCCGGTCGTCCCAGGCGACTCCCGACGCCCGGAGCGTCGGACCGACCGCCCCCCAGCGGATCGCGTCCGCCCGGCCGACCGGACACGTTCCCTGCACCCGGTCGACGAACGTACGCGACTCGAGGAAGAGCGTCCAGAGACGGTCGAACTCGTCCGAGAGCCGCGACAGTTCGCTCGACCACGCCTTGCGGTGGGGCGGGTCGAGCCGGCGCGGTGGCCCGTGGGGCAAGAGCGCTCCGAAGAGCCAGCGGTGGCCGAAGATCGCCCCCTGGAGCCGGAGCACCTCCTCGGCGAGGGCGTGGGCCTGCGCGACGCCGACGTTTTGGGACGCCGCCTCGGCAACCCGTGCGAGGACGTGGAAGTGGTTGTAGATCCGCTGCAGCTCCTGGGCGAAGCCGCGGGTCCAGAGCTCGACCGTGGGAACCTCGAGCTCGGTGGCGCTCTCCGTCGCCGAAAGGAACGCGGCGGCGTGAGCGGCCGAGAAGTTGCCCGCCATCCGTTCCACGCGAAGCGCGGCGTCCTCGACCGGCAGCCCGACGACCGACCGACCGATCCGTCGGGACTTGTATCCCCCGATCGGCGCCAGGTTGAGAACGCGCTCGCCGTAGGTGGTCACGTCGAATTTGCCGGCCTCGGGTACGCCGAGGGTCACCGGACCGTACGGGAACGTGAACACTCCGTAGCCCTCGACCGCCGCCCGCGGCGCGAGCGGATGGGGGCCGCCCGGTTCACCTGCCCCCGCCCAGACCAGGAGCGGCTCCCGCGGAGCGATCGCGCGCGGCGACGGCACGAGCACCGCGGCCCCCTCCTGATAGTCGTTGTAGAGGGCGAACGCCCCGTCGTCGGGCGCGTAGGCGAGGGCACGCTCCGGCGGCGGAAGCACGGAGGCAGCGACCTCGGGTTCGACTCTCCACGGCGCGCGCGTCACGGCAGCGCACCCCCCAGGAAGACCGCGGCGGCGCGCAGCGCCTCGGAGAGGTACGGGAGGGTCGCAACACCGATCGCCACGGCGACCGCGAGATTGACGTAGGCGAGCGCGTAGCCGGAGTCCGGCTCGCGCGGCACCGCGGAGGAGCCCGGGACCGCCTCCCCGAAGACCATCCGACCGATCTGGGAATTGACCCCCAGGAACGCGACGAGGACGGCGACCACGACCACGCCCGCCACCCAGACGAGCCCGGCCGCGAGCGCCCCGACCACGATCAGGAGTTCGCCGAGGAACGTCCCGAACGGTGGGGCGCCGGTGACCGCGGCCGCCGAGCCGATCCACGCCGCCCCGGTCCACGGCAGGCTCGTCCGCAGGTCACGGACCTCGTCGATCCGGGTCGTCCGGGTCGTGCGGAGGACGTTCCCCGCGCAGTAGAACGCGGCCGACTTCGCGAAGGCGTGCGCGACCAGCAGGATCAGCGCGCCGTAGAGGGCGACCCCCCCGAGGGCGATCCCGATGACCGCGAGGCCCATCACCTCCATGCTCGAGTAGGCGAGCAGCCGCTTGAACGAACGTTGGCGCTGAAGGAGGAACGCGGCGACGAGCGCGGTCACTACGCCGAAGGCGAGGACCAGGTTCGAGACGAGGGCCGGTACCGGCGTCGGGAGGATCCGGTAGACCCGCAGGAAGGCGTAGAGGGCCGTGGGCAGGAGGACCCCCGAGAACATCGCGGAGACCGGGGACGGGGCTTCGGAGTGGGCGTCCGGGAGCCACGTGTGCATGGGGAAGAGACCGACCTTGGTGCCGTAGCCGACGAGCGCGAGCGCGACGGCCATCTCGATGGGGAGGGTGACCGCGGGGGGGCTCGCGGCGAGGCGAACGCCGTCCAGCGTGCCGGTCGCGGTGTAGAGGAGGAGGAGCGCGAAGAGGGCGATCGTGAGCCCCGCGGAGGCGATCAGCGTGTAGCGCCACGCCGCCTCCACGCTCGCGGGCTTGCGTTCGAGCACGATGAGGAGGGCGCTCGCGACGGTCGTCGCTTCGACTCCGATCCACATGAGGCCGAGGTCGGTGACGACCAGAACGAAGATCATCGCGAACGCGAACGCGCTCAGGAGACCGTAGTAGACCTGCGGCGTGAGGAACGGGCGGGAGACCGAACGCAGGTACCCCCGGGAGTACCAGATCGACGCCGCGTAGACCCCCGTGACCATGAAGAGGAAGACGTCGCTCAGCGAATCGAGCCCGAGGTAGGGGCCCCAGACCCCGGAGGCGTTGACGACCAGCACGGCCACCGACGCGGCGAAGGCGATGAGCGAGCCGGCGCGGGCGACCCCCTCGCTCACCCGGGCGTTCGGGACCAGCGAGAGGATCGCGGCCGCCGAGGGGGCGACAAGCAGGAGGAAGAGCCAGACCGAGGGGTCGATCGCGATCATCCGGCCAGCTCCTCCAGCGCGGACTCTTCGGGAGTGCCGATGACGTCCCGCTGGATCGAAAGGATAACGCCGACGAGGACGACCCCGAGGACGTCCAGGAAGACGACGACCTCAACGAACAGCGGGAACGCCTGCGCGAAGAGCGCGCCCGCGTAGACGACCGCGTTCTCCTCCTCGAGATAGCCGATGACCTGGACGATCGTGTTCGACCGGGTCGCGAGCATCAGCAGTCCTTCGACCAGCAGGATGAACGGCAGTGCGGCTCCCGGCTCGGGGAAGATCGACGCGAGCGTCTCCTGGAAGACGAACCACGCGACGATCGCGAGGACCACCGCGGCGAGGGCGTGCCCGGTCACCCGGTGGGCGGCGTGCAGCTCGCGCACGCGCCAGCGGAACGCCCGTATCTGGCGGCGCAGGACGTACGGGATGAAGAGAACGCGCACCGCGACCGCGAGCGCGGCGAGGATCGCGAGGTCGACGCTGTGCTCGGTCCAGGCGAGCCAGCCGAGGAGGACGCCGAGGAGCAGCGACTGAAGGGCGATCGCGCGGATCAGCGGGTCGACGAACGACTCCGACTGGAGGTAGAGCGCGGTCAGCAGGATGCCCACACCCACGAGGGCGACGACCTCGGCGGAGCTGTCCACCTACGGCACCCCCAGGACGGCGAACGCGAAGACGGCGAGCACCGCGAGCGAGAACGACAGGGCCAGAAAGTCGCGGATCTTGAACAGGCGGACCTTGGCGAGGGTCGCCTCGACGACCGTCATCACGCCCACGAGCGCGAGCAGCTTCGCGAGCAGCAGGGCGACGTTCGCGAGCGTCCCCTCCGCGGTCGGGGCGCTCGACATCCCCCACGGAAGGGCGAAGACGTTGACGAAGACCGAGTAGAGGAGGAACTGCTTCAGCCAGCCGTTCCAACGGTTGACCCCGAGCAGCCGACCCGAGTGCTCGAACGTCCGCCCGTCCTCGAGCATCCCGAACTCCATCGCTCCGGCGCTCTCGACCGGGAGCTTGCCCGTCTCGGCGAGCAGGAGCAGGAAGAACGCCGCGGTGACCAGCAGATGCGTCGGGGAGAGGTAGGCCGAGGTCGACGCGGCGAGCAGGTTGTTGGTGACGTAGGGATTGTTGGTGCCGGTGATCACCGCGACGGCGAAGAACACGATGATCAGGGTCGGCTCCGCGAACGCCGCGAACGAGACCGTGCGACTCGCTCCCAGCGCGGCGTAGTTGCTGCCGGAGTCGATCGCGGCGAGGAGCGTCACCGTGCCGGCGAGACCGAAGAGGAGTCCGCCGCCGAGGAAATCGACGGTCGAAGCGAACGGGATCGGGTAGGGGGTGATCACGGGGACGACCTCCGAGATGAGGAGATACGCCCCGAAGGCGACGAACGGCGCCACGTAGAAGATCCGCGACGAGCCTTCGGGCAGGAGCGTCTCCTTGCGCAGGTACTTCGCGAGGTCGTAGTACGGCTGGAAGATCGACGGGCCGCTCCGGGACTCGGTCCACGCCTTGAAACGGTAGGAGATCCCGGCGATCAGCGGCGCGAGCAGGAGGACGGTTGCGGCCTGAACGATGCTGATGACCTGCGTTGCCCACGCCACTGCTGCCCACTCCGTTCTTCGGGAGCAGGCGTCATTGGCCCGGGGGGGCTGTTCGCCGGGGTCGGCGGGCGGACGCCTCCGCCAACGAAAGTGTACCCGCCCCCCTACTTAGGCCTGCCGTCGCTAGGGTCGTGACGCGAAGGGTCGAGGTCACACCTGGCGACCCTCTTCAACCTGGCGCGCCCGGATGCGGCGCAGGAGGAACGTCGCCCCCGCGCTGAGCGCGACGCTCCAGGCCAGCAGGGCGGCGACGAGGATCGGCCAGGCGAGGGTCGCCGGCCCGGCGCCGGAGACCGGGGCGGCGGCTCCGCAGAACCCTTGGTAGAGGAGGGAGGTGATGTCGTTGTACGGGGACCCGTAGAGCAGCCACGCCGGCAGGGGGAGGAACACCTGCCCCAGCCCGAACGCGTACGCGAGCATCAGCGGCACGAACCCCACCAGGCTGGTGCTGCGGAGCCCCACGTAGTTGATGACGACGAGCATGAGGATCGCCGCGAGCGCCATGAAGAAGACCCCCGCGACCAGCGCCACGCCCACCAGCCCGGCGATGTTCGAGGGAACGAGGCTCGCGTGAAATCGGGCGCCGAAGACCGCGACCGTGCCTCCGAGGATGAGGAATCCCAAGAAGAAGCCCATGATCGCCGAGGCGACCAGGACCGACCCGAGGTAGCCGTTCGGGGTGAGGCGCGTGTAACGGAACGCATAGGCAAGAGCGGCGGAGCCGTACGTGAGCGAGTTGGCGATCGCGACCGCGAGCATGCTGAGCGAGAGGAGTACGACGACCGCGTACCAGCTCGCGGCGTACTGCCGGAGCGCGGTCCCGGCGAGCGAGAGCCCTTGAGACTCGACGAACGCCCCGATGACGATCCAGAACAGCATGAACACCCCGCCCCAGAACCAGAGCGTCTCGTTCCGCAGGAGGGCCTTCGAGTACGCGGGAGCGAGGTTCATGCGAGCTGCTCCACGAGGGCGGTGAGACTGGTCGCGTTCTTGACCGGTAGATCTCCCCGGTCGAGGGTCACCGAGAAGACGCCCGCGCTCGTTTCGAGGATCGCGAGGGCGTCGGGCACCCGCCCGCGCGAGAGGAAGAGGCGGTCGACGTTCGCCGTCTCGAAGGGGCCGACGAGGCGACCCTCGAACATGAACGCGAGGTGCCAGCCGTCGAACAGCCGCAGCAGCTCGAGCTCGTGGGTGCTCAGGAGAGCCGCGCCGGACTGCTCCTGGAGCAGCGCCGCGAGTCGCCGTCGGCGGGAGAAGTCGACGTTGTCGAACGGCTCGTCGAGGAGGAGGAGCCCCGGTCCGGCGCTCAGGGCGAGCAGGACCCCGAGCAGCTTCTGCTGCCCCGTCGAGAGCTCGTAGATCTTTCGGTCGAGCGTGCCCTCGAGCTCGAACTCGTGGACACGTCGGGCGAGCGCGGCGGGGTCCCCGCCCTTCAATCGAGCAAAGATCGGCAGGAGGTCCCGGACCGGTAGCGAGATCAGCCGATAGACCTCGGCGAGGTTGGTGGAGACGCGCAGCTCCCCCCGCACGGTCGAGACGTCCTGGCCGAAGACGCGGGCGGTCCCGGAGGTGATCGGGGCGAGACCCAGGATCGCTCGGAGAAGGGTCGTCTTGCCGCTCCCGTTCGGGCCGACCACCACGACCCGTTCCGTGCCGAGGGAGAGGTTGACGTTCCGCACGGCCGGCGTCCGGCTCCCCGGGAACGTGACCGAAAGGTCGCGAACGTCCAGCACGCGGAGGGATGGGGGGCCCCGGCTAATCTATCACCGAGAAAGTTCAGCGACTGAACCCGGGGTCGCGCCCCGGGGCGTCGGCGCGCTCGATAGCTCCGCGAGCGTCCGGGTCAGCCGGCCGTAGACGGCGAGGCCGGCCGGCGTGATCTCGACCTGGACGCGCGGCCCGCCGAGCGTGAAGACCATGCGACTTCGGGTCAGCCCGGCCGACGCGAGCTGGTCGAGGTGATGGCTCAAGCTCCCCTTCGACACCCGGGTGAGCTCGAGCAACTCCGTGAAGCGAAGACGTCGGTTCATCCCGAGAGAGAGCAGGATCAGCAGCCGGACCGAATTCTTGAGCGGGTCCTGGAGGAGATACTCGCCGAGAGTGCGCAGACCCGGCTCGCCCGGGGCCGTCCCGTCAGTCGACGCCAAGGGCCAACTCCTCGGGCGCATGGTAGAGGGCGTAGACGGCGCTGAACCCCCAGCCGAGCAGGGCGACGACCCACGGGAGGGCGAACCAGGTCTGGCTCCCCGTCAGAAGGAGCGCGACCGTCGAACCGACCACGCTCGTTGCGTAGGTCCCGATCGCGATCGTCGCCTCCGCGGGGATCCGGGCGAACGACCGTCGGACCGCGAGGAGGATCCAGAGGTTGAGGACCCCGAGGCAAGCGTCCAGCACCAGCAGCCCGGCGAAGGAGCTCTGGGCGGCCACGAGGACGATCAGTGCGAAGATCGCGAGCCCGATCGCGAGCCAGAGTACGAATCGGCGACGACTCGCGAAGCGCGCCGTGCGGGCCTCCCGGAGCCGGATCGCGCGAAGAGTCTGGCCGAACGTCCACGAGGTCGCCCACGTGGCGACGACCGTGACCGCGACAAGGAAGCCGTAGTAGGCGACCGTCGTCCCTGGGGCGAACGCAGGGATCCGGGTCGCGAAGGTGGCAGGGACCAGGATATAGGCGGCGATCGCCGCGGCCCAGATGGCGTAGTACACTCCCCACGCGCGCCGAAGGAGGTAACTCTGGAACGTCAGGGCCCGGTCGGCGATCGCCCCGAGAGCCTCTCCCGGGGTCGCTCCGCCC
>Ga0335075_10009126_pt1 | contig 15153 bp, 15 predicted proteins | sample Lox_Sample_24_FD_206723 | JGI IMG/M metagenome (GOLD analysis project Ga0335075, IMG submission 206723) | Soil microbial communities from Loxahatchee National Wildlife Refuge, Florida, United States - Lox_Sample_2.4 | ecosystem: Environmental > Terrestrial > Soil > Wetlands | place: USA... | reverse complement strand
TCCCGAAACCAAACAACTCCCGACATCTCACCTATGCTTTTCCTAGAAATTTCAACCTCGGCTTTCCAAACATGTGGATGGATGTGCAAGGAATGCCAACTAAAAAAGTATAGATCTATTTTATGTCAGCTTCCTAGGACGAGAACTGAATATGATTTACTCTGAGTATCTGGATGTGGAGATGCCTCTTAGGATCCCCCACCAGTTTTCCGCGGCTGTGAAAGCGGATATTGTCAATAACATTGTCTGAATTTTTTTTTTTTTTCCCCCTCGGGAGTATCGTATTGTATTCCCGTAATAGTAGTAGTACTCATGCCTGTCTATATGCTCCCCTAAAATTATAGTAGAACTCACAATCCTGAACTCAGCACAAAACAAACGCTGCAACTCTATCCACTGAGGATGGCAAACCGGCCTCAACCACCATTCCACTTCCCAAACCTCAGCCAATCCTTCACGAGCCCCGACAAAATAGCCCTCCCGCTAGCATCCAAGCCCTCTCCAAGTGCCTTCCTGCCCTCCACCGTCATCGTGTCAAAGATGGCATACCATCCCGGCACGAGCGCCTCTCTGATCCCTTGTTTCATGCTGAGCGACATGTCAAGCTGAGCGCGGATGTAAGCCGACAGCACGAACGGCATATGTTGACCCGCAAGAGCTTTCGCTTTTTTAGTCGCTGAATTCAGAGAGGAGCTCGAGGGGCGAGAGACAGCGGAGACAGATGGGTCACAAATAAGAGTCAGGAGACGGGTGAAGCCTTCCGCATGGGCGGTGTCCAGAGTGCGGGTGCTGGGGCTGGGGGTGAGCCATGGTGGGAAGGAATGGCCCTTTGTAGAATTGTAGGTCCCGGTGGAGGAGGGCATGAAGAGGCAGTGGAGAAGTGATTGGAGAGTTTGGACGACGACGTGGAAATGGCCTTGGAGTTTGAGGCGGTGTGAGGTCAGGATCGTGTTGGCGAGGTTGACGAGATGGTGGTAGATTGTACTTGCGCGGGAAGGGTTGAGATTGGGTGCGCCTGGAGTGCAAAGACTGGTGATGCTAGCAAGTGTTATATCGATGTTGTATTGGGTGATGGCTCGTGGCTAGGTCGCAGATATTAGAATACATTAGTGTTTCATACCAATGGAGTTCAACATACCTTTTCGCGGAGAATCATCTCCATTATCTCACAGATGAGCGAGCATCGGCGAACACTGTCCGATTTCAGCAGCTGGTTGGCTAGGGTAGAGTATGAAGAAGACAGCCCAGCTGCCCTATTGTCATTATCCTCAGGAATGACAGTCCGCGAGTCTTTTTGATTGTTAGATGTTGTATTCAAAAATATTAATTTTGCAAGCTCACCTTCGCAACCAGCAATGACATGTTTCAGGGCCAACAGCTTATCAAGAGCCTGTGCATCCCCCACTTCTTCCAGGAGATCAGATACCAGCTGCAGCTTTTCTGGCTCTGTCATCCGCTGCGTCATCGCCCTAGCTTTCCTCCGGATCGCCTCGCGACCAGCAACTGTACCGACGGCTCCTTTAAGTAGTCTTTCCGGGGACTCGCCGTAGATTTCCGGATAATGTTCAATCATAAACAGCTCGAACCGGTTCCTAAGCTCTGGATTCAATTCTTTGAGGGAGTCCAAACCTGACCTTGTATCGATATCCAGGTCTACCAAGTCACTCTCCCCTACATCGATAACATCAAGAGCATCCATTGTACTGTACAACGACATACAACGTTCTTCATCATCTTGTGTTAATTTTTCGGTCTTCTGGAGGCGCCGTTGAAGATTGCAGAGAAGTAGACCCCTGAATGTAGCAGAAAATTCCTCGGTCGTCTCTTTGAGCGTCATTGAAAACTCGTCGGAGTAAGTGCATTTGGTCCTCCATACTGCTAGGACGACTTGCATAAGGCGAATCATTGCATACGAAGGTACCTCAGTTTTACAATTAACCTGTAACCAATTTCCCAATGCCTCCTTCACGCCTTGAAAATAGTCAAGGCTTTTTGGCTGATCGATAGTTGCGAAAACGTGACTGGGAAGACATCAGCAGGAGAATGATGAGATGGAATAGTGCATACCCAAGAATAAGCTCTGGTATCTCGGTAAAAATTTCGAGCTGAATCTTTGGCTCCCGACCTAATGTCACGATGCATTCGGCAAGATCCACAAGCTCTTGGAACTTTATTCCCTATTGACTGTCAGCAGTTGTTGAGCACTTCAAAATGAAAAACAGGCACTAACGTTGTATAAAGTAGGACGCCGTTGCATCTTCGCCTTCAGACTGAGTACTGCAGGGTTCAACGGATCCATTCTATAGAGGAGGGAGGCCAGATCAACAAGGGAGGGATCCGAGGACTCCGGCGGCCAGGCCTTTAGAATTGCTTCCCTGTTGCTCCTCAAGAGAAGTTCAAGGGGGAGGTGATGAAAACACATGATGACAAAGCCGTTGCAGGCTTTGGATTTTTCAATGGGATTTTCCACATGGCTACCACACTCTATCATTCTGTTTATAACGTTTTCTGTGAGGAAGAGATATCAGTTTTATCCTGTAGTAGGAGCGTTGAATAGCCAGGCAGGAATACAATAACACAATCTGATATAAGAGCTAAGACTTACGTGATATCTTGGGACTATTCTCAACATATCCGTCATACTGAAGCATCTTCATCCACATGCTTGGAAGTCCTGGTTGATTAAGTGGAAGCCAAGGATCTTCGTGATATAACGAGCTTGAGACTGTGGTAGTCGACGCAATCCAAATAAAATCCGTGAGCATCTGCCCTTCCAAACAGAATCTTCTCGATATTAGCGCGCCATTCCTGACTTTACGAAGATTATACATACTCAAGGACTTGGGGATATTCCACTAATACACAAGAGGCATATGCACAGGCGAGCCATCCTATGCCTCTCTTGATTGTGATGACCCTACTTTCCCATCTTTCTTCATCTAATATGCGATCCTCCGCTATCTGCTCGACCACCTTCCTGATATGTGAGGCCACAGAAGTAATGTAATTGGAAAGAGTCTCAACGCCAGCACCACTGCGAAAGGCGGTTGGTACGTCATCCCAAACCCTCGCTGCTCCAATGCTCCAATGTGCACACAAATATCGAAAGGCTTCCAAAGCCAGTAGGGAATGATCTCTGTCAGGAAACGAAATTTTAGAGGAGAGTAAGCTGACAAAAAGAGGAGAATTGCCATCTGATATCGAGGTATCGTCAAAATTCTGCCAATATGACCAATCCAACACGACGGTGTTCAGGTGCAAGAGTCGGGCTTTATATCTATCGTCCGGTCTGCTGTATTCAAGAGCATTAATCACCTTCTCAATCAGCGTCGAATGCACAGCGGTCCGCGTATCTTCATGAGATATAGCTCCAGCGACTGCATCAAGAATTACGCACGCTGGGCCTACATAGTCCTTAATTCTCTCTACCAGCCAGTCCACGATTTCGACGATTTGAAGAGTTGTCAAGGACGGCTCCAAAAGGGCCTTGAGCTTAACTCTAAGCGCCTCGTCCTCCCAGGCAGTAAAATGCTCGATCTCCTTATGCGAGCTTTGTTGAAACTTGTCGACTTCAATAAGTTGCTCGTACCAGTAATGTATAAAAGCAGTCAACTTTCGAGCTTTGGCAAACTCACCCATAAGAGGAGTGAGAACTTTGTCAACCACTCGATCAACTATTGTAGGCCATGAAGCCTCTATGCTTGCTTTAGTGATGCGCATCAGCACATCCTCGAGTAAGGCTTCCTGATTTGATGGGATCAAGAAAGCATTTGAATCCAACTCGATTATCGTGGCGAGAAGATCCCAGTTCATGCTTCCAGTTGGAAGGCTATACTGGGATGTGATCAACCGTAGAAATGGCAGCTCAAGAGAAATTTTATGGTCGATACAGTATCGAAGCATCTGATTTAGAGCGAGGATGCTCTCTTTTAACAGATCCCCATTCATTGATTCTTTAAGAGCGATGATCACGGCTTGTAACCAAGCGGTGTCTTCAACTCCACGAGGAAAGGATCTATGAGGTTGAATGCATCGAATAGAGATATCAAATAGAATGGGGGCAAATCTTGGGTTTCTTGATACGGCGTCCCCAACTAGACTGACCAGCAAGCCGGCATCCTTTGAAAATCTATATGACGTTTTAGCTGGAACTATAATGTTGAGGGCGAGGAGCTTTTCCAGTTGGCACTTCTGTTCCGGTAGTTGGCCAGCTGCGGATATGATTACCAATGAGGGGCTCAGGCAGTGTTTGGAAAAGATCTTGGCATCTTCCGGGTCAAGAATTCGTGAGTTCCAAATCTCAAAAAAGGGAGGCAGAAGCGAACCGTCTGGTTCAATTAACGAGGGACGATTCTGGGTTCCACATAAAGCCAGCCAAGCACCTAAAATCCTTGCTGCCTCATTACTTGAGGTGCGAGTAGCTGATTTCATATACTTTGATGTGGAATTTTCCCTTGAATGAGACTCAGGCCTTGACAATTGAACAACGTGGTAGATTGCTTCATAGACTGCCCATTTCCACTCCGTAGTGAACTTGGCGCCTTCATTAGTTGAGCGATTTACCAGTCCATGGCTTGACGTATGACTATCCCTCTTTCTTTTTTTTGATCCAGAAGTTCTGCCTTTCCCCTTGGCTGGACTTCCCGTTATAGTGTCGCTCGAGTCATCAACCAGGTTTGTGGCCGCAACTGCCTCCTCTAAAGCTTGTCTTAGCAATACTACAAACTTCTTCTCGTTTAGTACTCTTGCCAGGTTTCCTAGAGGGATAAAATCCATCAACAGCCTCAGCAATCGCCATGCTCCTATACACTGTCTGGTTTCTTCATCTTGGAGCTTTTTAAGGAGCCAACGGAGGCAGTATTCTTGTCGTCCATGAGGAGACACTTGAGATGGAGTTTGTATCGCTCCTGGATATTCAACTCGAGGATAGTGCGTTGCGACTTTTGAGAAAGGAACTCCGGCAAAGATCGAGGCTTGCTGGATCTGCTGTATTATCGGAGCATCTATTCTCTCCAACTCTATGAGTCGCTCTTGCGCCGCAGGGGCCTATACTATGGTTACTTATCAAAGCCAAAGAGCAAAATTCAAGACTAGATACTGACCATAGGGTACCTCAAATTAATACTCTAGAATTTGGACTCTCTAATTTCGTTTCTACGAACAAAATATTACTGGCAGAATTATACCGCCTTCTAATAACGGCTAGCGTATAGTCTAATCAGGCACGTGATTTTGTAGTCAATTCGAGCAAAAATCACAATATAGTAAGGGTATGACTAAGGTACGTGGAGAGGACGTGCCGAGGATAAGCTGATGAGATATTAAAAGGCACAAAGCCAATTTGAGACCCAATTTGATGTACCGCTTCCAGCCTATTACATTTCCATGTACTCGGAGGGGCAAATGAAAGTGGCCAAGGGTCAAACATGATTTCTACGACGGGAAAGCCAAAGACTATTCCAAATGTCAGCTTCGACATTTCATGCAACTGTAATGCAATACGAAGTATGTAGGAGATGGAATGAGAAGATGGATACTAAAAATTGACTACAGTAGCCTATAATCAATACAAAAACAATGCAGCTAAGGTATGCAGAGTAAACTAATTCCATGCTAAGTAAAGAAGGCATAGACTTGTAGTGGATTAATTTGATGTGCTGGCTTTCTAAGACCAGCGCCGGGACTTTAGGCTATTGCTGATGTGGGGGTTCTGTCAGTTATCACAAATTGAATATTTTATGGCTAACCTCGGGTCCGACATGAAGTGCTGAGTCATGAGATCTTGATAGGGCTGGTAAATGGGGATGTTTCCGAAGGACGCTAACCTTCAGGGCTGACGATCGAAAGGATAATGGTGGGTGAGAAAACACTTCTGTGGAATGCAGGATATGTGGTAGTAAGGACAGGCAGGCGGGAGGCCGGATGCTGTGGGGTGACACGTCTGCACTTTGCCCGGCTTGATAGATGATAGCCTTTCGATATGGATTTGAGCGAATTTGGCGCAGCCTGCATGTAAGATATAACGGAAAGTATGCCTAATATAGAATTGTATGCTACTCCTGCCCCTCTCTACGCAGCACGTGATATCATTCTGCGTGGCTTCCTATCGATCTGCATGAGCAGAGTTGCAGAGAAATGGCGTATGTAAGACAGGAACGATAGAAGGATCACCTTGTAGGTGGAGGGGCTGTGGGCTGACTTTCCTGCGCCATGCATTAATGTAAGGGCTTCCGTTTTGAGGAATTTTGTTGGATTCAGTTTCCAGCCAGCAACGGCGGCTGCGGCGGTCCCGTTGATAAGCAGTGGCAGATAACTCCGAATACTGAATATGATAGCATCAGAAAGAAGTACGAAATGAGTAAGAAAATATCTAGTTACACACATCTTGTACCTGAACGATAGTCAACTGAGAGGCAGGCACCAATTCAGCGTAAGCGATAAACACGTAATGGCGAAGATGTGCTCTGTAGACCTAAACGATGTTGCGATGCGATGTACAGCAGTATAGCCGCATAAACTCGGTGAGTCCATAGAGCAGAGCTCCATGCAGCATAACGCAAGAAGCGAGAAATACGAGGACTCAGAATCTCTCCAAAAGCGGGGTGCATGCAGCACCAGGTGCAATGAGTTACACAGTGACTGGTGGTTTTCGGCCTTGTCGCCGATTCGTTGCTGAGCAGTTCACCGAGCAAGCCAGAGAGTTCATCGGCATATCATACATCACTAATATTGACTCCGGGAACCACTTCTGGCAATTTGAGAATTCATAGCCGAGGTGGTATCATTATATTCGAGAGGGATGGGTCTTGGCGATGTGAAGCTGAAAGCAACATAATGATGCAGAATGAATACCTCGTACAGCATACCGACCGAAGCCGAGGTGAGGCCGGTGTTGGTTATCTGATTTCCTCTTATGTTACAAATGATTTTCCATTGATCGACCAAACCTGTCCTTCTTGGGACGGATCATCGGTGTTTAAAATGATAGGGAAGTATCTGGAACCGAGACGGCCCCAGCCAAACACGATAGGCGACCAATCGTTGCGAACAGACACCAAGATAACTTGCGTACTCGAGATAAAGAATCCCAAGGGGAAGGGATAGGACAGGGAAGGATCCCAGCGGCATTGCTGCAGGATGACATAGCCCGATCCAACCAACAGTTACAATGAGCTTTTGAGGGGCGGGGAAAGTCGTGGCCGTCGTCGGATAAGGGACTAGTACTCTGTATTTTTAGGGTGAAATATGATGAAGTGCGACGCGGCTAGTTGTTTCTTGTACCTGTTTGATCGACTTTTGAAATAATACGAGATACAGAGCAGCTGACCAGAAGCTCGGTCCAAGGGGCAGCCCATCCAACATCGACTCTCAATTGGACCCACGACACCGATATTTTGACCGCTTCCAAATTTCACACGAAGGCGACAAAACAGAGAGACACCGGGGAAATGAGGGAAAAAGAAGACGCACGGCTACTGGTCCCAGAAAATGGCACATGACTGTGGGGCGTGACCAATACGTCGGGATCGCAGGGGCTTTAAAACAGTTGGCCATAGTAAGCACGTCAATCAAGCCATGTTCAGCGTTCGGTGTCGGTGTGTGAAGGGGAGCAAGGGGCAATGCGCAGCCCCGCGGCACATCCATTGATCTCAGCGAGATGAAAGAGCAAGGCACGCCTGCATGCGACAAGCCACTGCTACCGAATGGAAGCCCCCACCGAAGACTTCTATGCGGCAGATAAACTTCTGACATGGTCTGGCCAGCAGCAGTGTCACCTGAGTCAAAACAATATCCATCTTGCATTATTTGTCCAGCAGCATCGTGGTCGAAATCAGGCAGCGAAAATCAGGCAGGGGAAGCCATCGTCATTCCGATCTCACCGCCTCTCCCGAGACAGCATCATTATTCTTCATGCCTGGACGGATAGAAAGACGTTACTTGAGAGCTATGTAAGAGTACCCAACGCGTGCCAACGACAATCTCGACAGACAAGCCGTTGTGACACAGATAGAACATACGGTGAGTCAGGGCAAGGCCATAAATTAGAGTACCTCATGTACGTAGATGTCAGTAATAATTCCGTCGTCCTCTTTACCAACAGTACAGTCAGTAAATAGTGAGACGATCCGCGCTCCCGTTACGATCAGGTCAGGTCAGACCACACATCGGTCATCAAAGGGATTCGCACGTTGCAAGCCAATTACAAGATGAGAATTGCCCGTTAAGCAGAAGAGTCACCAGCTGCTGCCGCCATCACATACTTGCCGCCAATATTACATCCAACCTGGGACGCGCCCGTGTCTGCGCTGCAACCGTGCTGCATTCAATATTACGTCGTCGTTGTTGCACAGCCTGGCACAGTCATCATTCTCCTCCATCAATCTGCCATCATCCAAACGCGCAATTCGCCTGGCAGTCAAATGCATCTTCCGATCTGACACACGCGCACCCCCCTCCCGTCTCCAATTGCCAGCAAGCTGCACACCTTTCGGCCTTTGGCATCCCTGCCAACACGTTCCTGGGCTTGTTTGCCCTTGCTGTTTTGCTGGACGGAGCTTGGACCCGCAAAAAGGTTGCAAAATCAAGCTCGGAAACTTTTTACGTCGACTTTTGCGCAAGGCCAGTGCCAAGGCATAGCCAAGGCATAGCCAAGGCACAACCAAGGCAATTCTTTTTGCCTACCTTGAGCCTTGGAACTACTGCTCAGACCAAGACTAATACCTCACTACGCCCACTACCACCCCTTTTCGTACCTTTTTGACTCACACCACCTCGACTCGACCTACCTTGCCGCTTCTCTACCTTCCCTGACCTTACATCCACCTCACACCTCGCCTTACTACGGACTTCCTGCTTCCCCGACCTAACTCCTCCGGCCCGGCCCCATAGTCCCAAAAATCTAAATCCCGCCAGAAATTTTATTGTCTGGCTCAAAGCCCAGATTACAAAACTATTTCTCACGGCGGCCAATTGTTCTTTCCTTCATCCACACAACCAGCAAAACTGTGATTCACATTCCTTTTTTTTATCTTCTGCTTCCTGCGCGATCGTCTTTCTAGAACTACGAAGCACACGACCATTTTTCCTGCCGGCAGCCAGGGATCCGCGGATACATAGAGATCTTACAATCCGCTTCTAAATATCCGATAAACTACATACGACACCAACTTCCCCATCCAGCCTGCTGCAGCAAAAATAAACAGGTCGCATCTGATCGCAGTGGGCCCCATTAAACCTGCAAGGCGCTGCAAGGCGCTCCCAAGAGAGAATAGACTTACCAAATCCGCATACACGATTTCTGCAGGTAAGACCGCTCAGGTTAGGACGCTACCACCTGACTTTCAGTGGACAAGCAGGAGCTGGGGTCGACGTATCCGCCGCGGAGACTTGGAGAAGACAGCGAACCAGAAGTCGTATAATATCCCTGTCGTGTCTTAGGCAACTGGATGAGAGACATGGAGACAATTACAGATATCTGTAGCTTGTCGTAGCTCAGCCGGCTGCTTCCTTTCCTCTTGATTTACCCTCAAGGCTTGAGCAACCTTCAAGAAGCCCCGCCACCGGTCTCACGCTTCAATGACCACGCCGGCGGGTTCACAAAATATGTCCTCCCTCACATCCTCACCTACACAAAATTCAATGGCTGTGCCATCCTCTCAACCCGCGCAATTGCGCGGCGCAAAGCTCTCCAATGTCCAAACAAGCCTTCCCACGATCCCCTCCACCTCAATGCCAGCGTCAGCTATTAGCGCTTCCTCGGTGGCATCGAGCTCGCAGCAACCCTCTCCCGCTATGTCACCACAAACAACACAAATCACAACCAATAACAGCTCAATTCAAGGTTCACCAGAAGGACTAAGGGGCCGCGATGCTGACGTTACCCCCCCTCCATTAGAGTTGCCTGAATCGGTTGTGTCACGAAAATCAAGCCAGAGTGCAATGAGCGAGGCTGTCGCCATGAGCAAATCACCTGGAATCATCAGACGTTTGTCTAACAGAGCCACCAAATTTGGCCGCAGACGTCAATCCTCTACCACAGCTAACAACCGTGACCACAGCTCTGGTCCGGTTGTTCGACGGCGTAGCGATAGCAATAGTACTGCGCCTGAAAATAAGGGATCTTTGTACTCAGATTCGGAAAACGAGCCTGACGAAGCGCTTTTTGAGCTCAACCTCGCCATAGGCGGCGGTGATACAGCAAAGGATTGCTCCAGCGGTAGTGCTAATGGATCTCAATCAGGAAATATTAGCATTGGCCCTGTCATACCATCAGTACTTCTTCAGGGTACCGAATTGGTGAAGGTCTCTAAGAAGAAGAAGAAATACCTCACACTGGTACTTGATATGGATGCGGCTAAAGTATACTGGGATAAGACCAGGCCATGGAAGTCTTTCTATATTGATGATATTAAGGATATCAGGTTTGGTGCAGATGCCCGTAACTATCGCCAAGAATTCGGCCTTCCCGCCGATGATGAGCCTCGATTTTTCTCAATACATTACGCTGTACCTGACAAGTCCAAAGGTCGGTCGCAGAAAGTCATGCATCTGGTTGCTGGAGATATCCAGGTTGTCGAGTTATGGACCACCACACTCGATGCTATCTCAAAGCACCGCCATGAGTTCATGATGTCTTTGTCGTCATTCAATGATAAGGCGGTGAGAGCATACTGGCGTCGAGAAATGAATAAACAATTTGCTGACAAACCACATTCTGAGGATGAAGAAGAGATTGATCTAGTGGGAGTGGAGCGGCTTTGTCGGAACTTGCATATATATGGCTCGTACAACTATCTACGTGCTAGATTTGCACAAGCCGATACAACACAGACGGGTCATCTTAATTTCACGGAATTCCAGGAATTTGTCCGACTTATGAAGAGACGAGAGGATATCAAGGTTCTCTACACAGATGTTGCTTCGAATTCGCATAAGGGTATCACACTTGAGGTGTTCCTCAACTTTTTGAGAGAAATCCAATGTGAAGACGTGGACAAGAACATATCACATTGGGAAATGGTTTTCGCCAAATTTGTGCGTCGCTCGAAATCAAAAGAACAGGCTCAGCAGGACACGCTTGACGGCGAACTTCCAATGATGAATGAGGCAGCTCTCGCAAGTTTTTTAACGTCTACATTCAATATCCCTGTTGCACAACTTCCTGCTCAATTTTCTCTTGACCGACCACTGAGTGAATATTACATCTCCAGCTCCCACAATACCTACCTCCTTGGACGGCAAGTTGCTGGACAATCAAGCGTCGAGGCTTACATCTTAGCTTTATCCCGTGGATGCAGATGTGTCGAAGTGGATTGTTGGAATGGGGCCTCAGGGCCTGTTGTTATGCATGGCCGGACTCTCACAACCCAGGTCTCATTCTCTGATGTCATGACTACTATCAGCAAGTACGCGTTTGTCAAGACACCGTTTCCATTGATCGTTTCCCTCGAGGTACATTGCGGGCGGGAACAACAGGCAATGATGGCTCAAATCATCAAGGATACCTGCGGCGACAAGCTTGTTACTGAACCGATAGATGCGAGCGCGTCTGAACTGCCAAGTCCGTCGCAGCTACTCAACCGCATTCTTATCAAGGTCAAAGCCCCTAGACAAAATGACGATTTTTCACCGCCGGAATCGTCGAATGGACGCAGGCGTGGGACAAGCCTTGGTTCCCCTTACGTCCGTCCATTGGTGCTGGACAATGCCTCAATTCCTCAACTGTCGCAGAGTCCGCCTATGAGTCCGCATGTGAGGGCCACCAGAGTGCTCCCTAAGACTCAGATGCGACTTGCAGTAGGTGCTGAGAGTCAAGATAGTTTGAGCAGCAGTACAAGCGAGAGCGAGAGTATGAATGATGATGCCGTCAAAGTTACTGATGGTATACAAAAGAGAACACAGAGCAACATCATTAAAGTCCTCGGTGAGCTTGGTGTTTACGCCACTGGTCTGAAATTTCACAGCTTCGACACACCTCAGAGCAAGACGTACAACCACGTCTTTTCCTTCATGGAACAGACATTCGCAAAGCACAGTAAGACTGCAGAAAGCAAGAGAGCGCTTGCCAGACACAACATGCGGTATATGATGCGCGTTTATCCAAACGGCTGGAGAGTTGCATCTACAAATTTTGATCCTCTCACTTACTGGCGGCGCGGTGTGCAGATGGCAGCTCTCAACTGGCAAACTCATGATCTTGGAATGCAGATGAATGATGCAATGTTTGCTGCTGGAACTGATTTGTCGGGCTATGTCTTGAAGCCAAGCAGTCTCCGTGAGATCAAGATGATCAAGAATGTCCCAGAAGCTGCTGGAGCTGGGCATGTCAAGCGAGAACGGAAGAATGTTAACTTCAGCATCGATGTTATCTCAGCCCAGCAACTCATGAGACCGAAACACTTACCTGCCGCTAGGACGTTAGACCCTTATGTTGAAGTCGAAGTCTATCATGCAGACGACAAGGGCAAAGATGTAAAAGGCGTTGTTGGCGAGGGCGGCCATGATGCATCTGGACGAGACGGATCTTCTGGTTTAGGCGCGCCGCATCGCCGTCGAACCCAGATAGTCCAGGACAATGGTTTCAATCCTATGTTCGGCAAGAAGTTCAATTTTGATCTCACGACCAAATATCCCGAGCTTGTCTTTGTTCGGTGGACTGTTCGAGCCTCACGTGACGGTCATAATTACGATGATAAAGGTCCGATACTGGCAGTCTACATGGCAAAATTGAGCAGTCTCAAGCAAGGCTACCGAACTATCCCACTCATGGATAATAATGGCAACCAATTCCTCTTCTCGACACTCTTCTGCCGTATCAAGATTGAGCCTGCCACGAGCATCTATGTTAACAGCCCGGATTCGGCTGAGAGCATGGGAAAGCTGAAGAGCATCGGCAGATCAGTCTTTGCGCGAAATCAAATCTCGCCTAAGACATCTGTTGAAAGCGGTCATCAATGATCGCATCACCAAACAACACGACACTTTCAATTTTAATCTGTACATATTTCCGGGTTTCCTAAGTCAATACTCGGCGCGTTTTCCTTTCAGAACCTCTGTACTATTTCACGCCAAGACGTCACCACTGTCTCAATAGCAAATACCCTGTCATTAGCATCATCGGCGTCTCTCATTTTTAGGACTAGGAGAGGGAAACATCATAAGGAGGAGCTGGAGGGAACATCACAAGAATTGGGAAGAGTAGCTCGCGCTACGCATTTGCATTTTCGGTCATTTTCACGGCATGGCATCACATCGCATCAAGCTCCCGGGGGGGCATTCTGGTTCGGCGGGGCTGGTCACATTGTCATCGTCCGGTCAATCGGCTATGATTATCGGATATTTTCATTTCTTCTGGTCGCTGGTCGAGGAGCCTCTTTTTATGTCTTACCTATCTATCTGCATTGGGACCAGCATCTGGAGCTTGCATTGGGCGAATGAGAGGAAGGAGGGATGAGAACTGAGGATTATGACCTGGATTATTTTGCATACGGTCTGGTATCTGACATTTAAGCGTAACTTACGGGAAATTCACATACATATAAGACGGTCGCCTCAGCAAGCACGGCTTGATCGCAGGGTTTGCATTACTTTTGCATGGATTTTGGGAGATTGGGGGCTAGTGAAAAGAGGTGATAGTTGTCTGATGTAGCTATGCATGCAATATCAAGGCGATGATTACCATCACTTTCTAAGCATTATTCTCGCGTATCTTGACACCAGACTAGGATAATAATCCATAAAAATCGAGTTGACTCCGTAAATCTCTTAACCTCCCTAACGAAACCTTGCTTCTTATCATTACTCCAATCCTATTGCCGCGTTACTTCCTGGTATTATATCGCCACCACCTTGTGTGGCCACTCTCCTCCTCGATCTGGTTCCACCTCTTCCCATCGCCTTGCCTTCTATTGTGATCACCTAGTATCAATCCTTCCATGCCTCCACTTTCACCATCACATCCACAACTTTACATGCCTTCGTCTCCGTCCCCCACCAATCCCACCAGCAACACGACACCAAAGGTCCACCCTCTACAAAGTACAGCACCGGTCCTCCTTTACCAACCTGTCCACAAACGTCGTCGGCGTTCATCTCGAAAACGTGTATACTTGGAGCCGCAGAAAGAAGGACCAATCTCAAAGGCAAGATGAGAGTCGAGAAAGAGCCGCAAATGGTGGTGATGGTTGAAGGTATGGCAGTGAGGGTGTGCGGGGTGACATAGGGGTAGGGCTGTATGACGTATGTGATGACGTAGGAGTGAGATTGTAGCGGTGGCCTGAAAGGCTAGGGAGGAAGGGAGATGCAATTTCATCGATCGTGCACGGCGTGTTGGGCGAATCACCGACTCCTTCAAAGAAGAATGAGACGCTTGTTCCCTCGGGATTGGCCAACCAATCGTATTATCAAACATGGAGGGTTGCATGATCATTTACCAACGATATAATATTCGCGATTTGGCAATAGCCGTAAGTCGTAGCGCTTTGCCTAAGGTATACCACACGTGCCAGGATGATGTGGAGGGATATCTTGAAGAATCCCAAGCCTTCTCTGCAACTGATCGTCACTGGAAGCCTGCTAAAACTTATGCCTGTACCTTCTCAATTCGGCTCTCTACATGGCGGGGTATATCTTCCTAACCAACCGCCTGGGTAATGGACAGAGCTTGTTTCGCTTTGGCGATGCATTCTGATAGTACCCTATCTGCGGTAGACAAGTTCCGAAATGGTCCACCGGGAGGAGGCTTAGCTGCCTCTCGATAGTTTCGGATTGCTTCAAATAATTTAGCATCACATGTGTGTCCCGAATGGGTAGCTGAGTGCCTTAAACTTAGTTTTCCATCCTTAAAGAGAGGATTTCCTTCCTCACTGAGCATGCCCGCCTCTTCCGGAGGAAACATCACAATCGAGTTTCGTTTGGTGCCTTTTGTCTGCATGGCCTGACGGGACTCCCTAACACAGAATACTCCATGGAAATGTGAAGAATTGTAAGATTTCATAAGACGAGATATGGGATCACTGCATTCAAAAGCAATTGACAATATGGAGTGTGCTCATATTTTATAACGAGAAAGACTTGCCGATATACCAACCACCTTTTCTAGGCTCGCCATAGTAGAATCATCGCCCGTAATAAGTATGCCATTGTGCCTTGGTA
>Ga0335075_10009125_pt1 | contig 15153 bp, 7 predicted proteins | sample Lox_Sample_24_FD_206723 | JGI IMG/M metagenome (GOLD analysis project Ga0335075, IMG submission 206723) | Soil microbial communities from Loxahatchee National Wildlife Refuge, Florida, United States - Lox_Sample_2.4 | ecosystem: Environmental > Terrestrial > Soil > Wetlands | place: USA: Florida... | reverse complement strand
GAACAGCCGGCCGCCCAATTGACACCCGAACCGCCGGCCGCGCAGGCGAACTGATTGTGATGTTGCTACGGCCTGCGGCCAGTGCTGCAAATGCCGAACTGGGGCAGCGTGCGGGCTGGGCCGGCCACCATCCACCTCTCCCGCGCTGCGGGAGAGGTGGCAGCGCGGTAGCGCGGCGGGTGAGGGCGTCGCCCCGCTTCCGCCCTACGACGACGCCGAGCGAGGGCGGGGCGGATGGTCTTTCCCTTGCAGCGCCGGTTCGCTAGAAGGCGCCAGCGCGCCAGGACAAGACGCAATGAAGATAGTCGCCTGCAACAGCAACCGCCCCCTTGCCGAGGCGATGGCGGCGACCCTGAGCTTACCGCTGACCAAGGCGTCCATTCGCCGCTTCGCCGATATGGAGGTGTTCGTCGAAATCCAGGAGAACGTCCGCGGCGAGGACGTGTTCGTTATTCAGTCCACATCATATCCGGCCAACGACAACCTGATGGAATTGTTGATCACGCTGGATGCGCTACGGCGCAGCTCGGCCCGGCGGGTGACGGCGGTGATCCCCTATTTCGGCTATGCCAGGCAGGACCGGAAAACGTCGTCTCGCTCCCCGATCAGCGCCAAGCTGGTGGCGAACCTGATCACCGAAGCCGGCGCCCATCGCGTGCTGACCATGGACCTGCATGCCGGGCAGATTCAGGGCTTCTTCGACATCCCGGTCGATAACCTGTACGCCGCGCCGCTGTTCAGCCGCGACATCCAGGAGCGCTTCCACGGGCGCGAGTTGGTTATTGTGTCGCCGGACGTGGGCGGCGTGGTGCGCGCCCGCACGATCGCGACGCGGCTGAATTGCGACCTGGCCATCATCGACAAGCGGCGCGAGCGGGCCGGCGTCTCCGAGGTGATGAACGTGATCGGCGAGGTAGAAGGCCGTGACTGCATCCTGGTCGATGACCTGACGGATTCCGGTGGTACCCATTGCAACGGCGCCGAGGCGCTGATCCGGCGCGGCGCGCGGAGCACCAGCGCCTATGTGACGCACGGCGTGCTGTCGGGCGGCGCGGTAGCGCGCATTGCCAGCTCGCCGATCGAGATGATGACAATCACCGATTCGATCCAGGCGACCGAGGCGGTGCGAGAGGCACGTAACGTGCGACAGCTCACCATCGCGCCGCTGATGGCGGAGGCGATGCGCCGGATTCACGACGAAAGTTCAGTCAGTTCGCTGTTCGATTGATCCGTAAATCGGATGGCCGATTGAGCACAAGCGCGACAATCGGGCAGCCCAATCGTGCGGGAACCATCTTCTGACGCGGCTAGGCCACCAGTGGCCACCTTCCGGCAGTTAGGCGCGATTCGTCAAGGAATATATCATCTCAGGTCGCGAAAGTACCAGCCGGTCGGTTGCAGTGCCGAAGATGCGGCGCTGCCAGGTGTCGAAGCGCCTCCCTGCGATCAGCTTCGTGCCCTTGATGGTGATGCGGCCTTCATTTGGCACGCAGGTCGGATGACAGTCGATGGTCAGGCATGCCAGTTTGCCGGATGAGGCGCCCTGTGCGCGGCACAGCCTCCGGCGGGATTGTCGATGGCTTCCCTCCTCCGGCAGCTACCCTCTGGTCGAGCTTGGCGGCGACCGGGCTGCGTGGGTGCTGCTCGCGGGTCACGGTGACGAGGCCCTTTGTCGGGACCGAAACGCTGTTCAGACCAACCCGACCACCTCACCTGCCCGAATCTTACTCCGGACTTTTTGATCCAACGCTCACGACAGCGTCTTTTGAACGCCGCCGCTTGGACTGGTTTGGGACCCGCTCCTGAAAGCCGATCCCGAGGGGCCCACCCTCATCTTTCGCGCAGCTTTACGACGCTACCTCTAGGACATTCGTCCTCCTTCCATCGTAAGGGACTTGCACCCTCTCCTTTTGCCGGTCTCCCCGGCGCACCTGTGTCTCCGTGCCAACTCGGTGGAACTCCGTGCTGGAAGCCTTGCTTGCTGCGTGCAGGCACAGACGCCCCAGTGGCTTTACAGGGGTCGTCCGTTGGCGGTGATCAGAGAGCCTTTTGGCGCCAAACGAACCTCATTATTAATCCATTGCCGCAGCGTGATCGGTGCCGGCGACAGGAGCCCGCGCCGGCCGGATCAGCAGCACAAGTGGCAGCGTTGCGACCGCCAGGATCAGCATCAGCTTGAAATCATCGATATAGGCGATGGTGCTGGCCTGACGCGTCACCTCATTGTTCAGCAGCGCGGCACCGCGAAGATGCTGGGGATCCCAGAAGCGGAATGCCGCACCGCTCCACAAGCCTCGATTGAACGGCGTGACCTCATCGGCGATCAGTGCATGATTGACTTGAGTGTTGCTTTCCAGCAGAGCGCCGGTGACCGAAATGCCGATAGCACTGCCGATGTTGCGCATCAGGCTATAGATGCCGGTTGCCTGGGTGCGCAGCTCCGCCGGCAGGGTCGCAAACGTCACGGTTGAGAGCGGCACGAACACGAAGCCAATGCTGAGACCCTGGATGAATCCGGTGACGATCACCGACCCCTCGGCGATATCCGGTGTCCACGATGTCATCTCGTAGAGCGCATAGGCGGTGGCGAGGAAGCCGATGCCGACAAGGAGCCGCGTGTTGACCTTCCCCACCAGCCGCCCGCACAGCAGCATCGCGACCATTGTGCCGGCGCCTCGGGGCGCCAGCGCAATCCCGGCAGTCACCACCGGATAGTTCATCAGGACTTGCAGATAAGGTGCCAGTAGCGCGAGGGTCGCATATAGGATCAAGCCTACGATAAAGATGAATATGATGCCGATGACGAAGTTCAGATCGGTGAACAGCTTCGGCGAAAGGAAAGGCCGGCGCGCCGATGAGAGCCGAATGAGGAAGCAATACAGGCCAAGCCCGGCCAGGCAGGCTTCGACGACGATTTCCCTCGAGCCAAACCAATCCAGCAGCTCACCCCGATCGAGCATCATCTGAAATGCGCCTATGGCCAGGCTCAGTGCTCCGAAGCCGATCCAGTCAAGCTTTGCCGTGTAGGCCCGCGATGTCTCCTTGAGGAAAATTACGAGGCCAAGTGCCGCCAGCACGCCAAACGGCACATTGATGTAGAAGACCCAGCGCCAGTTGTAGTTCTCCGTGAGCCAGCCACCCAATGTCGGGCCGAGGATTGGGCCGACCATCACGCCCATGCCCCAGAGCGCCATCGCCGAACCACGTCGTTCGGCCGGATAGATGTCGAACATCACGGCCTGGGACAGCGGCACCAAGGCAGCGCCGAACACCCCCTGCACGATGCGGAACAGCACGATCTCGCTCAGCGACTGGGCCAGCCCGCACAGAACCGAGGCAAGCGTAAATCCGAGCACCGAAGTGACAAACAGGCGGGTCCGGCCGAATCGGGCCGCGAGGAACCCGGTCGGCGCGGTCATGATCGCGGCTGCCACGATGTAGCTGGTCAGGACCCAGTTGATCTCGTCCTGGCTCGCGGCCATCGTCCCTTGCATGTAGGGCAAGGCGACATTGGCAATGGTGCTGTCGAGCGACTGCATCAGCGTCGCCAGGATGGTGCAGACGGTCAGCACGGCCCGATTCTCGCCGGTTGTCTCCGGCGTGACTGCGGGTGCGGCGCGGGCCGTTTGCGGCATCGCGGTGGACTTTCTACCCAAGAGACCAGCCGACAGGCATTCTGTGTGCGGCAAGGGACGGAACGACCATATTGACACCGGGCAGTATCATTTCTTCCGGACAAGGGGAAGAGCGACCGGCGGCGGCGCCACGCAACCCTGGCCGCCCGACACAGCATGCCGCCGCCGCGCTGCCGGACCGCATCCTCGACGCCGCTCAGGACCTGTTCCTGACCCAGGGGTTTGCGGCGACGAGCCTCAATCAGATTGCCGCAAGCGCCGGCGTGACCAAGCGCACGCTCTATGTGAAGGTGGGCGATAAGTCCGAGATATTTGCCGCCGCGGTGCGCCGGATGTTGGATCGGCGACGCGAGCGGCTGGACGATGCGGACACGGCGAATTCTCTGACCGAGCGGCTGGTCAGTTTCGGCGAAAGTCTGCTAACGGTCGTGTTGGATCCCGACGTGCTGCGGCTTTTCCGCGTCCTGGTCGCGGAGGCGCCGCGGTTTCCCGCACTCGCGACCTTGATGGAAGAGCAGACGGCGCACGGGGTGCAGAGGCGCCTGGTGGAGTTGCTACGCGACGAGATACGTCGCGGCCGGTTTCCAGCAACCGATCCTGGAATGGCGGCGCAGTTCTTCCTCTCGATGATCATCTGGTCACCGCAGCGGTCGGTATTATTCGGGCTGCAGCCTTGGGATCCTGCGCGCCGTTCCGGGTGGGTCAGCGCTGCGGTTCGCCTGTTCCTCGAAGGCTGCCAACCGCTCGATGACCGCATAGGCTGACGAGGGCGAAATTCCACACTCGCGTCAGGGTAAGTGCCGGAGAGTGTCCGACTGGGCCGAACGTAAGCGCAAGGCATTGATATAGCCAGTTTTTCGGGGATGGCTACCTGTCCAAGCGGCGATCGCCCGAGCAAGCAACTTGGGGCACGGGCGACGATCAAGGCTACGGCCGGCGTGAGTCGCGCCGATGGGCATGAAGTCGCCTGGCACGCGATAGCGAGGATCAGGTCGGCTTGGCTCATGTAGGTCGAGCTCTAAAGTGGCGTATCCGTGGGTGTCTCCGGTGTTTTGGCCCCATGATCACCCACTCGATTAGCTATAGCCCTCCGCCCGCGGATAGGTTTGCGCCTGCGCCGCAAGACGGACCGCGGCGTTTGCCGCACCATATTGTTCGTAACCACCGATTCTCTGCACGATCTCGAAGAAAAATCGGTCCTCGAAGCTCGCCGTGTAGGCTTGAAGGTACTCGCCAGTACCATCGCTGTCGTACAGCAGATTGTGCTGGCGAAGCATCGCAAGTCGCGCATCGTCGAGCCCGAAGCGTGCCCCAAGATCCTCATAGTAGTTGGACGGAACCGGCAGCAGTCTCGCGCCCAGCAGTGTCATGCGCTCGATCACGGCAATGATATCGGCGGTTGCCAGAGCGATATGATGTACGCCGGCGCCCGAGAAGGTCGTCAGGAATCGGCCGGTCGCGGTCTGCCGGCTCTCTGAACTGTTGAGAGGCAGACGGAGACTGCGGTCCCGGCTGACCATCGCACGACTGCGCACCAAGCCGTACGGATCGACCAACTCGAACAATTGCTGGGGCTCCAGCGCGAACACGGCCCGCCAGAACAGCGCGAATGCATCCATTCGGCCGAACGGCACCGCCTGTGCCACGTGATCGATGACGGTGAGCGGCCCTTCGGCCGGTACCGCGTCGGGAAACATCCGAAAATCGTCATCGTAGATGGTGCGCCCGTTGACCTCCGGGGCGATCAGATAGATCAGCGTGCCGTCTGGCCCGCGTAACGCCGGTATGCGCCGTTCGCCGGGACCGACCCGCTCCTGCCATTCGGGACAGAACAGGGCGCCTGCTCGCGCGAGCGCCGCCGCCACGTCATCCACCCGAAGCGCCATCGCGCACACGGACGGACCGTGCAACTGGAAGTGCTCGGCCGCGGCGCTGTCCTGTTCGGTGTTGAGCACGAAGTTGATCCGGCCCTGCCGATAGAGATCGACGGATTTCGACCGATGGTGTCCGGCGTGGCGGAAGCCGAGTCCACGCAAGGTTTCGCCGAGCCGCCGTCCGGTTTCGTCGTCAACGGCGAACTCCAGGAACTCGACGCCGTCGAACGCGGGAGGCGGCGGCAGCTTCGGCCCTCCCGCGGCCGCCTCGACCAGCACCAGCGAGCGAAGTCCATCACGGGCGGTGGGGCGCGCGGGACCTGCACGGAAATCATCATTGAAGATCTCGAGCGAGAGCGGGCCGCGATAGCCGGAAGCCAGCGCCGACCGGAGGAAGCCCGTCACGTCGAGCTCGCCCTGGAATGGGAAGTTGCGAAAATGCCGACTCCAGGAAAGCACGTCCATCGCAAGTTTCGGCGCGTCGGCAAGCTGGACGAAGAAGATGCGCTGCGCCGGAACGTCCACCAGCCCGACCGGATCATCGTCGAGGGCGAGAGTGTGAAAGCTATCGACAATCAAACCCAGCGCCGGATGGGCGGCGCGCTGCACGATCCGCCAAGCGTGCCCCCAGCGCCGGACATGCCTGCCCCAGGCGAGCGCCTCGTAGCCGACGCGCAATCCCCGACGCGCTGCCCGCTCGGCCATTTCGGCGAGATCGGCGGCGGCGCGCGCATCGTCGTCGATCGCGACGGGCTGCACGTTGCTGCAGACCAGAATAAGATCGGTGCCAAGCGCCTGCATGACATCGAACTTGCGCTCCGCCCGATCCATGTTGCGAGCCCGCTGTGGCTCCGGCATCGCCTCGAAGTCGCGGAACGGCTGGAACAGGGCAATCGCCAGCCCGAGCCCCTCGGCGATGCGCCGCACGTCCTCCGGCGAACCGTCGAACGTAAGCAGGTCGTTTTCGAAGACCTCCACACAGTCGAAGCCGGCTGCTGCTGCTGCTTCCAGCTTCTCCGGCAGCGGCCCGCTGAGCGACACGGTGGCGATCGATTTCGGCAACGGATGGGGCTCGTCTGTCATGTGGCTGCCTCCGTTCCGCGCTCGATGAACCGGCGCGCTTCCGGCGACGACTCGCACAGTTCGTCGGGCCTTATCAAGGGAGCGGCTACGTGCCCGTCGGCGTCGAGTTCTGCGCCGTGACCGGCGCCCGCAGCAGCGGCGCAAGTTCGGGCTTCAGCGCCTTCAAGAGCTGTACGGTCAGCGCGCTGCTGAAGTCAAAGCTTGCTGCACGGGGACCCGGCACATAGGCCGTGACAGAGCCAAAAAACCGGTCGCCGAGGAAGAACACGAAAGTAGCGGTGCGGTCCACGACGCGCTCGCCACGGAGATATCCGCCAGGGCCGTAGATGTGGTAACGATTGTCGCCGCTACCGGTCTTTCCGCCGACCGGAATCAGGCTGCCGTCTGCCGCCTGATAGACGCCCTTTACCGCGGTGCCGGTGCCATTGAGCACAACGCCCAACAGCGCCTTCCGCACCGTCTCCGCCACCAACGGGTTCAGCACGCGCCGCGGACGGGGCTGAGCCGCAAAGTCGGTCTGGTAGGGCGTGCCGTCCGCAAAATCGAGCTGGGTAAGATCCACCGTGGACTGCCGTACGCCATCGTTCACGATGATGCCCATCAGGTCGGCCAGCGCGTCCGGCCGATCGCCGGAGGCACCGAGCGTCGTGCCCAGCGACGGCACGAGGTGGTCGAACGGATAGCCCTGGTGTCGCCAGTCCAGCCAAATAAGCCCGAAAGCCTGCTGTTCGAGCATTGTCCTGATACGGACGTTCTGCTGGAAGGTTTTGCCCGGTCTGAACAGCCAGACATAAGATTGTTGGATTGCGCCGCGGCTCGCATGGACGATGTCATCCCAATGGGCGTTCGGATGAGTCTCCAGATAGAAGGCGAGCCAGAGCTTGAGCGGATGGATACCCGCTATATAACCTTTGTCGTTGAGCGACAGTTTGTCGGAGTGGAATTCGCGATAGAGCGAGCTCAGCCGGTCGTAATCGACCTCTGAGAATGTCGCTGCCGGCATATGGGCTTGCAGAAACGCGGTCATCGCCGCTTGCGTGGCGTCGGGGTGGGCCGTCATGAAAATCGCCGCAAGATGGCTTGCCAATGGCCTCGTCTGCCTGGCCAGCTTGTCGAGCACCTGGGAGGGTGTCAGGCCTTCGTCCGCGATGTAAAATTTGTGGAGATAGCCCAGGCCTTCATCTTTGGCGAACTGGTTCAGATAAGCGAGCCGTTCGGGGTCATTCGGATTGGAAAGCAGCGCCTGTTCATCAACGCCGAGCAGTGCAATATAGTAATCCCTGATATCGCGCATGAGCCGGACAAATGCGCAATTGATCGAATTCTCGAACGCGTACTGGATGGTGGGATCGAGGCTGTTCTCCCACGGCTGGAAATTGTCGAACGAGTTGTCGCCGCCACCGGTGAAGAAAGTGACAGGCGCCGCCGAATACTTGCGCTGCATGGCGGCGTCGAGCATTGGCCCCAACCCGCGATCGCCAGTACCGGCAAGATAACCGGCTGCCCAGCGCGTGAGAACATCGGGCGCCGTCGCCGCGATATGCCGCAGTGCTGCCGTCGGCTGCGACGCAAGCTGACGATTCAGGGAGACCATGATGTCGAGATAGGTGATCACCGTACGCAGCTTGGCGGTCGAGCCAAGCTGAAGCTCGGCCCCCGAATTGATGTCGAACGGCTCGTTCAGGCTATCGGCATGGATGCGCACAAAGTTGGCGCCGGCGCCTCGCTCGTACAGCACGAAGCTCCAATTGACGAGCGCGGGATCACCCTCGTTCAGCATCTGTTTGCCAACCAGCCCGAGCGATCGATCGTAGGCGCGATCGTCAAGACGGCTGATAACATCGGTCACTCGCTGTTGCGCCGCATCGTCAATGCTCGAAGAGACCGTAAGATCGTAGCGATCGAGAGCCCACAAACTTTTCACGCGCAGCAAGGATAGAAGTTCCGATTGCACCCAGTCGGTTGCCTTGTTGTCGACAAAAGAGAAATGCGGCGGCGGCGGCATCTCGTCGTGGAATTGCAGACTGCTTGCTGCCGCCGCATCACGCAGCTCCGGCGAAATGACGCCGGCACTGGCAAGCGCGGGCAGATAGGCGTTGATCAGCCTTTCAAGGGCATCGTGATCCTGAACCAGATAATAAGCGGGACGTTGCCCGGCCAGGATCAGGCTCAGCACCTGGCGATACACCTCTGCCTGGCGCGCGAGCGCCGACGACGTGCGGGCAGGCTGCGTCAGTACTCGATCAGCCTCGGCGAGATCGGTGCCATACCATACCCGGAGAGCCTCCGGCACGCCGATGATCTCGCCATAGCCGGGACGGGAGGCGAGCGGCGTCGAATTCAGATAGCGCAGAAGAACCCCCCGGCGGGCTGCCATCGTGTCCGGGCCGCCTCGGTAAGCATCGGCCGCGGCGGTCAGCATCTGGCGCAGTTTCTCACCGACGCTTTCCGTCTGACCTTCAGGCGAGTCGTCGAACTTTACGATTTGGGTGGCGAGCGTGCTCGCTCCGCCGCGTTGCCAACGGTGATTGATTAGCCCGGCAATGCGGCCCCCCGCGGCCAGCGCGAAGCGTTTCCATTCGACCGCCGGATCGCGCAACGGATATTTTGTATCAAGCAGATCGCGGTCTTCGATGAACGTCAGGGTATTTGCAACGACTGGCGGGATTTCGTTGAAATCATCGTAAACGCGTTGCGGATAGCGGGCCTTGAACAACTGCACGCCACTCCGGTCAAAGATCTGCAGCCCTGTCTGCAGCTTGGGCGTATAGAGCGTATAGCCGCCATCGCTGACGAACCTGTCGAGCCGGGGTGACCACTCCGTCTGGCGGACGATCTGGAACTGATGCGCTTCGAGTGACGAAATGATGGCGGGCAGCTCAGCGTAGCCCAATCGCACCGCAAGGGGGCCGTACTCCGGAAACCGGATCGACCGGCTGGCGCCCGGCGCGACCCGGTATCCTATGCCGCTGTCGAACCAGCTAAAGAAACGCGCCTGCAGGTAGGATGTGCGGGCCTCCCGGGCTGCGCCCAGACCCAGCAGGCCCAGGATGCCGGCCCATGTAAGCCAGCGCAGCACTCTCGCCATGCCGGGCAGGACCCGATATCGACAGCTCGGCTTTCGTCCGGCTCCGCGACTGTCATGGGGGAGCCGCCCCCACGCCGTCACACTCATCGGTCTTTCCCTCCGCTCCGGAGCACGGATAATTCCCGGAGCGATAACCTTAGATGGGATCTGCCGCTCAGGTTGCTACTCCGCCGGCCACCAGGTCGGCACTTTGCCGGAACGGCCCGCCCACGTGGGATCAGGGCGGCCACGAGCTCACCAGGAGGCCATCATGAACGCCGGGCCGATCACCCTCGACGTGCCATCGCTCCGATCCGAAACGCCCGGTGTCGCCAACGTTCTGCACTTCAACAACGCGGGAGCGGCTTTGCCGCCACGTCCGGTCCTCGGTTCGGTGACGAGCCACCTGGCACGGGAGGCCGCCATCGGCGGCTACGAGGCTGCCGCCGAAGCGGCCAGCCGCATCGCGGATTTCTACGACGCCGTCGCCGCGCTGATCGGCGCACATCGTGACGAAATCGCGTACCTGGAAAGCGCCACTCGTGCGTGGGACATGGGCTTCTACGCAATTCCGTTTCGCCCCGGCGACCGCGTCATCACGGCGCGGGCTGAATACCTTTCGAACTATCTCGCCTTCCTGCAAATGAAGGCGCGTGCCGGGATCGAGATCGACGTGGTGGACGACGACGCCTCCGGTCAGCTCGACCTCGCCGCGCTCGAGCGGGCGATCGGTCCACATACGAAGCTGATCGCGATCACCCACGTGCCCACGCAAGGCGGGCTGGTCAACCCGGCGGCCGAGGTCGGCCGTATCGCCGCGCGCCACGGCATCCTCTATCTGCTCGATGCCTGCCAGTCGGTCGGTCAGCTCGCGGTCGATGTGCGGCAGATCGGTTGCCACATGCTATCCGCCACCGGCCGCAAGTACCTGCGCGGACCCCGCGGCACCGGCTTTCTGTATGCGCGGCGCGACATCATCGGGCGGCTCGAGCCAGTGTTCATTGATCTTGAGTCCGCCTCCTGGGTCGAGGCCGACACTTATGCCGTCCGAGGCGACGCGCGCCGCTTCGAAAGCTGGGAGCGAAACGTCGCCGGCCAGATCGGGCTGGGAGTGGCGGCCCGTTATGCAATGCGGGTGGGGATCGAGGCGATCGAGGCACGGGTCAAAGCGCTTGGCGCGCTGCTGCGACAGGAACTGGCGAAGCGGCCCGGCGTGACTGTGCACGATCTCGGCGCGGAGCAGTGCGGGATTGTCACCTTGCTGAAAGATGGCGAAGCGCCGGGCACGACGCTGGAACGGCTGCGTGCGATGAACATCAACGTGCACGTATCACGTTCACCACGCGCGCCCGCGCTCGATCTGCCCTCGCGCGGATTGGATGCGCTCGTTCGCGCCAGCCTGCACTATTACAATGATGAGTCGGAGGTGGAGCGATTCGTTCGGGCGCTCACCGTCATGCCCGGCGAAGGCCGGGCATCCACGACTTTACCCGCGGCTTAAGAGTAAGACGTGGATGACCAGCCTCCGCCGACCCCGACTGCAGAGCGGATCAGCGCAAGAGTTCCACCAGCAACCGGTCCAGCCGCAAGCGTCCCTCCGACGTGGCCCGCAGGCGTCCGTCGGCCCGCTCGACGTAGCCGGCATCGATGGCACGACGGAGCACGTCGGCCTCCACCGCATCGTCGATCCGCAAACAAGTGCGGCCGGCGAAGCGCGCTTCCTCGATGCCCTCACGCAGCCTCAGACCCATCAGCAGCATTTCGCGCGCGCGGTCGGCGGCATCGACGGGCTCTTCGTGCGTGGTCCCGTGGCCGTGGCGCTCGACCCGCTCCGCCCAGGGTTCGGGCGCGCGATGCCTCCGGGTCGCCAGCAGCGCGCCGTCGAGCGTGATGCGACCATGCGCGCCCGGTCCGATCCCGGCATAATCGGCGTAGCGCCAATAAGCGAGGTTGTGTCGGCTCTCGGCGCCCGGAATCGCATAGTTGGAAACCTCATAATCCAGCAATCCGCGGCGCCCCGCCTCTTCCCCGGTCGCCAGGTAGAGCTCTGCCGCCGTTTCGGGATCCGGCAGCACGATCTCGCCCCGCCGATGCTGCCCCTCGAACGCGGTGCCCGGCTCGATGGTGAGCTGGTAGAGCGATAGGTGATCCGCGGCCAGCGACAGCGCTTGCCGCAGCTCGGCGCGCCATGCCGCCATCGTCTGGCCCGGGCGGGCGTAGATCAGGTCGAAAGAGACGCGTGGAAAGAGATGCCGCGCGATCTCCAGCGCGGCGATCGCCTGCGCTGCCGAATGCTGGCGCCCGAGCATCCGCAGCGCGGCGGGATCAAGGCTCTGCACGCCGAGCGAGACGCGATTCACTCCTGCGGCCCGGAACTCCGCCAGGCGACCGGCTTCGACACTGGTGGGATTGGCCTCCAGCGTAATCTCGATGTCATCGGCGGGATCGAACAGGCGCCGCGCGTCGTCGATCAGCGCGCCGACGGTTGCCGGCTGCATCAGGCTGGGCGTGCCGCCGCCGAAGAAGATCGAACCAAGCGGGCGTCGGCCAAGCCGCGCCGCTTCCCACGCCAGCTCCGTCCGCAGCGCCGCGCCGAAGCGCGCCTGCGGGATGCTGTCGCGCACATGCGAGTTGAAGTCGCAATAGGGGCACTTGGCCAGGCAGAACGGCCAGTGGATATAGAGCGCGAGCGGTTCCATCGCCCCAAAGGTCGTCACGATGCCCCCTTCGAACAATGCCGTCGGCTCAGTGGAGCGCGTGCGCTCGGCCCTGGCGGCCGCCGGCCATCCCGATACCATCATGGAATTTCCCGCCAGCACGCGCACCGCGGCCGATGCCGCTGCCGCGGTCGGCTGCACCGTGGCGCAGATCGCCAAGTCGATCGTGTTCCGCGCCGCCGAGCGGCCGGTGGTGGTCATCACCTCCGGCGCCAACCGGGTGGACGCGGCGAAGGCGGCGGCCGTGCTTGGGGTGAAGCTGGCACGCGCCGATGCGGACTGGGTGCGGGATGTCACCGGATTCGCGATCGGCGGCGTCGCCCCGGTGGGCCATCGGACGCCGCCGCTGCTGCTGCTCGACGAGGACCTGATGGCGCTCGATCCCGTGTGGGCCGCCGCCGGCTCGCCAACCCACGTGTTCCGCACCACGGCCGCCGACCTGCAACGGATCACTGGGGCACGGGTGACACCGGTGGCGAGCAGGTGACGCTTAAGCCCGTAGTGAATCCTGTACCAGGCCGGACTTCTCATCGTCCGACGCCTCGGGCGGCATGAGGGTCTCACGGAACAGTTCACGCTTGCGTGCCAGCAACGCGTGAAGGTTCTGATCGAAGGAGCGACGTCCCCGGCACACTGCCAGCGGAATATGCACCGTCACCGGCCGAGTTTGCCCGATTCGCAAGACCCGCCCGGTGCATTGGTCCTCGACCGCGGGGTTCCACCATCGGTCGAGATGGATCGCATGGTTGGCGCTTGTTAGCGTAAGGCCAACGCCCCCCGCACGGGGCGATAGTATCATCACGTCAAATCTTGAGTCATTCGACTGAAATTGGTTTACCCGCGCTTGGCGCTTCAAACCCGACACAGTGCCATTGATGATCATCGGCGGGGTCGCAAGCTTGTATCGCCTCTGAATAGGGGTCACCAGGCGAGCTTGCATCTCGAGATCGTCGAGGAATACTAGGGCACGCTCATTTCGTGCTTGAATCTCGTCCAGAATACTGAAGGCAATTCGCAGCCGGGCGGATGCCGCGATGAACGTATCGTCATCGGATACGGCGTCTGGTGAGGGATGCAGGCTGATGCCGCGAAGTCCCGCGAGTGCTTTCAGTACGCCGCCCGAGTCGGAATTGCGCGCCGCGTGGATGATCTGCTCATAGGCCTCCTGCTGTAGCGGCGGCATAGGTTCCTCGATGACCGCTTCCTCGCATGGGGGAAGGTCAGGAAGGTGGTCGCGACGCAAGCGGCGCATCAGCAAAGGCGGACGACCACCACGCGGGCGGTCAAGCCGGTCCTTCAGTGCTCGCAACTCAGCCGGATCAGGGCTGCGCTCGTACTGTGCGCTGAATCTCTTCAGTTCGCCGAGGAACGCGGGATGCACGGTATCCACAATGCACCAGAGATCGCTAAGCCGGTTTTCCACGGGCGTGCCAGTCAACGTGACTCGGAACTCGGCGTTCATTGCCTTGGCGGCATCGGTCAAACGGATGCCTGGGGTCTTGATCTTTTGTGCTTCGTCGAAAGCGATCGCTGCAAATTTGATCCGACCAAAATCGCGATCGTAGTCGCGCAAGGTTTCGTACGTGGTCAGGACGCAGTCGGCCTCCTGCAACGCCTTGGCGCTGACGCTGGGCCGGCCGTCCTCGCCGGCGTGGCGATAGCCGGTAAGGTCCCTTCCATACGCGCGGACCAACTTTCCCAGCCCGGGTGCAGCCAGATGCTGATCATGCTCCTGCCGCCAGTTCTCAAGCAGTCCGGTCGGAGCAACGATGAGCAGCGGTGCGCGCGCGATCTGCCCCGCCTTCATCCCTTCACGCAGCCAGGCAAAGAATGCGAGGGCTTGCAACGTCTTGCCAAGCCCCATGTCGTCGGCCAGCAGCACCCCCGGCCGGCCTTCCCGCCATGCCGCCTGCAACCAGCGCAGCCCATCCCTCTGATGCGCTTTCAGCGGCGTCCGCAGGCAGCCGGGCAATGCACTGTCGTGTCCTGAACGCGGCGTCCACTGGGCCTCGACCTCCACCCCATTCTCGTTAGGCGCGATCAGCAGCACCGTTGCAGGTTCTGCTTTCGCCGGCCCACCGGGCGAGCGGGGGGCTGGTTCTTCTAGAGCCGCGAGGGAGACAAGCGTTTGCGCGTCAGCCGGGATTGCGATCGTACGCCCATTGACAGCGAAAGGAACCACGCGCTCCCCCGCAGTCATCGCTGCTTCCACTCCCCGACGTAAGTCCGCCGCTTGCTCCTGGGTCAGCGGCACTATCTCGTCCTGAACCAGTAATCCACGCTGGGGCTTCGTAGTCCTGCCTTCACGGCCGCCCGGGCCAAGCCAGTCGTTGCCTCCCAAAGAGATCCACGGGACGACTCGCGCTTGCCACAAACCGAGACCAAGCACGCGCTCGGCGTAGGCGGGCGTTTCCCGAACAAGATTGTCCAACAGCGTGGTGTCCGCCTCGTCGCCCAGAGTTTGACGAAGAAACGCACGCGGGGCAGCCAGCAATGCTCGTTTCGTCCCGAGCGGCTCAGCTTGCGCTCGCCGGACCTCCGACAACGCTGCGCGCAGTGGAGGCGTGAGCACGACATAGGCGCCACCACCCAGCGGATACAGGCCCCGGGCATCGCTGAAGCGATTGAACTGGTCGTCCCCGAAAACCCGTTGCTGGTCCGTCGACAGCAGCGGGGCGGGGTCTTGCTGTCCGGCTCGGTGGAGGATCGGTACCAACCGGCTACGCTGGCCCTCGTCGGTAAGATCGAGAGAGAACGCATCAGCGACAGCGATAGTC